>Ga0208373_1000508_pt1 | contig 66657 bp, 68 predicted proteins | sample RifOxyC2_FD_184036 | JGI IMG/M metagenome (GOLD analysis project Ga0208373, IMG submission 184036) | Soil microbial communities from Rifle, Colorado - Rifle Oxygen_injection C2 (SPAdes) | ecosystem: Environmental > Terrestrial > Deep subsurface > Rock core/Sediment | place: Rifle, Colorado...
ACACAATGCTAAGCATGCTTAAATCCGGAAAACCCTACGACCCTAAGAGGGTCTTTGTTTGCTCCTAATTTCTCAAAGATCGATTGTTCTTTGACATATTTCCCTATTTACTTCTTATAGGACATCTGATTAATTATACTGCATGGTGGGATAGTAGTCAAGTGGGAAATAGGCACCAGAAATCCGAAGCAGAACACATAACATTGTTGACTTGCAAAATATTAAGGGTTTGCGGGATTTCTGATTCGATTCCACAGATTGCAAAGCTACGGGATTTCACTGATTATGGAATAGACATGAAAATTGTATTAAGTTCTAATTTGAATAGTTCTACTTTGTTTTTTGGATAGGAAGTAACCTACAATCAAGACCAAGGAGACAATTATTCTAATTACTTTTCAATAAAAAAGGCGCCCTTTTACAGGCGCCTTTTGATCAGTATCTTTTAAAACTACTTTTTTGCCGGGGCTTGGGCTTCTGCTTCTTTTCCTTTTTCTTCCGGTTTCTCGCCTTTTTTTATCTTTTTTTCTTTTTTCTGTCTTACGACGAGCTCTATCATTACTACCAACGCATCATCGCCTTTTCTGTTTTTATACTTTATTATCCTGGTGTAGCCGCCGTTCCTGTCTTTAAAACGCGGGGCTATAACATTTAGGAGCTTAAAGAGCACGCTCTTTTCTTTGATAGACTGCTCAATGCGGCGTATATTTGAAAGTCCGCCTTTTTTTGCCAGTGTAATGAGTTTTTCGGCGCTTCCCCGGAGTACCTTCGCTTTTGCCAGAGTTGTTACGATCCTCTCTGACTTAAATAACGAAGTTTCCAGGTTCTTAATCAGCGCCTTTCTTACCTCATACACTCTGCTTAATCTATTACCGTTTACTCTATGCCTCATAATTTAGCTCCTACTTCTTCTTTGGTTTTTTTTCTTTCTCAACATAAATCGGGGTTACATCTTCAGGAAGCTCGCAATCCTCGGGAATATCAGGAGAATTCAGGTCCATATTAAAAGTAAGTCCCATGCTCTTAAGAATATCACTTATCTCTTTTAAGGACTTCTTGCCAAAGTTCCGGTACTTGAGCATTTCATTCTCATTCTTCTTTACCAACTCATCAATTGTCTTAATCCCTGCTATCTTTAAACAATTTGCAGAACGGACAGAGAGTTCAAGTTCATCAACGCTCTTTTTCAACATCTCTTCCATTTGAGCATTATTCTTATCTACAGCACTTTCGTCTTCCATTACCAATTCTTCTTCATTTCCGATAAACACCGTCAAATGATCTTTCATGATTTTCGAGGAATAAGACAGAGCTTCTTCCGGTTTGATTCTGCCGTCTGTCCAGATTTCAAGAATAAGCTTTTCGTAATCTGTCTGCTGTCCGACTCTTGTATTCTCAACCGTATAGTTTACCCTGGTTACAGGTGTAAATATAGAGTCCACCGGAATCACACCGATGGGGGCATCTTCTTTTTTATTATCTTCACTTGCAACATAGCCTCTCCCTGTATCGACCGTAAACTCTATATTCAGCTTTGCGCTTGCAGAAGTGGTAGTCGCAATAACCAGATCAGGATTGACTATTTCAATTTCAGCATCGGGAGTAATATCTCCGGCCGTTACCGTTTTCTGGCCCTCGACACTCAAAGATAATTTTTTTGGTGCATTACCGTGAAGGTTTATCTTTATTTGTTTCACATTCAAAATGATATGCGTAACATCTTCCGAAACACCTTTAATGGTACCGAACTCGTGCAGTACATTTTCTATTTTCATAGAAGTAATCGCAGCAGCCTGGATTGAGGAAAGCAAAACTCTTCTTAACGCTGTACCTACAGTCTGTCCATACCCCCGTTCAAAGGGTTCGGCAACAAATTTCCCATAAACGCCGGTAAGGGTGCCGGAATCAACTTCCATGCTCTTTGGCATCTCCATTCTTTTCCATTTCATAATTTTTCCCCCTAATTATCTGTTATAGAATTCGACGATCAGCTGTTTATTAAGTATTGAGCCGATCTCGGCTTCTTCAGGCATTTTCTTAAAAGTTACCTTGAGATTGTCAAAATCGACATCAAGCCAGGCACCGGAAGTAATACCGCCTCTTTCCTTGATCCTGTCAACGCTCATCTTTATTGCTTTCATTCCTTTTGACTTTTCCCTGATACTAATAACATCTCCGGGCTCTAATACATATGAAGCTATGTTCACAAACTTACCGTTTACCTGGACATGCCCGTGAAGTACTAATATTTTTGCCGCGTCCCTTGAAGCAGCCAAGCCTGCTCTATAAACCACAGAGTCAAGACGGCTTTCAAGAAGCTTTAAAAGATACTCGCCGGTAACGCCTTTCTTTCTTGCTGCTATACCATAGAAACGCCTGAATTGGCCTTCGTTCATGCCATAAATTCTCTTCGCACGCTGTTTTTCTCTCAGACGAATACCATACTCGGAGAGTTTTGACATCTTTTTTCCGTGTTGACCGGGGATAATACCGCCTTTCTCAATAGCGCATTTGCCGGTATAACACCTGTCACCTTTTAAAAAAAGCTTAATTTTTTCTCTTCTGCACAACCTGCATTTTGCTCCAGTAATCCTAGCCAACTTAGATCCTCCTTAAGGTTATACTCTTCTTTTCTTTCTTGGCCTGCACCCGTTATGAGGGATAGGCGTGACATCTTTGATTAAAGTAATTTTCAACCCGGCGGTTTGAATCGATCTGATAGCCGATTCTCTGCCCGCTCCGGGACCTTTAACATGCACTTCCACATGGGTAAAACCCTTATCAAAAGCCTTCTTTGCCGCAGTCTCAGCCGCAAGCTGCGCCGCAAACGGAGTTCCCTTTCTCGAACCTTTAAACCCGACGCTTCCGGAAGAGGCCCATGCACCAACTTTGCCTGTAACATCAGCAATTGAAATAATCGTATTATTAAAACTTGAAAAAATATGGGCAGTACCTTTTTTCATCGGCCTATTTTCAGGTTTTTTTATTTCTCTTGCAGGAGCAGAAGCCGGAGCTGCGACAGGTGCTGCAGTCTGCGATTTCGTTTCTTTCTTTGCTTCATCCATTTAGTTATTCTCCTTGATTGCGTTCTAAATCTCTTTTGTTCGAACAAATCCTTTTTATGACGCTCGTACCAAAGAATTTTGACACATATAATATAAACTTCCTATCATCAAAACCCCGCACAGACTGTCCGGCAATCTTTCAGGCGGATAAGCGCGAGTTTTATTTCTTTGCTGCGTTATCAACCACTGCTTTTACTTCTTTTCTCATTACACCCACCGTCTTTCTCGGGCCTTTTCTTGTTCTCGAGTTAGTCTTGGTACGCTGACCACGGACAGGAAGGCTTCTTTTGTGACGAAGCCCCCGGTAAGAGCCTATATCAATGAGACGTTTAATGTTCATCGTAACATCTCTGCGAAGGTCGCCCTCTACTCTGATGGTCTGCAGATACTCCCTTATTTTCTTGATATCACCTTCAGTTAGTTCATGGACTTTAGTATCCGGATTAACTCCGGTATCTCTTAAAATCTTATTAGCTGTCGCTCTACCCACGCCATAAATATATCCGAGAGCTATCTCAATCCTTTTATTTCTCGCTAAATCAACACCCGCAATCCTGGCCAATTTACTCCTCCTTGGAATATTACCCCTGTCTTTGTTTATGTTTGGGGTTAGAGCAAACTACTCTAACAACACCCTTTCTTTTTATTACCATGCACTTATCACAAATCTTTTTAACTGATGCTCTTACTTTCATTTTTCTACCCTATCCTATAAGTTATTCGGCCTCTTGTGAGATCATAAGGCGAAAGCTCTAATTTTACCCTGTCTCCCGGAAGCAAACGGATAAAATGCATCCTCATCTTTCCGGAAATATGGGCTAAGACTACCGGACCTTTTTGATCTTTAGGCGCTTTTTCCGGTTTATCTAATTCCACCCGAAACATAGCATTCGGCAGCGATTCAACTATCTTACCTTCTACTTCTATATTTCCTTCTTTTGTCATATTTCCTTTTAATACCGGGTAAGTATCTCGGCTTTTCCGTTTACAATTGCCACTGTATGCTCATAATGCGCAGATAATTTTCTGTCTTTTGTAACCACGGTCCAATGGTCTTTAAGTATTTCCACTTCCGCCGTTCCCATGTTTACCATGGGTTCTATGCAAAAAACCATCCCTTCTTTAAGCCTTATTCCTGTACCTGCTTTACCAAAATTCGTAACCTGCGGATCCTCATGAAGATTTCTGCCTATACCATGTCCCGTAAATTCACGTACCACGGTATAACCTTCTTCTTCAGCAATCTTTTGCACCATACTTGAAATATCTCCAACCCTGTTTTCAGAGCTGACCATACTTATTCCGGCATAAAGAGCTTTCTCGGTGACATCCTTAAGTTTCTTTGCTTCCAAAGAAACTCTTCCGACTGCGTAGGTCTCGGTAACATCCCCGTGAAAACCTTCTTTAAAGACTCCGATATCAATCTTCAGTAAATCGCCTTCTTTAACTTTTCTGGGTCCCGGGATCCCATGCACTACTTCCTCGTTTAAGGAAGCGCAGATACTTGCAGGATAACCACGATACCCTTTAAAGCTGGGCTTGCCGCCTTTTTCATTTATCAAAGATTCTGCTATCTTATCCAACTCTCCGGTAGTTATCCCCGGATAAATTTCTTTTTCCAGTCTCTTCAAAACCTCGGCTGTCAGCTTCGAGCTGATCTTCATCTGCTCTATTTCTGCCTGAGTTTTAAGAATCAACATTACTTGCTTTTTTTATCAGCAATTATTTTATTGAACTTTTCTACCATATCAGAAATACCTTTTTCAGCTGCAACATCCTTAAGTAAACTTTTTTGAGCATAATAATCTATCAAGGGCTCCGTATCTCTAGCATAAACCTGAAGCCTGTTTCTAATTGTAACCTCATTATCATCGGCTCTCTGGTAAAGCTCTCCTGCATCAAGATCACAAACGCCCTCCCTTTTTGGAGGCAATGAAACAAGATTGAAATTTGCACCGCATTTCTTACATACTCTGCGATTTGTCAATCGCTTAACAATGATTTCTTCCGAAATAACCAGATTAACCACTAAATCGATTTCCATATTTACTTCTTTCATTATTTTATCAAGTTCTTTCGCCTGATTAATCGTCCTTGGAAACCCGTCAAGCATAAATCCATTTTTACAGTCTGACATCTTAACTCTATTTTTCAACAGTTCATTAATTATTTCGTCGGAAACCAAAGCACCTTTTGCCATTATTTCTTTTGCTTTCAGACCCAAAGGAGTATTATCTTTTACTTCTTTCCTCAGCATATCTCCCGTCGAAATCTTCGGAATTTTAATTTCTTTTACCAGAGCATCAGAAAGTGTTCCCTTTCCTGCACCCGGTGCTCCAAGAATAATAAGGTTCATTAAAAACCGGCTCTGCTTTTTAATTTGCTGTCTTTCATAAAGCCATCATAGTGTCTCATGAGTAAATGAGATTCTATTTGCTTCATAGTATCAAGCGCAACACCTACAACAATCAGTAGTGATGTTCCGCCAAAATAAAACGGTATATTTACCGTTCTCATAAGTATATCAGGTATAATTGCTATTGCCGCTATCGAAAGCGCTCCAACCAAAGTAACCCTTGTAAGTGTGTAATCGATAAATTTTGCTGTCGGTTCACCGGGACGAACTCCGGGAATAAAACCTCCGTATTTCTTTATATTTTCAGCTACATCCACCGGATTGAAAACAACGGCAGTATAGAAAAAACAAAAGAATATCACCAGAATTCCATAAAGTATCAGATATACGGATTGACCCGGGGATAACCAGTTAACTATTGCTTCGAAAAACACGTTATCAGCAAACGGTTTTGCAATCATTGATGGTACAGATAAAACAGAAGATGCAAAAATGATTGCAATAACACCTGAAAAATCAACTTTGAGCGGCAAGTATGTAGCAGCCCCTCCGTAAACTTTCCGGCCAACCACCCTTTGAGCATATTGCACAGGAATTCTTCTGGCTGCAGTTTGAATCATCACAACAAAAGCCACGATTGCAAGCATTCCGGCCAGAACAAGGAAGATAGTAACTATAGACAATTCATTGTTTAACCAAAGCCTGTAGGTATTTATAATTTCAGTAGGAATTCTGGCAACAATACCTGCAAAAATTATCAATGACATGCCATTTCCAATGCCTTTTTCCGTAACACGCTCTCCCAACCAGACTAAAAACATTGTACCTGTCGTAAGAGTAAGTACTGTAGTTAACTGAAAACTTATACCCCAGTTATTTACAATGCCTCTTCCTATACTGTGCATCAAAAAGGTCATGGTCCAAGCTTGCACAGCACAAAGAACAACCGCCCCATATCTCGTATATTGACTAATCTTCTTCCTGCCGGCATCGCCTTCTTTTGAAAGTTTTTCCAAAGCAGGAATTACAGGAGTAAGTAATTGCATTATAATCGACGAACTTATATAGGGCATTACACCCAGAGCACAAATGGAGAAAGTTTTAAAGGCCCCGCCCGTAAAGAGATCAAGAAAACCGAGAATGCCGCCCTGTTGTGCCTTCATAAATGAAGAGAGTGCTGCAGCATCAATACCCGGTGTAGGGATGTGACAACCCAGCCTATAAATCATAAGCATCCCAAGAGTAAACACCACGCGATCTCTAAGCTCAGGTATCTTGAAAATATTTCTTAAACCTTCAAAGAAGCTTTTAAACATCCTACTTTATCTCTCCCCCTGCTGCTTTAATTATTTCCACCGCTTTTTTACTTACTTTCGCCGCTTTTACGGTCAACTTTTTCTTAAGTTCCCCGTCTCCGAGTACTTTTACAAGTTTGGAGCCATTATCAATCAATCGCTTTGCTATTAAAGACTTAATGTCTACCGTTTCTCCATTTTCAAATCTATTAAGATCAGAAACATTTACAATAGCATATTTTGTTTTGAAAATATTAGTAAAACCTCTTTTAGGCGCGCGCCTTACTAAAGGCATTTGACCGCCTTCAAATCCTACCTTATTCCCGTGTTTTCTGGCATTTTGACCTTTATTGCCTTTTGTAGAGGTTTTGCCATGGCCGCTGCCTATTCCAAACCCAATTCTCTTTCTTTTTTTTCTGGCACCTTTGTTCGGTTTCAACTCATTAAGCTTCATCATAAATCTCCCCTACTTTTAAAAGATTCCAATTCTTATCACTTTTACCTCAATACAGCACCCGCAACCCGTCACTCGTTACCCGCTACTTTTTCACTATACCAACAATTCTTCAATTTTTTTATCCCGGAGTTCTGCAAGTCTATCTATTCTTTTTAAAGACTTAAGCGCTACAACTGTCGCTTTCGTCAGGTTATATGGATTTGTTGATCCTATAGTTTTGCTTAAAATATCTTTTATTCCCGCAAGTTCAACGACGGCACGTACCGCTCCGGCCGTTATAACTCCGGTCCCCGGGAAAGCCGGTTTCAAGAGTAATCTTGTCGCGCCAAAATGAACAAGTACCGTATGAGGAATTGTAGCACCTGAAAGCGGAACTTCAAAAAGGTTTTTCTTTGCGTCTTCAACTCCCTTCTTGATTGCGTCAGGAACTTCATTTGCTTTGCCTATTCCGACACCCACATGACCTTTCTGATCTCCAACTATCACAATAGAGCTGAAAGACATTCGCTTTCCGCCCTTTACTACTTTGGAGACTCTTTTAATACTGATTACTTTTTCTTTCAATTCATACTTTGATGAATCAATCCTAGACAAGATATCCCTCCTTAAAAAACCAATCCTTCTTTTCTGGCTGCATCAGCCAGTTTTTTAACTTTTCCGTGGTAAATATAACCGCTCCTGTCAAATACTATAGCTTTTATTCCTTTTTCAATACACTTTTTAGCAAGCAATACTCCGATTGCCTCTGCAGCAATCTGATTATCTCCGGCTTTTAATTTTCCTTTCAGTTCTTTGGAAAGTGTAGAAACCGTAAGCAAAGTTTTTCCTGTTACATCATCAACAAGCTGAGCATAAGTATGTTTCAAACTTCTCTTAATACACATTCTTGGACGACCTGTAGTTCCTATAACTTTTTTTCTGGTTCTTTTATGTCTCATTACTCTTAATGCTTCTCTATTAAACGCCATGATTACTTTCCTCCACCGGTTGCGCCGCCTGCTGTTTTACCGGCTTTTCTCTTAATATGTTCACCGGCATACTTAATACCTTTTGCTTTATAAGGATCAGGCACTCTGATCTTCCTGATTTGAGCTGCAAAATCACCGAGTAATTCTTTATCCGCACATTTCAATGTGATTACAGTATTTTTCTCTACAGATCCCGAAACACCTGCAGGGAGAATTCTCTCCACGGGATGAGAAAAGCCAAGAGTCATAGAAAGCTTGTTACCTGCAATAGCCGCCTTAAAACCAACACCTTCGATCATAAGTACTTTTGTATATTGTTCCGTAACACCTTTAATCATTACGGCGATCCTTGCTCTTACTGTCCCGTGATTTGACTTAACCTGAGCTTCTTCTGTTTCCTTAATAACAGTAACTTTCCCGTCTTTAAACTCAACTTTCAATTTAGACGGAAGCTTCATTTCAAGTTTTCCGTTAGGGCCTTCAACCCTTACAACATTATCTGCTATTGCTACTTTAACATTTGCCGGTACTAAAACCGGATTATTTCCGCCCCTAGCCATTAATTCCTCCTACCATATTTGACAGATTACTTCACCGCCAACATTATTCAATCTCGCATCTTTGTCTGTCATAAGACCTTTTGATGTAGAGATAATTGCAACACCATACCCATCAAGTACTTTTGGTAATTCTTTTGAACCTCTGTAAACTCTGAAACCAGGAGTAGAAACTGATTTAATCCCGGAAATCACCCTTTCTTTATTTGAATACTTCAAATATACTCTAATAACACCTTTCTTCCTGTCATCAATCCTTTTGAAGTTCTTAACATAACCTTCCTTCTGGATAATCTTCAGGATTTCATAAGAAAGCCAAGAGTAAGGAATATCAGTCTGTTCCTTCATCGCTTTGTTGGCGTTTCTTATTTTTGTTAACATATTACTTACTGTATCTACTGATGCCATCTTTTTTTCTCCTTACCAGCTTGCTTTTCTGACACCAGGTATCTTTCCTTCCTGGGCAAGTTTCCTGAAACAAATTCTGCATACGCCGAATTTCCTGTAATAACCGCGCCTTCTCCCGCAAATCTTACATCTATTATACTTTCTTGTTTTATATTTAGGTTCACGTTCATTTTTTACAATCCAAGACGTTTTCGCCACCTTAAACCCCCTGCTTCTTAAACGGCATACCAAAATACTCAAGAAGCGCTTTCGCTTCCGCATCAGTTTTAGCCGTTGTTACAATTGTAATGTCCATACCATGTATCTGATCAGTTTTATCAACATCTACTTCAGGAAATATGATCTGTTCTTTTATTCCCATAGTATAATTACCCCTGCCATCAAAAGACTTATCAGACACGCCTTTGAAATCCTTCGATCTGGGAAGAGCAATTTTTATATACCTATCCAAAAATTCATACATCCTGTCATTCCTGACAGTAACCATGACACCAATTGGATTTCCTATCCTTATTTTAAAATTAGAAATATCCTTTTTTGATCTCGTAATTACCGGATGTTGCCCGGTTATCGCCGCAAGTTCGGCAACCACGGCATCAATAAGCTTTACATTATCTGCTGCCTTACCCATACCCACGTTCATACTTACCTTAACAAGTTTTGGAACCTGCATAACAGACTTGTATTTAAACTGTTTCATCATTTCCGGCACTATCTTTGTTCTGTAAAGCTCTTTTAATGTTGGCATCATATATTAATCCTTTATCCCTCTGTCAATTCGCCGCACTTTTTGCAGGCTCTTGCTTTTTTTCCATCTTTTAAAAACTTCATCCTAACCATTGTCGGCTTACTGCATCTTGGGCAAACAAGCATAACTTTAGATATACTAAGAGCAGCCTCTTTCGAAACGATACCGCCTTGAGGAGCTTGCTGACTGGGTTTAATGTGCTTCTTCATAAAATTAACACCTTCAACAATAACCTTAGTTATTTCATCGCCTCTCTTATTTGTTATTTTTGTAATTTGGAGAATTCTACCCTTTTTACCTTTATCCTCACCGCTAATCAGCTCTACTGTATCGCCTTTTCTTAATTTTGTTTTAAGCGCCGACATTTAAACAACCTCCGATGCCAAAGAGATAATCTTCATAAAGTTTTTATCTCTTAATTCTCTGGCCACGGGCCCAAACACTCTGGTTCCCCGGGGATTAAGCTGATCATTAATCAGAATAACCGCATTTTCGTCAAATTTCACATACGAACCGTCTTTTCTTCTTACCTCTTTTTTGGTCCGAATTATAACAGCTCTTACAACCTCGCTTTTCTTCACCAGTTTATTCGGAATGGCTTCCTTTACGGCCCCAACAATAATATCACCCAGGGAAGCATATCTTTTTCTACTGCCACCCAACACCTTAATGCACATCAGCTTCTGCGCACCGGTATTGTCGGCTACTTCAACCATTGATTGTACCTGAATCATATTAAACTCCCTCTGCCTTTTCTTCTGTCTCTTTTTTTACCGGCTTAAGCACTTCAAGCTCATCTTTCAATTCAATATTTTCCACTGCAGACTTTTTGATTATTTTTACGACCTTCCATTTTTTTGTCCTGCTTATCGGACTGCATTCTTCAATTTCAACAACATCTCCCAATTTTGCTTCTTCATTTTGATCATGCGCCGCATACTTTGAGTAAATTTTAATAATTTTACCCAATATTTTTTCTTTTTTAGTACGAAGTATGCTTACTTGCACCGTTTTAGATGCTTTGTCGCCAATGACGACACCTACTCTGGTTTGCTTTCCGACTTTCACTTACTTAGCTCCTTTTTGTTTTTCTTTCAAGATGGTTAACATTTTAGCAATGTCTTTTCTTACCTCGGGAATAAGATTCACTTTCTCCAGGCTGCGCATTGCATGCTTCATTTTTATCTCCATTAATTCCTTCTTTTTTTCTACTAACTTTATCGTAATTTCTTCCGGAGTCAAATCTCTTATTTCTTTAGTTTTCATATTTAATCAGCCCTCTTAATGAATTTCGTTAATACAGGAAGTTTATAACCTGCCATTTTTAAAGCTTCCTTTGCGACTTCTTCAGTGACACCTGCAACTTCAAAAAGAATTCTTCCGGGCTTAACAACTGCAACCCAAAACTCCGGACCGGGTTTACCTCCACCCATTCTAACTTCAGCCGGTTTCTTAGATACAGGTTTATCAGGAAATATACGAAGCCAAACCTTACCGCCCTTTTTCATTGAACGCACAATAGTAACCCTGGCTGCTTCTATTTGACGGGCTGTTACCCAGCTGCACTCTATTGACTTAATTGCATACTCACCGAAGTTAAACTCAGAGCCGGACATTGCCATACCTCTCATCCTGCCCCTCATAGACCTTCTAAATTTCACTCTTTTTGGAAACAACATAAACTTACTCCTTTAAAAATTACTTTTTTTCCTCAGTTTTTGGTTCAACCGCAGGCACTTTAACCTCCGCAACTACCGGTTTCGCAGCCCTGTCAGCAGGACGACTATCATGTCTTCTATGGTCTTTCCTATTGTCTCTCGGATCCCGTACTTCTTTTGTCTCCGTCATATTTATAAAACCGGAACCGGGAAGAACCTCACCTTTAAATATCCAGACTTTAACACCTATTTTACCATATGCACACATAGCTTCTGTTGCACCGTAATCTATATTTGCTCTAAACGTATGAAGCGGAACACGTCCTTCTCTATACCATTCTCTTCTTGCTATATCATTACCGCCAAGACGACCGGAACACATTATTTTAATTCCCTTTGCCCCTGCAGCCAAAGCAGCAATAACTGCTTTTTTCATTGCTCTTTTATGCGATATTCTTTTTTCCAGCTGAACCGCAACACTCTTTGAGACAATCTTGGCATCTATAGCAGGATTTCTTACTTCCATAATACTGATATAGATATCCTTTTTTGTCATCTGCTGAATCTTCTTTTTAAGTTCATCAACTTCGGAACCTTTCTTCCCGATAATAATTCCGGGTTTTGCTGTATGAACAATAACCAGCACCTTCCCTACTGTACGCTCTATTTCCACTCTGGCGATTCCCGCATGTTCAAGCTTTTCATTAATAAAATTCCTAATTTTCCAGTCTTCAAGAATATTGGCCGCATAACTTTTCTCTGCGAACCATCTGGACTCCCATCCGCGTATGACCCCTATCCTTGTAGAAAAGGGGTGAACTTTCTGACCCATTAAAACTCCTCCTTAAAATCTCTTATTTCTTTGATTTTTCTTCTTTAGCTATTTTTGCTTTAGCTTCTTTAACATTTTCTTTTACTGCGTCTACAACCGCATCAGTTTTTGTTTTCCCTGTTTTAACTTTTTCCTTAAATTCATCGCTAACAATAATAGAAGCATGACAGAATTTTCTTTTTATTACTCCGCCTCTGCCCATAGCTCTTGCATGTAGCTTTTTAAAAGAAGGTCCTTGATTCGCAAAGGCAGTCTTTACAAACAACTTTTCAATATCAACTCCCTGCTTAGCCGTGATATTGGCAATAGCAGACTTTAGAAGCTTTGATACTATATCAGAACCTCTTTTATTGGTAAACTTTAATGCATTTATGGCAACATCTACCTTTTTGCCTTTTACCAGCTCCATCACTACTCTTATTTTTCTGTCAGGTATTCTTAAATACTTAAATTCTGCTCTAGCTTCCATTTTAATTAGCTCCTTACATTATGTTATTAAGTTAAACCCGACGCTTTTTCTGTAGGCGCCCTGTGGGCTTTAAAGGTCCTTGTAGGTGAAAACTCGCCAAGTTTATGCCCAACCATTTGCTCTGTAACAAAAACAGAAATAAATTTTTTACCGTTATGCACCAAGAAAGTAAAACCAACCATTTCGGGTGCAATGGAACATCTTCTGCACCAAGTTTTAATAGTTTTTTTGCCTTTTTCCGTCTCTATTTTATTTACTTTCCTTAAAATCTTTTCATCAACGTAAGGGCCTTTTTTTGCTGACCTGCTCATTCATTTTCTCCTTATTAATATATTAAGCTATTACCGTCTTCTCTTAACAATAAATTTTGATGTTCGTTTATTTTTTCTGGTCTTATATCCCTTAGTAGGAACATTTGAGTAAGAAACAGGATGATTATTACCTTTACTTCTGCCCTCACCGCCTCCATGAGGATGGTCACAAGGGTTCATCGCCATACCCCTTACAGTCGGGCGTATTCCTTTCCATCTGTTTCTTCCCGCTTTACCAATATTAATATTTTCATGGTCGAGATTTCCCATTTGACCAATTGTTGCAAAACATTCCACATCAACCATACGCATTTCATTAGAAGGCATCTTAAGCGTGCAATAACCGCCTTCTTTTGCCATGAGGGTAATTGAGGTACCTGCTGAACGTCCAAACTGACCACCTTTTCCTCTTGCCAGCTCAACATTATGAACAATTGTACCAACTGGTATCGCTTTCAAAGGAAGGCAATTGCCTATTTTTATATCTGCCGACTCACTTGAAATAATAGTATCACCAACCTTTAATCCAACGGGAGCTAATATATATCTTTTTTCTCCATCTTTATAAACAATAAGACTAATCCTTACTGTTCTATTAGGATCATACTCGATAGTAGACACAAACCCGGGAATACCTATTTTATTCCTTTTGAAATCAATAATACGATACGCCGGGGATGTTCCGCCGCCCTGATGTCTTACGGTAATTCTGCCATAACTGTTACGACCGGCATTCTTCTTAAGCCTTGAAAGAAGCGATTTCTCAGGTTTTGACACTGTGATATCTTCGAACGTATCAACCGTCATCTGCCTTCTAGAAGGAGTTGTTGGTTTGTATGTTTTAACTGGCATATTTTTACTCCTTAAACTTCTAGCTGCTGGATTTTAGTGCCTTTTTTCAGCGTAACATACGCTTTCTTCCAATCAGGCTTTAGGCCCTTACGAAGACCAAGGCGTCTTTGTTTTCCAGCAACTATCACCGTATTTACTCTTTCCACGGTGACACTGAACAGTTTTTCAACTGCTCTTTTAATCTCTATCTTATTCGCATTCACATCAACGGCAAAAACATAAACGGAATTTTTTTCTTTTAAATCCGCACCTTTCTCCGTTATTAAAGGTCTTTTAATTACGTGTGTTAGCTCCATTTTACTTCTCCAGCTGTTTTTCTAGATTTATAATCGCATCTTTTGTAAATACTAATCTTTCATAATTCAAAAGATCATGACAGTTTATATTGGTCAAATATATCAACTTTGTTCCGTCAAGATTAGCTATAGATTTCTTTAAAACATCATCTTTTTTGTCTGACACTATCAGAGTCTTAAGCCCAAACACCTTTATATTTTTCAAAGTATTAACAGCATCCTTAGTTTTAGGTTTAGAATAATTCATTTCACTGATAATAACCAAAGCATTTTCTTTTATTTTCTCGGACATTATCGAACAATATGCAATCTTCTTAACTTTTTCCGGCATAGTATAACCAAATTTTCTCTGCTTTGGACCATGAGCAACACCGCCATGCCTCCACTGAATAGACCTGGTAGAACCTTGCCTTGCTCTGCCTGTTCCCTTTTGATTCCACGGTTTCTTTCCACCGCCGGAAACTTCGCCTCTGGTTTTAACTTTAACAGTGCCCCGTCTTTCGTTATTTAATTCGTTCAGCACAGCTTCTGTTATAAGGTCTTTTCTTGGAGCAATCCCAAAATAATCATCTTTTAACGAAACATCTCCAACTTCTTTACCTGACATATCAAGTACATTTAACTTTGGCACTACTTCTTACCTCCCGCCGGTCTTGCAGGCGCTTTTTTCTTTTCTTTATCAGCTTTTTCTTTTGCAGCTAACATAGCTAACCGCTTATTTTCCTCATCCCTTCTTCTTTCATCACGTTTCATAAGCCTTGCAATATTCTTGGATGCTGTCAGAACCACAAGTGACTCATTAGATCCGGGAACAGCACCTCTAACAAGTATAATATTTTCTTCCTTTTCTACCAGAATTATCCGAAGATTAAGAGCTGTTTTTGTCTCATCTCCCATGTGTCCGGGCATTCTTCGACCCTTCCAAATATGTCCTGCAACTCTGACTCTTCCGCCAATACCGCCCGGAGCCCTATGAAAATTCGAACCATGACTTCCAGGTCCTCCCCTAAAACCATATCTCTTGACAACACCTTGAAATCCGCGACCTTTATCTAAACCGGTAACATTTACATACTCACCGGGAACAAACAAATCAGCGCTTATAATCTGCCCAAGCTGAAATTTAGAAGCATCTTCAACCCTGAACTCTCTTACAAACTGTTTTGGAGTTGTATTTGCTTTTTTAAAATGTCCCGCTTTCGGTTTATTAATATTCTTTTTCTTATCAACAAAACCAACCTGAATAGCATCATACCCATCAGTTTTTTTAGTTTTCAACTGAGTAACAACACACGGACCGGCCTGAACAACTGTTACAGGTTCTGCCTTGCCCTCATGCAAAATCTGAGTCATTCCTAATTTCTTACCTAAAATACCTTTACCTTTAATCATAAAAGTCCCTTCCTTGATTTTTCAAAACGCTCTTTTAATCAGAGCTTTATTTCAACATCTATACCCGCCGGAAGATCAAGCTTCGAAAGCATATCCACGGTCTTGGGTGTCGGTTCCAATATATCCAGAAGCCTCTTGTGTACCCTGATCTCAAACTGTTCACGGCTCTTTTTGTCAACATGAGGCGATCTTAAAACCGTGTATCTGCTGATCTTGGTCGGAAGAGGTATCGGACCAACAACTCTGGCCCCGGTCCTCTTTGCAACGTTCACAACTTCAACTACTGATTTATCCAGCAGCCTGTGATCGTAAGACTTCATTTTTATCCTTATTTTCTGCTTATCCATTTTTATCCTGTTGTCCTTTACTCTAAGATCTCAGAAACGACGCCTGCACCTACGGTGTGACCGCCCTCTCTGATAGCAAACCTTAATTCTTTTTCCATGGCTATTGGCGTGATTAACTCCACTTCCATGGGCACGTTATCTCCGGGCATTACCATCTCTACTCCGGCAGGTAACTTGATTGAACCTGTCACATCCGTCGTTCTGAAGTAAAATTGCGGCCTGTAATTATTAAAGAACGGCGTGTGTCTTCCGCCTTCTTCTTTTGTCAGTATATATACCTGTCCTTTGAACTTCTTGTGCGGTGTTATCGAGCCCGGTTTTGCTATAACCTGTCCTCTTTCTATCTGGTCTTTTTCCACTCCTCGAAGCAATACTCCTACATTGTCTCCTGCAAACCCTTCGTCCAATAACTTCCTGAACATCTCTACTCCGGTTACTACCGATTTCCTTGTGTCTTTTAATCCGATTATCTCAACTTCATCATTTACGTGTACCTTACCCCGTTCTATTCTTCCTGTGGCTACTGTGCCTCTTCCTGTTATCGAAAATACATCCTCAACAGCAAGCAAGAATGGCTTTTCTATTTCTCTCTTTGGCTCCGGTATAAATGTATCAAGCGCATTGACAAGCTCTAATATCTTATTTCCCCATTCGCCCGTCGGATCCTGTATAGCTTTTATCGCAGATCCTCTGATCACAGGGGTCTTATCCCCGGGAAATTCATACTTCTTTAATAAGTCTCTTACTTCTTCTTCTACCAAGTCTACCAGTTCTTTATCTTCTACTAAGTCAACTTTATTTAAGAAAACCACTATATGCGGCACTCCCACCTGACGCGCAAGTAATATATGTTCTCTTGTCTGCGGCATCGGGCCGTCTACTGCTGATACCACCAGTATCGCTCCGTCCATCTGCGCCGCCCCCGTTATCATGTTCTTTATATAGTCCGCGTGTCCCGGGCAGTCCACATGCGCGTAATGTCTCTTTTCTGACTGATACTCAACGTGCGATGTCGATATCGTTAATATTTTCGTAGGATCCCTTCTTCCCTGAGATTCCGATGCTTTTGCTACTTCATCATACGCAACTACAGTCGCGAGTCCCTTTGAGGCCATGACTGTCGTAAGCGCTGCGGTCAATGTCGTCTTTCCATGATCAACATGTCCGATTGTTCCTACGTTTACATGCGGCTTTGTTCTTTCAAATTTTGCCTTACCCATCTTAAATTACCTCCGTAAAATTACCTTTTACCTGCAATTTTCCCACTTGCTTTTGCAATAATATCGTCAGCCATTGCTTTCGGCATCTCTTCATAATGCGCAAACTGCATTGTATAGTTACCTCTGCCTTGCGTTAACGATCTTAAATCAGTCGCATAACCGAACATATTTGCTATCGGAACAAAACCTCTAATTGCACGGGCATTGCCCCTTTGTGTCATGTTTTCAATTCTTCCCCGTCTGGAGTTCAAATTACCAATAACCTCTCCCAGATAATTTTCAGGAATAACAACTTCTATATCCATTATCGGCTCAAGAATAACCGGATTTGCTCTTTTAAAACCATCCTTAAAAGCCATTGAACCCGCAATCTTAAATGCCATTTCAGAGGAATCAACATCATGATAGGAACCATCTGTTAAAGTTACTTTAATATCAATAACCGGATATCCTGCAAGTACACCACCTTCACAGGCCTCCTTAATCCCTTTATCAATCGCAGGAATATACTCTCTTGGAATAGAGCCGCCTACAACATCATTAACAAACTCATAACCCTTTCCAGCTTCTTGAGGCTCCAATTCAATATAACAATGACCATACTGCCCCTTACCGCCGGTCTGCCTTATATACTTACCTTCAGCTTCAACTTTCTTTTTAATTGTTTCTTTGTATCCAACCTGAGGTTTACCAACATTACATTCAACATTAAATTCTCTTTTCATTCTATCAACAAGTATATCAAGATGCAGTTCACCCATACCCGACATAATTGTTTGCCCGGTTTCTTCATCAGTCTTGATCTTAAATGTAGGATCTTCATCAGAAAGCCTATTTAAAGCCATTCCCATTTTATCCTGATCTGCTCTGGTCTTTGGCTCAATTGCTACAGAAATTACGGTATCAGGGAAATTTATGGCTTCAAGAACAATAGGATGTTCTTCATCACACAGTGTATCTCCGGTAGTAGTACCCTTAAGTCCTACAACAGCGGCAATATCACCCGCCATAATAGTTTCTATGTCTTCTTTTTTATTTGCATGCATTCTGACCAAACGTCCGATCCTTTCTTTTGAACCGCTCTTCGAGTTGTACACATACGAAGAGGAGTTAAGAGTCCCTGAATATACACGGACAAAAGTCAGCTTACCGACAAAAGGATCTGAAAGTATTTTAAACGCAATAGCGGAAAAAGGCTGATCATCGGCTGCTTTTCTATCTTCTTCGACTCCGGTTTTTGGATTAGTACCTTTCATAGCAGGGATATCAAGAGGCGAAGGTAAATAGTAAACAACTGCATCTAAAATAGGCTGAACACCTTTGTTTTTAAAAGAGGAACCGCAGAAAACAGGCACTATTTCAGTTTTGATAGTTCCTGTCCTTATCGCTTTTCTTATATCATCTATAGAAACTTCAGATACTTTACCGTCTAAATACTTCTTCATGATATTTTCATCGTATTCGGCACACGTTTCCATAAGTTCTTCTCTGCATTTTTTTGATATTTCCACCAAATCTGCAGGTATTTCTCTTTCTTCAAATTTTGCACCTAACGTCTCATCAAGCCATACGAAGGCTTTCATTTTAACTATATCAACAACACCCACAAAAGTATTTTCTGCTCCAATCGGCACCTGCATAGCTACCGGTTTTGCTCCAAGCTTTTCCTTTATTGAAGCTACCGACATGAAAAAATCCGCGCCTACCTTATCCATTTTGTTTAAGAAAGCAATTCTAGGAATATTATATTTATCTGCCTGCCGCCATACAGTTTCCGACTGCGGTTCAACACCTGAACAAGCATCAAATACTACAATCGCTCCATCAAGCACCCTTAAAGATCTTTCCACTTCGGCAGTGAAATCCACATGACCGGGAGTATCAATAACATTTACACGCTTTTTCATCCAGGAAGTACTGATAGCCGCTGAAGTAATAGTAATTCCTCTTTCTTTTTCCTGAATCATATAATCAGTAGTAGTATTCCCTTCATCAATATCCCCGATTTTATGAATCACGCCCGTATAGTACAATACTCGCTCAGTTGTAGTCGTTTTACCGGCATCTATATGCGCAATGATACCTATATTTCTTGTGTCTGTTAAACTATACTCTCTTGCCATTTAATAAAAGCTCCTTTTAATTACCATCTAAAATGGACAAACGCCTTGTTAGCTTCTGCCATTTTATGAACATCTTCTCTTTTTTTGCAAGCAGCCCCTGTATTTTTAGAAGCATCAGTTATTTCATTAACTAATCTGTCAATCATCGTTTTCTCTGATCTTCCCCTTGCTGCATCCACCAACCACTTTATACCTAAAGCAATTCTTCTGACAGGAGCAACCTCAACAGGAACCTGATACGTAGCGCCGCCAACCCTTCGTGGTTTTACTTCAAGCATCGGTTTAATGTTTTCCATGGCCTGTTTAAAGACTGTCACGCCACTAACATTTGCCTTCTTTCCAACTTCTTCAATCGAAGTGTATACTATGGTCTCAGCTATACTCTTTTTGCCCTTTTTCATTATACTGTTTATCAATTTTTGCACAAGGACTTCATTGAACTTTGGATCCGGTCCTGTTTCTCTTTTACCTACTAGTTTTTTTCTTGGCATTTCTTAGACCCCTCTTAATATTTTCACTATTTAGCCGCGGGCGCTGCTGGTGCAGGTGCTGCTGCCGCTTTCGGCGCTTCACTTTTTCCGGCTTTTACCCCATATTTAGATCTTCCCTGCTTTCTGTTTTCAACTCCAGAAGCATCAAGAGCACCTCTAACAATGTGATATCTGACACCGGGGAGATCTTTAACTCTACCACCCCGAACAAGGACAATTGAGTGTTCATCAAGATTGTGACCAATACCCGGAATATAAGCAATAATCTCATAACCGTTAACAAGCCTTACCTTTGCAACTTTACGGAGCGCTGAATTAGGCTTTTTCGGAGTCGTTGTATAAACCCGAAGACATACTCCTCTCTTCTGGGGACACGAAGACATCTGCATTGACTTTGATTTTTTCTGAACCTTAATTCTCTGACCTTTTATTAACTGAGTAAACGTAAACAAATTACTTCCTCCTTACACATATTTCTTATTTCTCCTAGTATTTATTTTCCCCAAATATTTGAGGACTATTTTAACAAATAAAAAAGGCGGTGAATATACCAGTCCGCCCTTCGCTGGCAATTCGCAGTAAAAACCAGCTAATCCATCTTAATATGGCTCACGGTAAAGGTTAATTTTACAACATTTTTCTATATCTGTCAACACTTATTTACGATAATGGTTTTTCTTCGGTATTCGAAGCACTTTTTACAGCCTCTTCTTCCAGCTTTATTTTCCTGTAAATTAAGGACCCTGTCCCTGCCGGAATAAGCCTTCCTATAATTATGTTTTCCTTTAAGCCTTGTAATGTATCAACTTTTCCTGATGTTGCAGCTTCAGTCAGGACTCTGGTGGTTTCCTGGAAAGATGCCGCAGCAAAGAAAGATTCTGTAGAAAGAGATGCTTTGGTAATACCAAGTAAAATTGGTTTTGCAGTAGCAGGCTTACCTTTTTTCTTAAGAATTTTTTCATTTTCTTCCTTAAAGATATTCCTGTCAATTTCCTGCCCTACTAAAAACTCCGTATCATTAGGTTCTTCAATCCTGACTTTTCTAAGCATTTGCCTAACAATAGTCTCTATATGTTTATCATTTACTTTTACCCCTTGCAAACGATAGACCTCTTGTATCTTTTCAAGAAGATATTCTTGAGTAGCGCTTTCTCCTTTAACTCTTAGAATATCGTGAGGATTAATGGACCCAACCGTAAGAGCATCCCCCGCTAATACTCTTTCACCTTCGCTAATCAAAATATGCTTACCTTGAGGAACAAGATATTCTTTCTCATCACCAAGTTCATGTTTTACTATGATCTTTCTCATCCTCTTCTCAATATCACCTATCTTCACCACTCCATCAATTTCTGTAATTGTAGCATGATCTTTCGGTTTTCTTGCTTCGAATAATTCAGAAACCCGGGGAAGACCGCCGGTTATATCTCCTGACTTGCCAATTTCTCTCGGCATCTTCGCTATAATCATACCTCCATTAACTTCTTCAGAATCAGAAACGAGAATGTGAGCACCCACAGGAAGAGCATACTTTGCAAGTTCTTCGCCTTTTCTTCCAACTATGCGAATATACGGTTGTTTTTTCTCTTCTTTATGAGGAATAACAACACGAGTTAAAAGCTTCGTCGCATTATCAAGCTCTTCTTTAACAGTTACTCCTTCTTCCACATCTACATATTCAATCTTTCCATCCACAGCAGAAAATATTGGAGTATTATAAGGATCCCATGTAGCTATCTTCTGACCCTTTTTTGCAGTATCTCCGTCTTTTACAGAAATTGTAGAACCAAAAGGTATTTCGTAAACCTCTCTTGATTTATCAGCCTCATTAATTACTACAATTTCACCCTGTCTGTTAAGAACCAAATATTCTTTCGCTTTTGTTTCAACTATCTTAAGATTCAAATACTCTACTCTCCCGCCATTTTTCGTAACAATAGCAGATTGTTCGGCAATTTTACTGGCAGTACCTCCGATATGGAATGTACGAAGCGTAAGTTGTGTTCCCGGTTCACCGATAGATTGCGCAGCAATAATACCGGTAGCTTCACCAATTTCAACCATACGCATACATCCCAGACTCCAACCGTAGCATTTCGCACAAACACCGCGTTTCGTCTCGCAGGTTAAAACAGATCTAATTCTTATTTTTTCAATACCTGATTGCTCGATTTTCTCCGCTTTTTCCTCATCAATAACTTCACCCGCTTTTACAAGGGGTTCCGCAGTTAAAAGATCAACAACATTATCAAGAGCAACACGCCCGACAATCCTGTCTTTTAAAGGTTCCATGATTTCCATGCCTTCTTTAATGGCTCCGATAGTTATGCCCCTGATAGTTTTACAGTCCTCTTCATTTATTATAACATCCTGAGCGACATCAACAAGACGTCTGGTCAAATAACCTGCATCCGAAGTCTTCAAGGCAGTATCAGCAAGACCTTTACGTCCGCCGTGAGTAGAAATAAAGTACTCAAGAACGCTTAGACCTTCCCTGAAGTTAGAAGTAATAGGCTGCTCAATAATTTCGCCTTTTCCTCCCGTAATCTTTTGCTGCGGTCTGGCCATCAAACCTCTCATGGCTGCCAACTGTCTGACCTGCATTATATTACCGCGAGAACCGGATTCAACCATTATATATATCGGATTAAAGCCTTCTCTGTCTTTTTTCATACCATCACGCATATTTTGAGAAACTTTATCTGTTGCATGCATCCAGATATCAATTACTTTGTTATATCTTTCAATATCCGTAATAATACCCTTTCTGTATTGATTCGTAATTTTTTCAACTTCATGTTTCGCATGAGCAATAATCTCTTTCTTTTCCGTAGGAACTACCATATCATCAATGCAAATGGTAAAACCTGACTTTGTAGCATATTCAAAACCAAGATCTTTCAGTCTGTCCAATAATGATACAGTTTCAGCATTACCATATTGTTTAAAACAATCCGTAACCAGATCTGAAAGCTCTCTTTTTGCAAGCTCTTTGTTTAAAAATGCAAATCCTTTAGGCAAACATCTATAAAGAATTATTCTGCCGATTGACGTTACAAGCAAATCAGACGGAATTTCTTTTGCCTCTTCTTTTATCCCAAGCTTTGATTGTGACAGTCTGTAGATATTTAATTTTCTATCCGATTCCTTTTTATCACGAGTCTCCTTTACAGAATCCTTATCGAAATCCGCTTTAGGAACAACAATTACGGCATGTAAATCCACTTGTTTCATATCGTAAGACAGTATCGCCTCCTGAAAACTGGCGAATATCTTACCTTCGCCTTTAGCAGCTGTCTTAAGCTTCGTCATATACGCAATACCCGCAACTATTTCTCTAGCAGGCGATGCAAGAGGAGCTCCGCTGGAAGTCGCAAAAACGTTATTAGAAGAAAGAACGAGAGTCCTGCATTCGGTAATGGCTTCAGGAGAAAGCGGTACATGCACTGCCATTTGATCTCCATCAAAGTCCGCATTAAATGCTGTACAAACAAGCGGATGAACTCTGATAGCAGAACCTTCAATAGGTATTGCCTCAAAACCCTGAATACCCTGTCTGTGAAGGGTCGGAGCACGGTTAAGCATTATTGGATGATCTTTTATAACTTCTTCCAAAATTTCCCAAACTTCAGGTTTAACACTTTCAACCATCTTACGAGCACTTTTTACCGTATGAACATAACCCTTGTCTTCAAGTTTTTTAATTATAAAAGGCTTGAAGAGTTCAAGTAACATTTTTTTAGGAATACCTGCCTGATAAAGTTTGAGTTCAGGACCAACAACAATAACGGAACGTCCCGAATAATCAACACGCTTCCCAAGTAAATTTTGTCTAAAGCGCCCCTGTTTACCCTTCAGCATATCAGAGAGCGATTTTAATGGCTTATTACGGCTTCCTTTTACGGGTGTTCCGCGTCTACCATTATCAAAAAGAGCATCTACACCTTCTTGCAGCATTCTTTTTTCATTATTAATTATAATATCCGGAGCTTTAGCTTCCATCAACCTTTTTAATCTATTATTTCTATTAATGACTCTTCTGTAAAGATCATTTAAATCTGAGGATGCAAAACGACTTCCATCAAGCGGAACCAAAGGCCTTAGATCCGGAGGAATTACCGGAAGCGCATCCAAAACCATCCAATCGGGACGATTTGCAGACTTTCTAAAATTTTCAACAATACGAAGGCGTTTAATAAAATCTTTCTTTTTATTAACTGAATCAGTACCTTTAATATCATCTTTCAATTGCTTAGAAAGCGTATCAAGGTCAATTTCTTTGAGAAGTTCTCTGACTGCTTCAGCTCCAATTTTATATTTAAATGCAGCTGAACCATATTTTGATTTGCACTTTTGAAGATCCTCTTCAGAAAGCAATTGTTTCTTAGGTAAATCAGTAGTCATTGGATCAATAACCACATAGCTTTCATAATAAATTACTCTTTCCAGCTCTTTAGTCGGCATATCAAGCAATATTCCAATTCGAGAGGGGATGGATTTCAGAAACCAGATATGTGTAACAGGACTTGCAAGCTCAATATGTCCCATACGTTCACGTCTGACCTTAGAAGAGGTTACTTGAACTCCGCATCTGTCGCATACAATCTCGCGATACTTTATTCTTTTATATTTACCGCAATAGCATTCCCAGTCCTTCGTCGGACCAAAAATCTTTTCATCAAAGAGTCCGTCTTTTTCAGGCCTGAAAGTCCTGTAATTAATGGTCTCAGGTTTTTTCACCTCACCATGCGACCATTTTCTTATTGTTTCAGGAGAAGCCAGTTTAACCAAGATAGAATTAAAATCCAGCCTCTTTTCAACTTCTGCTTCAATTAGCTTTGCGTTTTTTATAACTTCTCTAACTCTCGCCACTTGCAACGCTCCTTAGTTAATAGATTGCCGTAACTAACGGCTCTCAGTTACTTTTTGGATTTTTTTTCTTTCTTTTTTGGTTCTGTTTTTTCTACTTCATCAATAAAGGTCTTTTCCGCCAGCCCAATCTCAGGTTCCTTGGCGTTTAATTCTCTTAAAATACCCTTTGCACTTAAATCTTTAATATTCGGGTCTTTTACAAGATTAACATCAAGCCCTAAGCCCTGCAATTCTTTTACTAGAACATTGAACGACTCCGGTAAACCTGGCTCCGGTGTATTTCTACCTTTTACTATGGCTTCATACATTTTGGTACGCCCGTTTACATCATCACTTTTTACAGTCAGTATCTCCTGAAGGATATTCGCGGCTCCGTACGCTTCAAGCGCCCAAACTTCCATTTCCCCGAATCTCTGACCGCCGAACTGCGCTTTACCTCCGAGAGGCTGCTGGGTAATTAGAGAATAGGGTCCTGTTGATCTTGCATGAACCTTATCATCAACCAAGTGAGAAAGCTTCATTATATACATATTGCCAACTGTTACTTCAGAATCAAATTTTTCTCCGTTTACTCCGTCATAAAGCACTGACTTTCCGCTTATCGGCAAACCAGCTTCTTTAAGAGCACCTTTAACTTCAAGTTCGGTTGCTCCGTCAAACACAGGAGTAGCAACGTAATAACCCATAACTCTTGCTGCCCAGCCAAGATGTGCTTCAAGCACCTGCCCTACATTCATACGTCCCGGAACACCCAGAGGATTTAGAACTATATCCACCGGCCTACCATCAGGCATGTAAGGCATATCTTCCTGAGGAACTATCTTTGCAATAACACCTTTATTTCCATGACGACCGGCCATCTTATCGCCAACTTCTATCTTTCTCTTAGTAGCAAGATAGACCTTTACCAGTTTTATCACTCCGGCCGGAAGATTGTCCCCTTCAGCAAGATTGTCAATCTCACGGTTTTTTCTGTACTCTATTTCTTCAAGTCGTATTTTAGCTTTTTCTTTTTCTATTTTTATCTTTTCATCAGCTTCTCTTTTATCTTTAAAATTCTTCTTTATCAGATTTATTTCCATATCTTTTTCAATATTTACTTCTTCAATCAGCTTTTCATAATCATTATCCACTCTCTTTCTTATCTCTTTTTCTTTAGCTTTTGTTGCAGACTCTTTTCTTGAAAACACCTTTATATCAACAACAATACCTGCAGCGCCGGGAGGAACTTTCAAAGACGCATTTTTGACGTCCTTTGCTTTTTCTCCAAAAATAGCTCTGAGTAACTTTTCTTCAGGAGTACTTTCTGATTCTCCCTTCGGAGTAACCTTCCCGACAAGTATATCCCCGGGATTGACCTCTGCACCAATCCTTACGATCCCGGAATCATCAAGATTACAGAGAGCTTCATCACTTACATTTGGAATATCCCTGGTAATTTCTTCTTCCCCAAGCTTTGTATCCCTTGCTTCTATTGAAAATTCTTCAACATGAATAGAAGAAAATTTATCATCTTTTAGAAGGTTCTCATTTACCACCATCGCATCTTCAAAATTATAACCGCGCCACGGCATTAAGGCCACCATAACATTTTGTCCTAACGCAAGTTCACCTCTTTCCGTACAAGGTCCATCAGCTATAACCTGACCTTTTGCCAGTTTTTGACCTTTACGAACAATAGGACGCTGGTTAATATATGTATCCTGGTTAGACCTCTTATATTTTATTAAAGTATAGACATCTAACTTCCCGGAATCATTATATATCTCCACCCTATTAGCATCAACATATTCAACCACTCCTGCATTCTTAGCTATAACCATAACTTCGGAATCATAGGCAACTTTATATTCAATACCGGTACCTATGATAGGAGCTTCTGAATTGACAAGCGGAACAGACTGACGCTGCATGTTTGATCCCATAAGAGCTCGGTTAGCATCATCATGCTCTAAAAAAGGAATCAATGCAGTGGAAATGGATACCAATTGCATCGGAGAAACATCCATATAATCAATTTTCTCCACAGAAACCAGAGGAAAATCACCTTTATTCCTGGCAACCAACATTTTTTCAACAAGCCTTCCTTTTTCATCAATAGGAGCATTTGCTTGAGCTATAGTAAATGCATCTTCTTCATCCGCTGCAAGGAAATCTATTTTATCGGTTACAACTCCGTTTTTCACTTCTCTGTAAGGAGTCTCGATAAAACCAAGATCATTAATTTTAGCAAAAGCAGACAATGAAGATATTAAACCGATATTTGGACCTTCAGGTGTTTCTATCGGACACATTCTTCCGTAATGAGTATAGTGAACATCTCTAACTTCAAAACCGGCTCTATCCCTGTCTAGTCCCCCCGGGCCCAGAGCAGACAATCTTCTCTTATGTGTCAGTTCAGCAAGAGGATTCGTCTGATCCATAAACTGAGAAAGCTGATTTGTACCAAAGAATTCGCGTAATGCCGCAAAAATTGGTTTTGTATTTACGATATCAGTAGGCATTGCAACTTCCGTATCAACCATTGACATTTTCTCTCTGATGAACCTTTCCATGCGCACCAATCCAATCCTGAATTGATTCTCCACAAGCTCGCCAACGGCTCTAACCCTTCTATTACCAAAGTGATCGATATCGTCTTTTTCACCGGAGCCATTACTTAATTTTAGCAGATATTTAAGTGTTCTGAAAATATCTTCATTTTTCAGAACTCTGACATCCAAAGCAAATTGTTTTTCCTTGTCGGGATACAGCTTTTTATTTATCTTATATCTGCCGACTTTTCCCAGATCATATCTCCTAGAATTAAAGAACATATTGTCAAAAAATACTTTTGCTGTTTCAAGAGTAACCGGCTGCCCGGGACGCATCTTTTTATATATTTCCATAATTGCGTCTTCTTTTGTAGGGTTAACATTATCCTTAACAATCGTCGGAATAAGGTTTATTTTATCTTCTATATCTGAAGGGACAACTATCTCAACTTTCTTAACTTCATTCTCAACCAGACTATCATAAAGATCACTATCAATTGTTCTTCCGGCTAAGACCGACCCTCCTTTAGAGAGAACAATGTTCTTTGCAAGCTTCATATTTATTACTTTTTCACGTTCTTTTACATTAACTTCTACGGAATTGTAGAACAACTTAATAATCTCTTCGTTTGTATCATAACCCAGGGCGCGAAGCATTATCGTAGCAAAAAACTTTCTTTTTTTATCAATTCTTGCATAAAGAATCTCATTGGTGTCAAATTCAAATTCGAGCCAGGAACCCCTATAGGGAACGACCTTTGCCGTATATATTTTTCCAAAAGGAGAAAATAGTTTATCTTCCAGTTCATCAAAAGAAACACCCGGAGATCTGTGAAGCTGAGAGACAATAACCCTCTCGGCACCGTTAATTATAAAAGTACCATTCTCCGTCATTAGAGGAATTTCGCATACATAAATTTCCTGCTCTTTAATCTCCTTTACTTTTTTAGAAGGATTTTCCAAGTCAGTAACTATCATTCTTACGGTAAATTTTAACGGAACGCTGTAAGACATCTCTCTTTCTTTACACTCCGTCACGGAAAACTTTGGTTGTCCCAGAGTATAGTTTACAAATTCAAGAGTGATGTTCCCCTTCATGGAAACAATAGGAAATATTTCATTTAAAACACCCTGCAATCCAAAGTTTTTTCTCTTATCCGGAGCGATCTCTTTTTGTAAAAAACCAAAATAAGACGTCTTCTGAACTTCAATTAAGTTGGGTAATTCCTGTATTTTAGGAAGTTTGGAGAAATCTTTCCTTTTACGCTTCCCTAATTTATCAAAATCTTCCATTTTCCCTCCGGGAAAGTAAATCCCGTTTCCGCATTCATTACGTGAAACGGGGGTCTTCACGACTTTTACTTCCTATAATTTCATAAATTTGCAGGGGCCTGATTAACAGACCCCTGCAAAAAAATATTACTTAATCTCGATAGTTGCTCCACTTCCTTCAAACTTTGCTTTCATCTTATCTGCTTCATCCTTCGAAAGCCCTTCCTTAACGGCTTTAGGTGCTCCATCAACCAAGTCCTTTGCTTCTTTAAGTCCAAGTCCGGTAATTTCTCTTACTACTTTTATAACCGGAATTTTGCTCGCGCCTGCCGCAGTAAGCATCACAGTGAAAGAAGATTGCGCTTCCGCTGCTGCAGCCGGAGCTGCTCCGCCGGCCGCTGCCGCTGCTACCGGTGCCGCCGCTGAAACACCAAACCTGTCTTCCATGCTTTTAATGAGCTCGGTAAGCTCAAGCACTGACATTTTCGATACACCTTCCAAAATTTCTTCTTTTGTTAAATTTGCCATACTATCCTCCTGTCTAAATTTCTTTTTTATTGCGAAGGCGGTTTTTAAAACCACCAGCATAAGCCGTTGATAAAAAACCGCGTATTATAATAATCTCCTCTCGCAAGAGGATTCCAAAGGAGGATACTCCTTTGGCTTGGGCTTAACCCAAGACTACGTCCGTGAGGACGTAGAGTTTCATTTCGCAGTTTCTTTCTGCTTTTTTATCGCGTCAAGCGTGCCAACCAGTTTCTGAACGTTAGCATTCAACACAAACACGAGTTTATAAAGAGGCGCTTTCAATCCGCCTGCAACCTGACCCAAAAGGATATCACGTGACGGAATATCCGCAACTATTGTAACCTCTGCCGGACCGACACCTTTACCTTCTACAACACCAGCCCTTACTTTTAAATTTTGATGGGCTTTAAAAAAATCTCTTACCAGCTTCGCTGCAATAACAGGATCATCATTGCTTAGTACTACCCCTGTCGGACCGTCTATGAACTTATGAAGATCCTCAAGTTTAACTTCTTTCAGGGCTCTGAGGATAATGTTATTTTTTATAACTTTATATTCCAGACCGGCTTTCGAAACCTTTTTCCTGAAATCAGTAGTATCTTCAACTGTCAAGCCGGTAAAGTTCGTAAAAACTATACCCTTCGCTTTTGTAAATTTTGCAGCGAGAGCTTTTACTTCTTCGGCCTTTATTAATTGTGCTTTGCTCATCTCTGCCCCCTTATACGCTTAAGTACGGCTTAGTATCAATGTTAACAGCCGGACTCATCGTAGAATGTAGAACCACTTTCTGAACGAAAACGCCTTTAACGCCCTGCGGTCTTACCTTGATCACCGCTTCCATCAGCGTATTGGCATTGTCCAGAAGCTTCTGGGCATCAAATGAAGCTTTACCTATAATTGAATGAACAACACCGCCAACATCAGATTTAAATTCAATTCTTCCGGTTTTGGCTTCCTTCACGCTTCTGGCAAGGTCATTTGTAACCGTGCCGGATTTCGGATTTGGCATCAGCCCTGACGGACCAAGAACCTTCCCGAGTTTACCTATATCTCTCATCATGTCGGGAGTCGCGATAACCACATCAAAATCCCTCCAACCACCCATGACTTTTTCAACCATATCTTCCGCACCTACAAAATCTGCTTTGGCTTCAAGAGCTTCTTTTTCTTTTTCACCTTTCGCAAACACAAGCACCTTTGGTATCTTTCCGGTGCCATGCGGCAGAACTACGCTGCTTCTGACTGCCTGGTTCGACTGCTTTACATCAACTCCAAGTTTAATTGTGAGCAAAACCGATTCGTCGAATTTCGCTTTCGCAAGATCCTTAACCAGGTTAACCGCGTCAGAGAGGGCGTATTTTTTGGAAGCATCAACTTTCTTTGCTAACTCTTTTATTCTTTTTCCCATTTCTCCCCCTACTCTGTCACTTCTATGCCCATGTTCCTGGCAGTACCTTCAACCATTCTCATAGCTGATTCCAGCTTTGTGGTATTAAGGTCTTCCATTTTCATGGCAGCAATTTCTTTTACCTGTGCTTTGGTTATCTTCCCGACTTTTGTTTTGTTTGGCTGTCCGGAACCCTTCGCAAGACCAATTGCTTTCTTAATAAGCACAGAAGCAGGAGGTGTCTTCATTATGAAAGTGAAGCTCCTGTCCGCATACACAGTAATAACTACCGGTATGATGAGTCCTTCATGTTTAGGTTCCGAAGTCTTGGCATTGAACTGCTTGCAGAAGTCCATTATATTTACACCGTGTTGACCCAGTGCCGGACCTACAGGCGGAGCAGGATTTGCTTTCCCTGCTGTGACCTGCAACTTAACTAACGCTGCAACTTTTTTTGGCGGCATAAAAACTCCTTAATCTTTTTACTTCCCCCTTGAAGCGATGCGCGGTATACAGGGGAAAAATACCCACGCCGTGCGTAACAGTCTGAAAAACAAATTCGAAACTCAAAAAAACCCTAAAAAGCAAAATCCAAAAAAAAACTTAAATTCCTTTTTCTAATTCGACTTACCTTAATTTCATATATATTGTCGTCCGCCGGTCTTTTTGGAGGATCGAGTTTAGAATTTCGAATTTGTTTTTACTATTGTTTCTCTATATATATGAACTCTATTTCAACAAGCGTCGGACGGTTAAAAACCGAGACCATCACTTTGGCTTTCATCCTTTCCGGATAGATCTCCTCAATTACACCTGAGAAATTAGTAAACGGCCCGTCTGTTACTCTGACTAACTGACCTTTTTCGTACTCAACAACATGCTTTGGTATCGGAATATCACCTTTTATTTGCCCCATAATGGTTGCAATCTGTTCTTCATTTAGCGCTAAAGGTTTTGTTCCTGCTCTTACAAAACCGGTAACTTTTGGAGTATTTCTTACAATAGTCCAGGTATCATCATTCATGTCCATCTCAACAAGAATATAGCCAGGATAAAATTTCTTTGATACTGTCTTTTTCTTCCCGCCTTTTACTTCAATAACATCCTCTTTTGGAATCAAGACCTGAGTAATGCTTTCAGTCATAGCATTAGTCTTAGCCCTATATTCAAGGTTAGCTTTTACTTTTTCTTCACAACCTGAATAAGTTGTGATTATATACCATTTTTTGTCCATGTCTATATACCCACTATGATTAACTCAAGTACTTTGCTTATTAATAAATCCGCTATTCCGGTAAACGCGGAAAGAATTGCTACAACGGATAAAACCACCACCGTTGAGCCAATAATTTCCTCACGTCCCGGCCAGGAAACCTTGGTCATTTCAACCCTGACTTCCTTTATAAAATCATTAATTTTCTTAAACATAGCTCTCCTTTTAAAGCAGGCCTGGCAGGATTTGAACCTACAACCCGCGGTTTTGGAGACCGCCGCTCTAGCCAGTTGGAGCTACAGGCCTATCATGCCTACGCGAATTTTTAAGCCTTTGTTTCTTTGTGAATGGTATGCTTTTTGCACCACTTACAATATTTATTCATTGCTAATTTATCCGGATTTTTCTTTTTATTTTTTGCCGTCGCATAATTTTTCCTCTTGCAATCCGGGCAGACTAATAGTACTGTTTCCAACATAGTTTTATCCTTATCTTTAAGTTTAAATTTACTCTAAGATCTCAGAAACGACGCCTGCACCTACGGTGTGACCGCCCTCTCTGATAGCAAACCTTAATTCTTTTTCCATGGCTATTGGCGTGATTAACTCCACTTCCATGGGCACGTTATCTCCGGGCATTACCATCTCTACTCCGGCAGGTAACTTGATTGAACCTGTCACATCCGTCGTTCTGAAGTAAAATTGCGGCCTGTAATTATTAAAGAACGGCGTGTGTCTTCCGCCTTCTTCTTTTGTCAGTATATATACCTGTCCTTTGAACTTCTTGTGCGGTGTTATCGAGCCCGGTTTTGCTATAACCTGTCCTCTTTCTATCTGGTCTTTTTCCACTCCTCGAAGCAATACTCCTACATTGTCTCCTGCAAACCCTTCGTCCAATAACTTCCTGAACATCTCTACTCCGGTTACTACCGATTTCCTTGTGTCTTTTAATCCGATTATCTCAACTTCATCATTTACGTGTACCTTACCCCGTTCTATTCTTCCTGTGGCTACTGTGCCTCTTCCTGTTATCGAAAATACATCCTCAACAGCAAGCAAGAATGGCTTTTCTATTTCTCTCTTTGGCTCCGGTATAAATGTATCAAGCGCATTGACAAGCTCTAATATCTTATTTCCCCATTCGCCCGTCGGATCCTGTATAGCTTTTATCGCAGATCCTCTGATCACAGGGGTCTTATCCCCGGGAAATTCATACTTCTTTAATAAGTCTCTTACTTCTTCTTCTACCAAGTCTACCAGTTCTTTATCTTCTACTAAGTCAACTTTATTTAAGAAAACCACTATATGCGGCACTCCCACCTGACGCGCAAGTAATATATGTTCTCTTGTCTGCGGCATCGGGCCGTCTACTGCTGATACCACCAGTATCGCTCCGTCCATCTGCGCCGCCCCCGTTATCATGTTCTTTATATAGTCCGCGTGTCCCGGGCAGTCCACATGCGCGTAATGTCTCTTTTCTGACTGATACTCAACGTGCGATGTCGATATCGTTAATATTTTCGTAGGATCCCTTCTTCCCTGAGATTCCGATGCTTTTGCTACTTCATCATACGCAACTACAGTCGCGAGTCCCTTTGAGGCCATGACTGTCGTAAGCGCTGCGGTCAATGTCGTCTTTCCATGATCAACATGTCCGATTGTTCCTACGTTTACATGCGGCTTTGTTCTTTCAAATTTTGCCTTACCCATCTTCCATTCCTCCCTTAAATATTTTTCTTTTTTTTCTGATAATTTTCAAAGCCCACGATCGGGATTGAACCGATGACCTCATCCTTACCAAGGATGTGCTCTAGCCAACTGAGCTACATGGGCAAAATAATAAAAAATAAAACGCCCAAATAAATAAAAAACAAAATAAAAAATAGCCGTAACTGTAATTACGGAAGTAAGATTTTATCATAACAGGTATTGTACTGTCAACAGTTTTAGACGTTTTTCTTGGATATTTCAGATATTAATTATTGATGTTTTAAAACAATCAAAAGGGTTAAAACCTTCGTTCTAATATGCAAATAAGAGCAATAAATGCCCACAGTTAAAACACATTGATACATATACGCTTTTTATGGATCAACATTGTCGGTTATTTCTTTTCTTTCCCTGAAAGCAGTACTGAAGCGAGTATAGTTTTAACAGGCACCTTAAGCCTATAGGAAAGTTTTTTACAATCATCATACTCCGGAGAGACGCTCATTATTTTGCCGTTAAGCCGGCCGGTCTTCACTCTTATTTCCCCGTACGGAGTGGCGATGGTACTTATTTCTTTTTCAAGTTTTATCCTGGAAACCGGATACATTCTCACACCGAAAGTGGAGGTTTCTTCAAAAACTATTTTTGCCAGCTTGTCAGCGAACTTTTTTTCACAGATAATCTCAAGCTTCACCGCAGGCCGTTTCTTTTTCATCTGAACAGGAACAAGCGCGACATCAAAAGCGCCTGCTTTAAAAAGTTTTTCCATTAGAGTGTCGTAAACAAGCGGAGATGAATCATCAATATTGGATTCCATAACGACAACTTCTTCTTTGTCGGCAAACGCCGCTACTTCTCCGAGAAGAACACGGAGCACATTCGGCCTGTCAGAAAGTTCTCTATCCCCCGCTCCATAACCTATCTTTTCGATATTTATGGTGCCCGGAATAAGCTCTTTAGTTTTTTCCCGCATAACCTTAAGTATTGCCGCACCCGTAGGCGTTACCGTCTCAAAAGGTATCTCGGAAATGTACACCGGCATCCCCCTCAGCAATTCCACAGTAGCCGGAGCAGGGTTCAAAAGCAGTCCGTGAGCGGTTTTAATAAGCACCGGTCCGCCGACATTCAAAGGCGAAGAAAATATCTTTTCTATTTTCAGCTCTTCAAAGCAAACAAGAGCTCCGACTACGTCAACTATTGTATCCGGGCTGCCCAATTCATGAAAATGTATTGTTTTGATACTTTCACCGTGAACTTTGGATTCTGCTTTTGCGATCGCCAGGAATATCTCTCTTGTTTTGTCTTTTAAGGAAAGCTTAAGAGGGGAATTTTTAATGAATTTATCTATCTCTGTATATTTTGCATGAGAATGTGAATGCCCGCAGCGTTCGTGATGATGGTGCTCGTGGATATGTACATCAACTTTTGAAGCGGTAATTCCTTTTTTTACAACACGGCGGACCGAAAGAGAACAATCGTGAAGCTTAAGACGTTTTATCTCTGACTTAACAGCCCCGAAAGGTGCACCTGCATCAACACAAGCGCCAAGTATCATATCGCCGGATATACCTGATGAACAGTCAAAATAGGCGGAATAAGTCATAGTTTAAATATCTTAACAGCAAGCCCTGACATCAGTATTGCCCCACCCGCCAGAGCGTGATTAAATCTGAATAATTTATTGGAGAGGGTTTTTTTGACCCCGACATAAAGCAGAAGAACAGTAACCATCATTGTAAGTATCGTTGCAAGGCCGAATAAAACAGTTATCAAAATTGTTCCCGCAACACTGTTTTTCATTGCCGGAATAATCAACAGAGGTATTAACGGTTCACAAGGGCCAAATACCAGAAGAGTAAACAAAACCCAGGCGGAAATATCCTTTTTGCCGCCGGCATGAAGATGCAAATGTTCATCGTTGTGAGAATGGACATGCGAGTGCGTGGAAATATTCAAGTGACAATGTTTATGTTCATGGCTTTCTTTTCTCACAGCTTTTTTAATCCCGTAGATCAAATATACAAGACCAAAAGCAATAAACAACCACGACGCAATTTCACCTCTGACATTCTCAAATATTTTAAATTTTTCCAGAGAGCTTCCGATACTTATACCGACAAGGCCGATAACCACAGAGCTTAAGATATGTCCAATCCCTGAGAAAAAAGTAATAGACATGGTCTTAAAAAGATTCCATTTTCTGGCTTCCGCCATAGCGATAAAAGGAATATAATGATCAGGCCCCGTGAGGGTATGTACCACACCAAGGGAAACAGCTGTAATTGCAAGCACTCCGAGACCGTCAATCATTTTTAGCCCTTTATTAAATCTTTTAAAGTAGCCGCCAGCTTGGAAATGGAGACCCTGGTATTAAAGCAAGGGCCTTCCGGCCTTTCGTTAATAAAACCGATCACCTCGCAGCTAGGGACATCAAACATCCCGCTTATTAACTCCCTTTCACAGGCCACGGCAATTATTATTTTAGGATTGTTTTTTTTCACAAGTGCCCTTGCCTGGGTCCCGCCCGTTACCACAACGGCTTTAACCCCGGTTTCCTTTATTATTTCTCTGATGGTTTTTACATCGCATTTACCGCAGGAGGTACAATTTTCCATATTGTTCACAACATTGTATTTGCACTCAGAATTTTGCATACAGCGGGGAAGAAGAATCAGTATTTCTCCTGCTGCATATTTCAATTTGTTTGCCCCGGTAAGCTCTGCATTAAACTCAACAAAATCATGTTCAAGTCTCTCTTTTGAAGTCCGGAGAAAAAAAACAAAAAAATATGAAGCATTTAGAACAATATTATTCAACATGCGGTTAATCTTAACAGGAAAAATGAACCGCACATAACCGGCAATTTTCAACATGTTTAAAATATGATTAGCAAAAAGAAGCAGTATTATTAATTGAAAAAAGAAACTGGTAAAAATAAAACCGGGAGAAGACTGCAGTCCGAGAAAAATAAGATAATTGCAGCCCGCAAGAAAAAAAGAGACCAACACACCTGCAAGCGCATAGAGATTAGTTTTCTTTCTTTGTTCTGGAATCAGATCTGCCACTAAGTTTCTCCTAGTATTTAATATGAGAACTTATATTATACCCTTTAAGCTTATTCCGGCCATTTAAAAATGTAAGTTCCATCAAAAATGCCACCGATTTAATATTGCCGCCAAGCTTTTCAACGAGTTTGGTCACCGCTTCGGCAGTCCCTCCCGTCGCAAGCACATCATCGACAATGAGTACTCTATCGCCTTTTTTTATGGCATCTTGATGAATCTCCAGTTTATCCTTCCCGTATTCAAGAGCAAAAGACTGGCTTATGGTCTTTCTCGGCAGTTTTCCCGGTTTTCTTACAGGTACAAAACCGGCTTTAAGCCTTAAAGCAATAGGAACGCCGAACAAAAAGCCCCTGGATTCCATAGCCACGACCTTATTTATTTTAAACTTTTTAAGCTGACCCACCCATTTGTCTATTACCTTTTGCAGGGCTTTTGGGTTCATCAATAAAGGAGTAATGTCTTTAAACACTATTCCTTTTTTAGGAAAATCGGGTACATCCTTTATATGTTTTTTTATATGATCCATAAAACCCCCCTTTAGAAAAATAACTAATGACTAAATTCTAAGCACTAAACTAAATCGTTGTAATTATATTAATATACTTCCTTACGTTTAGTGCTTAGTGCTTTGATCTTAGTCATTTACTTTTAATTCATTTTTACGACAATACTTGAAATTACATTTGCCACCTGATCTACTCTGTCGCCGGCGTTGCTCAAATGTCTGTAAATCTCCCGGGTTTTTAGCATATAGATCACATCAGTACCTTTAAATAATTCCTTTAAGGCATCCCTGTAAACCAGTTCTATTTCGTTTTCAAGTTTTTTAGCACGGAGAGCATGTTCGGTTGCGATATTAGGATTTTCTTTGAGACGTCCGACGGCATCTTTGATCTCCAGCGTCGCTTTTACAAGTAAACCAACCATCTTTACAAGATGTTCGCTGGTCTTAATCTCCAAAAGCTGCATCTCATCCACGGTACTTTTAGCGTAATCAATAATATCATCAATTTCTCTCGAAAGTTCGAAGAGATCTTCCCTGTCAATAGGAGTCGCGAATGTTTTATTGAGATTATCTATCAAGGTCCGCCTTATACTATCAGCGTCCCTCTCCAGATCAAATACTTTTTTTACGCGTTCTTCCGTCGGATTTTTCATATATTCTTCAAGCGCCTGCATACCTTCCAGGGTCTTGGCGGTCTGCTCTCCAAGTATGCTGAAGAAATCTATTTTTTTTCTGAAAAACACCATAATTCATCGCTCCTTTTACTTTTGCACTTAAGGATTAATATACATTATACCATAATAAAAGACAATAGCAATTAGAGCGGAAAAAGGGACTGTCAACACCCAGGAAAGAATGATATCTGTTACTGTTCCCCACCTGACTTTATTTAGTCCGACACTGCTGCCGGCGCCGATCACGGAAGAAGATACAACATGCGTCGTTGAAACCGGGCTTCCTATTAAAGCGGCAGAACAGATAACCAACGCAGAAGAAAATTGAATACCAAAACCGTGAATAGGTTTGACTTTAAAAACCTTAGAACCAAGGGTTTTCATTATCCTCATCCCTCCCGTAAGTATACCGGAGGCAAGGGCTAAAGAACAAAGTATCATAACCCAAAAGGGTATTAAAAAAGCACTCTGTATTCCGCATGTAATAAGTCCTATTACAATAATACCCATGGATTTCTGCGCATCGTTACCGCCGTGGCTTATGGCAAGAAATATAGAAGAAGGCACCTGCAAGTATTTGAAAATTCTATTTATTTTTGGCGTGGCACTACTGCTTAGATAAAAAAGCAGTTTCATAACAATAAAAGTAATCAGAAAACCGAGAAGGGGAGAAACTAAAAGTACAATAAGAATTTTCAGAACTCCCATATATTTTATTGCATTAACTCCTGCCGAGACTGCAACGGCTCCGATTATTCCACCAAGAAGCGCATGGGAAGAACTTGAAGGATAACCCAGCACTTGAGTAATAATATTCCAGGTAATAGCGCCGAGTACTGCGGCATAAAGTATTTTTAGATTAATGACAGAAGGATCAACAAGACCGCTGCCTATTGTTTTCGCCACAGCTGTACCTACAACAAAAGGACCAATAAATTCAAAGATGGCAGCAAGTAAAAGAGCGGAACTTAAAGACATTGATCTGGAAGAGACCATCGAAGCGACAATATTTCCGGAATCGTTCATCCCGTTAAGATAATCATAGGCAATCACAATTATTATAAGAATTATTAGAGCTAAACTCATAAGGTCAGTCCGGGATCGGCATTAAGATTATAATTTGAATATTCTTTTTTTATGAATTTAAAATAACCTGCTGCAGCTATCATAGCGCCATTATCCGTGCAAAGTGAAATTGAAGGGAAAAATATCTCAAGATCCTCTTTTTTACCTTTTTTTATGAATTCCTCGCGGATTGTCTTATTAGCTACAACTCCCCCGCCAAGAACAACTCTTTTGATCTTACATCTGGCAGCAACCGCCATTGTCTTATTGAGAAGCGCCGCAATGACCGCATCTTGAAACCCGGCGCAGAGCGCATTTGAGTCAATATTTTTATCTTGATTCTTATAAGTTAAAACAGCGGTTTTAAGACCGGAAAAAGAAAAATCAAAACTCCCGTCTTTCATTATAGCCTCGGGAAATTTCACCCTCTTTCCGGAACCTTTTGCAAGCTTTTCAACTTTCGGCCCTCCCGGATAGCCAAGATCCAAGAGTTTTGCCACTTTATCAAAAGCTTCTCCGACAGCATCGTCTCTCGTTTTTCCAATTATTGAATATTTGCCAAATTCTTTCACCAATACAAGCTCGGTATGTCCACCTGAAACTATAAGAGCTAAGAAAGGGAATTCCGGTTTTTTTCCTTCAAGAAGAGTTGAGAATATATGACCTTCAAGGTGGTTAACTCCAATCAAGGGCTTATTATATACGTATGCTATTGCCTTTGCCGCTTCTATACCTACCAAAATAGAACCTACAAGTCCCGGCCCATAGGTTACAGCAACTCCGTCTATATCTTCAAGTCCAAGTTCAGCTTGTTTTAACGCCTCATCAATTACTATATATATGTTCTCAAGATGACTTCTGGAGGCAAGTTCAGGGACGACCCCGCCAAATTCACTGTGTATTTTTATCTGAGAGGAGACAACGCTTGCAAGTGTTTTTTCGCCGTTTTTTACAAGAGCAACGCCGGTGTCATCACAAGATGTTTCTATTCCAAGTATAATAACTTCACGGTTTGCCAACGGAAATTTTCTCCATGCCGCCCATAAAAGACCTTAAGGCTTCCGGAATCACAATATCCCCGTTTTCCTGCTGGTAATTCTCAATTAGAGCAGCCATTGTCCTCCCTACTGCAAGACCGGAGCCGTTTAATGTATGGACAAATTCGGATTTACCGGTTGCTTTTCTCTTAAATTTTATATTGGCTCTTCTGGCCTGAAAATCCGTGCAATTACTGCAAGAGGATATCTCTTTGTACATATTTAATCCCGGCATCCACACCTCTATATCGTAAGTCTTTGCAGACGCAAAACCCATATCTCCTGTACAAAGATGAATAACTCTATAAGGAAGTTTCAATATCTTAAGAATTTCTTCGGCCTGAAGAAGCATACTTTCAAGTTCAACAAAAGAACTTTCGGGATTTGTGAACTTGAAAAGCTCAACCTTGTCAAACTGATGAACACGAATCAACCCTTTCAAATCTTTACCGTAGGAGCCCGCTTCACGCCTAAAACAAGCAGAATAGGAGACATATTTAAAAGGGAGTTCTTCTTCTTTTACAACTTCATCTCTATGCATATTGGTTAACGGTACTTCCGCAGTGGGAATAAGATAAAGATCGTCTTCTGCGCATTTATAAAGTTCATCAGCAAATTTCGGTAATTGCCCGCTCGACTGCATGGACTTTCCATTAACCAGGTAAGGAGGGTAAATCTCCGTAAATCCTGCAGACACATGGGTATCAAGCATAAAATTAATAAGCGCTCGTTCGAGTTTTGCCCCGGCTTTCTTAAGAATTACAAACCTGGACTCGGCAATCTTAACGGCCTTTTCAAACGTCATTATATCCATATGCTCTCCGAGCTCCCAGTGGGGTTTTGGGTTAAAAGTGTACTTCGGAATGTCACCGACTGTTCTGACGACCGGATTGGCCTTTTCATCCGTACCTACAGGAACACTTTTATCCGGGATATTGGGAAGTACAAGCAGCGTTTCGCTTAGCTTTGCATCTATTTCGGCAAGTCTTGTATCAAGCTCGGCTATAGTAACATTCAATTTGCCTACTTCCGCCATCTGAAGAGCTGCGTCTTTTTTTTCGCGCTTAAGCTTTCCTATTTCTTCCGATTGTTTATTCTTGGCAGATTTGAGACCTTCAACTTCCTGAATAATTTTCCGGCGGGCTTCATCAATGGAAATAATCTCTGAGATATCAACTTTAGAATTCCTGTTTTTCAGGGCTGTTTCTACGAGTTCTTTATTTTCTCTTATAATTTTTAAATCAAGCATAATTGATCAAGGTTCTATCCCTGACTGCCTTTAGATCTTTTTTCAGGTATTTCTAATATTTTCCCTTTTGAACTGCTCATCATCTCGCAATGCCCTTCAAAAATACCGCCTTCGGCAATAACCACTGCAGGAGATTTAATATCACCCATAACCTGACCGCCGTCAATAACTTCAACCTTCTCTTCAGCAAAAATATTCCCTATTATTTTTCCGCCGAGTATTACGATCTTAGCTTTAATATCTCCCTTGATATTACCGTCTTTTCCGACAACAACATCTCCATCTCCGTGAATGTCACCCTCAACACGTCCATCAACGCGGATAGTCGCCTTTGTAATAATATCCCCCTTTATTTCGGCTTCAGCACCTATCAAACTGTCTACTTTTCCATATTTATCTTCTTTCATCCCGAACATAGAAGGCTCCTTTGAAAGTACGAAGTAAACAAATATTCATCTCTTGAGAATAGACAATAGAGCAATAGGCCGCAATCGTTCGATATTCTTTATCTATTTTCAATTTTCTATTGTTCGATTGCTCTATAAAATTTTGCTAAGCAAAATTTTATGGGCCCTGTAGGGTTCGAACCTACGACCAACGGATTATGAGTCCGACGCTCTAACCAGCTGAGCTAAGGGCCCGAACATTAATAACTTACAGCTAATTGCTGATAACTAATAAGCATTTACCAGAATGGAATTATAACAAAATATGATGTTAAAAACAAGGAGATTTGTTTAATTGATTTGTTAAGCTTGTATTATTTTTTCAAGGTTAAAGATTCCACAACATATAAATTACCAAGTGAATCTGCGGATCTATTTTTTTATTGAAACACCCAGATTCTGCGCGTAATAGCTGAACAATATTGCTCTAGCGTTTTTTGGTCTTGAACCTTGAAAAGTAAGCATCTCCAGCCACATTTCATTATCAAGCTCTTTTAATTTTTCTTTTTTTGGAATATCACTGATTTTTATTATGCTGCCTATTACTCTGGCCCTGTACGCACCGCTGACTTCTTTATTAAACTTCTTTTCCAGCATCGCATAATCCTTCGGAGATTTCGCTTTTAATTCCAAGCGATCCAGCTCCGGATGTACAGGTAATCCTATTTTCATACTGCAGCCTATTTTGTATTTGCCGTCGGTAATATAGAACTCATTATGAATATCGCTCACTGTTACCGGAAAATCTTCTTTGTATACATAGGTACCTTCTATTTCTATAGTTTTTCCGGTAAATTTATCAGGATTTTCTGATACTTCGCTTATTGAGGTCTTTTCTATTAGATTAGGACTAATATTAACCGCTGTTTTCTTTCTAAACCAGGAGAAAATATCATACTTAGGGTTAAAACCCGTTATTTCGCTTGCAGCGATCATTTTGTAATAATATTTTCCAAGCCGCGAGACGCAGGCAGTTACAATTACGAAATAATCTTTTGACTTAAGTCCGCTAACCAGAACTTTATTGGTATCGGTTAAGGAAAACACCGCTCTGTCATTCAACATCTGAAGCATCTTAGCAGACCCTGCCTCATCGCTGTTAAAATTGCTCATTTTTAAAATATTTACGGCATAGGAAGGAACATCACCTGTATCGAAAACTCTTACAAAATAATGGGAGGCATCTTTAACATTTTCCCATTTTATCACCGCCTCTCCCGTATTATTCGTTTCATATATTTTTAGATTCATTAGCGGCAATTGCTGCGAATATAGAACTGACGAAACCATAAGCATCGCAAGTACAGATATTACTTTCCTCATAATTTTCCTCCGATTTTTGATTACTGATTATACACTTTTTTTTACTTTTATTTCAACACACATTTCATTACCTCATGGTTTAAATATTCAATAAAAAAACACTTAAATACTAAAGTCTAATGTGATAGAATACTTACATGTTCAACCTCAAGAATATAAAAGTTCAAATATTCTTTATTTCATGTATTGCAATTGTTTTTCTCTTCTGCAAACTTTGGGAAGGAGGACTCGCAAGCTATGACGACTCTTTCTACGCCGCACAAGCCAGAGGAATGGTGGAAGCTAATGATTATCTCACACCTCACTACGGCGGAGAGGCAATTCATCATAATGATCCGTTCTGTCTCTGGTCAATGGCCATTGCTTTCAAGATATTCGGTTTTTCCGAATACACCGCAAGATTCTACTCGGCATTCTTTGGTTTTCTTACTATTTTACTTGTTTTTTTCCTAGGCAGGGCTATTTATAATAATTGGACAGGCTTCTTTGCTTCACTTATATTAATGACAACTCTGATATGGATGAAATTTGCCCGCCACGCTATGTTCGATATCACACTTTCTTTCTGGGTCACGCTGACTATATTTTTATTCATCCTCTCAAGAAAAACAAAGAACAAAGACCATGCTAATTTCTATCTTGTTCTTACCGGTATTGCCACAGGAATGGCAATTCTCACAAAAAGCATACTGGGTTCTTTCGCTATGATAAGCATATTTTTATTTCTTCTATTCTCCAGGGATTTAAAGACTCTTTTCAATCCCTTTTACCTATTATCAATATTACTTGCCTTAGCTGTACCGGCTGCCTGGATAATCCCCAACTACGCAAAATACGGCAAAGAATTTATTGACATTCATTACGGATGGATAATATTCCAAAGGGGGTTTGTTCACTACAGAGACAAACAGGATTTCTGGTCGTACCTTACTTATGTTAAAAACATATGGATCCTCTACTGGCCCTGGGTTCCATTTGCTTTTTTTGGTTTGATAATGGCAGTTATAAACTTCTTCAGAAAAAAAGATACCTTTGGAATGCTTTTGGTCCTTTGGATATTTGCCACTATAGGAATAATGAGTGTAGGGAATGAAAGAGAGTTCAGATATATTCTGCCTGTATTTATCCCTTTTGCAATTCTTACTTCCTCAGTTTTAAACAATTATATTATTAAAACAGAGAAAATAAAAACTATCTCTGCTAAATACTCGCTCATTGTACTCGGTATTGCGGCATTATTGATAGTAGCGACCCCTCTTCATCTCAACTGGGGCAGAGATGAAGATATTAAGGAGATTTCACCAATGCTGGAGCGACATATACCAAAAGGGACAACTTTACTTCGCTATAAGACAGAAGACTACTTCACACTCCAACAACCTTTCATGGCCTATACTTTTCTTAAAATAGAAAAAAAAGATATTACAACACAATTTGATATTGAAAAAATACTTTCATCAGACGAACATGTTTTCGTCATAACTTATATAGAAAGCTACAAGACCCTCTCCAAAAAATACCCGATCATCGCCATGTCAAATCAAATGGTCGTCTTTACCAACAAATACGATGAGACTAAACTATACCCTCGCACTATCTTCGAAGGCCCCTACAAAGAAAATAAAAGATAAATTAGGGACAGCGACCAATTAAACTTAAATTGGTCGCTGTCCCTAATTTGGTACTTGGCCTTCCAACTGGATTTGGCTTAAGTGGTCTTCCGAGAACTTTTTCTAATTCTTTCAGAGAGCTTTCTTCCATAAAAGGAAAACCTTTTATCGTGTTCTTTCGTATTGCAGTCAAGCTGGTATGATCCTCAGAATCACTCAAAGCTTTTTTCCAATTGGATTTTGGAATATTAACAACCGAAAACATATCGTAAAGCTTAAGTATCCCCGACCGGCCAGTACAATGTTCATTTGCACTTGACCACATCCATTGTTCGGAATTGGATACCAAACCTGATCTAACCGGATTTCTCTCTACATACCGACAAGCAAAGGGCAAATGAAACCCATCCAGGATACAAGAATAAAATCTGCCTTGCCAAAGATGCCCTTTTTGTTTATTCTTAGCATTAAAATATTGTGAATATCTAAAATGTGTACAATTAAAAGTTCTGGCTAAAGAATTTTCTTCCCCGGGTATCGCTATAAAGTGAACATGATTACTCATAAGACAATAGCAAATTATTTTGGTACGGTATTCTTCACAATACTGATCTAGAAGATACAGATATGTCCGTCTATCTTTATCTTCAACAAATACATTCTGTTTAAAATTGCCTCTTTGCGTGACATGATGAGGCATCCCTACTCTAACTATTCTTGCAACTCTTGGCATATTTTATAATCCTTTGATTTAATTGGTCGCTGTCCCTAATTTATCTTCCGACTATTGAAGGGGTGACGAAAATTACCAGTTCTGATTCTTGTTTTTGGGTTTCTTGGGATTTAAATAAACCACCAAGAATAGGCAAGTCGCTTAATATCGGGACGCCGGTTTCGCGCTTTATGTCTTCTGTTTGAAGTAAGCCGCCGATAACGATGGTTCCTCCTTTCTTTACGTATATAGAAGTATCTGCCCAGCGGGTTTTCATGGCAGGAACCACTGAACCGTTGTAGCTTACTCCGGCTGAGGAGTCCAAATTGCTTACTTCTACTCTGATAAGGCAGTTAATATTATCAAGTGCATCCGCTGTCGGATCAATATCTAATTTTACACCATAGGTCTTCCAGTCAATGCTTGAATTTGGGCTGTTTTGAGTGCCGGATTGAATAAGTATGGGAAGTTCTCCGCCAGCAAGAAATTTTGCTTTTGAACCGGAGATCGTCAATAGTCTTGGTTTTGCCAATATTTTCGCATAACCATTTTTAACAAGCAGGTCAAGTTTCATCTGCACTTTTTGCAGCCGCTCAAAATCAGAGACCTGAAACAACGGAGGAAGAGTTTTTTCTGCGGCACTTAAAGCCCCCAAGGCTTCTTCCCAGTTAATCCCGAATTTATTATTACTGTCTTTTCTTATTTCCATTACCTGCGCATTTACTTCAATCATCGTTTTTTCTATATTAGAAGCAAGTACAATAACCTGACTCGCTGATTGATTACCGTCTTTATCCCATATTATAAGTGAAGTTGTGCCGCTGGACTTCCCTATTAAAAGCAGTTCTTTTTCAGATACGGATTTTACATCCGCTATAATTGGATTGCCCACTGCTATCTTTTTTGGCGCATCCACAGCTAATATCTTCGATTCCCCGATAGTTATCTGAATCTTTTCTTCCGCAAATAATGCCGCTGCCAGGAATAAAGCTAAAATTATATTTTTCATACTTGCCTACCTTTTTAAAGGCACTTTTTCGCCTTCAGTGCCCCGGATTATTTCAAGGAACGGAACTTCAGGTGCCGGTTTTACCGCCTCACGCTGTTGATTCCGAAGAACATTTCCAAAACTTGTAGTGCGCAGAGAGGCCATCTTATCATCTCCGGGATTACGAAGAGAAAGTTTTAATTTCCCTTTGTTTTCCGAAAAAGTTACTATCTCCGCATCAGAAGGTTCGACCGCTAAAACCACAGTACTACCGGAAGAAACCCTGGAAGGAAACCCCTTTTCTTCTATCTTCTTTACACAAGTAAAACTTTCATTCACCGCAATAACCCTGACACTCTGGATTAAAGTGGCGGTATAAGAAGCCTTCCCTGTTTCTTCAAAAGCACCAAGGACATCAACAACATCTCCCGGTTTTAAAAACTCCCCCACAGCAGAATCCGCGTCCAAATTTATTGCAACAGCTCTGTATCCGATAGGAACAATTGAAGAAAGGTTTTCTGCTATTATGGTTATTTTGTTTGCCAGAATTTGTTCACCTACGGAAATATTAGCCACCGCAATTGTCCCTGCCGCCTGTTCGACCTTTCGAATGGCCCCCGGCTGAATGTACATCTCCGGTACTTCTTCAATATTGAGATGCTTCGCTGTTATTGCCGCACCCGCAGGAATATATTTTGCCGCAACGATAACCTTGTTTGGCGCCCCTTTCGCTGTAAGTTCCTTTTCTTTGCTGTAGAAATAAGCAAAGATTATCAGTGCCCCAATAGCAGAAAGCGCTAATGCAAATATCAGATTCTTATTTCTCATAAAGCCCCCTTGAGCTAAGATTTAAATATTGTAGCAATTAAAAGGGAGAAAAGGCAAGGGAAATTTAGATATCTGTCCGTAAAGGTCTTTAAAAGTCTATAAAGTCCATAACGTAAAAGCTCGAAGAATTATATTCTAAAAGAAATTAGCTCTCTTAAAAAACAGCCGGATAGACTTACTCAAGACCACAGTATTATTTCTTTACAAATTTTAACGCTGCGGAGTTCATGCAATAGCGTTTTCCGGTGGGTTTGGGGCCGTCGTCGAAAACGTGGCCGAGGTGGGCGCCGCATCTGGCGCAGACAACTTCATCTCTTATCATACTCATACTTACATCCCTTACGATCTTTACATTTAATTCGGAGACAGGCTGAAAAAAGCTTGGCCAACCGGTTCCCGAATCAAATTTCGTATCCGAAACAAACAGATCCGTACCGCAGACTATACATTTATAAATTCCTTTTTCATGATTATTATTATACTTTCCTGTAAATGGAGCTTCGGTACCTTTATCTTTAACGATATAGCATACATCCGAAGGCAGTTCTTTAAGTTCTTCTTTTGTAAGAACTATTTTATCAAGGGATTCAATTTTTCCCGTTTCATAATTAAATATATCTACTTTCCCTGCCGGTTCTTTTTGCATAACTCCCCCTTCTTTTTTACACCCAAAAGAAAGTATCAAAGCAAATATCAGAAATATGATAGTTCTATTCATATTTTATTGTACGTTTATTCTGAGGATATTACCATGATCATAATCAGAAAAGAAGAAAACCAAGAGCACTCAGACACTGGATCCCCGATAAAAGCACTCGAGGATGACAATAAAAAAGGGCAGATTTCTCCGCCCTTTCAATGCTTTTACTTTTATAGACTGTTATAGACTTTACGGACATTATGGACTATCTTTATTGCTGTTCCAGAAAGCCCTTCAGGAACTTCGCTCTTACCGGATGCCGCAGTTTGCGGAGCGCTTTTGCTTCAATTTGACGGACTCTTTCTCTGGTAATATTAAAGATGTTACCGACTTCTTCAAGAGTGTACGGATAAGGTTTATTAATTCCGAAGCGTAAACGGATAACTTCCGCCTCTCTGCTTTTTAGAGTAATGAGAACCTTTTCCAGTTGTTCCTGCAAGATCATATGGGCTGCCGCAACAGCAGGGGAAACAACTTCCTTATCTTCAATAATATCACCTAAATGCCCGTCTTTATCTTCACCTATCGGCGTCTCAAGCGATATCGGTTCCTGCGCTATTTTATATACTTCTCTGATTTTTTCAACAGGAAGCCCCATTTTCTTCGCGACTTCTTCAGGAAGAGGATCACGACCCAGATGTTGAACCAGTTCTCTATAATTTTTTATAAGTTTATTAAGGGTTTCTATCATATGAACCGGTACCCTGATAGTGCGCCCCTGATCGGCAATGGCTCTCGTAATTGCCTGTCTTATCCACCAGGTGGCATAGGTAGAGAACTTATACCCGCGTTTATATTCAAATTTATCAACAGCACGCATCAGCCCTATATTTCCTTCCTGAATAAGGTCAAGGAAATGCAAACCCCTGTTGGTATATTTTTTTGCTATGGAAACCACCAGCCTCAGATTGGCTTTCACAAGTTTCATTTTGGCATTATAAGCCCTGGTTTCATTTTCCGCTATAAGCCGGGTATCTGCTTTTATCTTTGAAGAAGTACTTCCCGCATTATCCGCGATCTGTCTTGTGTTTTTTTCATTTATTGTTATTTTTTTATACAACTCACATAATTCCGAAACAGAGTATTTACAGCGAATTTTAAGTTTTTTAGAATTAAATACCTTTCTGAGTTCTTCCTTGGTGAGTCCTGTTTCTTTTAATATTTTATCGGTTTCCCGCTCAAAAGAATGAATTTGATCCGTCATGGTTTTTACCATGCTTATCATATTCTTTTTTTCTTCAGTGTTAATATCGAGTTCAATCAGAACTTCAACAATCTTCTCAATACTTTTTATCTTTTTCTCTTCCAACGCAGCTCTTTGACGATCAGAAACAGACTTCTTGCTCAAGCGCTTGTTAATATGTTTAACCTTACCCTCTTCCTGTCCGATTTTTCTTAAATTATCCTTAAGTATTTTTTTGTATTTCTTAATAATTCTGTTACTCAACTCACCTTCGGTATCAATGTTCATTATCTCATGTATGCCTTTTTGATTATCCATCACCTCATCTGACATTCCTTTAAATTTACTAAGAATGAGAGGGGATTCAAAAAGAATCTTATCAATTTCTTCCTCTGCCTTTTCAATTTCCTCGGCATAACTCAGCTCTTGCTCCCTTGTGAGTATGGAAATCTGTCCCATAGATCGAAGATATAAACGGATAGGATCATCAATAGCTATATCTGTTGCCGCAGTAAGATGCAAATCAGCAACTTTTTCTTCTTTTGGAGCATCAACAATATTAATATCCATTTCATCAAGTTTTGTTAAAAGATTATCTATTTCCTCCGGAGAGATAACATCTTCCGGTATAATCTCGTTTACTTCCTGATAGGTTAAATAACCTTTTTCCTTACCCTTTTCAATTAGGAGTTTTTCAACTTCACTTTTCTTCATCTTCTGCTTATTCTTTTTTACGACCTTTGCTGATTCTTTCACTTTACCCCCTGCTGCTTTTCTGTTTTAGAACCCTTAAAATGCCGTTGTATGCTCATATATTCGTTATAAAGTTCCTTATCTACATTACCTTTTTTGATCTCAACATCAATTTCTTTAAGCCTCTTTTCAAGCCGGCTGTTCTTTACCGCTTTTATGAGATCCTTCTCCGCTTTTATCCTGCTTTCTTCGGAATATTCCACTTTATCAAGGTTGACTTCCGTAAACAGTTTCCTGGCCTCGCCTTCAAGCTCATCGGCCATCGCCGAATAATCAAACCCGTTCTCTTTTTCACAATACCCGAATATAAGTTCGAATATCTTTTTTACCGCTTCATCATCAAAATCCGAAGGAAAAACAAATGACTTGACTCTCTTTGCAGTCTCTATATCAGAGAGGGAGAGAACCAACAACTGCTTCTCCATTCTTTCAGTTCTCAGGTCCTTCGCATCTCTTCCGGTCACGCCAGGTTTCTTAGCCGTTTCTTTCTTTTTATCTACCGTTACATTATAGAGTTTTTCATAATAACTTTCGATCTGTTCTCTAATAAGCCTTTCCGGCAGGTTCATCCTTGCCGAGATTATTTTTCTATATTCTTCCCTTTTTACATCATCCGAAACCGCAGCCACTACCGGGAGCATCTGACTGAAAAGTTTCAACTTACCTTTCAGATCGGCCAAGTTTTCCGGTTTTACAATGTCAAGCCAGAAATCCACAATACTCTTTGCTGATCTCAGTTTTTCGACAAAAGCTACTTTACCTTCCTTGTTCAAATACTCATCAGGATCCTTGCTTCCGGAAAATACCACAACTTTTACATCCAAGCCCGCTTCCACAAGTACCGCAATACCGCGTAAAGAAGCATTTATACCCGCAGCATCAAGATCATAAGCAATTACAACTTTATCGGTGTACCTTTTTAGAAGCAGCGCTTGAGCTTTCGTTAAAGAAGTCCCGAGCGTTGCGACCGTATTAGTTATCCCGTATTGATGACAGGTTATACAGTCCAGATAACCTTCGACAATTACAACTCCTAATTCTTCGGGAATATTGGTTTTGGCAATATTCCAACCGTAAAGATTCTTACCTTTACTGTATACCTGGGTCTCAGGAGAATTAATATACTTAGGGAGCGAATTATCCAAGACCCTTGCACCAAAAGCTACGTACCTGCCAAAACTGCTGACTATCGGGAATATTATTCTGTTACGAAAACGGTCATAATGTCCGTCCTTTTTATCCCTTTTAATGATAAGCCCGGCTTTTTCAAGAAGTTCAGGACTTATATTATTTTTTCTTCCAAAATTTAAAAGACCATCCCATTCCTCCGGCACAAAACCTATTGCAAACTTTTCCAGAGTCTCCGGGTTCAAATTCCTTTTACTTAAATAATCCTGAGCTGTTTTACTTTCTTTCAGTTTCTGTCTAAAGTACTTTACCGCAAGTTCGTTAACCTTGAAAAGCTCTTCGTATTCATCTTTTTTTGCCGTGTCACCGGTATCCAGGGTGATCCCCTTCTTTTCGGCCAAATATTTCACAGCCTCAATGAAACTGATATTCTCTATCTTTGATATAAAATGCAGTACATTACCGCCTTCTCCGCAGCCGAAACAGTGATAAATCTGTTTAACCGGACTGACCACAAAAGAAGACGTCTTTTCGTTGTGAAAAGGACATAAACCTTTAAAATTCTGCCCGGACTTTTTCAAGTGAACATGCTCGCTTATTACGTCCACAATGTCAAAGGCTTCCTTAATATGTAAAATCTTATCCTGCGGTATTAAGCCCATGATTTCCTGTTACTTAGATCTGCTTACTCTGCGATAACCCGAGCATTCAAGTATTTCCAATTTACCCCGTTGCTTCATTACCGCATCCAAGAGCAAGTTTAACCCGAGGTTATCACTGCTGATATGCCCCGCAACGACAATATTCATAAAATTCTTTTTTATCTCTTTCCTGTGATCTTCAGAATAATGCATACCCACAAACGTACCAAAACCCGCTTTTGAGGCCGCTTCATAGATTTCTTTAGGACCTTCAGTCCCGCCGGTCATATCTACGTATATTTTTCCGCATTTAGAGCTTTCACTGCCTGTAAATATTTTTGGCCCGGCATTATTTGAAGCAGAGATCTTATACTCCTCAATTTCATTCAGAATTCCAAGAATGTCTTTAAGTGTCTCAGGTTTTTTCTTTGCAAAAATCGCGGTAAGATAACTTGCCACATGATTATCCGCTACAGTATGCGCGCACATCATATTTAGACCAAGAAGCTTTGCGGCATCAACCGTTTTTGTGTGATTTGACGGCATTACCCTGCGTTCTACATCTTTCATTCTCGGACCCATAGTATTTTCAGCCACATTTATAGGAATACCCGCCTGATGAAAAAGCTCACTCTGCATACCCATGACTTCATAAAAGTTAGCATATGCTTTCCCTGAAGGATGATGAGCCATCACCAAATCTATCTTTTTACCCTTTTCCGAAAGTCTGTCCGCTATCGCAAGATCTCCGGAGTCAATATCTACTCCGACCATAACTGTTTTTATTTCCGAATTTAACGAACCATTCAGCACTCTGGTATCAGCATAGGGATTAAAAAGCTTATCTTCGTCAAAACTCTTTTTTTCTTCAGGTTTTAGTGCCTTAAACACCTCAGCTGTTTTTTTAAGCTCTTCTCTTACTATATCTTTACCTCTCGGGTCCGACTCGATGCCTTTTTCTACCACTGCTTTATAGAAATCACCCAACTTCATGTAAAACCCTCCCAACGAAAGAAATTACAAAATACTAATGACAAATGACAATATTTGGTGTTGTTTATATGAACTTCGATAAATTGCACTTCGTACTTTGTTCTTTGTCCTTGTCACTTAGATACGTGTTTATTCCCTTCTATATAATACCGAAGGGGCAAATTCTGCCCCTGTTTTATCCCAATCCTTACGGTTCTGATTATTTTAAAATCCTTGTAACCATCATCTGCAAAATATATCCCGCTTTTCAGAAGAAGAGGCAGACAGTTCTCTTTCTTCCCCAGCTTAAAAGCACCGGCAAGTTTTCCCGGTCCGTTTGTTACCTTACCCTTAAGCCCGCTAAGAGGTTCAACCCCTCGAAGTAACACCGCTCCCGCAACACCATCTTTTTCAGTTACAACATTCATCATAAAATGGAAGCCATAACAAAGATAAACGTAAGCAACCCCGGGTTTACCGAACATAACACTATTTCTTTTTGTTTGTCCTTTATATGCATGGCTGGCCGGATCTTTCGTACCAAGATAGGCTTCTGTCTCAACAACGCGGCCCATAAATGTTTTGCCGTAAAAATTCCTGACAAACACTTTACCAAGAAGCTCTTTAGCCACAGTGCGAGTAGGTCTGTTAAAAAACTTTTCACCCAATACCTTCATTGACTATTTAAGGTGCTCTTTCACTATCAAACTTACCAGAGAGCTATCTGCTTTGCCTTTAACCAGGGGCATTAACTTTCCCATAACCTTCCCCATTTCCTTGACAGAAGCTGCACCGGTCTCTTTAATAACATCCAATACAAATTTTCTGACTTCCTCTTCACTCAGCTGCTCCGGAAGATAAGCCTGCAGTATTTTCATTTCAGTTTCTTCCTGTACCGCAAGCTCACTTCTTCCACCCTGTGTGTACTGTTCTATAGAATCCTTACGCTGTTTGATTGAAGACTGAATGACAGTAATAATATCATCATCCGTTAAAGTTTTTTTCTTTGCAATCTCAGCGTTGCTAATTGCATTCTTTAGTAACCTCACGGTGGAAAGCTTAAGCTCATCTTTGGCCTTCATTGCCAGCTTAAGATCTTCATCAAGCTTTTCTTTCAAGCCCATTCCAACTCCTTAATCCATCTTCTCGAGTCTTTTTCTTAACTTTCTAGCAGCAGCTTCTTCTTTCTTTTTCCTTCTTTCGCTCGGCTTTTCATAAAATTCTCTTTTTCTGATTTCGGTAAGGATGCCTTCCATCTGGCATTTCCTTTTAAACCTTTTCAGTGCCGATTCAAAAGACTCATCGGATTTCACAATTACTTCGACCACTTGAGATCACCCTTTCTTTAATTAGATTTTTGTTCTTTTTTTTTATTAGACAATTAGTAAGCCTGTATTTGTTCCAAATATGCTTAAATACACTTTTGACAGAGAGAAAACAAATGAAAAATGTCCACGTCAAGTGGACATGAGCATTCTATCAAACATTACCGATTTTGTCAATAGCCCATGAACAAGCCATGAACAAACATATTGTTTTATATGCACATTTACATGTTTACAAAACACGCATTTTAACGTAAAATACAGAAATATGGATTATAAAGCAAGACTTACAAAAATATTGGAATATTCAAAAACCAAGAAGTTTAGACAGATTTTTGCCGTAATCATGACAATATTTTTGGGTTGGTTTTTTGGCCTTATGATAGCCTTTTACTATGACCTGCCTCCGCTTTCAGAATTAGAAAATTACAGACCTTCTCTTGCAAGTAAGATTTATGATCAAAACGGCGAACTCATCGCTCAGCTTTTCGTAGAACAAAGAACGCTTGTTCCTCTTTCAAAAATACCGGATAAACTTAAGAAAACAATACTTGTAATAGAAGATGACGGCTTTTATTCACACCTTGGTATTTCTCCTCTTTCTATTCTTAGAGCGTTTCTGGTAAATCTTACACACGGCAGAGTAGAACAAGGCGGCAGTACTATAACCCAGCAACTGGCCAAGAACCTTTTTCTTACACAAGACAGAACTTTTTCAAGAAAAATCAGAGAAGTAATGCTTTCTTTTAAAATAGAATACCGGTACACAAAAGATGAGATTCTGGAAATGTACTTAAACCAGGTTAATATGGGGTCAGGAGCCTATGGTGTTGAAATAGCTGCGAGAACTTATTTTGGAAAACATGTAGAAGAATTGAGTTTGCCGGAGTGCGCTCTTCTTGCAGGATTACCAAGAGCACCTAATAAATATTCTCCATACAACAATATAAAAAAGGCGGAGCAAAGGCGTAACCGTATACTGGACCGGCTGCTAAAGAAAAAAATTATAACCAAGCTGGAAGCCGACACAGCCAAGTATGAACCAATAGTGGTGCATAAGATCGAACAAAAAAATGCGCCTTATTTTATTGAACATGTCAGACAACAACTTGAAGAAACATACGGAGCAAACGTAATTTATAAGGGAGGTCTGTCGGTATACACCTCTCTGGATATGAAGCTGCAGGATCTGGCGCAAAGAGCAGTAGCTGCGACGCTTGCAGAAGCCGAAAAAAAGATAGCGCTTGAGAACGGTATACCGGTAGAAAGTATTAATGAAGCCGAGTTCCGCAAAAATATTCCGATTCAAGCCTCCTTCATTGTCATTGATCCAAAAACCGGGTATATCAAAGCTTTGATAGGCGGCAGAGATTTCTCAGAATCACAATTCAACAGAGCCACGCAATCAAAAAGACAGCCCGGTTCATCATTTAAACCTTTTATATATACCGCCGCAATAGACAATGGTTTTACCGCGGCAGACATAATAGTAGATGCTCCCATGCCTTTAAGCGACGGGAATGAAGGGCAAGTCTGGAAGCCGGAAAATTACGAAAAAAAGTTTTTTGGCCCGACGACCTTAAGAAAAGCGCTTACTTTATCCCGCAATGTTGTAACCCTTAAACTTCTTATGAAAGTAGGAGCTTCCTCTGTCGCGGCATACGCCAATAAAATGGGAATTAAAAGTAAGATTCATAAAAATCTTTCGCTCGCTTTTGGTACTTCTGAAGTCACACTAATGGAACTTGTTTCGGCCTATTCCACCTTTCCAAACTTCGGGGTAAAGGTTGACCCTATTTCAATTCTTACGGTAAAAGACAGCATGGGTAAAGTACTTGAAGAAAACCAGCCGCATGTCCAGGATGTACTAAGACCTGAAAGCGCTTATGTACTAACTTCAATGATGGAAAGTGTTGTCAATGAAGGCACCGCAACAAGAATAAGAGCAGACGGCGTTACTTTTAGCTGCGCAGGAAAAACAGGAACTACCGACAATCAATCCGATGTCTGGTTTATTGGTTATACCTCTGACCTGGTTGCCGGAGGCTGGGTCGGTTTTGATGACAGAAGATCTCTCGGCAAATGGATCAGCAGTTCAAACACCCCGGTACCTATGTGGGCGGCTTTTATGAAAGAAGTCTACAAGGAAACACCTCCTGAACCCTTTGTAAAACCGCCAAATATTGTCACCGTACGAATAGATCCTGACACAGGACTCCTTTGGACTACTAAATGTAAAAAATGGTTAGATGAGGTTTTTATTGCAGGGACGGAACCTACGACAAAATGCAATAAGCATGACGGGTTTGAAACCACGGAAATTAAGAAGGAGGTAACTTCAGAAGTTGCCCGCTAACCCTCCCACTCCTGTACTGGTTACTTTTAATATCCGCCTTTGTAAATACTATGAGACCTCATCAAAGAAACACATAATAGAAGTATTGAATATCTCCCACCATCTTTCCTCTTTTTCCTATTCTTTCTCGGCATTGTTCAAACACCCTCATACTCACCGGACGGGATCACTTTCCTGTCCGACATAAATGGATACACTGTCAGAAAGTCCGCTGATTGTCATTGCTTTGATTGCATGCTTGCCCGGCTGGGGCTTGATGAATACCTGTTCATTGGAAGCAACATGCGAAACCAGAACATCGTCCAGGAACCAGTATACCTCTTCACTTTCCACATTTGTATTTGCTTTTAGAGCTATGCCTTCTTTAATCTCTGAATTATTACGCAGCATGTAAATGGCGTTTTTACCGGGGTTTTTAATGCTGAGCTTACCGTATCTCCCGGGAGAGTTGCAGCTCTTAGAGTGCTGCGGTATAAGATCCAAGCGTCTCCCTTTTTTCAGAAAATGATCCGTGAGATCAGGAGGCCAGACCTCTACTATTCTGCTTGAGCATTTGGACAGATCCTTACAACAGGAACGGCAGACTTCCTCTCCGGTTTTCTTATCAACATATATTCTTTTATGTACAGTACACTCGACATTTGAAGATACTCCGGGAATATAAAGATCGTTTCGTGTGTGATCACAGAAAGGACCCGGCTTATCGCCGCTAACCACACATACTTCTCTTGTTCTTACATCTTGAGGGATACTGAACCAGGAATCACTTGAACCGGAAAGGTAATCAATTACTTCTACCACTGCCGGAGCCGCAGTTTTTGAACCCTCCAGGGCAAAAGACGGCTTAGAATCCAGATTGCCAAGCCAAACCCCCACCGTAAACTCAGGAGTGTACCCGATACACCACGCATCACGCGGGCCAAAAGAAGTCCCTGTCTTAAAAGCAACTTTATTTTTCTTCTGAGTGAACTCCCAGGAGTTAGGCAGATAAGGACGGGTTGATTCCGAAAGCATTTCACTGACAATGTAGCTGGCTTCTTTGCTTATGATCCGTTTACCGCCGGCAGAGTTCTCCCTTTCCAGGAAAAATGACAACTCACGGAACTCCCCGCCATTCGCAAGACAACAGTACATTTTAACTATCTGTTCAAGAGTCACGGGAAAAGCACCGAGTACAATAGAAAGACCGGGACTGTTTTTTGATATATCCGCTCCGCTGATCCCTGCCTCATTCAAAAAAGCAGCCAGACCGTTCTTTTTCATCCTGTACTCAAGGTCAACAGGCGGTAAATTCAGCGAATTATACAAAGCTTCTTCGGCTGTCACAACGCCCTGGAAAGACTTCGCAAAATTAACAGGAACATACCCGTCATAATTCCTTGGTATATCAAAGATGACTTTTTTTGGAGTTATCAAGCCATTCTCTATAGCTCTGGCATAAACAAACGGTTTAAGAGCTGAACCCGGAGAGCGGCTAATGTTAGCAGCGTTATATTGGCCGCCGTTTTCAGGATCACTTTCATCAACACTTCCGGAATAAGCCAACACCTGCATCGTCCTGTTGTTCACCGCAATTAGGGCTCCGTTATTAACCCCATTTTTCTTTAATCCACCGACAAGTTGATTCAATATTTTTTCACAATGCTTTTGGATAACAAGGTCTACCGATAAATGTTTAATATAAGGATCCCCTGTCCCGGAAGTTCTTTTGACAACAGAGGCCGCGATAAACGGGTTTTGAATCCTGACGGAGGGAATACGCTCGCTCTTTGCTTCGCTTATCTCTTCCTTTTTAAGTTTCAGCCCTTTTCTTATTTTTTTTAGAATACGGTCTCTAACCTGTCTGGCATCATTATTTGCTTTATCCGGTCTTGTTCTTTCCGGAGTTTTTAATATACCTATCAAAAGACTGCATTGACCCGCGCTAAGAGAAGCTGCAGGTTTACCATAGTACAGGAAAGACGCGGCCCCAATCCCTTGAATATTCCCGCCCATGGAAATGGTGTTAATGTACATCTCTAGGATCTCTTTTTTTGAATACCGGCTTTCCAGCTGCAGGGATCTGAAAAGCTCTTTCAATTTTATCTTCAGAGTCCTTTTTTTGCCTGAGTGTTCCATCATCTTCGCAACCTGCATCGTTATTGTGGAACCGCCGGAAACTATCCGTCCCTTCTTCCAGTTATCAAATCCTGCACGGAATAAAGAAAATACATTAAACCCGGGATGCAGGTAGAACCATTTATCCTCGCAGACAGGAACGCCTTTTATAAGCGTTTCAGGCATTTGCTCGTATTTTAACTTTATCCTGTAATTTCCCGCCTTATTAAGGTCTATACGGAGAAGCTCACCCTCCTTCGAAAGATAAACAGCAGAATATTCAGTCTCAAGTTTATTAAGCGGCAACGGGAAGAGAAACAGGGATATTTTCATTAAGACAATATAAGCAATAAATACAGCCAGGACCGTTAGCGCTATCCGGCGTATATTACTCGTTATTTTCTTTTTCTTTTTTCCCTTACTCTGCTGCGGGTGTAATAACGAGTTTTTCTTCAGAGAAGTCACCCGCTTTGATCTCCGGGTCATACATAGCCTCCACAAAACATCCCGGCAGATTGAACCTGCCCGGAGTAATAGCCCTTAAGGTGTAGGTGAAAGTTTCAGCTCCGGCCAGTTCATTTCTAAAGAGCAAAACTCTATCATCCCTGATATCCAAAGAGGAGGGCGTAAATGTATTTTCTACAGCAAAACCAAGCTCTCCATTTGACCTTAACCTGATATTTTCCACCTCAAAACCCGCAGGCAAAAGGTCGGAAATAATAATATTCTGAACTCCTGTTTTTGAAGGAGAAACAAGAATACTTACAACCACCAGTTGGCCCTGTACAACCGCTCCCAGCTTTACCGCCTTCCCCTGTTCATCACGATAACGCCTTTCAATCTTAATTCCATTGCTGAAATTCTTTCTTGATTCATTCAAAGGAATACCATTACTTATAATACTATAGTAAGCCTTTACTGCACCTTTATTTGTAAGTTTGACCTTTTTCCCTTCCAACAAAGATTGTTTGAAATATCCGGTATCTCCTTTAATCACTGAAGCATCAATACCCGGGGCCGTTACCTCAACGGTAACCTTTTCCTCAGATCTTTTTAGAACTTTAGACAAAGCGATAAAACACACGGCATTATCCTGTGTGTTCCTGAACCTGCCGTTCCTGAGGCTTTCAGAAAGCTTATCGGCAAGCTTGTTGATCCTTTGATCCATAGGATTTGCTGAAACAAGAGCATTCAGGAACAAAGCAGCATCCCTGTCATCTGAACTCAACCAGCCGGCAAGACTCCTGGCTACATTCTGTCCCAGGTTTTCACTGCCAAGAACAAATAAAGCTGTCTTCAGATCCCCAATCTCAGAGTACGCCATTGAAAGAAAAGCTCTTTCCGCTTGATTCATTTTGTTTAATCTCTTTGTTTTCATAAAGGACATCGTCTCTTTATCCGGTTTACCTGTTTTGGCTTTGAGGTAAAGAAGGTAGGGATTTACCGCTTCCGGTTCTTTATTCTGATCTCTTCTGTCAAGCAACCCAGGCTTGTTATTAAACGCATTCGTCCTATTTATATATTCATCAAGACGCTGCATAATCAGTTTGTTAACCTTATAACCGTTTTTCTCGGCTTCCAGCAAAAAATGAGAAGCATAGCAATTTAAATATTCACCCGCATTCCCACTGTCTCCCCAGATAGAGAAGGAACCATCGTTATTCTGTTTCTTTTCTATATTCGCAATAGCCTCATTAATATAGTATTCAACATTTTTGTTTTCCATACTAAAAAGAAGATTCTGAAAACCAAACTTCTCGAGAAAAAGAAGCGGAAACGCAGTTGAAACATTCTGTTCCAGGCAGCCGTACGGATACCTGACAAGATAGTCCAGACCTCCGAGGAGTTTCAGAACATTGGAAGAAGAACAGGATACCACAACCTCTCTCCCATAGGAATTATGCTCTTCCCTGACCATTACATCCTGACTCTCTCCCGAATTCAAGCTCCCGTACTGAACGACAGTGCTTCTGTCCTGCACCGGACGAACCGGTATTTCTATAATTTTTTGCTGTTTGAATTTCCCGGCTTCCACATTTAATTCACATCTGAAGATACCAATAGCATTATCGGCATCAAACACAAATCTTGCGGTCTTCTGCTCACCGTTTTGTATCTCAAGCTTTACAGAAGCAGCGTTCACGCATTTTGCCGGGCCCTTAGTTTTTAAATTAACACTTATTGTTTCCTGAGCCCCAGATTTATTATAGATCTGAACCGGCAGAATGAACTGGTCAAGAGGAGCGACAAACCTCGGATAGGAGATTTGCACTACTACAGGTTCTGAGACCGTAACATTCTTTCTAAGCACCCCAAATTTATTACCCTGCAACGCCAGAGCAACCACTCTTACCTCTCCTGCAAAATCATCGGTATTGACATGATAACGCACAACGCCGCTTTCATCAGGCGTAAGCACGCCGGAGAATGCAACCATTGATCTCTCTTTCTTCGCCGACAGCGGGTTCAAATGCTTTTTAATCTTGGAGTCAAAATCAGCGCCTTCACCGCCTCCGACCGCCTCCCTTAAAGCTTTTATTTCGGGAAGCACATCATTAAACAAAGTGAATGTAGAGGTCTGCAAAGACTTTTTCCTGAAGAAGTACTCTCCGGGTTCAGGCACCATTTGATTCGTTATTTGAAGGATACCTTCATCTACAGCCATTATAACGACATCCGTCCCTTTGATCCCGTCTTCAGGTAAAGTCAGAGCAACATCAATACCCTTCGCCGAACGGCATTCTACCGGAACATCCATCTTGAAGTTAACCTTATTTGCTTCGGTATCCATTTTCAATTCTATCACGCCAAAAGAAGTCATGGGCAGATTGGAATTTTGAACAGTGGCAGGACGGATCAGGAGTCCGACGACAAAAGCATTGGGGAAACATCCGCCGGAAACTGTCAAAGGCAGAGTATTAACACCCTTATTTACGCTGAAAACTTCAGATTGAAATACTTCATCTCTTTCCAAGCCCAGCAATATTTTACCGGAGAAAGGTGCGTTTACTGTGACATACGCAATTTCCCCGCTCTTATATTTCGCCTTATCCAGAATCAGCTTTAAGGTTTCCGCGGACTCAAGATCAACCGAATCATCTCCCGCTCCGGTTACCCTGATAACTTTTCCGGTCTTCATTCCGTTAAAATCTCCAACAAGCACAGAATACTCTCCTGGGATATCCGGCACAAAAGATATCTCTGCTTTGCCATTTATATTTATCTTCTCGGACTTTACTACTTCTTCATAATAATTTGACTCGTAGTTATTCCTTCCCCACAAGGTTTGCCTGAAGATAGAATACCAGACTTTTCTCTTTATTAAGACCTCAGCCGGACGCTCTTTCAAGACACCACCGTCCGGGCCAAGAGCAACGCAATCTATTTTTACCTTTTCTCCTACATTGAAAGACGGTTTATTCTCCTGTTTAATACCATAATAAGTCTCGTAGTTGTTAACATCTATATATTTATAAGCACTTACCGGTCTGCCCCCTGAGTCGAAAACCTCGGACATAACTACCACTCTCAAGGCTGATGGTGGATTCATAGCAAAAGGATCCAGACTATACTCTTTCATGCCGGCAGCATCAAGCTTTGATTTGCCCAGGTCAAAAAACTCGTTAATTTCAGGTTTTGTCGGGTCCCGGAAAACATATCCTTTAAAGTTTTCATTCATATACTCCCGGCCCGTAACTCGCATTCCGGTTTCAACTCTATTACCTGACGCAGGTGCGCCGAAAAGCTGCATAGAACTGGTGGTAAATATTATTTTTTCATCAGGACCAAACCATTGTTTTTTTGTCTTTATCGCAACTTTAAGTTTATCCGGAATAAATTCCTCGACTTTTAAATTACAGCTTCCAAGCCAGTTACCGGACTGATCCGTTACTTCTGCAGTATACGGTCCGGTGATAATATCCGGCGGGAATGTAAATTCAAAAATTGACGTACCATTGGCGGTGGGCCGTGAGCTAAAACGTCTTTCATTTCCCTGAGAAGGCCCTCTTACCGTAAGATTAAGAGTAAAAGGCGGAGGAACACTCATATCTCTATTTCTAACTACAGCTGTTACAAATACTTTCTCTCCGGGCCTGTAAACACCGCGTTCGGAGAAGACAAAGGCCTCCCTGCTTTTTGGCTGGTTAGCATCTCCGGAGACATTAAACCTGTGTTGATTCAATAGAGAATTGCTCACACGCATAAAAGAATAATCTTCATCTTTTTCTGCAGTTATTAAATCAGCGTTTAACTTGGAAGTTACACCCTTTCCAAAAAGACGCTTTTCCCGCCAGACATTAAAGACCGCCCTGCCTGAAATATCCGTAACCCCCTCATACATTACCTGGTCGGAGGAACTCAATATTTTTACCGTAGCATTGCTCACAGGCTCAAGGGATGACAGCGAAAGTACGGTCACAAACAACTTATTTTGAGCTTCTTTGGCAATAATTCCCAGATCGGTACAGAGCACCCAGGACTTTTGTACCCCGCCGGCGATATACCTTCCTTTTGTATCAGAAAGCCTTATTTCAAACATCCCCTTATATTCCATGGAATGGAATTTCTTAAGATTTATATATCCGGGAATGCTTTCATTTATCTTTCCAGAAACAACCGGATAATCACCGTAAAAAACAGGAGTCGTTGAAGAATCTGAGCTTTCTCTCAAATACCTATTGATCCCATTCTTGAATATTTTATTTATCGAAACTCTGACGCTGTCAAGATTGACCGTCCTTATTTCAATATTCATCTGTCCTTTTGCCGGCAGAATATTTCCTCTATGCGCAAATTCTGCCGAAGACGGCTTATCTTCAATCTTTATTGACTCTTTCTTGGCATACTCATTCTTCATTATTTCCCCGTTTTTAGATACCATGCCGGGCAATATAGAAACCTCATAGGAAACATTTGGTTTAAAATCAGCGCTGATTACTGCATAACAATATTCAGTCTTTACAGTGAAAGGTGTCTCGGGATTGATTTTCACATGCGATCTTACCTGAGAGGCCTCAACAGGCATATTATATAGAACGCTAATGAAACTGTTACCGGCTTCATGCCATAATTTGATCTCAGTGGACATGAACTCTTTTTCTTTCGGGATACTCATCTTTTTTACATAGTCTTTCGCAAGGCCCGCTCCGCCGTTTATACAATTAAGACCTGACTTGACAACTATAAATATATCCTTCACTTCATCACCCCGTCCCGGAACTCCGCTTCTTATATATACTCTCCCCGGAAAACTGGATTTTTCCAGCGTAAAATTCAGATTTTTCCCATCTCCGGTAACTTTCACATATTCCTTCAGGGTTTCGATGTTCACGGGCCAGTTAAATGTCAGTTGACCGACAACTTCTTTTTCTACATCCTTGTAATAATCATAGTTGAAAATCAGGCTGTCACCCAGAACCAGCAGCCTTTGAGTATTGAATTTTATACTTTCCCCAGGAATGCTCTTGCCGGAAGTTGATTTTAGTGCCTTTCCATTTATTGTTGCAGAATAAAAAGTAGAAGGCTTCAACTCTTCTTTGGGAGTAAAAACTATGACATTGGGGGATTCTTGAGCGATCGTACCGGAAACAGCAGGAGAGATATTTATGCAAGCTTCCTTTTCACCCTCGACTATGCTTACAGGCTCATTAAACTCGACTCGTATAACAGGAGATTGCGAGACAGTCCCTTCCGGAGTAAACAATGCTACTTTTACAAAAGTGACATTCATAATATATACAGCAGCAAAATATACAATTACAACACCTACTAATACAGATGAAGCAATAAGTATTTTTTTCTTCTGCTTTAAAATATACTCTTTCATTTTCTGAGAGACCTGACCTATCTGTATTCTAAGAGAAATTTTATTCGGCTGAAGTTCGGTTGTTGGCTTGTTCTCTTTTCTTGCTTTTTCCACCTTTTTCTTTTCCAACGAAGAAGGCGCAGGGGAGCTGAACTTCTTTGATATTTTGCTAAAAATAGAACCATTAAATATTCTAGCATTATTAAAGTATTCTTTTCCCGAATAAAAAGAACCGGCAACAAGTCCGGCAATTGCAGCAGACAAGCTGCCAAAGACTTTTTCATTAATACCGGAGAGCAAAAGATCCAATAATCCAAAAACAACAACTGCGGTTATTGCGTAGATTCCCGCAGCATAGACAAATATAATCTTATTAAGATATTTTTTCCTTGCAATAATTGCAACCAGGAAGGAGAAGGCAATATGATAATATATTCCATTTACCCCTGCCATATAACTCGAATACCCAAACAAGAGAATTGCAGAGTAAGGGACATACATTAAAAGGAAAAAGGCAAACTGTCTCTTCGAAATATCAGTTATTTTTCCCAGGGATAGCGATATCTTTTCCGTAACAGAGTCCAGCATAATCACATAAAACAAGTATAAAACCAATAAGATAGAAGTATAGAACAGAAGGGAAGAAATATCATTTATCACCTTAGAAAAGACATAAAAGACGAAAAGAATCGCCAGTGCTGGCAGAATTTTTACCCCATTCCTTTTTGATAATTTTCTATGAATGGCTCCGGCACTAAAAAGCAGTACAGGTAGGGTTCCGAGATTAATAATCGGTATTGATTTTAAAATACCCCCCGAAGTCTCACCAAAAATATACCAAATAACGAAAAAGAACAAGAAAATAGCAAATATTTCTATTGTTTTTTTCATCTGACTACTTAAATTCATTTTCCACCCCCAATAACGTCTTTTAAATTATGATTAATGCCTCTTTTAAGAACAACAATTATATTATATCAAAAAAACCCGTCTTTACGCTCTATATATTTTATGCTTTTTGTTAAATTGGAAACCGATCCCGCGTATTTTAAGTATGGTTCAAAATATCTTCATAAGTCTATTTAACCGGCCCTATGCGATTTAATGGCAACCAGATCTTAATAGGTTTTCCAACTATATCTTCTTCGTCTATCAACCCAAAATGCCTTGAATCATAGCTAACAGCTCTATTATCTCCTAAAAAGAAGTATTTTTCATTTGGAACAGTAATCAATGGATATTCGTCGAATTCTTTTACCACCATGGTATCAATACGGTTCGTATATGGCTCATTCTGTTCTATCCCATTAATATAAAGTTTCTTTTTTCTTATTTCAACCTTATCGCCAGGAACGCCAACACACCTTTTTACAAGCACTCTACCGGTTTCTTTTGGATCTTTAAATACTACTATATCAAACCTTTTGACTTTTCCGATCTTGTATGCATATTTTGAGACTATAAGATGATCACCTATCAGAAGAGTTGATTCCATTGAACCTGTTGGCAAGGTAAAAAACTGCATAATATGTTCCTTAATTATCGAACTCCACGGAAAAGCACCATTAATAAAAAATATTGCCAAAGCAATACAGATAAGCTTCTTTTCTACTTTAGGTAATTCGGCCCCTTGCATATTAAGTTTTCTTGCAGTTTTATAAGCATCCAGAATAGAAACGATATGAAGAAGAAGTACTACAGTAGCTTCATAATAAGCATTGATATCTAAAGCAACAATAGCAATTATATACAACAAAAAGAGTAAGACACCTTTAATAATTTTTTTTACGTATAACTGCCCCAAACCTGGGAACAACATGCTCAAAAAAGCTGCAAGATATTCGTCTTTCAATTTTGCAGTATTTCTCGGGTTCTCCTTTCTGATATAACTATGAACAATCTTGAGTTGGTAAACCATAAATATCACTGAAGCGGGAAATACCACAAACATAACATATGTCAAAATTGTATTTTCTGCTAACATGCTGTAGTAGAGAAGAACATCCAAAAGCAGATAAATAAACATTACAACAAGCCCTTTTATCTTGTTTTCCGCATAGAAATATCCCAACCCCGGCAAAATGTAACTAAATATTATTCCAAGCCATGGTTCTTTTTTACCTTCAACAGCATTATCATTAATAATGCTATTAAGATCATTTTTATTAAATAAATTCATATCCTTTTTTCTATATTTCCATGCTCCAATAAATAGTAAGACTAAAATTACTATGTCTAACATATGATTCTTTATTATAGTATAAATATAATCCATGTCTTTCTCCGGCAATACTGTTTCTTCTGTCTATGCCAATTTTCGCAGAATATTGTATCACTTAAAAACAAATATCGATATCATCACAATAATAAAGAATACAAAAGAAAACGCAACGAATATTAAAATATAATTTCCGTAATGTTTACCTATATTTATAGATCTTTTTTCCGACAATTTTAGTTTTTCTTCGTCTGATAAATCCTTTTCCGTCCAGCTACGCCGAAGCCCTAATATTGCAATCAATGTAATAATTACTATTAATATTGTAGTTGATATAAAATAGTTATCATAGATTTTTGTAATAAATATATATCCAATTATAGCACTAAAAAGCGCAACAATTAGAGTTCTAGCGCCTAACATTATTTTGAAAATCTTTTTCATTTAGCTATTTCAACCTTTGAAGACGCATTGTATTTTTTGGGAAATTGCAATTCCCCCGGTTTAGTGGACTACTTGTTAAGTTGGTAATAGTCGCTCTCTGACTGATCGGGACTTTTGTACCCGTTGTACGAGTGCAGGCGATCCGTATTAAAATATCCCCATACATACCCAA
>Ga0208373_1000509_pt1 | contig 66458 bp, 65 predicted proteins | sample RifOxyC2_FD_184036 | JGI IMG/M metagenome (GOLD analysis project Ga0208373, IMG submission 184036) | Soil microbial communities from Rifle, Colorado - Rifle Oxygen_injection C2 (SPAdes) | ecosystem: Environmental > Terrestrial > Deep subsurface > Rock core/Sediment | place: Rifle, Colorado...
TACAAGATTCTGTATTTGTTTTTGTTGAAGGTAATGAAGGACAATTGGTTTGCGTGCAAGTTTGAGTCTTGCTTCCATTTATGCAAGCTGACCAAGCTGTACAATTAGTATAATTTGGAGTGCAGGTGGTTGTTGATATACAAGCACCAGCAGAGCAACCATTGTCACAATTTTTATATTCAAAATTTACATAATCACCAGTACAATAATATTCTAAAAGTTGTCCAATTTGACTACCAGAAGTTACGCAATAATCAGTAGACGTAGATCCATATTGATCTCTTGCAGTTCCAACAACAGAATAGTTTTGTCCATTATCTGAATCCGTACAGGCAGAAGATGTTGTGCAAGATTCTGTATTTGTTTGCGTTGAAGGTAATGAAGGACAATTGGTTTGCGAGCAAGTTTGAGTTTTGCTTCCATTTGTGCAAGCTGACCAAGATCCACAATTGTTATAGTTTGGAGTACAGGTGGCTGTGCAAGATTCTGTATTTGTTTGCGTTGAAGGTAATGAAGGACAATTGGTTTGCGAGCAAGTTTGAGTTTTGCTTCCATTTGTGCAAGCTGACCAAGATCCACAATTGTTATAGTTTGGAGTACAAGTTGATGCAGATTTACAAACTCCAGCTTCACATCCGTTAGAACAAGACACAACTTCTGTAGCCCTTGTACCATTTGAATCACAAAAATTTTCAAGAACATTATTCCCACCAGTCCCAGTACATTGGTCCCAGAAACTCATTCCATTATATATAACATTCCCCCAAACAAAAGAATCCTTTCCATCAGTATCTGTACAAGTACCTGGGTTTGTACTATTTGTTTTACAAGCTCCATTTTCGCAACCACCATTGCATAAGTAATATTCTGCCTTGCCAATGTCACTTTCATTACAATAATATTCTATAACATAATTTGTATTAGCATAACAATAATCAGTATATGACTTGTTCCCATAACTTAAAACTCCTTGAGTAGAATATATTTTTCCTCCATCTGAATCCGTGCAAGCTGTAGATGTTGTACAAGATTCTGTATTTGTTTTTGTTGAAGGTAATGAAGGACAATTGGTTTGCGTGCAAGTTTGAGTCTTGCTTCCATTTATGCAAGCTGACCAAGCTGTACAATTAGTATAATTTGGAGTGCAGGTAGTTGTGCAAGATTCTGTATTTGTTTGTATTGGAGTCAATAAAGGGCAATTGGTTTGCGTGCAAGTTTGAGTCTTGCTTCCATTTGTGCAAGAAGACCAAGCTGTACAACTATTATAGTTTGGAGTGCAGGTGGCTGTGCAAGATTCTGTATTTGTTTGCGTTGAAGGTAATGAAGGACAATTTGTTTGCGAGCAAGTTTGGGTTTTGCTTCCATTTGTGCAAGCTGACCAAGATCCACAATTGTTATAATTTGGAGTGCAGGTGGCTGTGCAAGATTCTGTATTTGTTTTTGTTGAAGGTAATGAAGGGCAATTGGTTTGCGAGCAAGTTTGGATTTTGCTTCCATTTGTGCAAGCTGACCAAGATCCACAATTGTTATAATTTGGAGTGCAAGTGGTTGAATTACAAGCTCCATTTTCGCAACCAATATTGCATAAGTAATATTCTGCCTTACCAACGCCACTTTCATTACAATAATATTCTATAACATAATTTGTATTAGTAGTGTAACAATAGTCAGTGTACGATTTACCTGCGTAGCTTAAATTCCCTTGAGTAGAATATATTTTTCCTCCATCTGAATCTGTGCAAGATAATGTTACAGCTGATACTTGATTTGTAGTAAAAAACAACACGACAACTAAAGCCAATATTAAAAATATTTTTTTCATATACATTTTTGAAGTTTAATTATATTTATTAATTATACTCTTTGCAAAAATGTTGTCAAACTGATATAATAATTTAATAAATATTAAATTCACCCAATCAAATAAAATCTGGCAGATTTTAATTTTGCAAAAGCAAAATTATTTGACTGGGTAAAAAAATATGTTTAAATCACCTATAGTAGAAATTGCCAAAAAAGTTTGTCCAGCAGTTATAACAATTATAGTTTCAAGAGATCTGCCAAAGGTAGAAGATTTTTATTCATTCCCATTTGGTGGCAAAGAATATATTATGCCAAAACTTGGCGCTCAAAAAAATGATATGGAAACAACTCAAATTGGTGGAGGGTCTGGGTTTATTATCTCGCAAGATGGATATATAATTACTTCTTGTCATGTTGTAGCTGACACTACTGCAGATTATACAGTTATAATTGAGCCAACAAAGAAATTTCCTGCTAAAGTTCTGTCTCGCAACCCAATAAATGATATTGCCGTATTAAAAATTGATACTGAAAAATTACCGTTTTTAACATTAGCTAACTCAGACAAAATTGAAATTGGAGAAGAGGTTTTAGCAGTTGGAAATGCGCTTGGTGAATTTACCGATACATTATCAGCTGGTATTGTTTCTGGACTTTCCCGCTACATCACAGCTTTTGGTGGGATTGATAATCAAGCGCAAAATTTAAGAGGCTTAATTCAAACAGATGCAGCTATAAATCCAGGAAATTCTGGCGGACCTTTAGTAAATATGCACGGACAAGTAATTGGGATTAACACAGCTACAATTATGGGAGCTCAAAATATTGGTTTTGCAATCCCCATCAATTATATTAAAAAAGATTTAGATGAAGTTAAAAAATATGGAAAAATTGTAATTCCATTTTTAGGAATAAAATATGTTCTAATCTCAAAAGAAATGGCAAAAGCCAACAAATTACCAGTTGAAAGTGGAGCTATAGTAGTTAGAGAAGCCCTGGGAGAAAACCCTGTAATCAAAGATTCTTCAGCTGACAAAGCTGGCATTAAAGAGTTTGATATTTTAATTTCTTGCAATGGAGAGCAAATAACTTTAGAAAATCCCCTAGCTCAAACTTTGCAAAAATGTGAAATTGGCAGAGAAACAGTTTTTGAAGTTTTGCGCAATGGAGAAAAGATAGAACTCAAAGCTATGCTCTCAGAAAAAGAATAAATTAGAAAAATAAAAGTTATACAACTAAAAACCACTTCATAAAAGTAGTTTTTGTTTTAAATTATCTTTACTTCCTTAAGTCATTCCCCTTCTTGCCATCAAAATCTGAATAATCTGTTTTAGTAACTCAATTATCTTTTGCATCAAAGGAATTCTGGGATCTGGTTGATCATCTTGTGGCGGAGTGTTGTTGGGTTGTGCGGTGCCTGTGTTTTGGTTTTGTGGTAATTGATTATTAAAAACACCTGCATTACCTCCACCTGCACATTGCGTTTGAATTGTAAAATCATCTCCTGTGGCTTGGTTGATTGCTTGGTCTTTAGAGATTACTCTTGCGTGATATAATTGACAAGGAGTGAGAGCTATTTGTACTGTATGGCTGGTAACTCTAGTAATGGTGGCTGTTTCTGTGGTAGTGCTTCCATAACTGTTGGTAAGACCATACTCTACTTGTGTTGAGCTGGTTTCGTCTGTTGTCCAAGTAATGGTGGCTGTTTGAGTGTTTGAAAGATAACCAAGAGAATTTGAGGTATTTGAAATAATGGGGTTTGTTTTGTCATAATTGACAATAAAAGTTCTTTCTATACCCCAAGTGCCTGCTCCATTTTTGGGACGAACATGAAAGTAGTTTGTGCCTTCGGTAATTGTGATGCTATCAATATATGGATTAGTTGTTGTTGATTCATCACCTGTGACTGTATTTCCTGAATCTGCATTAAGCTCGTAGTAAAATGTATCGTCTGAGGCTGAAGATGGATCTGTCCACGAAAAAGAAAGTTGATCATCACTACCCGTGCTTGTGTATTTAAAGTATGTGTTAGATGTAAGTGAAATTCTGTCGCCTGATGATGCTCCTGCATCTACTGCTACAATATCTGGAGTGGTGGTGTCTAAAATAAAATTGCCCATACTTGTCCAAGCTGATTGAGCTACTCCATCATCATTTTGAGCACACCAGTAATAGGTGGCGCTAATTCCTATTGAGGAGCCTGGGGTGTATGTTATGTCTTCGTCTTCATCTGAAGTGGCACTAGAAGTTCCTGAAGCTACGATATTGGTGTTATCTAAACAATTCTGGGCTGTGCCTGATGAGATTCTGTAATTTATTGTTCCTATATCTCCTACATCTGGATCAGAGTAATTAGCAGACAAAGTTGGAGTGTCATCTGTGATTTTTGAGGCATTAGCTGGAGATACGAGAGCTGGAATGTTTGGCGTGGTATTGGGACTAGGAGTATAGGTTACTGTAATACGAATATAATCAATATAAGCATTAGTTGCAGATGATCCAAAAGCATATCTATCAATTTCCGCTTTTATTCCATCTATTGTTGACCCCACTGGTATATTAAACCCAAAATTAGTTGCCTTAAGATAGTAAGTAGTATAATTTCCATCAGCATAACCAGACCCATAAACAGAAACTGCTATGCCAAAATCAGAATCATTAATATCGCTAGCAGTCCATGATTCTCCCCATAAATCAGCTTCTCCTCCATAAGTATAAAAAGCACTAGCCCCCCAAGCAGTTACACTTGCTCTCTCTGTTGACCCAATAGTTCCATCACTTTTAATAATTCTAATATACTTGTCATAAGTAGCTCCTACATTATGAACTAATACTCCATTAGCAAAAAAATTATAATTATCTTCTACCGAAATATCCCAAACATAATCTGTATAATTTTCTTCTATTACTATATTATTTATTAATTTTTCTTGACCTAAAATATCAAACAATTTATCTCCTTGCTTTAAATCTTTTGCCATTATTAAATTTTTTCCAACATAAAAATAGTGATTATATGTAGTTTTTATATCCCCACCCTCAAAATAAATATGATAATATTTGTTATTATAATAAGAAATTGATCTACTGAAAACACCAGATACTTTTTTTAATTCGCTTTTTTTAGACATAAAATTATAACTGTACACCAAATCTCCTTGATTCAACTCTTTTATTTTTTTACTACCGTTCTCAACCAAAACTAGTGTCTCGCTATACAAACAAAGAACTGGAGCCGTATAACCGACTTGAGCTTGTGTATAAGAACTATCATCTATCTTAGCCATGTCTGGTAAAATCCAATCTTTTGTTCCTCCAGAGGCGTTTGATGTTGACATTGTTCCTGGCCCCAATGGGCCGGAAGAGATGGCTAAAACAAAATTGTTTGAAAACCCAAAACCGCTGAGTACCAAAACAGCAAATGAGAGAATAATTAATTTAAATACAAATTTCATTTATATTATTAAAAATTTACAATTAAAAATAATAACTTTATGTTATTACCTTTATAATACCCCCCCCCCGATGGGTTTTAACAAGAGCAGTTTATCCACAGCAAACAAAAAATCCGAGGTCGATTCGAATTTTTCATTTTTTTATTTTAACAACTTTATAAATTCTTCAACAGTCAATCCCGCCTGATCAATTATAGATTTTAAAGTTTTCGGACTTAAATCTTTCCTGTGGAATGAAATTGTTATTCTTTTGGTTTTATCGGTAATGTGTCGTAATTGAATATGGCTTCCAACGCAATGATATTCAAGATAGTCAGCTCTTTTAAGTGCCTTAATAACTAATATTGAGGGTATTCTTGGAAGTTTTGATACAAAAATTAAATAGCTACTTTTAAATTTTCTATTCTACAATTATCTACTGATTTTTTCTCTTTCAACAAAGACTCCAAATAACAACGAATTGCATCTTTTGCCATTTCTCGAGCTTCTTTTAAATTATTACCCTCTGTAACCAAACTAGGCAGTTTTGAAACTGTTACAGTATATCCTTGCCCATTTTCCTCAAAAATTGTTTCGAAATGATAAATTGTTTCTTTGATTTTTTTATTCATATAATTATTTTAAAATTACTTCAATTTACATATTTTATACGATTTTATTGCATAACTAATTTTGATTTTCTACAAGACACAATACCCCTAATAGATTTTAGCAAGAGGAATATTTAGAGCAGATGTGAATAAGTTTTCTATTATTTTTTATATTGTTAATTATTAGGAACTATCGTAATTGCTTCTTTCTCTAGAGCTTCAGCTTTGTATACATTAGAAGGATTCCACATTAAATAACCTGCGTAATTTTCTTCCAAAGCTTCTTTGATAGCTGTTATTTGTTCCTTTACCATCTCTGCTGTATAAACCGCTCCCATATTAAAATCTTGAAGCCATGGCCTAATTTTTGCTAGTTTAATTTCCTGTCCATTCCCGACTTGTTCCGTCAACCCTAATAATTTTTTATAAACTTTCTGTCTTTCTATTGCACTCTCCATTGAGTATTTCACAATATCATAAGGATACAATGCTGGATTTTCAAAACCCATAAAATCTTTAGCGTAATGTGAAGGATATACCATAGGACAAACATAATCAAAATATTCAAATGAATCTTCTATTATTTGCCCTATGCCCAAATCATCATAATTAATAGTTGCTTGGCCAAACAAATCAACTGATAGTTTTGCATCTGGAAGCTCTTGCCGTATTCTTTCAAAAAAGTTTTTTATTACCAAATGTCTTGGCGTTACACCATCCCAATAAGGGAAAGTCATATTCTCTGTTTTACCGTCTGAAGGAAAACGAATATAATCAAAATTTATTTCATCAAATCCACGTGACAGGGCATCTTTAGCAATTGAAATATTATAATCCCAAGCTTCTTTTGAAGAAGGATCTATCCAATGCAATCCATTATTATCTTTCCATAATCTCTCTCTTGTAATTAACGGCAAAGGTAAAGATAAATCATATACTGCTAAATCTGGCCTTGCCATGGCTAATACTGGGTCTTCAAAAACTGAAAGTCTAGCAATCACATAAATATTTTTTTCATGCAATTTCTTAATTAAACCAGACAAATCTACTATTATATTTTTTGAAGTTTTATATTTTAAAACTTTTTCTGCCTGACTATTATAAGAGACATAACCTGTATAATCTTTAATATCAATCACAACTGCATTAATTTCTGTATTTTTAAAAATATTTTCTAAATATCCATTTACATATTTATCACTCCCAGCCGACCAACTTGTTAAATATATTGCACTTATTACCTCTGGAGGATTTTGTAATTTTTTTGAATAATCAATTTTAATTGCTTCTTGCTCTCGATTTTCAATATTTTTTGACAAAACAGAGTTAGATAAAGATGCTTTAGATAAAGAAGCTAACTTATAATCTAAACTTTGATTTTTTTCTAAACTAAAATAAAGTGTTCCAGTTATTGGCAACATCAAAATAACAAACAAAATAACTATAATTTTTTCTACTATATTCATTTTTTGATGTTTAATTATACCCCAAACAAAAAACTCGCACAAGACGAGTTTTAAAATAAGTTATTATTATAATTATTATATTTTTTTATTCTGGCAATGCAGGAGGTTGCGGAATTGAATCAAATGGTGATTGCTTAATCACTGAGCTCAAATTTATTTTATCGCCAGCTAGCCAAAAATAGATCCCTGCACCAATGATTACCAATACTAAAATTATAAAAATCCATATTATTTTTTTATTCATAAAATTTAACTTTTTACTATTTAATTAATTTGGAATCTGCGGAGGAACAGATATTTCTTCTGCAATTCCAAGTGTGCAATCGTTTGAAACTTTAATTATCATTCCCATGCCGATACCAGCATGTGGCAAACTAGTACTCCACTGTTGCCCATCAACATCCCATGTAAAAAATTTATCAATATTACAGCTTCCTTTTATTTCATCAAATGATTTACCTTTTATATCTGGCGTGACTGTAAAAAAATTATATCCAGCATATAATTTCCTATCATCTAGTAATGGATAATCTTCTAGTGTATCGTATCTTAACACGCCCGCCTTTGCAGAATAAATCCACACAGCACTTGTTAAAATTACATCTTCGTCTAATTGTCTTCCATCTTCTGCAGACACTTTTTCTAATTGATTGTTTGGATAAAGCTGGTAATACTTTTTTAAAACCGGAGAATAATACCATATAACTTTAATATCCGATAGCTTAATTTGGCTGTCAGATAAAATTCCTTGCTTAATCTCTGTGCCTGCAATAATATTCCAACCTTTTGATAAATTTACAGAAACATTAAAATTACCGTTATTTTTTTCAACCATTTCAGCAGAAACAAACCCAATCATTCCTAAAATTGATAAAATAAGACCGATTAAAAGTATTTTATTTTTCATATTTATTTATAAATTTAATTATTTAATAATGGGCGGCTAACGAGAATTGCACTCGTGATGACTCTGCCACAGAGAGTTGTGTTGCTGCTACACCATAGCCGCCATAAGTTTTTCTTCAATTTCTTTATAATGATGAACTAAAAAATGACAATTAAAACATAACCAAATTAGATTATTTAATCTTACGTTCTTTTTATTTTTATCTATATGATGTACTGCTAAAACTCGTTGATCTGTAGTTTTGCATAATGCACAAAATTGCTTTCCACCACTCCTTTCTAAAATTTTTCTATAAATAGTTTCTCCATTTTTCCAATTAGGATGATTTTTACCTACATGAACTACTTTATTTCGCCATAAAGCTTGACAAGATTTACTACAAAAATATTTTTTACTTTTTGAATGGGTTAATTGCCTTGGTTTACGCCATACCCCTTTTCCACAAATACTACAAAAAACTATTTTCCCTTTTTTGAAAGATTAATGCTGACAAATCCTAGAACAAAACTTACCCTAGCCCTTTTTAATTAAATTTGGCTTCGCATAAAATTCTTTTTTGCATATTTCACATTTAACTATTGGCATACCTTAATTATACTCAAAATATAAAATATGCCAATACTATAGCCTATGGATATCTTCCACGTCTCTCCCTTTGTGTGCCCTCGGTTGGAATCGAACCAACATCTAGATCTTAGAAGGATCCTATTCTATCCATTGAACTACGAGGGCAAACTATATTAAATTCGCTAATTAAAGTACATTTGACATTATACAAAAAAATAGTCGTTAAGTCAACTACTCTTTTATGTTTATATTTTAAATTAATTAAAAGGGGTTTTTATATTTTCTTCTCCTATTTTATTAAAATTCTCTTCTCTTTTTTTTTCTTGATCCAAAATAAACTGATAATTTTTTTCATCAAAAATTATCTGTCCTGAAATCATCTCTGGCATCTGATTTTTTGCAATATAAATATAATTATAAAATAGATATGTACCAAAAAGCAAATCAAACAAAACTAAAAACAAAATAACCAAAAAGGCATGTGTTCCTAAAAACCATGGTATTTTCTTTATACCAGATAATGTTTTTTTAAAATCATTAACAATTGATTGAATAATTTTTTCTTTCTTCATATTTCTTTAAGCTTATTTAGTAAAAATCTTCAACAAACAATCTGTTTTAATAATTATAGATGTAATATTTTTAACTTTAACTTTTTCTTCACTTTTATTCATCTTTAAACTTTCTATTGAAAGAAAATATGGAGAATTCTCTAATTTATTTATGAATTTTAATGTATTTTGAAAACTTCCACTAAACTTTATCTGCATAGATATAGATGGCCAAATGTCTGTGCCAATTTTTTGAGCTAAAGATGGGGTTAGCAAAATATCTAAAGTTACGTTTGATTCTTTGGCTGTATTTTCTAAAAATTTAATTAAAATAATTGGATTTTTAGAATCAATGAGCGCTTCTTCATATTTTAGAAAAATTTCTTGATAAGCGACTTTCTCCTGATTAAATTTCTCTAAAAAAAACATCTGCTCTTTAAATGAAAATTCTTCATTTTTCTGCATAACTAAATTTAAGGATTCATTCTTTATATCTTTTATTAACGACCAAACAAAAAACAAAATAACTGCTAAATAAATAACAATAAAAATTATAGCTATTATAAAGTTTTTAATTTTAATATTCATATTGAAAACTTAAATAAAAATTAATTTTTTCAACTTTTGTCCAGCTATCTTGCGAAAAATATGGGTTTATTATACTTTTTTCCTTCTCAATGTTATTTTTAAATAAAATAAGATTTTCCCTTAAATCACTATATCCATAAATAGTTGATTCAATTTTCTTCCCTTTTTTTTCAGATGAAAGATATATTATATAAACGCCTTTTGGAATATCAATTTTAAAAATTGATTCAAGCATCTTACCAAAATATATTTGCTTATCATAAAAAGACTTAAAATCAGATATCTTTTTATTATAATCCCCAATTTCTTTTTTTGTTTTGGTTAATTCAAAAAAATCTTTTTGGCGAGTTTCTTGTTCTTTTTGTGCAAAAACATCCGTTAAAAGATAAAATTTTAAAGAAAATAAAACTAAAACAAGGCAAATTAAAAAAATTAAAAAGACAATTCCTAAAATCATAATCAACCGACCTATTCTTTTAAGAAGCAATTCATTTTTTTGATTTTGAGGCAAAAGATTAATCATATTTTTTATTATTAACTGCTCTAAGAGCTAATCCAATTGCAGTACAAAAAGAAGACTTTTTTTCTTCCCTAATTAAATTATTATTTTTCAAAACTAAATTTGAAAAAACATTTCCTATTTCTGTTTCAATTGAAATTTCTTTTGAAATAAATTCAGCTAGACCTTTTAAATTTGAACCCCCGCCAGTAATTATTATTTTTTCTTGCCCATTAAAATTAAATATATCTCCAATAGAGTTAGTTGCTTTATTATCTTCAACGTTTTCTTTATCATTTTCTAATTGACTTATATTTAAAGCAACATCTTTTCCATTCAAAGAATGATCATGAGAAGCATGGTCTTTGTAAAAAATTAAATATTTTTTTATCTGAAAGATTAAATCATTCAAAACTGGATAAATTGCATTGTAGATTTTTTTTGATTCTTCACTCTCATCCTTTTTAAACAAAGAGAAATTCACTTTAATTTTTTCAGCTTCCTCTAAAGACACTGATAATCCCTTAGCTATTGCTTCTGTAATTTGACTAGATGAAATTGGTATAGAAGAAGTAAACTTAATTGACTGACCAGAAAAAATAATAATATTAGAATTTTTTTTACCATAATTAATTAAAATTAATGGTACAGAGCTTGATTCATTTTTAACTAAAGCTCTTGCTATAGCCTGCGATTCAACTTCTAAAACCACTGGCACTAAACCTACTTTTTTAAAACAAGAAAGATAAGAATCAACTGTTGTTTTTGGCATAGCTACTATTAAGACATCTAAATGATCATGTTTTTTTTCATTATAATCAACAATTTGGAAATCTAAATAAACTTGATCTAAAGACATTGGTATATAATTTTCTGCTTGGAATAAAACCGCTGATTGTAATTCCTCTTCCTTCATCATCGGCATTTGAATTACATCTAAAAAAGACTTTTCTTCTGGCAGGGCGACAACTGCATATTTTGTTTTTAATTTTCCTGCAACTTTAGAAATTATAGATTTTCTAATAATTTTTGCTAATGCATCTTCATTTTTTATTACTCCTGCATCAACAATACCCGGTTCTATTTCCACTTCATCTAAAAAATCAACCTCAAAAAATTTACGCTTTTTTTTAAGCTTTAAAACTTTGACAGCAGAGTCACTTACATCAATCCCAAACATTTCTAATTCTAAATCTAAAAACTTTACCATGATTAATTTATTATACCATTAAAACTTATAATTTGTTATCTATTTTTTACCTTTTTGGAAAAATCGAAAGCCCATAATAAAAATTAAAATTATAAATAAAAATAAAATAAATATCCACATAATGCTATTTCCCGACTGATTTATTTTTTCTATAATTCTAATATTATTATTTTTAATATTCTCATCCAATTTCTGACTGTCTATGGTTTGACCAGAATTATTTAACATATTTTTTATATCTTGTGCTTGCTCTAAATTCATATTTTCTTGTGCACCAGACTTTGTCTCGGCTGACATTGGTTGCAAAGATTTCGAATCTGGATAAACTGCCTTATTCACCGCAAAAATGCTCAGATTAAAAGATAAAAAACTCAATAATATCAATATAAAAAATATAAATTTATTTAAAAAATTCATTTAATTACTTTTCCAATCTAATTGTTGATACCCTGAAGTAGACAAAGGAAAACTCGGAGGAGGTCCATATAATAAATTTCCATCATAATTAGAATACGTATGTCTATATCCTGAAGTCACAGCAGCTGAGCCATTAACCCATGTCCAAGTCCATGAAGAAAAAGTCATTATTGACCCAAAAGTTGTAATGCTATCTTTTATATTACCATCATAGTAATAAAATTGAGCAGCTCCATTTTGAGCAATTAAAGCTGCATTAATTTCTATATCATCTGGAGCATGATAAGTTACAACAATATCTTTCTGCGACACTAAACCCAAAGTATCCGAGCCATCTTTAGTTGAATAGAGTATGTTATTTGGAATGTATATATTAGGAGCTGTCAATGAATTATATGGGAGTAAAGCAGCAGCTACTGTTGCTTTTCCCCTGATATTACCCTCAACCCAAACTTTATCTTCAACATAAATAATTCCATTATTGGGCATATTTATGGTAAACTGTAAAGCTCTATTCTCATAATCAATGAATTCATTATGAGCTGTCCAATTAGTGTCCCATCCCGTTGGATTGTATTGTAAACTTGTAACTTTATAAATATCTATTGAGCCATCATTTTTAAATACTAAAGAATAACCTTTCTCATTAGAGGGTGGGAGATATATACCATCAGTTTGAGCTAGTCCTTTCATTGAAGAAAGATCATAAGCTAAAGCAGAAAAATCTACATTTGGTACAGGAAATTCCCAAAAACTTTTAACAAATGAAGGTGCTTGACCCCAAATGCCATCTTTAGTTGCAGGACAAGGAGGACCCTGAGAATCAGGGCAAGTATAAGTTGTCTTAGTAGATCTAACTGGAGCATTTGTATATCCATCAAAACGAATACCATTATTTGATTGCATTTGCCCAGTAACGTATTCATTGCCTCCAATCCAAATAACATCATTACTTAAAAATGAATATTTAGCTAATGAGGGAATACCATATCTTACAGTTATGGTTTTTTTAATATTTGGATATTCATTAGTCCAGCCAGTTGATTGAATTGTCAAAATTGTAGATCCAACTAAAGGAGGAGTAATAATCAAGCTATAACTTCCAATTACATTTTGTGTGTCTCTATCAACATATTCATGAACATAAGGGCCAGGGGCGCCAGTTCCATCTTGATAATCTGTTTGAAAATGTGACAAGTGCCATTGATAATAATTTATTCCAGCTTCTGCAATTTGAAGTGATTGTTCCTTGGCTACAGAAGTTTTTAAATAATTAATTTGTCCCATAACAATACCTAAAAGCGGAACCATCACAATGGAAAAAATAAAAATTATAATAATCAAATAAACTAAAATTGCCCCCTTTTTTAAATTTATTGTTTTAATACAAACTCTTGACATAGATTTATAATTTTTGCTATACTTAATATGTAAGCTTTGGCTTACCCGATTTTGTTCGAAGTCCCGCTTAGGCGGGATTTTTGATTACAGCTTTTTTCAATTCTGAAATCTATTTCTGTTTAATCGGTACTCAAAATCTTCGGCATATAAAATATCGTCAATTATTTTTTCTTTTTTGGCATCATAAATTTCTCTGCCCACATGATTTCTGGCGCCGAAGACAATACAGGATTTTTGGTAAATTTCCTTAAGATATTTTATAGCATACATTAGATCACCATCACCAGAAAAAATAATAATTGTATCATAATTCTCTCTTTCTTTTATTAGGTCGACTGCCATTTCCACATCCAAATCACATTTTTTATCAAAACCGTATTTATTGTTTGTATTGTGAATATATTTTACTCGCTTTTTTACAACTTCAAACCTGTTCATATCTGCTTTTTCTAAGATTAATCTTGACCAGTCAATTATTTTCTCTGCTTTGTCATTCGCCCCATAATCAGCACCATAATAAAATCTACGAAGAAATTGTTTACCATACGAAAAATTTTTTACTAAATTTGCCAATTCTTTAATTCCTATTTGCCAACCTAAACTATTTTTCCATTTTTCTACATTACCATAATCAATAATAACTATAGTACGTTCCTTTTTATTAGCAATATTTTCTAAAAATCTTTTTATTTCTTCTTTATTCATTTTTTTATTAAAATTATCTTTTTCCCCATTTTTTACAATAACCCACCTTTTAATAAACGAAGCTCTTTTTTAGTTTCCCAAATCCGTTTTAAAGTTTCAAAATTTTTGTCTGGATTTTGCATGAGTCTAGCCAACTCATCAATTTCCTTTTTTGTTTCTTCTGCTATTGAATTATTTAACAATGCTAATTTTGGTGTATGTAAATAAGTTATCTCGCTGTTCATTAAACAATGAAAGTCATAAAATAGTTCCCACAACATTGGGTAAGTTCCGTTCATTCCATTTGCATTATGAAAATGATTTTCATCAATTTTCCCCTCTCTCACAGCCAGCCAAGCGTCTGCTGAAAAATCAAATTTACCGTCAGGAATGTCAAAAAAATCAAAATCTGTTTTATGACTCATCCCATCTACATCTATTGTCAACCATCTACTTTCATTTTCTGACCAGTATTGATTTATCCAGTGGTCATGACTTTTACCATCATCAACATAGTCAGTAAAATATGGAGCAAAAATAGATCTTACCCTACAAGGAATTCCTTTTGTTTTTAAAATTGAAGCCATTAAAACTGCGATAAATCTGCATGTTAAAATTGGCTTGTCAATTTCTTTTCTGTCTTTTAATAAGCCCCTAGAGTCTTTTCTAAATAATTCTGCCAGCATAGCGCTTGCGGTAACCAAATAATCATCCTGACACTGTTGATGCCAAGGAATTTTTGTCATGTCACCATATTTTTTGTCGGCATTTGTCCCGGTATTTCCGTCTCTCAAGGTTGTGCGATGTATCAAAGATGACCGCACAATTCTTCCAATTTCTTTTATGTCGTCTGGCAACTCAAGCAATTTTTCCTTATAACATCCCGGAAAAGTGAAAAGGCTGTATTGTTTATAAAACTCTATAATTTCTTTATTGTCCATAAACTTTTTATTACTTTATTTTAGCATTTTTGAATATTTCTTTACAATAGCAGTTTTTTACACTATATTAAATTCAATAGAATAGACATTAATGGAAAAATCAAATAAAAATATAAACAATGTTTTAATAGCTTCTATCACCCCCTACTTTTTAGAAAAGGAGTTTCTTTGGTTTCAAGAAAATTTAGAAAAAATTTTGGAAGCTAAAAAATCTCAAAATTTTTTTGAAGATAATATTATTTTTTTAGAAAAAAATATTAGTTACAACTTTTCTCAAATCCTAAGAAAATTAGATGAAATGGGTTATGAAAAAGTTTTTACAGTTTCTGACCCCGGAGAGTTTTCCCAAAAAGGTGGGGTTATTGATATTTTCCCAATAAACCAAGAAAAATCTGTAAGATTAGACTTTTTAGGAAATACTTTAGAAAATATTAAATTTTTGCAAGCTAAAGTCTTAGATGAAAAAAAATCAAAAAAACTTCTTCAAAATAAACTAAAATCTCAAAAAATATTTTCTGATTTAAAAAATTTAAAACCCGGGGATTATTTAGTACATTTAGATCATGGTATCGCTCGATACTGCGGTATCGAGAAATTTGAAGTTCCAAATTCAAATGAATATTATGTTTTAGAATATGCAGAAAATGATAAACTTTACGTACCAGTAGGATTAGAAAGAAAATTGTCAAAATATATTGGATTTTCCGATCCCAAAGTTTCTCGCCTTGCTTCTGTTTTATGGCAAAAAACCAAGAAAAAAATAAAGGAGGACGTAGAAAAATTAGCCAAAGAACTTTTAGAATTATATGCAGAAAAAGAAACTATAAAACGCACTCCATATTTGCTAGATAAAGAGATGGAAGCTGAGGCAAAATCTGGTTTTATATTTGAGGAAACCCCAGATCAAATTCAAGCAATCATAGATATTAAAAATGATTTATCAAAAGAAAAGCCTATGGATAGAATTATTTGTGGAGATGTAGGTTTTGGCAAAACAGAAATTGCCATAAGAACTACTGTGTTTGCTATATCTAACAATAAACAAACAGCTATTATTTGCCCTACTACAATTTTAGCTAACCAACATTATAATAATTTTAAAAAAAGATTTGAAAAGTTTCCAATAAGAATAGCACTGCTTTCAAGACTACAAAACAAAAATGACCAGAAGAAAATTGCTGGCGATATAAAAGATGGCAAAATAGATATTGTAATAGGAACCCACAGAATTTTGTCAAATGATGTGGAATTTAAAAATTTACAATTATTGATAATTGATGATGAACAAAGATTTGGCGTAAAACAAAAAGAAAAACTAAGACAAATAAAAGCATCTTTAGATGTATTAAGTTTATCCGCTACCCCAATCCCACGCACAATTTATTTAGCTCTTTCATCTTTTAAAAAAATCTCTTTGATACAAACTCCACCAGAAGGTCGTGTTGCTGTTAAAAATTTTATACTTGCATATAATCAAAAAATAATTAAAAAAGCAATTTTACAAGAACTAAAAAGAAAAGGGCAAGTTTTTTATTTACATAATAGAGTACAAACAATTGAAAAAACAAAACATGAATTGCAAAATTTATTACCAAAAGCTAAAATTGGCTTTATTCATGGTAGACTTCCTGAGAAAAAACTAATTGAAATAATGAATAATTTTCAAAAAGAAAAATTAAATGTTTTAGTAGCCACAACAATAATTGAAAATGGCATTGATCTACCAAAAGTAAATACTATAATAATTGAAGATGCAACAAAATTGGGCCTTAGCCAAGCTTATCAAATTAGAGGCAGAGTTGGCAGATCATACACACAAGGATTTGCTTATTTGTTTTATGAGGATAAAAATTTGACTCCACTAGCTAAAGACAGGTTAAGTGCTTTAAAAGAAGCAGAAGAACTTGGCTCTGGTTACAAGATTGCAATGAGAGATTTAGAACTCAGGGGAGCTGGAAATATTTTAGGCAAAGAGCAATCTGGATCAATAAATAAAATTGGACTTAATTTATACTGCCAAGTGCTTTCAGAAGCCGTCGAAAAAATGCGCAACAATTAAAATATTCTTACTAAAAAACCACTTTATTTAAAAATGGCTTTTGTTTTAATATATTTGCTTATTTATTTTAATTTTTAAGTCAATTCTCTTCTTGCTATTAAAATCCTAATCATTTCTTTTAGCAATTCAATTATCTTTTGCATTAATGTAATTCTAGGATCTTGTTGTGATATTTCTTGATTGTTGTTTGAATTTTGGTTTGTTTGAGATGGGGTTATTGGTTGGATAGAGAATACTTGACCAGCATTACCTCCACTTGCACATTGTGTTTGGATTGTAAAGTTGTCTCCTGTGGCTTGATTTTGTGCTTGGTCTTTTGAGATGACTCTTACATAATAAAGCTGACAAGGAGTGAAAGCTACATCTACTGTGTGGCTTGTTACTCTGGTTGTGGTGTCGGTTTCAGTGGTTATGCTTCCGTAACTATTTGTAAGTCCGTATTCTACTTGTGTTGAGCTAGCTTCGTCTGTAGCCCAAGTAATTGTGGCTGTTTGAGTATTTGAAAGATAACCAAGTGAGTTTGCTGTATTTGAGATTATTGGGGTTATTTTGTCATATTTAATAATGAATATTCGTTCTGTGCCCCAAGTGCCTGCTCCATTTTTAGGACGCACGTGGAAATAGTTTGTGCCTTCTGTGATTGTGATATTGTCTATGTATGCGTTGGTTGTGGTTGATTCATCTCCTGTAACTGTATTTCCTGAATCTGTATTGAGCTCGTAATAAAATGTATCATCTGAAACTGAAGATGGATCTGTCCATGAAAAAGAAAGTTGGTCGTCTGATCCTGTGCTTGTATATTTAAAGTATGTGTTTGATGTGAAAGAGATTCTGTCTGCTGATGATGCCCCTGCATCTACTACTACAATATCTGGAGTGGTGGTGTCTAAAATGAAATTTCCCATACTTGTCCATGCTGATTGGGCTACGCCATCATCGTTTTGGGCACACCAATAGTATGTGCCACTGCTTCCGATAGAAGAGCCTGGTGTGTATGTAGTGTTTTCATTTTCATCTGAAGTTGTGCTACTTGTTCCTGAAGCTACTATGTTAGCATTGTCTAAGCAATTCTGGGCTGTGCCTGATGAAATCCTGTAATTAGTGGTTCCCACATCTCCCGTGTTGGAATCTGAGTAATTAACTGAAAGTATTGGGGTATTATCGTTTGTGTAACTAGCGTTGGATGGAGAGACGAGATTGGGGATATTTGGAGTGGTGTTGGTTGGACCAACAGTTGCTGTTCCCGTTGAACTGTAATCTCTTGTATAAGACCCAATCACGCTCGAGTGTCCAAACCATGCGTAGGGACCACCCCACGTGCCAAGTGTTTCCGTAATGACATATGCAAAACCCATCCACTTCCAAAGATACCATGTATGACCGCCAGCTGACCAAGACCAATAAGGTAGACTGCCATATGATCCGACAGGCTCGCCGGTGTTTGTTGTGGTTGCATCGGGCGTTAATGTCCCGCTCACACTATAAGCTGTGGCAAAAGTTTGCAAAGGCAACATTAAAAAAACAAACAACAATATTGTTAGAAGTATTTTTATATTTATAATTTTTAAATTCTGCATTTTCATTATCCTATAATACCCCCCCCCCGATAGGTTTTAGCAAGAGGGTTAACAAAAAATCCGAGAGCAACACGAATTTTTTGCTATTTTTGCAATTTATTTTAAATTTCCTTTATCTAAAAATTCGTTAATGTGTTTTAAATATTCTTCAAAATGTGGATAGCCTTTTCTTAAGTTTCGCAAAAATAAAGATTTGTCAAATGTATCATATCCGTGTACTAGCCTATTTCTTACTGAAACAACCGGAGCCATATTAAAAGCAAACTCTCCAGGGATAATTTTTTCATCACCTAAAATATAAAAAGCTCCTTGCGGGTCTTCGGCTCCCTTCAAATCCAATTCTCTCATAATGTGTTGATTAATATCAATAACAGCATCAACAGCTAATTGAAAAACTCTCTCACCAATATGGATTTTTCCTATTTCGTCGTTAAGAATTTCATCATCTGACATTTTAAGGAAATTTTCAATTTCTTTTCTATATCCATTCAAAGCCTTCATTTTGACTCTTATAAATAATTCATCGTATGTCATATTTTTATTGTTAAATATTTTTCCAAAAAAGGCTTTGCTTCGATGTATTTTTTGTAAGCATAAGCTCTATAATTAAAAAATATCAAATTATCTTCTGCAAATAAAATTTGGCAATTTTTGAAAATTCCAAAAAGCAATAATGGCGAAGCTTTTCTTAAATCAACCGTATCGATTCTATCGTAAGAAAATATACCAATAAACTGCAAATTTATGTCTATTTCTTGATCATAACTCAAATTTCCAGATGGCAAATAAGCTACATCATAATCGCTCTCTTTATGAATTTTTCCTGTAGCACGAGAACCAAAAAGCAGAATCAGTTTTAGCTGGTATTTTTTTGCTAAATCTCCAATTTTATGTTTTTGTTTTTCTGATATTTCCATGTTTTAGTATATCATTTTTTATATTAAATTCAATATTTATATTTTATTCCCAGTTGGCATCAATAATTTTTTCCGGAAATTTTTCAGCTAATCTTTTAAGATTATCACAAGAAGTTTTGTGTAAAACAATCGCTCTAAACTTTGTGATATAAGCTTTAACATCATCTCCTGGTTTTGGACTACAACATTTAGCAATGTTTATAAGCATTCCTTTTTGACCTGCAATAAAAATATGTTGTGGTTTTTCTTTTATTATTTTTTGCTTTTCTTCTTTTCTTTTTTGAAACCTCTCTGTAATTTCTAATACTTTTTTTCTAATAAAACTAGGAATTGGAATTTTAAATCCAGAGTTTTTTGCAGAAATAATTTTTTTAATATGACTTTTTGCCATATTTGTTTTTACAAATTTTAACCAATCTTGTGATGGTTCTTTGTTTTTATTTGTTATAATTTCCACAACATCTGCATTTTCAAGCATATAAGATAATGGAACAATTTTACCTAAAATTTTAGCTGATTCGCAATGATTCCCAATATCAGAATGTACAGCATATGCAAAATCAACAGGAGTTGAATCTTTTGGCAAAGAAATAATATCCCCTTTTGGCGTAAAAACAAAAACAAAATCTTCAAAAAAATCTATTTTAAATGTTTCCCAGAATTTTGGAGTTTGAGCCACCCATTCAAATTTTTTACTATCTTTCTTTAAATCTATCTTTTCTTTATAGCTCCAATGAGCACAAACTCCATATTCTGCTTCTTTATGCATATCTTGAGTTCTTATTTGAATTTCAGAAATATGATCTTTATCTAAGTAAACACTAGTATGAAGTGATCTATATCCATTAATTTTTGGTTTAGCAATATAATCATCAATCTCTTCTGATATCGGCTTAAAATATTTATGTAATATCCCTAAGGCTTTATAACAATCTGAGACTTCTTGTGTTATAATTCTAATAGCTACTAAATCATGGATTCTTTCGATATCCATATCTTTTTTTAAAAGCTTTCTATAGGTTGACCAATAAGATTTTGCCCTATAATTTATCTCTATAAATTTTATTCTCTCTTTTTTTAAAATTCTATTTAATTTTGGAATAAATTTTCTAATATATTTTTCCCTTTCTTCATATTTTTCTTTTGTATTATTTTGAATCCATTTATATTTGTCTCCAAACAAATAGAAAAATGAGCCATCTTCAAGTAATCTTTTTATTTCTCCAAGCCCAAGTCTATTAGCTATAGGTACAAATATTTCTAAAGTTTCCAAAGAATATATTTTTCTCTGTTCTTCTGAAAGCGAAGCTAAATGTTCCAATCCATCTAACCTAGAAACCAACTCAATTAATAGCACCCTTAAATCACCCGCTAAAGCTATAAATGTTTTTCTTAAATTCTCAATTTTTTCCTTTGTAAAAATCTTTTTTTCTTTTAAGTTAAGATTTAAGGAAAACCTTATTTTTCTTAAATTTGAAACTTTTTTAATTAAATCTGCAACCTCTATACTAAATTTTTTGCCAATTTCTTTTAATTCTGTTTCCTGAACTAAAGATAATTTATCATCAATAGCATCGTGCAATAAAGCTGTAATTAATGTTTTTTCATCAACTTTCATTTTATCTAAAAATAAAGCAACTCTTAATGCATGTTCTATATAATTTTCTCCAGATAGTCTTTTTTTGTCCTTATAAATTTCTTTAGCAAATTCAAAAGCTTCCAAAATTAATTTTGGATTTTCTTTGCCTTTTAGTAATTTTTCGATTGACAATTCTTTCATAAATTTATAATATCAAAATATGAAGAAAGAAGCTAATAAAAATAAAATTGAAAGTGTTGCAGTCTGGCTAATAATAGAAAATGGCAAAAATGCCAGCAAAGTTGCCCTGCAAAAAAGAAGTGAAAAAGATGGAAAAAAAGTTCAATCATTTCCTTTTATTTGCCAGCCAACTTTTAATGGAAAATTAGAAATAGGGGAAAGCGTAGAAAATGCTATGCAAAGGGAGGCAATGGAAGAATTAGGCAAAAATTTTAAATTGCCCAATGATTTGGGTTTGTTTGACACAGCAAAGTATGAATTTAAGGGCATTCTAGCTGTAAGCTATAATTTTTACGCCAAAATTTCAGAAAAAGATTTACAAACCATTAAATTGCATTCTGCTGCAATGTCAGAATTAGTTTTTGTTGGCAAAGATGATTTATCAAAAATAAAAACTACTGAAGACAAAAATGCAAATCCCAAAAAAGAAATTGTAATGTTTAAGGACCAATATTTGGCAATAAAAAAATTATTTTCTATACTTTAATATCATGTTTTAAAATCACATTCTTTAGAAGAGCATTTGATAATGCCTTTTTTTGTTTCTACGAGAATTGATTTACATTTAGGACAAAAATCTGATTTACCATCTTTATTAATAAATGGCTTGTCCCAAACTGCAAAATCACATTTTGGATAAATACTACAACCATAAAATATTTTGCCACGTTTTGATTTTTTAAAAATAATTTGTCCTTCTTTACATTTTGGACAATCAATATTAAGACTTTTTACTTCTTTAGATTCTTTAGTTTCTAAAGATTCTGTATGTTTACATTCTGGGAAACCAGTACAAGCATAAAATCTACCAAATCTCCCCAATTTTTCTACCATAGGTTTTGCACACTCAGGGCAAATTTTATCTGTAGCAACATCTGTATTTTCTTTTTTAACTTCTTTATATTTTTCTTCTAACTTTTTTGCAAAAGGTATATAAAAATCTTTTAAAGTTTTTTGCCAAGTATCTTTGCCTTCTGCAACTTCATCAAGCTCTTTTTCCATTTTAGCTGTAAAATCAACATCTACAATTTCAGGAAAGTTTTCCATTAAAACATTATTTACCAAAACTCCCATTTCAGTTGGAAAAAATCTTTTTTGGTCATTTTTATTTATATAGTTTCTAGTTTGTATTGTACTTAAAGTTGGGGCATAAGTTGAGGGCCTACCAATTCCAAATTTTTCAAGAGCTTTAATTAAGCTTGCTTCATTGAATCTTGGCGGTGGCTCTGTAAAATGCTGACTCGATTCAATTTTTACCAAATCAAGCTTTTCTTTTTCTTGCAAAACAGGAAGATCCGCCTCGCTAAACTTTGTAGGATAAACTTTGAGAAAACCATCAAACTTTAAAACTTGCCCCGACGCCCGAAAAGTATATTCACCGTCATTGCGAGGAGCTGGCGACGAAGCAATCCCAGAGGTTGAGATTGCTTCGCTTCGCTCGCAATGACGAGAAGCAACAATATCCACGGTTGTAGCATCAAATATAGCAGAGCTCATTTGACAAGCCACAAATCTTTGCCAAATTAAAGTATAAAGCTTTAATTGCTTTGCATCTATACCTCCCAATGATTCTGGAGTTATGACTGGGCGGGTAGGTCTTATAGCTTCATGAGCTTCCTGTGCATTTTCCTTAGCTTTAAATTTTCTAAAATTATAATAATTTTCTCCAAATTTTTCTGTAATAAATTTTTTACTAGCTTCCAAAGACGTTTCTGAAAGATTTAAAGAATCTGTTCGGTGATAAGTAATATGCCCCTGTTCATAAAGTTTTTGAGCTAATTGCATTGTAAATTTTGCAGAAAAACCAAATTTATTTGAAGCTGTTTGTTGAAGCGTACTAGTTGTAAATGGAGCAAATGGATTTTTTTTAGTCTCTTTTTTTTCAACTTTTCCTATTATATAATCTGAATTTTCTAAATCTTTTAAAATTTCATCTGCTTCTATTTGGTTTTTAATATCTAACTTTTCTATAGGTTTCCCATCTTTTTTTACCAAAGTCGCCACAAATTTCTCGTTGTCATTCCCGTGCAAACGGGAATCCAGAGTTAATTTTGCATTCTCTGGATACCCGCTTTCGCGAGTATGACACTTACAAAGTTCTGCTTGAACAGTCCAATATTCATCGGGCTTAAAAGCTTTAATTTCGTTTTCTCTATCTACAACAAGTCTAACTGCTACAGATTGAACTCTGCCTGCTGACAAACCTCTTGAAATCTTTTTCCACAAAAAAGGCGAAAGCTTATACCCAACTAATCTATCTAAAATTCTTCTTGATTGTTGAGAATTAACCAAAGCAATATCAATTTTTCTTGGATGTAAAATTGCTTCATTAATTGCATCTTCTGTAATTTCATGAAAAACAATTCTTTTTGGATCTTTTAATTTTAATGCTTCTGCTAAATGCCAAGAAATTGCTTCTCCTTCGCGGTCTTCATCAGTAGCTAAAATAGTTTCTTCTGCTTTTGCTGATTCTTTTTTAAGCAAAGTTAAATTCTTTTTAGCTTTTGTTGGAATAATATATTTTGGCTCAAAATTATTTTCAACATCTACCCCAATCTCAGATTTTGGTAAATCTCTTACATGCCCCATAGAGGCTAAAACTTTATAATCTTTACCCAAAAATGATTGAATATTTCTTCCTTTTGCAGGAGACTCAACTATAACTAATTTCATAATTTTATTTTTAAATTTTAAATTTTGCCTTTTGAATTTGCTTTACTATATCATACAATTTTAAAAGCACCAAAAAAAACTCCTATCTTAAAAAACAAAAATCCGCTTTAAATAAATCAAATAAGCGGATTTTTATTTTTCGCATTCGCTCAGACCCGTGTGAGCGAATAGCCTTATTTAGTATTTTGCATTGAAAACTCTCTAAGTGCCTGCAAATCCTGTTTTTTATATTTTTGCTATTTATTTTACCAACCAAACTCACTATAAATAATGTTATTTTTAATATTTTCTAGAGCTGTTTTAATATACAGGATTATATTTTCTGGCAAATTAGACACATCAAACCATTTTAAATCATCACATTTATTTGGCTCTTTATTTTCAATATTTCCTTGCCACTTTTTACAAATAATAAAAGCATCTATCCATTCATTATCTTTTGGTTCTTTTGTTATTCTATTCATTAAGTGAGCCATTTTTAAATCTTCTGATTTAATCGTTATTCCAATCTCTTCACTAGCTTCTCTGATAACGCATTTACTAAATGACTCTCCCTTGTCTACTTTGCCTGCAACCATCATATATTTTCCATCTTCATAACCAGTATTAAATCTCCTTTGTAGCAAAATTTTATTATCTTTTATCAAAACTAAATATGACGCTGGCACAATTTTATGTTTTTCATTTATCATAAATTTATTTTTAATTTAATTATTTTTTACTCCTTTAATATTAATATCCTCTTCATATAGATCCGCACTGTTTAAAATATCATTACGCATAGATATAACAAATTGTTTATAAATAATATTTCTTTCATTTTTTGCTTCTTCCGTTTCTGATGTAGAAGTTTTAGCCATTGCTTCCAATAATTTATTAAAATTCCTAACGACATCAACAGATCCCCAAATTTGTATTTTTCTATAATATTCTAGTAATTTATCTGTATATTTATTTGATTCTTCTTCATTAACAGTATCAAAAAATTTTGATAGTATTTCATGAACATTTACATATGCATCTCTTCTATATTCCATCATTCTAATATGCCTGTCTAAATTTTTATTTGACAAATAATTAACAAGACCTCCTGCTATTGCACCAATTATTCCACTAGGAACTACAATTAAAATAATAATTTGTAAAATATCCATAAATTTATTTTTAATTATTATTTTATCTTACACCTTGAAGTTTTTTAGTCAACAACAATACAGCAAAATAAATAAAAAAATCCGTACTGGTGCGAGAGCCGCCAGTACGGTTTGAATTTTCGCGCTAAAACGCCGACTATTGGTGAGCTCGGCGATATGCACGCTGAGCGTCTTCAGCCTCAAGCTCCCTTATTTCAGCAATCTTACGACGACGCGCATTATCGTCAAGATACTGACGCAACCTTTTTTTGCCCATCGAAAGCATCGCGAAATGATCGAGATCGAGCGATGGATGAGAAACATCTTTTCTGATCCATAGACGGTACCACCACAACTTGATACCTGCGTTCCAAATCAAGCAACGAAGCTCGTGAAGCTTTTCACGCAACCCCCAACGAAAGAACAAAACCGTGTAATTCCACCACTTTCGCCAACTTTTCATGATGTTTTCTCCTTATCAAGCGGATTTAATCAACACAATCATTTACACAGATTATTTTATATTACACCTTGAAAGTTTTTAGTCAACTCTTTACTATTTGGGCAATATAGCATCATAAATAACAAAAATATTAGAGTTATTATGATTGTAATAAATATAAAACAACCTGTATAGTGAAGAGTCAACTACAAAAACTACAACCAAAAATCCGTCCTAAGCGAAGTTAAATGGACGGATTTTTGTTTTTTTGTATTCGCTCACACAGGTCTGAGCGAATTGATTTATAATTTAAATAATAAAAGCGACAATAAGCAAGGCTACAATGTTAAGCACTTTAATCATTGGATTTATAGCTGGACCTGCGGTGTCTTTATAAGGGTCACCAACAGTATCTCCTGTAACTGCAGCTTGATGAGCAAAACTTCCTTTGCCTCCATAATTACCTTCTTCAATATATTTTTTAGCATTGTCCCAAGCAGCTCCGCCAGTTGTCATAGAAATACCCACAAAAATTCCTGTAACAATTGAACCAATTAAAAGCCCTCCCAAAGCTTGAGGCCCTAAAATAAATCCTACTAAAACTGGAACCACTACTGGGATTAAAGCTGGAAGTAGCATTTCTTTAATAGCAGCTTTAGTAACAATATCAACACATTTGCCATATTCTGGTTTTGCTGTACCTTCCATCAAACCTTTTATTTCTCTAAATTGTCTTCTAATCTCTTCTACAACTTTACCTGCTGTTTTACCTACTGCTTGCATTAAAAATGATGCAAATAAATATGGCAAAAGTCCCCCAATCAACAAACCTGCAATTACCATTGGATCATCTAAAATAAATCCCGGTCCTTTATTAAGCGATAATTCAGTAACTTTTTGCGAATATGCAGAAAACAACACCAAAGCAGCAAGTCCAGCTGAAGCAATCGCATAACCTTTTGTTACAGATTTTGTTGTATTTCCAACTGAGTCTAAAGCATCTGTAATTTTTCTTGTTTCTTGTGGCATATCAGACATTTCGGCAATTCCGCCAGCATTGTCTGTGATTGGGCCATAAGCATCAACTCCTACAATAATTCCTGCAACTGAAAGCATTGCCATAACTGCCAAAGCCACTCCATAAATACCAGCAAGCCAAAAACTTACAATTGTAGCTAAAGCAATTAAAATTACAGGATAAGCAGTTGATTGCATCCCAATAGCAATACCTTTAATTATATTTGTTGCATGTCCTGTTTCAGATGCTTTTGCTAAACTTCTTACAGGACTGTATTTTTTTGAAGTATAATATTCTGTGATTACAAACATTAAAGCAGCTACAACAAGGCCAACTAGTGTGGATAAATATAAATTCATTACAGAAACATTTTGTCCTGCCATTGTGTTAGATATTAAAGGATAAAATCCAATTGCTGATAAAACAATTGAAACTGCTACTCCTTTATACATAGCTCCCATAATATTTTGAGTTTTGCCAAGCTTTACAAAAAAGCTTCCAATTATAGAAGTTAAAATTGAAACTGTTCCAATAAATAATGGCAGTAAAATAAATTGTGTTTTTCCTGCAAAAAGCAAAGACCCCAAAATCATAGCAGCTACTGTTGTTACAGAATATGTTTCAAAAATATCAGCTGCCATTCCAGCACAGTCTCCAACATTATCTCCAACTTGATCAGCTATAACTCCCGGATTTCTTGGATCATCTTCTGGAATATTTTTTTCAACCTTGCCTACTAAGTCAGCTCCTACATCTGCAGCTTTAGTATAAATACCTCCACCAATTCTAGCAAATACAGAAATTAAGCTAGCTCCAAATCCCAAAGCAATTAAATATTCTAAAGAGAATAAACTTTTTGATGTTACAAAATAAACGCAAGAAACAGCTAAGAGTCCAAATGATACAACCAAAAGTCCTGTTACCAAGCCACCTTTAAATGCTAAGTCTAAAGCAACCCCCATTCCTTTTCTTGCAGATTCAGCAACTCTTGTATTAGCTTGTGTTGAAATTAACATTCCTACAAAGCCAGAAAGTCCAGATAAAAATGCTCCAATTAAAAATGATAAAGCCATCCCAAATCCTACCCAAGCCCCTGATTGAAAACCAAAAAATATCCAAATTGCAAAAAACAAAACAACAGCTACCATACCTATTGTTTTATATTGTCTTTTTAAATAAGACATTGCTCCTTCTTGAACTGCTTTTGTAATTTCAATAGCTTTGCCTTTAGCTACTGGCATTTTATTTATTTTAGTTACCAAATAAAATACAAACGCAATTGCAAATAACGACACAATTATTGGCGAATATAGCAAAAACATAGTTTTTAAAATTTCAAATTACAAGCACCAAATTACAAACAAATTATTTGTGATTTGTGATTTGTAGTTTGTGATTTTTTATTTAATTAGTATACCCCAAAAATTATCATAGGTAAACTCTTGACAATCCAAAATTTTTAGAGTAAATTAAATTTGGTTTCGAAATTTAAGCAGACCTATTCGGAGGAAGTAGTATGTTTCGCAAAATGCTTATCATCGTTTTGGCACTTTGTTGTTTTGGCACAGGATTTAGGCTCTTTTCACATTTTTGTTCTTATGTGAGGTCAAAAGAACCTGCAACTTGGGAATTGGAATTACCAACATTTGCAGGCAGGATCATTCCGCCAGAAAAGGTCGAAGAAGGAACCTTTGCCATCACAGTGGATTTTAGTGAAATCGGACACTGGGGTAAAGATGGCATTCTTACATGGGAACCTTTATTGAGAAGAAGTAAGATGGAGGGTATCAAAATCATCGCTTGGAGATCAGACCCTCAAACACCAGGTGCTTTTCAAAAAGCGGAGAAGTTCTTCCCTCAACCCCAGCACTGGAACTGGATGTTTTCATCTGGGAGGGCCAGCCAATCCGAAACACTAGGGCAAATAAATATCACCCCGCAGGTTTCTATGTCGTGTTGCTTGGCGACTCTAGTGATATTTATTGTCACATTAGTCAGCTCACTGGTTTGTTTCCTTTGGCTAAAAAAGAAAACTGCCAGATGGTATCAACCCAAGTGAGATAGATCCACGCTACACATACCATATTACCGCATGGTTCGCCCTGCGGTCTTTTTTTACAAAAAAAATCCGCTGGTTTTTTACCAACGGAATTTTTGCAATGTCATTCCCGCGAAAGCGGGAATCCAGAGAACGTTAATTTAACTCTGGATCCCCGATCAAGTCAGGGATGACAAGTGAAATTATTTTGCTTCTTCCGGCTCTTCGCCCTTCTTCTTTTTGGATTTTTTAACTTTTTTTTCTTTTACTGGCTTATCTTCTTTTACTTCTTCTATTTTTTCCTCATTTTCTTCCTCTTTTAGAGCAGGTTTAATATCTATTTTCCAACCTGTTAAATTAGCAGCTAATCTTACGTTTCTACCATCTTTACCAATTGCTAAAGATAATTGATCTTCTGGCACAAAAACTGTAGCTGTATTTTTGTCTTCCACTTTTACACTACTAACTTTAGCTGGGCTTAGGGAATTAGCAATAAATTTTTCTGGTTTTTCAGTCCATTCTACTACATCAATTTTTTCTCCTCCTAATTCATTTATCACAGCAATAATTCTTGTTCCACGCTGACCAACACAACTTCCTATTGGATCAATACCATCTTCTGTGGAAGCTACTGCCATTTTTGTTCTAAAACCCGGTTCTCTGGCAATTGCTTTAATAACTACTGTGCCTGCTGTAATTTCTGGAACTTCTAATTCAAAAAGCCTTGAAACCAATTTTGGATAAACACGAGAAAGTAACACAATAGAACCCTTTGAAGTATCTTCAACTTTTAAAATATAACATTTTACTCTTTGTCCTGGTTTGTAATATTCTCCAGGAATTTGCTCTTCTCTGTTTAAAAGACCTAAAGTTTTACCAATATCAACATAAATAGTAGAGCCTTCAATCCTTTGAACTAGTCCAGATACAATTTCCCCTTCTTTAGATTTAAATTCATTTGCAATAGTTTCTTTTTCTGCTTCTCTAATTTTCTGCAAAATAACTTGTTTTGCAGTTTGAGCTGCAATTCTACCATAATCCTCTTGAGGCTTTAAAGGAATTTCAATTTCTTCTCCAGCCTTTATACTAGGATAATCTTTTTTAGCATCTTCAATCATTATGTGTTTTTCTGGATTAAAAATAACTTTTTTTGGTTCTTCTAATGCGCCATCTTCTGTGGTTTTTTGAATTCTATCAAAATCTTCGTGAGGAATAATCTTTTTTTCTTTTAATTCTTCAATTTCTTCTTCTGTATAAAGCATTGAATCATCTACTACAAGCTTTATTTGCCAAAATTTTGAATCACCTGAGACTGGGTCGAATTTTGTTTTAATTTTTTGTCCTTTTTCTCCATAATCTTTTTTATAAGCAGTTGCCAAAGCAGCTTCTATTGTTTCAATAATTTTTTCTGGTGTAATTCCTCTTGCTTCTGCAATTTGAGCTAATGCTCTATGAAATGATTTTATATCCACTGTACTAAAATTCCAAATTCCAAATAACAAATTCCAAACTATTCGTTTGTGATTTGGTGCTTGTGATTTGTGATTTATTTAAAATAAAAGTCCGTGGTCAAACGGACAAACTTTCTTATCTTCTATATATAATGCTATCAGAAGTGGGTTTTAATGTCAATATCTATTGAAAATCTGTCAAATTTATGTTTAAATTAAAAAAATAAGCCACGGTGATGAAATTGGCAAACATTCGGCACTCAAAATGCCGCGAGCGCAAGCTCTTGTGGGTTCAAGTCCCACCCGTGGCACATGAGAGGGTATTTTCGTAAAACAATTCTTAATAAAGACAAGGGATTACAAGCTTATGTTATTGGTCTCGCACTCGGCGATGGTAATTTATCTAATCCAAACGGCAAAGCTACAAGATTAAGAATAACCTGCGACAAAAAATATCCTTTTTTGATTACAAAAATTTGTAAAGCATTAGAAAAACTGTTTCCAGAAAATAAAGTTTCTATCGTAGACAGAGATAAAGGGTGTGTTGATATAAGTATTTATTCAAATCATTTTGAAAAATTGCTAGGATGGAAAGCAAAAAACGGTTCAAAATTTGTCCAAAAAGTTAACGTACCAAATTGGATTAAAGAAAATAATAACTATAAAATAAATTGTTTACGAGGACTCATAGAAACTGATGGTTCAATTTATAACGATAGAGGCTATACAATGATGATTTTTACTTCAGTAATACCCGCGCTTGCAAAAGATTTTTATGATATGATTTTATCTCTTGAATTTAATCCTCATCTGTATTTAATAAAAAGAGGTAAAACTGCGGAATATAAATATAGCCAGCAAGATGTTTATCATATTCGGCTTTCAAAAAATGTTTCTAAATTTTTAGAACTAGTAAAACCAGAAAAAATATAAAATAAAAACGGCTTTGAGAAATTCAAGGCCGTTTTGTTTTATATTTATAAAATATATTCTTCTAGAGGCTCTGGCAAAATTATTTTTAAACCTGTGTCGGGTATTGCTTCTTTAACTTTAGCCCTAGTTTCATTATTAAATTTTCTTTTAAAGTGAGCTAACGCCAAACATTTTACATTTTGTCTTTTTGCCATTTCAAAAATATCAACTGCTGCAACATGTCCTTTTATTCTTTCGTCAAACATATAACATTCGTGCATTAAAATATCTGCATCTTTATATAATTTTTCTGGATTTTCATCAAAAGGTCCATCCCCACTATAACAAACAATATTTCTACCATTATCAATTCTTATAGCTAAATTATAGGCAGTATGCAAGGTTTTTGCAAAACTTAATTTTAATTCATTAAACTGAACACTTTCCCCATCTTTTGCAATCACAAAATTAACTTTGAATCCATAACTATCTATTCCAAAATATGAATGCTGACATAATCTTTCAATATCTACTTTAAGTTGCTCTGAGCAAATTATAGTTAATTCTTTTTTTCTATCTTCTTCCAACATTCTACCTAAAAGATTTGGCACTCCAAATAAATGATCTGAATGCCTATGAGTTATATACAAAACATCAATTAAAGAATGGTCTTTGGTATATTTCCATAACTGTCTTACGGCCGAATCTCCACAATCAAGCATTATGGCGGTTTTTTCTGACAAAACTAAATGCGAATGATTGGGGTATCTTTCGTCAAACGCTTCGCCTACTCCCAAAAATATTATTTTCATATTTCTGATACTTAATTATTATAATTTTTTATTATTTTGTGCGCATGTTTCCTAAATAATATATTTAAAGTAAAGCCCATTATAACCCCGATTACAGCTCCAGCTAAAATATCACTTGGCCAATGTATTCCTACAAAAACGCGAGAAAACACAATTAATAAACTAAAAATATAAAAAGCAATTCCTAGTTTTTTATGATAAAAATAAATTATTGTAGAAAGCGCAAAATAAAAACAAGCATGGCCCGAAGGGAATGAAGCTTCAAGAGAATTATAATTTATTAATTGATTTACTTGATGATTTACAAAAGGTCTTGGCCTAAACCAAATTTTCCTAATAATTTCAGCTACAACAAATCTTGTAACCACAGCTGCAATTACAGCTTCTAAACCCATCTTCCAATATTTTTTAAAGTTATAAATTAAAATCATTACTAAAAAAACAGCTAAAATATATTCAGAATTTTCTGCCACAAAAATAGCTAGCGTGTCTAGCCATGCATATTTTCCCGCCAGTCCATTTATTAAATTAAATAAATATAAATCTAAGTTCATTTATTTTATGTAGTATTGCCATGGCACGTGTTCCATAGAAGCTCCCGCGAGCTTTCTCCTTTCTTCTATAATATTTCTTATTTTTCTAGGATTATCTACCTGTACTATCTTGCGCAATTTAAAACTATCTTTATCTAACTCTTCTAAAATTCTCAACGATCCAACATTAAATTTTTTATAGTATACTGGCATATCCGTACTTATACCAATTATGTTTTTGTAAAAAATATCTTTATTATTATCATTCATTGATGGGCTAAAAGACCCCCTTTTAAAACTTATTCTATCTTTTTTCAAATAATATTCCGTATTAAATATTGTTTGTATTTTTATCATAGTCAAAATAGTATTTAAAATTAAAACACAACCTATCACACGTATTACTAAATCAAAACTGAGAACTCCTGACGTTGGCAAAAAAATATCAAATGGTTTAAGCATAAAATGTGCACCAATGTATCCAAAAACAAGAACCGCAATACTAACAAGTATTTCACTAATAAATGCCAATGGGGCATCTATCCAAAAAATAATTTTTGGTTTTAATATAATTATGTCACCCGAAATAGTTGTATGATTTTTCATATTTTTATTTAGGAAGAGGGAATTTTTTACAAAATTTTAAAACTTCCTGACTTATTTTTTTTAATTCTTTGTTTACTTTAATCTCTTTTCTAAAATTCCTCAAATAAATAATTCTTTCTTCTTTTTCTGTTGGAAGTTGATATTTTTTTATTTCTTCTACTGTTTTTGCAATCCAAGTGGCAATTATTTTCATTTCTTTTTCTTTCATTCCCCTTGTTGTAATAGCTGGGGTTCCAAGCCTTACTCCACTTGGATAAAAAGGGCTTGAAGGATCTTGGGGAATCATATTTTTGTTTACCGTAATGCCTGCAATATCTAAAGCATCACTTAAAAATACCCCGCGCCCAGCACTAATATCTGTTAAATCAATTAAAAGCATATGATTATCTGTTCCACCAGAAACAATTTTTACTTTATTTTTTACAAGCTCTTGTCCTAAAACTTTCGCATTTTTGACAATTTGCTTTCCATATTTTTTAAAATCTGGTTTTAAAGCTTCTCCTAAAGCTACAGCAATAGCAGAAATTTGATGTTCATGCGGACCACCTTGAACTCCACCAGGGAAAATTGCTTTGTTTATTTTTTCTCCAAGCTCTGGATCTTTCTTTAAACCTTTTTCTGTTACCATTACCATGCCACCCCTTGGACCTCTTAAAGTTTTATGAGTTGTAGTAGTTACAATATGTGCATAAGGTACTGGACTTTTATGAGCTCCTGCTATTACTAACCCTGAAATATGAGCAATATCAGCTACAAAATATGCTCCAACTTCATCTGCAATTTTTGCAAATTCCTCAAAAGGAAATTCTCTAACATACGCTGTAGCTCCGCACCACATCAATTTTGGTTTATGCTCTAAAGCTAATTTTCTAATTTCATCCATATCTAAATACCCATCTTTTTTCACATGATAAGGAATACTTTTATAGATTTTTGAAGTTATGTTTACTTTCCAACCATGAGAAATATGTCCTCCATCTGGTAAATTATGACCCATAATTGTATCCCCCGGCTCACAAGTAGCTAAATAAACAGCAAAATTAGCAGGACTACCAGAATATGGCTGAACATTAACAAAAGGCACGCCAAAAGCTTTTTTAGCCCTTTCAATACATAAATTTTCAACCATATCTATAATTTGGTTTCCACCATAATATCTTTTACCAGGATAACCTTCTGCATATTTATCTGTAAGAATTGAACCTAAAGCTTCTCTTACAGCGGGCGAGCAATGATTTTCTGAAGGAATCATTTGTAAAGAATTTTTTTGACGATCTGTTTCAAGCTCAATTAATTTTGCAATTTCTGTATCAAGTTTTTTTAATTTTGCCATTTTTTTATAATATTAATTTTAGTTATTTTAGTATAACACTTTGCTTTTAGGAAACAATAGTTTATAATAGATAAATAAACTTATGATAAATCCACAAGATGAAGCTCAAGCTAAAGAATTTCTAAAAAGAATTGAAATTATCACAATGAAAAAAGACCTCAGAAAACTGAGAGAAGCTGATGCTATAAAAGAAAAAAGTAAAATAGTTTCTGGAGGGTTCAAAAAAACCTTTGGCTTTGCTCAGGACGGGTCTACTCCAAATAAAGCAGTACCGGAAGAATTGAAGGAAATAAAAGAAAAATTTGAAAGAGAAAAAATTCTTAATGAAAATTACATACAAGAAATAGAAGCAGAAAAACAATTAAAAAACTATGCAAATGAAGAAGAAAAGCAAAGAATTTTTATTTTAGAATCTCAAAAAATTGAACTAGAAAAAAAAGTAAAGGATGAAAGATTAAGACAAGAACCAGCTCTTGTAATGAAAAAAAATGATTTAAATTTAGAAAAAAAAGAAATCGAATTAAAACTTCGTGATTTAAGATCGCAAGAGGAGAAGCTTGAAGCAGAAGAAAAAGTTATATCTGAAAGAGAAAAAGCTACCAATGTTCCTTTGGAAAAAGAAACTTTAGAAAAAACTAGGCAAGATTTAGAAGCAAAAATACAAGAAATTGAAAAAAAGAGATGGGAAGTTGAGCGCGAAATATCCAAAGAAGATTCTAGTATTGAAATTGTAAATCAAGATTACAAAAAAATAATAAATGAAGAAAATGATTTAAAACAAAGAATCACAGATATTGACAAACAACTAAGACAAATATATTCTCAAATAGTGCAAAGAATTCAAGAATTAAAGAAAAAAGAAAAGGAAGATATAAAAACAGCTCAAACAGAAATAGCTAAAATAGAAACTAAAGAAAAAGAAGAAGTACAAAGAAATCAGTGGGCAAGATCTCCATCAACTAGATATTCAGAAAAAGAATATTTAAGAACAATACCAGATAAAGTTAAAGAAAATTTAGAGAAACAAGCAGAAGCTGAAGAAGAACATAGAAGAAAATTTTTAGAGAATATAGAAACTAAAGCAAAACAAGAAGATAAAAAATATAATTAATCAAAAAATTTATGTTAACAAAAAAAGATATAGAAGCTTTAAAAGAAAAATTAGAAATTGAAAAAGAAAAACTAACAAAGGAATTAGAATCTTTTGCAATAAAAGATAAAGAACTAGAACATAATTGGAATGCTCAATTTCCAAATAAAGAAAAGGGAGATAAAGAAGAAGAGGCTGATGATGCAACAGAGTATGAAAATTTAATTTCACTTGAGCATAGCTTAGAATTAAAATTAAGAGATATCACTTTAGCTTTAGAAAAAATTATAAAAAGTGAAAATGGTAAATATGGAATATGTGAAAGCTGTAATAAAGACATTGAAGAAAAAAGATTACAAGCGTGCCCAGAAGCAAAACTTTGTATGAGTTGTAATAAAGAATAAATTTAAAGCCACATCTAAAGTGGCTTTTTGTTTAACTATGAAAAAATATTTTATTTTATTAATTTTTGTTATTTTTTGTTTCTTTATAAAAGATACCTTTGCTTTAGAAAAAATAAATATTAATATTGCCACCCTTGAACAATTAGATCAAATAACAAGCGTAGGGAAGGTAACAGCACAAAAAATAATAGACTCTCGACCATTTTTATCCCTTAATGACCTATTAAAAGTCAAGGGCATAGGAGAGGCTACTTTACAAAAAATAAAAGACCAAGGATTAGCTTGTGTTGATTGCATACCTGTCATTCCCAGCTTGACTGGGAATCCAGTAACAAACATAGAAAACTCGCAAGACACTCTGGATTCCCGCTTACGCGGGAATGACACTAGTGATGTGCCTGTTGTTTCCATAATATATCCAAGTGGAATTATTTTTAATGAAATTTTACCAAGCCCAGAAGGGCCAGACGAACAAAATGAATTTATTGAGCTTTATAATACAAATAATTTTGATGTTGATTTATCAGAATGGAAAATAATGGACAAAGAAGGCACAAGTACAACTTTTACAATTCTGAAAGACACAAAAATTTTAGCAAATAACTTTTTAATTTTTAAAAGGCCACAAACAAAAATAAGTTTAAACAATACTAGTGACACATTAAATCTATTTTTACCAAATGATAAAATTATAGATTCTGTTTCTTTTCCAAAGGCCATAACAAATCAATCTTATAACAAAACAGGTTTTGGATGGGCGTGGAGCTCTACTATAACCCCTAATTCAAAAAATATAATTTCTCAGCCCACTGCAACTAAAACTAATAATAATTCTACAGATAATTTAAAACTAATAGATGAAAATTTAGCTTCATTAAATAATTCTCTTGACTCGTCACCAAGCCCCATAAAAAACAATTTTTTAAGCAACAATCCTATAATATTATTTTTAATAGTTTTAATAGTAGCTATAATTTTAGCAGTTGTTGTTTTTATAATTAAACTCAAACTTTCAAAAAAACAATAAATAACTTGCTAAAATAAAATTTGTTTGGTAAAGTAAAGTCAAAGAATTTAAAATTAAATAATAAAAAACTATGTCAGGACATTCTCATGCAAAAACAGTTATGGGCACAAAAATGGCCAATGCTGCTAAAAAAGGAAAAATATTTTCTAAATATGGTCGCCTTATTACAATAGCTGTAAAAGATGGCGGTGGTTCTGGAGACCCATCCAAAAATTCTAAGCTCAAAGCTATAATGGAACAAGCTAAAAAAATGGATATGCCTAAGGAAAATATTGAAAGAGCTATTAAAAAAGGTACTGGTGAATTGGCTTCAGATAATTTAGAAGAAGTTTCATTTGAAGCTTTTGGCCCGGGAGGGATTGCAATGATTATAACTGGAATTACAGATAATAAAAACCGCACTTTAGGAGAAATCAAAGTTGCTTTAAATATGAATAATGGCAAGCTAGCTGGAGAAGGAGCTGTGGCTTGGATGTTTGAGAATAAAGGCACAATTATTATTGATTTAGTTTCGCAAACAGAAGAATTAAAAAATAAGGAAAACCTAGAAATGATAGCTATTGAAGCAGGTAGCGATGATATAAAATTAGAGAATGATATTTTAATAATTTATACAAAACCAGAAGATTTAGAATTAGTTAAAAAATCTTTAGAAGAAAAAAATATAAAAATAGATTCTGCTTCCTTAAACTTGGTGGCTAAAGAAGAAGTGACTGTTTCTGATAAAGAAAGCCAGCAATGCCAAAAACTTTTTGATGTACTGGATGATAATGATGCAGTGCAAGATGTTTATTCAAACTTAAAAAACTAAACAAATGATTATCTTAGGGATCGATCCCGGAACCGCCACAATTGGATATGCAATAATAAAAAAAATAAAAGATTGCAAAGCTATAGATGATAAAAGGTTTGAGGTACTTGATTTTGGATGTATTACAACTTTAACTAATTTTACAACCGGAGAAAGATTACAGCAAATTCATGACCAAATAAATGCTTTAATAAAAAAACATAAACCAGACTTAATCTCTGTTGAAAGTTTATATTTTTTTAAAAATTTAAAAACTGTAATGCCTGTAAGCCAAGCAAAAGGAGTTATTTTATTATCTGCTGCCCAAAAGAAAATCCCTGTATTAGAATTTACTCCACTTCAAATGAAAATGACAATAGCTGGCTATGGAAGAGCAGAAAAAAAACAAGTTCAAGAAATGACAAAAAAACTATTAGATTTAAGTAGTTTTAATATGAAAGAAAATAATAGAAATAAAGATGATGCAGCTGATGCATTAGGAGTAGCAATCTGTGCTGGCCTTCATAATAAATTTTTAATAAATTAATATACCAATAAATTGTAAGCTTATATCTGTTTCTTTATTATATTCTAAATTACCAAATGATAAATATACTACATTAAAATCACTTTCTTTATACGTTTTTTCCATAGTAGAGAACTAAATTTGATAATTTTTATCAACATATATTTTACAAATCAATAAAATTAGTATATAATAATCTTGCAGTTCATTGACAACCAATCAAACTTTCGAACATGGAGGACTTATGACAATCAGGGTTCTGATAAAAAATTTCAAAAGCAATGGCTTTACTGATCCAAAGTGGATCAAAAGAGCTAAAGCAGATGTTGAAGCTTTTTATGAAGATCATGAAGTTGTCTTTATTTCTAGTGACGAAGAAGACAATAAGCTTGGCAGTATTTCTGCAGAAGCAGAACATCACAACTGCCAGGCAGTTTTGTGGACAGAACTGGTAAAAAAAGATTCTTTAACTTCCACAAAAACTTTTTTGGGTTTAGGCATCCATCTTTGCCCAATTTCGCTAATTGTAGCAATCCAAGAAAGAGGAAGATACAACAGACTAAAAAAACTTTTTGTCTCGTGGAGAAGCTCCGGTCAGATTCATCATTGAAATTACGCTTAACATTGCCCTGCTATTTTGTGGGGTTCTTTTTTTACAAAAATAAATTAAAATGATATAATATAAATATGGAAATTATAAAAGCAAAACTAAAAGACAAGCTGGGCATAAAAGAAATTGCCAACTTACTTAAAATTGATACTATGTCTGATACTGATTTTGTTTGGAATAAAGATGATTTCATAGAAAAACAAATTAATAATGAAGAATATTTTATTGTCAAAGATAATGACAGAATTGTTGGAATTATGAGTTTTCGCCAAAGACAGGATATAATGTATATAGAAACAATGGCAATAATAAAAGAGTTCCAATCAAAAGGGATGGGCACGCAGTTTATTAATTTTGCCAAAAAATACACTTTAGAAAATAATCTAAACACTTTGAGAGCTTATACTTTTTATAAATATAATACTAAAGAATTTTATTTAAAAAAAGGTTTTACTTTATTAAATAAAATAGGGAAATATGGCAAAGAAAAATATTATAGATTTGAAATGAAAATAAACTAACAAAAAACTGCGAAAACATATCGCAGTTTTTTATTTATAATTTATTATTTAAATTTTAGTTTTGATCCCAATATATAACCTGATAAAGGATTTTTACCTCCTCTAATATCAAAATGTAAATGACAACCAGTTGATATTCCAGCTCCTGCCATTCCTTTACCACCACCAACTAAGGCAATTCTATCTCCTGTTTTTACAACATCTCCTGGTTTTACAAAAGCTGTCATAAAATGTCCATAATAAGAAACTACTCCGTTTGAATGCAATATTGTAATGTAATTTCCTCCACCTAAATTCCAGCCATAAGCCACTCTTTGGACTGTGCCATAAGCTGCAGCATAAAATGGGGTCCCGCATTTATTTGCAATATCAATTGCATTATAAAAATGTAATTTTTGACTTATTGTACCCTCTACAGGAATTATAAAGAAGTTATTTGCAATTGGAGCTTGAGTAATTGAAGGGACTGGTTTTTGTGGCATTACTCCACCAGGAACAATCAAAATATCTCCAAGAAATATATCATTTTCATTATTAAAACTATTAAAAGAAACTATATCATCAACTTTTACTTTATAAGTTTTAGCTATATCTGAAATTGTGTCCCCTGATTTTACAATATGCAAAAGCCCAGAAACTGGTAAAATAACAATTGTTTGGCCAACTTTTAATGTAGAATTTTTTGTTAAATTATTTGACCACAATATAGTATTTATTGATATATTAAAATTTTGTGCAATAGACTCAAAAGTGTCTCCAGGGAGGACTGTATATTCAACAATTTCTTTTGAATTTTGCAAATCTTCACCAAAAATAGATCCTAAAACCTGAGTACTTAAAACTCTATAAGAAGCAATTCCATAAACACTGTTATCTTCAATTATTTTTAAATCTGGAACTTCTAAAGCCAAAATATTTTTAGAATTTAAAAATAAGCTATCTTTTGTTACTCCCTCTGACCCTTCTAAAAAAGAATTTAAAAAAACACTCTTATTTTTTAAGGTGTCATTAAAATCTGAAAAATTTTCAAATCCAAAACAAACAAATGCAAACAAAAGAAAAGAAATCATTCCAAAATAAAACAAAGGATTCTTTAAAACCCTTTTTGGTCTGTTTACTTTTTGTTTATTTTTTTTGGAAAAATCAAGTGTCCCCATTAAAACTAGTGTATCATTTAGAGGCGAGCTAGTCAAGTTTTTTATCCACACTTTTATATGGTATAATAACATCATGAATTTAACCTCGCCTATAGCAATCAAAGAAATTTTAGAAAAATACCAGATTAAACCATCAAAAAGTTTAGGTCAAAACTTTTTAATTGATAAAAATATTTTAGATAAAATTATTCTGGCAGGTAATTTATCAAAACAAGATGTTGTTTTGGAGGTAGGGCCTGGTCTTGGAGCTCTTACGCAAGAACTAGCAAAATCAGCTGGCAAAGTAATTGCTATAGAAAAAGACCACGATATGATAAATATTCTTTCTGAAACTTTAAAAGAATTTGAAAATATAGAAATTATAGAAGGTGACGCATTGGAAATTCTTATTTCATCGTCATTGCGAGGAAGCTCGCAAGCTGACGAAGCAATCCAGAATGAGTGCACAGACTCTAGATTGCCACGCTCGTCGCCTGCAGAGCAGGCGAACTTCACTCGCAATGACAAAACTGATATTTTTCAAAATTATAAAGTTGTTGCCAACATTCCTTATTATTTAACTTCTCACTTAATCCGAACATTTTTAGAATGTAAAAATCCACCAGAAGAAATTATTTTACTTATTCAAAAAGAAGTAGCTTTAAGAATTTGCGCTAAACCTCCAGAAATGAGTTTGCTTGCTGTATCAGTTCAATTTTATGCAAAAGTAAAAATTATTTCTTATGTTTCAAAAAATTGTTTTCTACCAGCCCCTAAAGTTGATTCAGCAATAATTAAAATAACTCCACATATAATAGAAGGGGATAAAGAATTAAATAATTTTTCAGGGGAAGAGTTTTTCAAAATTGTAAAAGCTGGATTTTCTCATCCAAGAAAACAGCTAGCGAATAATTTTATAACGTCTCTTAAATTAAATAGAAAGCAAGTTGAGGAGTGGCTTTTAAAAAATAATATTAAACCAAACCAAAGAGCAGAAACACTATCCATAAAAGATTGGAGAAACTTAGTAGAAAGTTTTCCACAGTTTGACAGCTAACACTAATAACTTGTTTTATGATATACTTTAAATATGAATATACCGCATATTTGCCACGACCGTAGAATTTTTGCGGTATAAAATTTTATTTTTTTACTTTCTAGATACTTTTAAAATATGTCTTATTCTACTAATCAAAAAATATTATTCACATTATTGGGTTTGATTGCTACTGGTTTTTGTCACACGCCAGGGCAACAAAGGAGAGCTTTCCGAGAAATTGGGAAAATTTGGGAGAAAAATACAAACAACAAAACATTAGACAATCAAATAGATAATCTTTATCGCTCCAAATTAGTAAAACGCAAAATAAACAAAGATGGCACAATCACTTTAACTCTTACAGATAAAGGTAAGATGAAGGCTTTAACCTACAAATTTGAAGAGATGAAGCTATCTAAGAAGAAAGACTGGGACGGCAAATGGCACATAGTGTTTTTTGATATTCCAGAAAAACAAAGGGTAGCCAGAGATATATTTAGAGATAAAATTAAAAAAATTGGGTTTTATGAATTGCAACATAGTGTATTTGCTTTTCCTTATGAATGTGAGAATGAAATAGAATATATAATCGAAACGTATAAAATCTCAAAATGGGTAAGGTTTGGTATTTTAGAGAAGATTGACAACGATATTTATTTGAGAAATTTTTTTGGAATTAAATAAGCAAAAAATAATATCTATAATATAAATATACCGCATATTTGCCACGACCGTAGAATTTTTGCGGTATAAATAAATTATAAAAAGTGTGATATTGATATAAATAAAGACATTAAAAAAATGACCATTTAAAAACATATAAAATAGTTATTCACATGTGAGCTTGTTCTTTTTATTTGCTTGATTTTTTAATTAGATGTATAATTATTTAATATTTTAATTCTCTAAAAATATATTTATGGCTTTGCAAATCAAAAGTTTGTTTTCTCAAATCTCTAAGAACATTTTAAATATTTTTAAAGGCAAAAGATTTTTTGTAATAATTCTTTTGTTTTTTGTTACACTTGGCCTTATTATGCCTCAAACTTCCCTTGCTGTTGCATGTGGAACTGATAATAAATATCTTGAATTTTTTTGCGATTTGGCGAATCCTATTACTGGCCCATTAGCTATGTTAACAGGAGAAGATCCAATGACTGGCTTTTTGGCAAAAGGTTTTATAATCGCATTTGGAACAATTGCAATAACAATTTCTTCTATATTATCAAATTGGGCTGCAGGAATTTTGCTGTGGGTGATGTCTACAGGAATAAATATTAGTTATACAGGATTTGATAATCCTGTTGTTGCTGCGGGCTGGCCAATAATGAGAGATTTAGCAAATATGTTTGTGGTTTTGGGTTTTGTAATTATTGGTCTTGCAACAATTTTAAGACTTAAAAACTATGAAGCACAAAAACTTTTACCAAGATTAATTGTTGTAGCTCTTTTAATAAACTTTTCTTTAGTAATTTGTGGATTTTTTATTGATGCTTCAAATATTGCTATCGGTACTCTTTTTAAGGGGGGTGGTTATCTTGAAAGATCAACATTATCACAAACGGGTAAAGACTTAAGTACAATTTGGAGTTCAAATTTTTTTAATAAATCTCCAGCAACTTTTTTAGCTATAGTCACGGGAATGGTTATAAAAAATTATATTTCTTTATTTATATTTATAGCTTATGCTTTTTTATTTTTATTAAGATATATGATGCTTTGGATTTTAGTTACCTTTTCTCCACTAGCTTTTGTGTGTGCTGTTTTTCCGATGTCTCAACAATTATATAAAAAATGGCGAGATAATTTTATACAATGGTGTATAATAGGAATGCCTGCAGGGTTCTTTCTATTTGTTGCAGATAAATTAACCTCAAGACTTTGGAATACAACAACAGTCTCTTCTGTAGCAAGTGCATCAATGGTAAGCAATGCAGCGGAAATAATTATTGCAATTATTCCTGCTCTTTTTTTGGGAGCAGGATTCTTATTTTCATTACAAACATCAGCAATGGGCGCAGGTATAATTACCTCTCAAGCTAAAAAAGCATGGGGTGCGAGCAATGCCTTCTTTAGTAAAAACGCCAAAGCCGGAGCCAAACTTGCAGGTGGCAAATTAGCAAACATCAGCGGTGCAAGCGGGCTTTATAATAGAGCAGGTGACAGCTTAACAAAACTTGGAGAAAGAACCGGCTTCTTAAAAATGGGGGCAGCGGCAAAAAGAAAAGCAAAACAAATGGAGGGATATGGCACAGAAATCGATTCTATGGAATCAGAAGATTTGGGCAAATCATACAAAAGAAATCCTCGGACAGAAGAAGATCGTAAAAATAATGCAAAAATTACAGAAATCCTATCTAGAAGAAAGAAACTCAAAGAAATTGGCAATGCAGACGAAATTGCTACAGCTCTTGAAAATACAGACCAATACTATGGCGGTGACAAGGCCAAAAATATAAGAAAGGAGGCAGAAAAAGCATCACCAATTTTGAAAACAAAAAATAAAGATGCATTGGTAAAAGCTAAGGCAAGATTACCAGTTGGCGCAAGTCAAGCTGAAATAGAAAGAGAAGTATTAAGAGAAGCACACTCAGAAATGGGAGTTTCAGATATGAGAAATTTAGACGCATCTCAATTTAATTTAAGTTTTATACAAGATACTAATAACAAAACATTTGAGAGAGCTGCCCTAGAATTTTCAACAGATCAAAAACAAAAAGCTAAAAGTTTGGTTAATGACATTAAAACAGAAATTGCAAGAATACTCGCGATTACAATACCTATTACAGATCCTGGCTTTATAGCTGCTGCTCGAAGCGCCTATTCATTATTGCCTACTGGTAATCCAAAAAGACAAATGGTATATGATTTAAATGAAAAATTAAAAATAGTTGATAAATTTTAATATGATTACAAACACAAATAATCTTAATAAAAGAGAGGAAATTTATTTTTCTAATATTGATATTTCTAAAGATATCTCTGATATTTTAAAAAAAGTTGAGATACAAGAAGATCCCATAGATTCACTTTTTATGAATAATACAAAAGAAGAATCAAAAATATATTTTGTTTTAAACGCTACAAAAGATTTTGTAAAAAAAAATATGACCGAATATAATTTTATTAATTTATTAGAAAATAAACTTGTTATAAATAACCAAAAAGCAAAAATGATGTTTGACGATTTGAAAAAAAATCTGATACCTTTTGCAGAAATAATAAAAATAAGTGATAATACTGAAGATATCAACACTACTAAGATGCCAAAGCTTAAACAACCTATAGAAATTGAAAAAATGTTACCAACTCAACAATATCCAGATAAAGTAAAAAAAGTTGATTTAGATGTTAAAACCTATAAAGATGACGATTTAAAATTGAAAAAAAATTTACAAAAGATTAAAAAAGAAAGATTGCCAAAAACAGAAATAAATAATAAATCTAATAAATCGGACACATACAGGGAATCTATAGAATAATAAAAAAAAACAGGTGGTCGTACAACATACGGCCACCTTTTAAATCATGGCGATTCTAAATCGCCTAAATCACTCCCCGTCCCATTTTTTTCTCCTGTGTTCTTGCGACGACCACCGCTATTCTGACCTCCGAGAAGAACGCCGGCACCTCCACCACCACCACCGATGACCACAGTGCCTGCGTTTTCAAGACCGTGAACCTCTTGATATTGTCCTCCAGCCTTTAGATAAGCTCTCCTTGCCAGCTCACGTTGTTTCTCATCAATCTGCTCTTGAGAAGCCTTGGGGTGGACTTTTTTCCAAGCTTCCAGTGCTTGGTTTGTATCATCAAGCAATGTGGCACTCGCCTCTGCCTGATGCTTTGCTGCCTTGGCTTTTTGCTCCGCCTCGTACGGAGCAAGAGTGATATTTCTCCAATTATCTGGAGGATCAATACTTGCCAAGTCAATAGACGAAATATCCAATCCACAGAGCTTGAGGATCTTTTCAATAGACGAAAGACCATCGTCGCCACGCGCGTTCATTGCCTCATTCAAAAGCGTGTTGACTACATCCTTCATCCTTCGTCTTGCCGCTTCCTCTGTTTCTTCGGTTGCCTCGGTGCTTCCGACAGCTTCCGCGTAAGAAACCTCGTCTAAGGCATTTCGTAGCCTTGGCATTACTTCCATATTCATAGAAGCATACCAATCGCTTTCGCTAAAGAACGAAACGCGTGGCCTTCTCATGCGGGCTTTAACTATCACGAGCCCGTGCATATGCAGGCCGTTTTTATCCTCCACGTCTTTGAATGGAACGGCGTAAGGATAACGCGTTGACTTGAAGCTATTAACACCTTCGTCTTCATGAACTTTTGCTTCGACGGCTCCATCCTCCTTTACGACCGCCTTCAAAAAGCTCATCTTGCGAGAGTGCAGAGTGTGTATTCCTGGAATACCAATCACGTGGAATCCCGGCTTGATAATCCTGTGAAACTTCCCTGCTTTCAAAACAATCCTAAACCATCCTTGCTCAACGAAAGTAAAGATAATGTTGTGATTTGCAAGATAAATCACAGTTGGGTATGCCATAGCCAATGCAACGAGACTGCCCATGCCAAACGGCCACCACGGACCAAACAACAAGGCGATGGGCAGAACGACAAACAAAACGATTGCCAAACCGACAACAACTTGCATGCGATTACTCATTCTGAACTCCTTCGCGAAAGCGACTAAACGGTGATTCAACACATATCCAATTGTCAAGGAACATCCTTAACTTTTTTGCCTGAAAAACACTTTCAAGCTACAATTTAATTATAGCATAAAACAATATCCCTGTCAAGGTATTTACATATAACTTAAAAGGAATTATAGTAAAATTAAGCTAAATAAATAATCATATGAAAAATATTTTATTAGAATTTAATCTACCAATGTCCATTTTAAAAGAGGGTAAAAAATTTATTGCCTACACACCGGTGCTAGATTTGTCTACTTCGGGGAATAATTATGAACAAGCTAAAAATCGATTTACTGAAATTGTGGAAATTTTCTTTGAAGAAATAATCAAAAAAAATACTATAGAAGAAGTCTTAACTGATTTGGGGTGGAAAAAAAATCAAACTAAATGGACCCCACCAATTGTTATCTCAAACGAATTACAAAACATTAAATTAGCTTGCCGATAAATGCCAAGAATAATCCCTATAAACTGGAAAAGATTTGAAAAATTTGTCCTTTTTGTGGGATGTGTTTTTGAGAGAGAAAAGGGCGATCACAGAATTTACAGCCGAAAAGATTTACCAAGACCCATTGTTTTCCCAAGAGATAATGAATTACCAATTTTTATTATAAGGAATAATCTTAGAGTGCTTAAAATTAGCCCAGAAGAATATATTGATATTTTAAAAAGAATATAAAATTTATAAATTTTGATTTATCTATGATGCAAGCATTATTGCTTGTTTTTTTGTTGCTATTTTTGGGTTATTCACAGAGCTATGTATATTGATTGTTTTTTAGATGTGGTATAATAACTTAATGTAAAATTACAAATTACAAGCACCAAATTACAAACAAATTCTAATGACTGAAAATAAAAATTCAAAACCATATGATCTTGAAGAACGAACTGCAAAATTTGCAGAAAACTGCAGAGATTTTATTAAAGGTTTGTCTAAAACAATTTCAAATATAGAATATTCTAAACAACTTATTAGATCCTCTGGCTCACAAGCAGCAAATTATATTGAAGCCAATGAAGCACTAAGTAAAAAAGATTTTATTCATAGAATTAGAATTTGTAGAAAAGAAACAAAAGAAAGTTGTTTATGGTTAAGATTATCTGAAACTAATAATATTGATATTTCAGAAAAACAAAAACAATATTTACAAAATGAAGCAATAGAAATTAGAAAAATCTTTACATCAATATTAAATAAAAGTGTTTTGTAATTTATTATATTTTGTGATTTGTTATTTGTAATTTGTAATTTTCGTTTTATGGAGCAATATCCTATTCCACAATTTATTGAGCAAGAAGGAAAAATAGCTTTCTTTATTTCTTTTAGACAATTCTTTTACCTTTGCGGTGGAGGAGTAATTTGTTTTATTTTATATTATACAGTTCCATTTTTTATATTTGCAATTTTATCTTTACTTATTATGGGAGTTGTTGGATCTTTAGCTTTCTTAACAGTAAACGGAATGCCAATAATAAATATTGTTTTAAATTCTATTGGTTTTTTAACTCATACCAAAAATTATACTTGGCACAAAAAAGAATCAGCTTATCCATTTAAAACTGTAAAAAGAATACAAATAAGAAAAATTGATGAGGGCTCAAAATTGCAAGCACAAACAAGTAGATTAAAAAAAATACACACTCAAGTAGAAATGAGAACCAAATAAAATGCCAACAAACTCAACACAAGATTTTTTAGAAATAAAAGATATAAGAGAGGGAGTTATTATTTTAAAAAATAACTCAATTAGAGGAATACTAATGGTTTCCTCGCTTAATTTTGCTTTAAAATCTGAAGAAGAACAAACAGCAATTATTTATGCTTATCAAAGTTTTTTAAATTCTTTAGATTTTTCTTGCCAAATTATTATTCAATCAAGAAAAATTAATATCACTCCATATTTAGATGGCTTGCAAGAATTAGAGAGAAGACAAACTTCCGATTTGATGCGCCAACAAACAGCAAGTTATAGAAAGTTTATTAAAGAAATGGTGAGAGGAGATATGGTTATGACTAAAAACTTTTATGTTGTAATTCCTTATGAATTAATGGAAATTTTTGGTGCTTCGGGGATTACAAAACAATTTGATTTTTTAAAAAATGTCAAAGGTAAAAAACAAGAGACACAAGAAGTAAAAGACCAAGATTTTGAAAGATGCAAAACTCAGCTTTGGCAAAGAATGGAGTTTTTAGCTATGGGACTTCGCAGATGTGGTCTTGAAGCTGTTCCCTTAACAACTCCTGAATTAATTGAACTTTTTTGGTCAATACACCATCCAGAGCAAGCAGAAATTGGATATTATCCTGAAATATTACCAGAGTTATTAAAATAAAATCATAAAATGAATTTACCTTTTTTAGACAATTTAATGGGAAAGAAAAAGGATGACTTGATGAATAATATCTTTGAGGAAGAGAAATTTGACGTGCGAGATATTATAGCTCCACCATATGTTGGAGTAAATCAAGATAATATAAAATTAGGAGAAAGATTCTCTAAATCATTTTTTATTTTTTCTTATCCAAGATACTTAAATACTGGGTGGTTTTCTCCTGTGATTGATTTAAACGTTCCAATGGATATTTCATTTTTTATTCATCCAATTTCTAGCGAATTAATTCTAAAGAAATTAAGAAAGAAAATTACCGAGGTTTCTTCGGAACTTTTAGAAAGAGAAGAAAAAGGATTAATTAGAGATCCATCACTGCAAACAGCTTATCAAGATATTGAAGCTTTAAGAGACAAATTAATGACAGCTCAGGAAAGAATGTTTAGGTTTGGTTTATATATTACAATTTATGATACTTCAGAAAAAGGACTCAAAGAAACAGAACTTACATTTAGATCAATTTTTGAATCAAGATTAATTTATATTAAACCTGCTTTATTTCGCCAAAAAGAAGGGTTTATTTCTTGCAATCCTTATGGAATGGATTTACTAGATGTACATGTTCCAATGGACACCGAGCCCCTGTCAACTGCTTTTCCATTTATTTCTTTTGATTTAAGTTCTAATGAAGGAATTTTGTATGGAGTTAACAGACATAACAATTCTTTGGTTTTGTTTGATAGATTTTCTTTGGAAAATGCCAATATGGTTGTTTTTGCAAAATCTGGATCAGGAAAATCTTATGCTATAAAACTGGAAATTTTAAGATATTTAATGCAACAAGTTGATGTAGTTGTAATTGATCCTGAAAATGAATATGAAACTTTGGCTGATTCTGTTGGTGGTGCATTTTTAAAAATTTCTTTAACTTCGGAAAATCATGTAAATCCTTTTGATTTGCCAATTCCAGCAGAAGGAGAAAATCCTGAAGATATTTTAAGAAGTAATATTATAAACTTGGTTGGATTACTTAGAATTATGCTTGGGGGACTTTCTGCAGAAGAAGATAGTATTATTGATGAAGCATTAACACAAACATATGCAATTCGCGATATAACAGCAACTTCTGATCCAAAAAAATGGAAAGAAAATACACCTTTAATGTCTGATTTTGAAGAAATTTTAAATAGTATGCAAGGTGCTGAATCTTTATCTAGAAGGCTTGGCAAATATACAAAAGGGACTTTTTCTGATTTTTTTAATCAAAAATCAAATTTAACAATGGATAAAAATTTGGTTGTTTTTGGAATAAGAGATATGGAAGAATCTTTAAAACCAATGGCCTTGTATATTATAATGCGTTATGTTTGGAACATTGTAAGATCTCAAATTAAAAAAAGAATTTTAGTGGTTGATGAAGCTTGGTGGCTTATGCAAACAGAAGATGGTGCATCATTTTTATTTGGAATGGCTAAACGTGGTAGAAAATATTATTTAGGAGTAACAACTATCACTCAAGATGTGGCTGATTTTATGCAATCAGATTATGGAAAAGCTATAATTTCAAACTCATCTTTACAACTCTTATTAAAACAATCTCCAGCTACAGTTGAAGTTGTTAAAAAAACATTTAATTTAACAGAACAAGAAAAATATTTATTGCTTGAAGCTGGTGTTGGAGAAGGATTATTTTTTGCTGGAAAAAAACATGTTGCAATTTCTGTGGTTGCCAGTCAAACAGAAGACAGAATTATAACAACTAACCCAAGAGAAGCCATGGAAAGAGGAGAAGCAAAAAGAAAGATAGATGCAGCAAGAAACCAGTAATTATTTAGTATATTGTATTTAGAAGCTAGAAGCTTGAATAGAATTTAGAATATAGAATATTAAAGATTCTTTACTTAAAATTTATTATTCAATTCTAGCTACCAGATACTAAATTCTAAATACAAAGAATTTGGCAGATGATAGTGGAGAAATAACAAGCCCAGAAGGCGTTTTAATGCTAATGGTAGCTGTGATTTTAGATGGGATTGGATTAATAATTCTTTGCTTTGCTTTAGATGATTTTTGGATTTTAGACATGACAGGTCTTTTAACAATTGGTGCTTGGATTTTTTTTCGCACAGGACACGTATCTGCTACTGCCACAGCTAAAAAAACTGGCAAGAAATTATTATCTCGACTTGGCCTCGGCCTTATAGTAGAACTTATCCCATGGTTTGGCGGACTTTGCCCTTCTTGGGTTATTATAGTTTGGAGAGAGATGAACGGTAAAAATGTTAAAGATACTAAAATACAATCTCAGGAAATACAAATGTCATCTAATAGAGAACTAAGAAAAGCTGGAATAAATGAATTAAGGCCAAATTGGAAAAATAAACAAAAAAATGAAAACAATTCCCCAGAATTAGAATCAGAAGAACCAGATGAAGAATATTAAAGCAATTTTATTATTACTAATTTTATCCATACTGGTTTTGCCTGTGGGGGTTTTGGCTTTGGAGAATGATTACCCTGATATTTTAGGTAATGTACTTCCAGCGAATCCTGATATTGCAGATTTGGTAAGCTATTTTGCAAATATTGGCATATCAATATCTTTAATTTTAGCAACACTTGTAATTATTTTTGGAGGCCTGCAATATATGGTTTATAATGCTTTAGGTAAATCAACCTCCGAAGGCAAAGATTGGGTTAAATCTGGGCTTTTGGGAATGTTTTTATTGGTTACTGCTTACATAATTTTGTCTACCATAAATCCTGCATTAGCAAACCCAACAATAGGAAAACTTTTAGATGTAATTCCTTTTATTAATAGATCTATACCTAGTTTGAACCAAGGTCCGCCAAAAATGATTTATAAAGAAATTCCTTTGGGAACATTAGCTGAAACAGTTTTGTCTCGCAAAATAAGTTGTTATACATATAATGAAATGGGAGATCCAATTCAAAGCCCAATGAAAACTGACCGTGGAGATATTATTGATGGCCCAGCACATTTAGATCACGATAGAGTTGATTGTATGAAAGAACTAAACCAAGCAATTGAAAAAAAATCAAAATTAATTAAAGAATTATCTACAAAAATTGCTAGTTTAATGACAAGCTGTAAATGTAAAGATACTAATAGCTCAACCTCAAATACAACTTCAAACACAACCTCAAATACAACTTCAAACACAGAATGTAAAACAGATCTCTTATGTCCTGATTTTGCCCCATATGTAGATTCATCAACATGTAAAGCACATTGTGGTCCAGCTAGACCATGTAATTGTGGTGGTTCTTGCGAAACAGTAGAATCACCGGAATTCGAATTGTGCCCTGAAGGAACAAAAAAAATGGTAAAAGAAGGCCCAATAGAAATGGGCGGGCTTGATTGGTTTGAATTTACTGGAATTGTTTTTGATAATTTGCCTAATCCACCAGTAGGTTATACTTATTATACAAACGAACTTCATAAATGTATGGCTACAGGATCTTTAAAACCGAAAGAATATAAAGGCTTAAAAGAATTTGATGATGATGGTCTTTCATTTCAAGATATAGCTAATCTTATTGAAACAAATACAAAAGTAAATGGAAAAGATGTTATTTTATTAAATGAAAAAAATTGGAATAACTTAAGATTAATTCAGCAATTAATGTATTTGAGAGAAAAATTAAATCAAATGAATATAACCTTGAATCAAGATAATAGAAACTTAAATTCAGCTAAGGCAGAATTAGGTAGATGTTATATGGCTACGCCTTATGTTGATTATCTAAAAAAAGTGGAACAAACTAAGAAAGAAGATTTGGTTTTACTAATACAAAAAAACTTTAATCAGTATGAACAAAAATATACTGATATTTCCAAATATTGTAATGGTTTTGGTTATGTAAACTCAAGTTGCTTTTATAATTGTGAAAATGCTTGCCCTTCAACAATGTCCAATGTTCTGTTGTCTTTTGCATCTTGTAAAACAGAAAACTGCGATAATATTTGCTCAGAAAATACCATGGCTTGTATTACTCAAAAAAATAATTGTGTAATTAATCAAAATAATTGTTTAGCAGAAAAAATATTTAAACAAGAACCTTGCCCTAATGATAGCTCGGGTAATTTTGGCAATTTTGAAGAATGTTTAGACAATTGTAAAACAAAATGTAATGATAATTGTAAATCAAAATTTGAAGTATGCTCAAATGTTGGTGCTTCTTGCCAAACCTGTAGCACAAATTTAGATCCAACTGCAAATTTCCCTGGGGTATGTGAAATACTTTTAAAAAATTATTGCACTGATGAATTTACAAAATGCCAAAATATTTGCAATAATAATTCAAATTGTATTATAAGCAATAAAGAAAAATGTTTATACAGTCCACAATCATTACTCAACTGCACCATTACAAATACTGATGATGAAAATAAGAAAAATTGTGTAGAAAGTTCTGGCTTTACTTGTAAATATGGATCTTCCCAACAAGCAGGTTATGCTGATTGTTTAGAAGATCCACAATCTTTACAAAACAAATTTTCTGCATCTGATATTTTTAAAGGTGTTGTTGATGGTCCAGACTACCAAAAATGCCCAAACCCATATTTGCCAAACCCTCAAGGTTCTTGTTATTCAGTAAATAGCCCTTACACACTATGTGGTGATTCTTGCCCTGAAGTTTCAAAATGTCCTTCTGCCTCAAATTGCCCTGATTGCCCATGTACAACACTACCTTTAAATTTAGCTTCTTCTAGCTCAACAAGTAGCAATAGTAGTGGTAGTGGTAGTGGTAGTGGTAGTACTAGCAATAGTGGCAGTACCCCCTCTCAAATAACTGATTATCAGATGGTTGGGGGAGAATGCCAAGAATATAAATATAATGATGATCCTTTGACTTTTTATTGTCGGCAAGATTGGTGGAATGAGCCAGCACTGCAAGCAAAAGAACCACTTGCCAATAGCTATATTTGTCCTAAAGAAAAAGAAATTCCAGTAGGTCAAGCAATAGATGATACTGGAATATGGGCACAAAAACTTATAAATTACAATATTAATTTTATTAGAACAACGGACCAATTAATAAATAGCCTTAAAGTAATTGATACCTTAAATAAATCTGATAATTATTGCAAATGCGGGTCTACTTGTGATGATGCGGGTACAGAAACAGTTTGCAATGCTCCTTGTATTCCAAAATTACTAATATTAATAAATCCAGATGGAACAGAAAATAAAATCTGCACTTGTGTAAGTCAAGGGTGTACAGGAAATCCCTGCCAAAGAATGTTAAATTTGTTAAAAGGAAAAGGCAAAACAGCCCCTTGTCCTAAAGATAAAATAATTTATGGACCAATACAATTTTATACACAAATTAAAAAACTTTTTGACACAATAGATGATTTTTCTTTAAAGAGTAGAACGGATATTGTCAAAAAGTTAATTTATTCTAGAAAAACTATGAATAGCTGTAGTTCTGAGAGTAAAGCTAATACAGTGGCAGAACAAACAAGATTAGAAAGTTGTAGAAGGGTAAGAAATAATTTTATTTCTCCAATTGCCAACGAAGAATATATTATTAATGGTCAAAAAGTAGATTATCCTTGTTATGGAATTGACCTTGGTGGTATATTTGGTTCTTCTTTCGGATCATCTGGAGCTTCTGTTTCAATTTCTCAAACCCCAATTATACCAGCTACTGATAATTGGTTTTGTTGTCTACCAAGAGATTAAATTTTATAATTAAATAAAAACTTATGGAACAAAAACAAAAAAAGTTTATATTTTATTCACTAATATTTATAGCATTAACTTTGTCTAATATTACTTTTGCGTTAGAGGCAAAATATCCTGTTTTTCCGGGATTACCGCAAATAACAGATAACACTATGAAAAACCCTGATGCTATAGGTCAGTTGGTGCAATATTTTTTTGGAATTGGAATTATTTTTTCTGGGGCTATTGCCTTAATTTCTTTAGCTGTTGCCGGAGTTCAGCTTATAATTGGGCAAGCTAATCCCGAAGGAGTATCTCAAGCTAAAGATAGAATTAGAGGATCTTTACTTGGAGTGGTTTTGTTAATGGTTTCTTTTATAATTTTAAAATCAATTAACCCTGTTTTACTTAAAACAGAAGTTACCCCCTTAACAACGGGGCCTGGAGTTTTTTATGTAAGTGCTGATAACAAAGTGGAAACAACTTGTCCTCCATCAGAAAGTGACACCAGTTCTCTTACTACCTTTGCTGGTGGCAATATAGTCTATAGGTGTGCAACTCCCACAGAGCCAAACCTTTTAATTTGGGTATATGATAAACCAAATTTTGACCCTTCCTCTACTAATAAATTTACATATGAAAAAAAATGTGGAGAAAATTTCCCAATTCCTGCTTCCGGCTCTTTTAAAATAGGATTTAAAACTCCTGGGGTGTATTTTTATATAGATGGTAATTGTATTAATGATGGTTATAGGTCTAGTGTTGTCTTAACAAGTGGGCAACTGCCAGAAGAATTTAAAAATATAAAAGGTTCAGTTGAATTTGTTAATGATGTTACATATAAAAATTATTATGGAGTCATTTTACATGAGAGAATTAATGAATCTGGTGGAGGAAATTGTCAATATCCAATGTTCTCCTCCATACTTGCTACAGATTGTAAAGAAATTACACTTAATAGTGCTTCTGCCACCGTGTTTACTCAAAACGACCAGCCAATTAAATCTGGAGATGGAATAGATTTTTATAGTGGAGCTTATGGTTGGGACACCAAAGGATCAAGAGCTGGCATATATGAGTTAAAAAACATTTTTATTACCGGTCCCAAAAAATATGATCCAGCAACAATGATATTTAATTATATTGGGTCAGGTGTAGATCTAAATGAACAAATAGCAAAACCAAATTTCAAAAAAAGCCCTGGCTCTATAAGAATAAAAGGAAATTACTTAGTTGCTTTGTACTCAAGTCTTAGTAGTGGTTATTGCCAAGTTTTTAAAACAAATGCAGTTGATTTAAAAGGAACAGAATATGTTGGCCCAGGAAATATTTCCATAGAAGCCGTTCACGTAATACCAACAAAATAAATGCTAAAAATAAATAAAAAAATATTATTATGTTTCTTGTGTGGGATTTTTATATTTTCTGTTATTTTTGTTTGCCTGCCAGCAGGCAGTGTTTTAGCAGGAAAGCTTGAAGTTAGTTATCCAACTTCTCAAACAGGCATTACTCTTACAGACACCAATACACCTATACCTATATTTTTAAAATATATTTTTGATATGGGTATGTTTTTGGGCCTTGCAGCAGCTGTATATAGCTTAGGAGCTAGTGGAATTTATTATTTAATGTCTCCTGCTAAACCAGAATATAGATCTATTGCTAAAGACCGGGTTACTGGAGCTATCTCTGGAATTTTGATTTTAGCAATGACATATTTAATTCTAACTACCTTAAACCCACAATTAAAATTTTTCCAACTTGGAGATTTACAAGATATTCCACCAATTGCAGTTAATAAATCACCTGGAGTTTATTTTTATAAATCAAGCGATTGCTCAGGCGATGAAAAATATTTTACCTCAAATATAAATGACTTTGGAACAGCATTGAGTAATCAAATAAATTCTGTTTTGGTTGTACAAGGTAAAGATGCTTCTTATATTTCAACATTATATTCAAGCCCTGGTCTTTTTGGCAGATGCCAAGATGCAAGCCCAAACAAAACAACTTGTCAAAATAGTACTCCGCCGGGCACACTTACCCCAAATTTTGCTAGCTCTGTGTCAATTCACAGATATGATTTTAATCCTAACTCTAATCCAGACAATGATGGCGTTTATTTTTATAGAAAATCATTTTATAATCCGGAGGGCGGATGGCTTAAAATAGATAAAACACAAATTAAAAGTAATACTCAAGGATTTTTTGGATCAAAATTGGAAGATTTAATATTTCAAGATGTTCCGATAGAAGATCAAATCTGTGATAAATGGGATGACAAAGGTATTTGCACCAACAAAAAAAATCCGACATTAGCCGGTAAAGAAATATCCTCCATTAAAATTGCAGGTAATTATATTGTATATTTTCTTTATTTTGCTCCAACAGATAACGCTAATGGGCCATGGTCATACTGCCAAGAATTTCCAACTCCTGATGATGTAAATAGAGAGGGTCCTTTACAATTTAAATGGGAAAAAACTCCAAATCAAAAATATTTGCCGAATTGGCTATATATATATCCTGTTAAAGAAAAATAATTTTTATTTAGGCAAAATAACTACATATCTGTTTACACCTTCTCCACGACTTTCAGTTTTTACATCTTGTCTTTTGGATAATTCAGAATGAACAATTCTTCTTTCATAAGAAGACATTGGAAGCATTGATTTTTCTACCTTTGAAACCATAACTTCATCTGCTAACTCTTTTGCTGTTTTTTTTAAAAAATCTATTTTTTTCTTTTTATAATCATTAATATCCAAATTTAAATGAAATATATTTGGAAACTTTTTATTTATCATCATCCTTAAAAGTTTCTGTATTTCGAAAAGTGTTTGTCCATTTTCTCCGATTAAAATTTGTGGATCTTTTGATTTTACAACAAGGTTAAGCGAATCTTTTTCATCTTTTTTACTATCTTCTGCTAAAATATCTTCTATTTCTAGACTAGTAGGATTTATATCTAAATTATAAATATCAAAAGTCATTTTAGAAAAAAAATCTTCAATTATTTTTTTAATCTTTCCTAAATCTTCTTTATTCATATATTTTTTTGCTTTTTTAGTATGTAATATTGTTGAACAATTGAAAAAATACTACTAATTATCCAATACAAACCAAGAGCTGAAGGTAAACTTAAAAGTATTATTATTGTTATAATTGGAAAAACATATAACATTTGAGTTTGCATAGCCTGAGCCATATCTGGCGCACCACCTTTATCTTTCTTTTGACTAGAAGCTACCATTTTGGTTTGGAAAAATTGAAGTATCCCAGCTATTATAGCAAAATATATATTTGGTTTTGATAAATCTATTATTCCTAAAAAAACAGGATTTATTACAATAGGACGGGTGACAAAATTATATAAATTGTTTAGCTGTTCAGGTTTTAATCCTTGCCAAAATACTTGATATAAAGCTATTAAAATTGGTAATTGTATAAAAGCTAAAAAAAGTCCAGAAAATGGATTAATTTTTTCATTTTTATAAAGCTCTAATGTTGCTTTGGCTAATTTTTCTTTATCATCTTTATATTTATTTTGTATTTCCTTAACTTTTGGTTGCAAATCCTGCAGAACCTTTTGTGAAGCAAATGCTTTTACAGATAAAGGATATAAAATAAATTTTATAACTAAAGTTAAAAATATAATCGCTATTCCAAAATCATGTCCCGGTATAATATTATAAAATAAAACCAAAGAATTAAACAATGGCTTATATAAAAAAATATTAAAAATATTTGCTATAAATTCAAACATTATAGTAGTAGTGTTATTCCCAACTTGATTGGGAATCCAGGGTTAAATGTGTGAACTCTGGATCCCCGTTTTCACGGGGATGACAACTTAATATTATATTTTTACCTTCGCTTTTTGTAAAATATCCTCTACGCTTTCTTTTATTTGATCAAAACTTTTATCTTTTGCAGACAGCAAAACTATAAAAACAAAATCAAACCCAATTTTCATCTTTTGAAAGTTTTCCTCTAAAAAACTAGACATTCTTCTTTTAATTTTGTTTCTTTCTGTGGCTTTTTTAGAAACTTTTTGGCTAATTACAAAAGCAAAACGACTTATTTTAAGATTATTATTTAAAACTTTTAAAATAAAAAAACTATTTTTAAAAGATTTACCTTTTTTAAAAATCACTTCAAAATCTTTTTTCTTTTTTATTCTATTTTCTTTTGGCAACATAAAGAAATTATACTGCTAATCTTTTTCTACCCTTAGCTCTTCTTCTAGCAATAACTTGCTTTCCGGATTTTGTTTGTTTTCTTTTCAAAAATCCGTGTGTATTCCTTCTTTTCTTCTTTTTTGGTTTATATGTAAAACTCATTTTATTTTTAATATTAAACAAACCTATTTTGTCAATATTGTATTTAATAATATTATTATAGTAATATAGTTAGTATAGTATAAAAAGTACTTTGAGTCAAACCAAATTCTAAAATTTTTATTGTGCGTCTAAACTTAAATTTAAAACACAAGTTATCCACATGTTAATAACATGTGTAGACATTTTGTTCTTATTTGACATTGATTCATTAAAAAGAGAAAATATAACATTATATAAAAAATTAATAAAAAGAAATTATGGATAATAAAGAATTATGGCAATCAGTTTTAGCTCAAATGCAGTTTCATGTATCTAAGGCTAATTTTGCTACATGGTTTCAAAATACGGAAATAATCTTGAAAGAAGACAAAACCGTTATAATATCTGTTCCCAATGCCTTTTCAAAAGAATGGTTAAGTAATAAATATAATAAGTTAATTTTAAAAGCTCTGCATGAAGTAGATGACCAAATAAAAGATTTAAATTTTATTATTAAACCACAATCATTAAAAATAAATCCTCCTTTATTCAGAAATAATCAAATTCAAGAAAAAGTAGACACTGAACAATTAAAATTTGATGAATTTAAGGTTAATAAAGAAACTAATTTAAATCCAAAATATACTTTTGACAATTTTGTAGTTGGATCTTTTAATGAATTAGCCAATGCTGCGGCTTTAGCTGTCGCGGAAAATCCAGGTAATGTTTATAATCCTTTATTTATTTATGGTGGAGTGGGTCTTGGAAAAACACATTTAATACAAGCAATTGGAAATAAAATTTCTGAAAATGGAAACAAAAAAAAAGTAAAATATATTTCTTCAGAAAAATTTGTTTCTAATATTGTTTCAGCTATAAGAGGAGGAAGTATTGAAACACTTAAAAATAGTTTATCATCCATAGATGTTTTGATAATTGATGATATTCAATTTTTAGCTGGTAAGAATAAAACACAAGAGGAATTTTTCCATACTTTTAATTCTTTATATGAAAAAAATAAACAAATTGTTCTTTCTTCAGATAGACCACCAAATGCTATTCCAGAATTAGAAGAAAGATTAAGATCAAGATTTGAGGGTGGAATGATAGCTGATGTTAGTTTACCAGATTATGAAACTCGGCTTGTTATATTAAAAAATAAAGCTCAAGAAAAGAATCTAAATATTTCTGAAGATGTTTTAGAATACATAGCAAATAATGTAAAAAAAAATATAAGAGAACTAGAAGGGGCTTTAAACCGTTTATCTTTACATATTAAAACAAATAATGATGGAATTACTATAGATTTAGCAAAACAATTATTAAAAGGATTTGTATTTTCACCTTTTGATGTTGTAAGTTTTAAAAAAATAATAGAAACAGTTTCTAAATTTTATAGCTTAGATGAAAAAAGTATTTTTAATTGCACAAGAAGAAAAGAAATTGTAAAACCAAGGCAAGTGGCAATGTTTTTATTAAGAAAAGAATTAAAATATTCTTTTCCAGCTATTGCTAGAAAATTTGGCGGAAAAGATCATACAACAGCTATTTATGCTTATAAAAAAATACTTCAAGAAAATGAAGAAAATAATAAATTAACAGAAGAATTAAATCTTATTAAACAGAGAATATATAGTGGATAAATAGTATATAAAAAAATAAATAAATTAAAGTACTAAAAATATAAACAGTTTATTAAACAATTATTTATATTGTCTTATACACAACTTTCTGACATTATTTTTAATAATATTTTAAGAGTAATTTAATCTTATTTATATTTCAAAAAATAAATAAAACATCAAGTCATAATAACAACAATAATTTATATAATTATTATTACTATTACTAAAAATATTAAAAATTTATGAAAATTGAAATTTTAAAAGAAAATTTAAAAATGGCTTTAAATGTTGTAGAACGAATTGTAGGTAAAAATTTATCATTGCCGATTTTAGATAATGTATTAATAGATACAGATGAAAATTATTTAGTTTTAAGTTCTACTGATTTAGAAACAGCAATTAAATTATGGATTTTAACTAAAATTGTAAAAAAAGGGAAAGTGGCTATTCCTGTAAAATTTTTATCTAGTTTTATTTCGCTTCTACCTAATGAAAAAATAACTTTAGAAGAAAAAAAACAAGGTCTTTATATTGAGTGTAAAAATTTTAAAACTCAAATACAGGGTTCTAATCCAGAAGAATTTCCAATTATTCCAGAATTTAAAAATTTAGAATTTGTTGATTTAGATATAAAAAAGGTTTGTCAGGGCTTATCTCAAGTTGTAGATATTGCTTCTGTCTCACAGTCAAGACCAGAAATTTCAGGAATTTACTTTTTATTTTCTAAAAATAACTTAAAAATTGTTGCCACAGATAGTTTTAGGTTAGCTGAAAAAACAATTGTTTTAGATAAAGCAGTAAAAAAAGAAATATCTTTTATTATTCCTCAAAAACCAGCTAAAGAAATAATGAATATTTTAATAGAAAAAGATGAAAATGCAAAAATTTATTTTTCTCCAAATCAAATAATGTTTGAAGTACAAATGAAAGAATCAGAAAAACCACAAATTCAAATTACTTCTAGATTAATTGAAGGAGAATATCCAAATTATCAAGATATTATTCCGAAAGATTTTAAAACAAAAATTGTGCTTAAAAGAGATGAATTTTTAAATCAAATTAAAACAGCCTCTCTTTTTTCTGGAAAAATAAATGAAGTAAAATTTATAGTTAATTCAAAAAATAATGAAGTTGAAATTTTTGCTCAAAGTGCTGACATCGGGGAAAACAGATCTTCTTTATCAGCTAAAATTCAAGGAGAAGATTTAGAGGTTTCTTTTAATCATAAATATTTAATTGACGGATTAAATAATATAAAAAGTTCAGAAGTAATTTTTGAGCTTTCAGAAAAAGAAGGGCCGTGTGTTTTAAAGCCAGTTGGAGATGTAAATTATTTATATGTTGTAATGCCAATTAAATCCACATAATAAAAATTTGACACAGATTTTCAAAAAATATATAATAACAACATATGAATAAAGATTATAAAGAGTTAATTAAATATTTAGACCAAAAATTTGGCAAAACTGAGAATGATTTTAATGAATTAAAAGATAATTTTAATTTACTTCAAACTTTAGTTGATGCCTATACTGTAAAGGCTGATACATATTTTTAAGAAATGACCATGTTGTCTGGAAAAGTTAATAGACATGAAAAGTGGTTGCAACAGTTAGCACAAAAGCTTGATATTAAATTAGAATACTAACTTCCAAAAAATAGCAAAAAATTCAGGAGTAAAATCTTGGATTTTTTTTGTTTGTATCTTTTTTAAAAAAGTTATTTACAGCTAACTCAAATTTTGCTCTTGCTAAAACCTATCGGGGGGGGGTATTATAGAGTAATGAAAATGCAGAATTTAAAAATTATAAATATAAAAATACTTCTAACAATATTGTTGTTTGTTTTTTTTATGTTGCCTTTACAAACTTTCGCCACAGCTTACAGCGTGAGTGGAACACAATCGCCGGATGTGACAACTATTAACACTGGTGAACCAATAGGAACTTATAATGGTAGATCTATTTGGTCGTGGCTTGATCCCGGAAATACCACGCGTTATTTGTCATGGGTTATGATAGATACGGATGATGACGCTATATTAGACTATGGACCCGGGTGGTGTATTGGATATGACCTTCCAAGTGACGAGTGGGGTTGCAGTGGGAATTTTTTTACCACTTCTCCTACTCCTGTTGGGCTATATATTGCAATTATTGGTAGTTCCGGAACAGTTACCATCGCCGAGTATGTGCCACCTAACACCACTCCTAGCGCTCCGACTCTCGTAAGTCCAGCTAATGCAAGTTATACATCAGACACCACTCCAACTCTCTCAGCCAACTATTCTGACTCAGACACATCAGATGTAGGAACAACTAATTACAGAATGTCATCAGGCACAGCCCAGAATTGTTTAGATAACACCAATATCGTAGCTTCAGGAACAAGTAGTGCCACCTCAACAAACAATGAAAACACCACATACACACCAGGCTCTTCTATCGGAAGCAGTGGCACATACTATTGGTGTGCCCAAAACGATGATGGCGTAGCCCAATCAGCATGGACAAGTATGGGTAGTTTTATATTAGACATCACCGTTCCCGACATTGTAGCCATAGATGCCGGAGCATCATCAGGCGACAGAACTTCTCTCACATCAAATACATACTTTAAATACACAGACACAGGAAGCGACGACCAGCTCTCATTTTCTTGGACAGACCCTTCATCAGTTTCAGATGACACTTTTTATTATGAACTCAACGCTGACTCGAGTAGCACAATCACAGGCGACGAACTTCTTACCACAGTCACTCCATACATTGACGAAATCACAATCACAGAAGGCACAAGCTACTTTCATGTTCGTCCCAAAAACGGAGCAACAACATGGGGCACAGAACGAACCTTCATTATCAATTATGATAAAACAAATCCCACTATCTCAAACACATCAAACTCACTTGGTTATCTTTCAAATACTCAAACAGCCACAATTACTTGGGCTACAGACGAAGCCAGTTCAACTCAAGTAGAATATGGTCTTACCAATAGTTACGGAAGCACAACCACTGAAACCGACACCACAACCAGAGTAACAAGCCACACAGTAGAAATACCACTCGCTCCCTGCCAGCTCTACCACCTTCGTGTAATATCCAAAGATCAAGCAATTAATCAAGCCACAGGAGACAATTTTACAATCCAAACACAATGTGCAAGTGGAGGTAATGCTGGTCAAGTATTTTCAAATCAATCAGCAACTGCTCCACCACCGACAACCCCACCATCAGCAGTCATAGAAAATTTAGACGAACAGCAAAAGATAACTTTAATGCAAAAGATAATTGAGCTGTTAAAGGAAATCATACAGATATTAATACAAAAAAGATAAAATGGTGATAAATTTTATTGTGATATTGGAGTTATGGGCTGTGGATTTTCTGTTAATTGTTGTGGTTGAGTGCCAGTATAAAAATTTATTGCTTGTTGCCAGTTAAATAGTTGTGTACTATTTTTATTTATATAATATAAAATTGTATTTGTATCAGTTTCTGGTAAAGTTCCTAAAAGAGCTGGATTTGTGGTTTGTGGCAAATTTGGTTCTGTAAAGTTTTCAGATGTATGAGAAAGAAGTAGCTTTTCCATAATTTTTCTCCAAATTGGAGCAGCTAAACCTGCTCCAGATTTTTTACTAACTGGAACATTATTATTATTTCCTGACCAAACACCAACAACTGCAAAAGGTGTATATCCTATAGTCCAAGCATCTCTATAACTTTCTGTTGTACCAGTTTTAACAGCTACATCATAGTTTGCAAAATGGAGTACTGAATTATATCCAAAAATAGGAGCTCTAGCATTATTGTCAGATAAAATACTATTTATTTGACGAGCCACATTAGTGTCTAAAACTTTAGTTAAAGATTTTTTATTCTCTTCAATTATTTTTCCATTTGAATCTTCAATTTTTAAAATACTAACTGGAGCTACTCTTTGTCCTTCTGTTGCAAAAACTCCGTAAGCAGAAGTTAATTCCATTAAAGTGATTTCTCCACCTCCCAAAACTAAAGATAAACCATATCTTTCTGGTTCATTTAAAGTTGTAATTCCTAAATCGCGAGCTGTTTGTAAACTTTCATTAAGCCCTGTTAAATATAAAAGCTTTACAGATGGTAAGTTTAAAGATTGTGAGATTGCGGATCTTAAAGTAACTTTTCCTCTAAAATTTTCATCATAGTTCATTGGATGATAGCAACTTAAACCATAAATATCTTTACTTTGATTAGCTAAAGGTGAACAGTTTGGATTAAATTCTGTTTTAACATCCCATAGAACAGTTTCTGTTGTAAATCCTTTTTTAAATGCTGAGGCATATACAATTGGTTTAAAAGAAGATCCTGGTTGGCGTAAGCCCATTGTAGCTACATCAAATTTAGGTGTGAACAAACACTGAGCCCCGGGTTTTTCTTCACATCCTTCAGGAAAGGATTTTTGAAAATAATCTTTAGATCCCATTAAGGTTAAAATTTCTCCTGTTTTTGGATCTATTACAACCAATGCTGAATTATTAGCATTTACACTTTTTGCAAATTTTTCTTGATCAGCAACTGTTTTTTCTGCGAATTGTTGAAGATCCCAATCTAAAGTTGTATAAACTTTAAGTCCTTTTTCTTTTAAAAATTCTTCTCCATATTTTTCTTCTAAATATTTTTTAACATACATTACAAAATGTGGAGCTTTAATTGTTTTTGTATTTTCTATGAAAACTATTTTTTCTTGTTTTGTTTTTTCTGCTAATTCTTTTGTTATAAAACCAGTTTTTACCATTCTATCTAAAACATAATCTTTTCTTATCATAAGTTTTTCTTTATTTTGACCATAAGGGGAGTAATAACTTGGAGCTTGTATTAAAGCTGTTAAAACAGCTGATTCTGCTAAAGATATATCAGAAGCTGATTTATTAAAATATGTTTGTGAAGCTGATTGGACTCCATAAGCATTTTCTCCGAATGGAATTTGATTTAAATACCAATTTAATATTTCATCTTTTGAATATCTTCTTTCAATTTCAATTGCCAAAACAGCCTCTCTTATTTTTCTACTAATAGTTTTTTGTCCAGTTAAAAAACTAGACCTAATTAATTGTTGAGTAATAGTTGAAGCACCTTGGCTTTTTGATTGTAGCTTTAAATCAATCAAAATAGCCCTAAAAAGCGATTTTATATCAATACCTCCATGTTGATAGAAACCATCATCTTCTGACGCTAAAACAGCATTTTTAAGGTTCTGGGAAATTTTGTCAAAAGAAACAATTTCTCTCTTTTCCTCTCCATAAATATCATAAAGTAAAATTTTTCCTGTTCTGTCATAAATTTTTGTTGATTGGAAAAATTGTTTTTCAGTAAAATTCTCAGGTCGCGGTAGATCGTAGGTGTAGTAAAAAAATAAAGCAATTATAAAGATGCAAAGCAATAAAAATAAAAAAACTAGATATTTTCCTATTTTTAAAATTACTTTTTTATCTATTTTTTTAATAATTTTTATTGTAGATTTAAATGCCTTTTTTAAATAAAAAATAATATTTTGAAAAATAATTTTTAATTTTTTAAGTAGAATTGGAGATATTTTTATTTTTTTAATATATTTTAAGATTTTCTTAAACATTTTTTTAGATATTTTAATATTATAGCTAATTATTTTATACCACATTTTTAATTTTTTTTCAAATAAAAAAGCCTTAATTAATAAGAACTTTTTTATTTAATTTATTTACTATTCTCCTGGTTCTAGGGTGTCGTCATCGTCATCTTCTAATTTTTCTTCATCTTCTTCGTCATCTGTATCTAATTTTTCTTCATCTTCTAATTTTTCTTCATCTTCTTCGTCATCAATAAGGTCTAAATCATCATCTGAACTGTTTAAAACATTTATTAAAAAGTCATCCTCCATTTTTTATTTTTATAATATAATATTTAAAACAGACTCAAAATGGGTTTGTTTAAAATATTACATTATTTTCAATTACATATTTGTGCAATTACTCCTATTATATTTTTTCACAAACTATTGTCAACCCTTCATCCATCAAAATCTGTGGATAACTTTAAATTTAATATTTTAGTAAATAGGTAAATGGTCAATTAAGTATAAGGGGGTATGTCTAGGTCCAGATACATGTGATACACTTGTTAAGTTTGTAATACGATAACGTTTTTTGTTGGTAAGCCACATATTTTTATCTTTTGTGAGTATTCTGCTGGAGTGAGTTGACCTAGCGCTTCGTG
>Ga0208373_1000510_pt1 | contig 66427 bp, 65 predicted proteins | sample RifOxyC2_FD_184036 | JGI IMG/M metagenome (GOLD analysis project Ga0208373, IMG submission 184036) | Soil microbial communities from Rifle, Colorado - Rifle Oxygen_injection C2 (SPAdes) | ecosystem: Environmental > Terrestrial > Deep subsurface > Rock core/Sediment | place: Rifle, Colorado...
GATATATTCTTTTATCGATCCTGCCCATATATTGTCAGAATCTCCCATCTTTCTCAAATATACAAGAAATCTAAATCCATATAATGGGAGAGACTACACCGGATGAGCCGAGAGGTTCAAGTCCGGTTCTGAGAGAGCGCAGGGGGGAAGTTCCCCTGCGCCACTCACCTCATTTCCGGCCACATCCCCTTTTCCCCGCCGTCATACCTGCGCATTACGGGTACAAAGGTACTATAAAAACGCAGTAGCCTCAGCCATTGACTTCAATAAATTATACGTAACGAGAGGGGTCCTGATTATCGGGCCCCTCCCGTTCTTATTAAAACAGCGCAAACTGCACCCCCACCTGAGAACCGGCCTGATTGATCATCTGATCAATTTCCGAATGCTTAACCTTAATGTGCGTCACTTTTTTCTTCCGTTTACCGGTGTACTCGATAAAATCAATTATCACGATGGTATCGCCTATTTGTTCGATTTCACAGCTTGCCTTGCTGATTTCGGGTGTGGGTTCTTGCTGCTCTTCCTTGGATATGGTCTGCTGCTGCGGCAGCGGTTGTTTAATATCAGTGGCAATTGTAACTTCCACATGGACTTCTTTCTTGCGGTATGCCGCCCAGATGTCTTTCAGGCAACGGCTGTCGGATGACTTTTCAAGGAGCATCCTGGCAAGTTCCCTGGAAAGACTATCTGAAGTCTCGGACAGGGCTGCGAGGCCTTTGTCACTGAGTTCCCCTTCGATGGCAAGGCTTGTGGTCAGCTTTTCTGCCATAAGCTGCATCAGGCGTGTCTGCATGGTACCGGAATATGCCAGAAAATATACCTTGACCGGCCTGGTTTGGGGAATCCGCCATGACCTTCGAGACGCCTGCCTGAGCGTATAGGTGCTCATGGGGATCTGGTAGAAAATGATGGTCGGAAAATCCAGGAGATCCATCCCTACCTCGACCTTCTTTGGATTGGTGATGAGGACATCCATGCCGTTTTTTACCCAATTGTCGATGATCTTTGCCCTGCCTTCCGTATCGCCCGAACGGAGCACCTTGACGCTGATCCGTTCTGCTTCCATCATCTTGACCAGCCTGGGACTGATGTCTGTTTGATCGGAATTCTGGATATAGACCAACACCTTCCGTTTTGCCGCCAGCTCACGCTTGATGATGGACATGAGTTCCTCTTCTTTCGGCATCTCTTCCTCAAGAGGTGGGCCATAGGCAATAAGTTCTTTCGTGTGGGGATGAAAGACCTTAATGCCCCGGTATATCCGCTCTGGATAGGAAAGAAGGGCATGGAGATATCCCCCGAGTAGGGAATTGTCACCTTTGGCCAGGGCTTCGCGCAGTGCAACTTTAAGCGTCTCTTCGAGTTCCCTGTAGTTATCGGCCATCCGGGGATGCATGGCCAGTTCGATTACCTCTTCCTCATAAGGCTGCATATATTCCATGCAATCGGACAACCTCATGAAGACGGCGGTGGACAGAAGCATTTTCCCCAAAAGCAATGGGCTGATGCCTGGTTTCTCCTTGACCGACGTCCTTCTTTTCGCCATGGTCGTAAGCCCATCTTCCGCATGTACGGTGGTTATCTTTTCCAGGACGCCGTAACGTTCGATGAACCCCTTGGGATTACCCCATTTGTTCTTATCCTCGATCATGAGTTGCGGATGGGTACGGAACAGGAGATGGAAGACATCCGAGGCATAACCGCCGGCAAGGGTGCCGGTCAGGCAAAGGACATACTTACATGCGCCGACCAAGGCGCCAAAGGCGTACCCCTGCCCCGATTCATTCTTGAACTGATGGATTTCATCGGTGACCAGAAGATCAAAGAACCCCTTCATCTTCGATTTTATAAATTTTGCCGGGATCGCCTTCCGGTAATGCTTTTGCCTGATATCAGGCTGCCAGAGCTGTTCGTTGCAGGTTGAGGGAACGTTGTGATGCCGGTTCGTCTCCTGATCAAAACGCCATTTCCAGATTCGGTTGGTGCAGGCATGGCGTTTCCTGTACTGGCCCTGGGTGTTCCTTTCAAAGACCGCTATTGGATAGCCGTCTTTATCCAGCAGTTCCTGGCCGCATCTTGGGCAAAAATGCTTTTTGCGCCTGTTCACCACCGCGGGCCGCCAGATGAATCCAGTCTTAGCGCGTTCCCGGCCCATGACATAAAACGTCAGCCAGGCGGGTTTGGGTTCTTTTCTGATATTTTCCAGCCGGGAAATCACATCCTTGCCGTTGAAATTGTAAGCCAAGGCATTGGGTAGGCTGTCGTTTATTTCCGCAATCCATTTCGGGACCAGGTGCGGCGGGCAGATGACGAGGACCCGAGCGATACCAAGCAGCTTATGGAGTACATAGGCTATGGCAATGGCCATGAGCGTCTTGCCGGTGCCCATTTCACAGACCGTGTAGGGCGCCTTATTCCCCGACATCAAGGATTTGCAGCAGGCCTTGATGATCTCCTGCTGCGAAAGGAACGGTTTTTTTGTCATGTCGGAGATAATCTCCGTGATGATTTCTTCTTTATCAGCAGCCGGATCATGGACGACCGTCAACTCTTTTGTGATTTTCTCCGCCATGCTTTCCCCGTACTCATGCAGAAAGTCTTTCAGTGGAATCGTTGCTTCCATCGTTATCTCCTTTCCATGTCATGCACTTCACAATCTCCGGCGCTTTTTCCCTGATGGCTTCCGATATCAGTTCATGCAGCCGTGCCGGATGAAAATCAAACTGATAGCCCTTGAAATCACCCACAAGGGTCTTGAGTTTGAATAGCCATTTCTCTTTTTGGAACGTCTTCCAGAGCCAGCGCACCCATGAGGGATCCATGGGCACTTCCGTCTTCTCATCGAGGTGACGGAAAAAAAGGATGGGAATCTCCTTCCTGTCTTGTGTAATGATGAAAAACTGGTTTTTATTCTTATCGTCCTTGTATCCGGGAAGGGCGGGCTTCGGAATCAGCAAGGCATGGGCAAGACCCGACGGAAGCTTCTTGATCAAGACCTTGTAGCCTATGTCTGAACAAGCGATATCATGTTTTGCGCCGTCAATCTCGATGCTGGCTCCGCAACTCTCCAGAAGATTGGCAATGATCCCTTTAACCGTAACCTGGTAGCCGCAGATAGACAGGAAATGGATGATCTCCGAATCGGTCGGATCGACGATCAGATCGGAACAATGGGCCTGGATGCCCATGGTGTGTATGGTATATAGCGCCATAGCGCCTCCTTTCTTTGATTGTGTTTACTGGATGGTGAGCAGTTCGCCCTCACGATTGAAGGCATGGATGGTGATCTTGATAACGTCCGTCTCGATATGCTTTTCACAATCACCGTCAATCTCGACAGCGCGTTTCACCTCTTTTTTTGTGATCCCCTTGATGAGAAGCGGATTCTTTTTGTCCTTGTCCCACACGATCCCGTTCATGAGCCCGCAGGCCAGGATTTGAGCGAGATGGCCGTATCTAAGCGGCATAATGGGCCTGATCTTCTCGCACATCCGCAAGGGCGTGGTCATTAGCCGGAGCCGGTCAAAAAGTCCGTACCGCTTGATTTCCTCAACCAGTTCCTTCGGATCTATCTCTTTGCTTCGAAACATAAAATCCGGTCTGGATGGCGACAAGGGAACTTCATAGACATTGGGAGGATCAAGAGGTAGATGGGGAATGGCAATTCCTTGATTTCCGCAGCTTTTGAGATACTCCGCCCTGGATTCATCCTTTTCGGGTTTTCCTTTCAATACGCCGAAAATGACCAGTTGTCGGTAAGCCTTGTAGGTTTCTTCCGGGAAACGATAGACGCTGATTTCTTCGAAGCGGTAGGAGAGCATTTTCGCAATCTGGCCGTCCAATCGCCTTTGAGGGATGAGATAGACCAGAACCCCCTTGGGTCGCAGGTAGCATACACAGTCCCGGAGAAAGGTCCTCTCGTACCGTTCGGATTTTTCGATATCACTCATCCGGGCGGCCCAGTCATAGGGAGGATTGAGCCAGAGAAGGCTGAATGCCCCGTGGCTGATCCGGGTATTTTGGTAATCGGTGATAAGACACTTATTTAAAACCTCTTTCGCCTGGTTTCCCCGGTTGAGATCAACCTCGATGCCGTAGGTCTCGGCATTGAGGCCATCTCCGATATACTTGACGGCGGTTCCCATCCCCGCGCATGGATCCAGTATCCGGACCAGGCCTTCCCGCTTTCGTTTTAGATAGTTGGCGATGATCGGTGTTACATCTTCAGGGGTCGGGTAGTACCCCATCTTCGCCTGTCCTGCTAAACGCATAAACTTCTCCTTTCCGAGGGGCCCTCATTCCATAGAGCGGAAGGAGAGCCCCTCATGTTTCAATCATCGAAATCAGGCGATTGTTAAAAAGGCTGGGCCAGAAACTTTTGACATTTGTCTTTGGCGGTCCGCATCCAGTCCTCATCTGAAAAACAGTGATAACCGTTGCCAATGATCAGATGGTCGTGCAGAAGGACGTCGATGGTCATGAGGCTGAAGATAATCCTCCAGGTGAGGGCCATGTCCTCTGCCGAGGGCTTGATATTTCCCGAGGGATGGTTGTGAGCCATCAAAACTGCCGAGGCTTTAAGGGCAAGGACGCGCTTGACGATCTCCCTGGGGAAAATGCTGGCGCTATTTATCGTCCCCGAGAACATCTTCTCGATGGCCATGACGTGATTCTGCCCGTTGAGGAAGATGCAGTAGAGCGCCTCTACGTCATCGTTTTCAGCAAACAGGGGTTTCAAGATGTGGTAAGCGGTAGCTGCGCTGGATATCTCTTTCCCTTTGGATTCTTCTTTGACCATCTGGGCAAACTTGCCCGTTTTCAGGTCTTCCCAGAACTTTGATCCTTCACTGTATTTATCCATCTCTTTTCTCCTTTCATTAAAAAAGGCCCCTCCGGACGAATCCGAAGGAGCCTCTGGTTGAAGATACTGTGATATTCGAGCGGTCAGTTCATGTCGATTCTGCGCCTTGGCATGGTGAAGATTTCAGTCATCGCTGACTCCACGTCTTTCATGGATTTTCCTATCCCCTCCTTGACCTGTTCATCCGAACGGATCGACTCGGCGGATCTCCCCCCGAGAATTGCCTGGGCGCGTTCAACCAGTTCCGCCAGATGCTCATCCCTGAAGATGTTCCGTTCCTTGAACGTCTCGAAGAATTCATAAAAATTCTCTACGGTGCCGCACTTGAAGATCTTGGGCTTTGTATCCCGCCCGTTGGTGAAGCGCTCAGTGATCCTTTGCACTATCCCGGAGAACTCTTCCCGGAGTGACTGGACTGCAAGCTCCCTTGCTTCCTCCATTGTGCGGACAAACTTTTCCTTCTCGCGCTCGTACACTTCGGGTGCCAGAACTCCATGGCTGCCGTTGGGAACGTCAAGGATAACGAACCGCCAGACGAAGCCGAATTTTGTCTTGACATCCGGCGGATAGTCGAACTCGCTGAACAGGTCTCCCAGGTTCAGCATGGCAATCTCACGGAGATTGTCGTAGCTTCCCAGAAAGGACCCCACGGCTCCGTTGAATTCCTCCTTATACGATTCAAGCTTCTCATCCACTCGGGTTATCATCTCTTTGGGAATGAAGGCCATTCCCTGGAGGGGAAAGGGCAGTGTGACCCCCGCAAGATACGACCGGGCGGCGTTCACCACTTTGTTCAAAGGTTTCAATGAGTCGGGATCGACCAGTTTTTTTGATGCGCTCAACCATTTTTCGGAGAGCTCATGGTTCGAGAGCCGCTCTGTATTGACCTTTCGGGTCGCGCCCCACACAGCAGCGGACAATTGAACCAGACATCCTTTTTCAAACATGTTTTCCATGATGCATTTCTCCTTTCTTTGGCCCGTACTGTGGCGGGTCGGTTTGTTGGTGTTGTTTGTTTTCAGGGATTTGCCGATTAACGAGATGTGGCATTCAGCCGCAAAGGGGGAGGTGTTTTTTGACGGTGACGCTTCCCTCCTGCCAATAGGCGGGAGTGAGCGAGCGACTGGTTTCCTGGCCTAGCACCTTCTTGAGGAACTCGGATTCGATGAGACAGCTTTTCCCTTGGAACCCTCTCGTCTCGATCCGGATCTCGCCGTCGTCGGATACATCGATGACAATTTCCTTCATTTCATTGCTCCTTTCTTTCATGCCATCCGCACCTGGAGGCGGATACCGTTTTCTGTTTTGCGTTCCAGCACGGAATAACCCTTCCTGCGCGCTTCGATCATTGTCTTCTCGACCGCATATGCCTGTTTCATCAGGCCGCCGTTCTTGCCGATGACCAGTTCGAGATTGCGATCGAAGAAATCGCAATTGAGCTCGTAGATGCCATCCCGGTTGATCACGCCGATTTCATAATCCGCATTGGGAACACGGATGGCGTGGTCGCAGGGAGCTTCTTTCCCGTACCACTTGAAACTCTTTTTTGATCTGATCAATTCCAGCCCTATTCTTGTGCAGGCCGAAACGAGGATGGAAAGATCGTTCACCTGGAGTTCTATCTTGCTGATGTGCGACATAGTTATCCAATCCTCCTTATGTTTTTTATTTCTGCTTCTTCGGCAGAGCTCGCCTTTCTGGCGCGAGTGGTCGCCCACTGCTGAAGGGCGCCGATCTCTTCTTTCATTGTCCGGGAAAGCGGGACTATGGTGTTGATCGCCTCATCGAGGCCATCGAAGAGGCTGTCCTTCGCCAATTGCTCTATCTCCGCGCCTGTCCACCCGCTAAGCTTGCCGGAAAGGTCTTCCTGGATGTAGGTCTTGTACTTCCTGTTCATGATCCGGACGATCTCCTGCCTTTCGACAACGTTTGGCAGATCGACGAAAAACAGGGCATCGAAACGTCCCGCCCGGAGGAACTCCGGCGGCAGATCCCTGATATTGTTGGCAGTCGCCATCACCAGAACAGGGCTTGCGGTCTCCTGCATCCATGTCAGGAAATGGCCGAACATGGCCGATGTGGTGCCGCCATCCGTTTTGCCTGACGACTTTACACCGGCAAACACCTTGTCGATCTCATCGAGCCAGACAACCGCCTTGCCAAAGGCCTCTATCGTTGCGGTTGCCTGCCGGATCTTGCGTTCACTTTCACCGACCAGGGAATCCTTCAAGGCGGAGATGTCCAACCTGATGAGTGGCCAGCCAAAGATGGATGCCGCCGCCTTGCAGCTCAGGGACTTCCCTGTTCCGGGGATTCCGACCAAAAGAAGCGCCCGGGGCTTTGGAAGGTGTTCTCCACCGGGCTCGAAGGCCTTTTTACGGTTCCGCAAATACTGCTTCAAAAGGTCAAGACCACCCACCATGTCTTCCGGAACGGGAGGCCAGAACTCCATCAGTCCCGTGCGGCGTATCATCTGCATCTTCTGTTCGGTGATCACCTGCGAGCTAAACTTTTTTTCCTGGACCAAACTGAGCGCGAATGCCGTCTCGCTTTCAAATTCAGTAAGCCCCAGTGCCGCATCGATTGCATCCTCATCGGCTTCCACATCTACGCTTTTACCAAGCTCCTGCTGGATCAGACGCAACTCGTCCTTTGACGGCAGCCTGAAATCCAGTATCGTGAAGAAACTGCTGATTTCCGCTGGAATCCTTACCGGCGGTCCAACCATCACAAGGCAGCAACCCGATGCCTTCCAGACAGGGACATTGTTCTGGATACCCTGGATGATTTCCACCGAATTGAAAAAATGGTGGAAGTTCTGAACGAAGATCACCGTTTCACTCTGCCCTCCGAGCCATTTTATCGCGCCCAGAGGATCGATGATATCCTCTGTGACGCGTCCCGTTTCACGTTCGGCGATGCCTCGCAGGCAATCCCATGAAAAGGACTGCCATCTTGCCGTGCTGATGGATGCAATCGCCCTCAGGGATTCATGGGTCTCGATGTATAGACCCGGATACCCCGCCTTCAAGTATTGACTCAAATCCATAACCATTCTCCTTTCTAAAAAAAATCAGGCTCCCCGGGATGGAGAGCCTTTGTTAATGTGTTTCCGCTCGTTCGCTTCAATAACCGCACTGCGAGCAGATGATTTTTGGATGCTTGCCGTTGTAGATCGTGATGTCGTTGCCCAGGAAGTGACCGAATGTCACGTGATGACCGCAGTCGAGCTTGAATTTTCTGCCTTTCAGGGTTGCGATGACCTTTTTCAGACTCTCCGAAGTTTCATAAGTTGCCTCTTCCTGCTTTGTCATGATCGTTTCTCCTTTCAAGATAAAAAAAAGCCCCGAGAGATTGCTCCCAAGGGGCTGTGTATTGTTTATGAATTTTGGTTACAGACTTACCGCTGACTCTTCGTAAGGCTGATTTCCATGCGCGGCCGGAATAGGCAATTCCCGACCTTCACCTTTTCTTGGATCTCCGTTCAGGATGAGCTTCAGCACCTTCTCGGTTTCACACAGGACCTTCAGGCAGGCGGCGTGGGGTGTCATCTTCAGCTTTTGGGCGTATCCTTCGATGTAGCGATAGGAGTGGCCGAAAGATCCATCAGTCGCATGTCCCGTTAGCCTGCAAAGCGCCTCGGCGCTCAGCTCCGCCACGATTTCCTGGAAGGGATCCTGGCTGTTTTTGATATCGCCTTTCAGCCTTTCATGTCCCGCGTGGGCCAGTTCGTGGAAAAAGACCTTATCCTCGGGTGAGGCAAGTGCGATCTCTTTTCTCTTGGGTGAGTAATAGCCATAATATCCGCAATTGCCTGGCATGGCTTTTATGGACAGTCCCCATTCCCGGGCCCTTTCCATGAGCGGCAGCTCGGGGACTTCCAGAAGCTCATAGTCCAGCTTCTCCCCTTCCGTGTCCTCCACCATGAAGACCGGTTTCGCCGTGAAGAATATCAAGGCGCTCTTCTCTTCTCCGGTCTCCTCATCGATCTCCTTTCTGAAGCAAGGAACGAGGATATAGATTGCCTTTGCCCCTTTTTTCACTTTGCGCTTGACCTCATGCCATTGCCTGAATCCCCGCGCGTCCCCGGTACCGGATAAAAACATCAATGTCCGGTTCAGGAATGACCACCTGCTGCTGGGAACATTGGCCGCGGGAAAAGTCGCCATGGCCACCGCTTCCGGGATCTCCCCTGATTTGAATTTTTCCACAATGACGCTGAGCGCCTGCCTGACTCTGTCCTGCATTTTATTCACCTCCTCTCTTGGGGCTTTTCAAAAACTCAAAAGCCCTCTGGATATGATTCCCAGAGGGCTTTCCCGGTACATGGTTCCTGGAATTACGCGGCAACTGCTGCTGCCACGGGCGGCTGTATCGTCTTTTCGGAACCGTCCGCATGCTCGATCCAGACTCGGCCGTCAGGATAGATGTGTGCTGCCTTCCATTCAGGCATTATGCGATGAAATGGAGCGACAATGGTCTGCCGGAGATCCTCGTCCGGGCCGATCAGGGTCGCCCAGAAGCCGTTCAAGTCTTTCTCGAATGAGGCCTCCTGTGTGTCATAAGTATCCCCATCTTCATACCAGCCGCCCAGGTGATGCCAGATTTCAGACGGGCGTAGGCCATCCTGCGCTTGTGCCGTAACCAGAATATGATCGTCCGCCCAGCTTGGCTTATCATCTGGCGATTGCGGCGCCTTGGCCATGCAGACCGGGGAGGAGAATACCTTGCCGTCACTGGTATGTACTGTGATGCTCAATTCATCAACGCAGGTCAGTTTTCCGGACCAGATCCATTCACTGTGTAGTTCCTTGCCGGTTTTCACTTCGACTTTCACGATTGTCGGGACGTTGGCCCAGGAGTAGCCGTCGTAGCATGAGTTGATGCTTACGGGGATGAACGGATCACTGAACGTGCCGAGCGCCGCCAATAGATGAGCGTTGGCTTCGTCTCCTTCCTCGCCCGATGCTTTTGGGTCGAAGCGATAGCACTTCTCCAAGGGAAAGTCCTTGGGCATGACAGCCTCCACCGGTTCTGGAGCATCCATATTCGCAAGCAGCCCCACGGTGAATTTGGGTTTTGCCTCTGGGAGGCTGATGCCGAGTTCCCTGGCCCGGAGGAATTCTTTGTAGGGGAGTGTGTGCTCGCCCTTGTGTTCGATGTAGCGATAGGCTGCAAGCTCGATTGCCGCCAGGAGCTGTTTGTATGCCTCGTTTTCCACAAGACATGTTCGTGCCGGCAGCATCAGCCGGATGTCCGTCGGTTCACCGGTAAGGTCGACCAGGTAATGCAGACCGCGATCGCTAATCGGGTGATGGTCAAACATAACAAACTGGCCGTGGAAATTGAGAAGCCCGCTGTTTCCGAACCAGCCTTCTCGTCTACAGGATTTGTGCCATTCGTTCAGTTGGCCCGATTCAAACACCTCGATCCGGCACCCCAGTTTGGGATGATGGGTCGCATTCTCGGATACAAACGGCAGATTAGGGCACCTTTTGCGGTTCACAGTTACCTGCATACCGGAAAAGACGGCATTGACGTCAACCATGGACGATTCCCACGGTTCATCCTGGAACCGCAGGATAGTGCCTTTCCGTACTGGCTGCGGGTCGGCAATTACCTCTGTTGGCACATTTGTCCAACCGTCTTTGGTAATGGTGGCCATTTTGTCCTTGGACCGAATAGTCACCTCGCGCGGCGCAAGGCAGAAAATACCGACGCCCGCAGGGTCTTCGCTTTTCTCACAGGCGTCGTCCCAGCCGGATCCTCCGAGATCCAGGAGTTTGGCGAAGTCGTTTATGCCATGTCCGTTGTCCCTGACCGTTACCCAGCCGCCATCGTTGGTGATGGTGACTTTCGTAGCCCCGGCCCGGCGGGCGTTCTGCAGGAGTTCTATGATCCTGCCATTCAAGGTGCCGGTGAAGAGCCGGTCGGCCTTGGTCAACAGCCTTTGGTTTACACATGCTTGTATAGTTTCCATTTCGATTACCTCCTTATCCTTTCTATTTCCAGAATACGTAAAAATCCCTCTGGATATGATTCCCAGAGGGCTTCCCCGATAACGATTGGATTATGCGGCCTGGATGGTTGTGTCATCTCTATAAAAAACACACTCATGACATAAGCTCCTGTCCCGGCATGACTCGCAGACTTTTTTAGGATCTACCGCCTCGCCGATCCAATCGAAGATCAACTCCAGGCTCCTTGTCATGGGCTTACCCAGCGCCCAGGCAACCCGTCTCAAAGTACAGCTGTGCTTTTGGCTTAATTCCGGTGTATAGGCCATAAATGACTCCTTTCATGATATGTCTGCCATGTTCAGGTTCTGGATATCCGCTTCCAGTTTCTCGATTTCCTGGACATACTCATCTGCGTCCTCATCGTTTTCCGGTAAGTCCCTGGACATGATCGAAACTGAGATTGCCTTGTCGGTTGACCATACGGCCCTCACCAGCCCGCCTTCCAACTCGATGATTATCTTGCTCATGTTTCCTCCATTCATATTTTGTCTTAATCATTTGTCGGCCAACACTGAAAACCCTGTGGCAACCTTTTCACGCCTTCCCATTCTCTTGCATACTGCCTGACCTCTTTTTCATCCGGAGGCTTGTCAAATTCACGGCAATCGAAATGTACCGGCCCCAACGCATAGGCATCCAGGGGAAACTTGAGATACCACTTCCATCCTCTCATCTTTTCACCTCCCGTTAATTTCATTGTTTGTCTTCTCCTTTCCTGTGTGCGAGGGTTTTTGTGTTTAGAGCCACTCCTTGAGAACGTGGATCATCCGAGCGGGTTCAAGATCATCCTCACCGAGCGCTGCAAGAAGCTCGCTTCCGGTGAGGAATACGTCGTTGATCTTTTCATCGCCTTCGAACGCTTCAAGACCCGCATATTCAAGCCGGGGGTTTCGCGACAAGACCATGGTCACTCCGTTTTCACGGAAGACGTGGATCTCGTCGGCTCTGCCCGAGGAGATATTATGCTTGTGCAGCCCTCCTTTGTCCCGGAAGATGATTTCCAAAGACGGGTTATGCCGGTGGGCCTTCAACTGGTCTTGCAGGCATTCGTTCGTGATGATGAAATGGATGACTTTATTCATATCGTCTCCTTAAAATGAAAAAAACCCCAATGGGGCAATTTTTATCGCATACCGGGCGCCTTAGGCGGGCCGCACCACATGATCATACCCGGCCGTTCGGTTCTGGGCCTGATACCGGATTGGCCAGCCACTGGCCTTGCGGATAAGCTCAACCTCCGAGGCCGGTCGGATCCGCCATGCGACCTCTGTTTCACAGTCGATTTCCAGCCAGCCGGCGATCTTGCCCTCCTTGAGTTCCCGGTAGGAGATGTATCCCCATTCGGCGTTTTGCAGATCACCGTTCAGGCAGGCAAACCCCCAGAAGAGGTCCTCTCCGTCATACTCGGCGATGTACCAGTCGCATCCACCGATGAAGAAATGCAGGTGGATCAGCTTGTCCGCAAGCGGGGCATCCTCCGTTTCATAGAGCTTCGGTATCTCGGCCAGTCTTTCCTTTGATGGCATATTCCACATATCGTTCACCTCCTGTTTCAATTCAGATGCGGGCCTCGCTGGGCTCGAACTCATCTTTCAATCTCTGGAAGAGGGAGTAGCGCTTGTCCCTCTCCACCCCGTTGGCCCATCTGACAATGGCATCCTTGTGCCTGTCCACGATGCAGAAGAACTCCTCTTTGATTTCCGCCTTTGTGAATCCGCTGTTCTGGTAGGGTTCGCTGTGGCAGGCGTAGTTTCCGCAAAAGTACCGATGGTCCCGGTCGAAGTGCCGGATGAACACATCGGCGAAGTCCCTGGGGGCGGTATATGTTTCTCGAAACCCGTAAATGTTGTAATGGGCGATGAACCCGCAATTGAGGTTCAGGAACTGGTAAAGCTCCTTGTCCATCATGCTCATGTCGCGATTTTCGATAACCTTCCGGAACTTCCTCACCACGGGTACGTTGCCGATGTCTGTGCTGGCTATGGTCCTGCTTGTTGCTACGCTTTGCATGTTCTCACCTCCTGTAAAAGCAAATGAGCCTCACTGGGAGGCTCATTTGGCTGAAAATATGAATTGACGTGGTTTTGTGGATCACTTGGTCATAATAGACCGCAGAAGGGACAATACCGCTGCCCGAAATCGTTGTAATCGTCTCCTTCCTTGAGCCGCTCGATCCTGTAGACGTTGCCGCAGTTTTCGCAGATCACCGCATCGGCCTCCAATGGAGAATCATCCGCCTGCTGCGGCGCTGTGTTTGCCTTCTTCATATCCATGCTCTCTCCTTTCCGTTTGTGGCTCGATAAGATCAAAAACCCTGTTCAGGGCTTCCCGGACGTTGCAGAACTGTCGGGTCATCTCCCCGATCTTTTTTTCATCGGACGTTTCCCTGACAGACCGGGCAAGAATATCTGCCCTGCAAATTGCCAGGATGGCAAGGTACCGCGCCCTCATGTTCATGATCGGTTCCTGGCCGATGGTCGCGTTGAACCTGTCCTGTAACCGTTTCACCTCCTTTTCAAAGAAATCGATAGTCGTCACTGCTGTTCACCTCCTTTCATGGGATAATCATTTAAAATAACGGCTTATTAAGAAACGCCGTCAGAAACAGAGCTCGCGCTAACAAAAAACCCGGCTCCAATAGGAGTCGGGCCATAATGTTGGCAATCCGATGTCGCGGTCTTAAGTGATCTGCCTTTTGTTATTTTGGTTGATATGTACCGGTGCGCCTGTCGCTATCGTGTCATCCGCAGCCGATACATTTTTTTCGGTGAGCATGAAGTTTTTATATGACCGGGGGCGATTGTAGGAAGTCTTTCACAAAGCCTGTGTGGACATTTTCCCGGTCGGGCAGGAAATTTTCTTTGAGGATCTCCCGGACAAGGAGTTCCGTTTCCCGGTTGGTTGCAAGGATGTATTTGAGGTCTGCCTTGTAGCGGCAGAGTTTCATGATGTTTGCGTGGACGTCCGACTTGCCGGTTTCCATCTGGATGGCAAGCGATTTTTCGCCCTGGTAAATGACGATGTCGATATTATCCTTCTCAAGGAAGGTGAAACCCGCCCGGGCCTGGTAGTGGTCCCTGATCTTTTCGATATAATAGCGGTGTTCGAGTCCGCCTCGGCCTTTGTGTGACGCTCTTCTTCCAAGCTTCTCCGTTCCCTTTGGGGTAAGCTCATAAAGGCGCTGGCCGTCAATCATCAGGGGGATGATGAGTTTCATGGCGGTCAGCTCCTCTATGGCTTTGTATCCATCAGGGATCTTGAGCCCCAGGTCCTTGAACCGTTTCACGAAGCCTGTAAAGGGCTTGAGCTCGATATTCTCCAGGATGATCCGGCCCAGGGGGGATAGTGTTTCCTGATTCTGAATACTGTGAATAGGTCCCTGTTTGGAAAATGCGGGGTTTTCCGGTTTCCAATCCGTTAAATATCCAGCCATGAGGGTTTTCAGGTCCTCATCGCTTACGGATCCCTTTTGAATGGGGAAATTATCTATGGTGAGCAGGATCGGCAGGGAGAAGCGGTCCGAACGGCAGACGCACTGCCCCAGGGTCAGCATGGCCAGGTACCTCCGCTCGTCCTTCCCCAGAAGCATGGCGTTGGCAATCGCCATCACGTCCTGGTTGAGGGACAGGGTCAGGGCAAACTTGGTGGAAAGGTTTCCTAAAGCGCTGACCGACATCTTGCTCGGGTGTTGGTCGATGACGATTATGGCTTCTCCCAGCTCTCGAATCTCCCTCATGATGATGTCCGCAATGTCCTCTTCCTTTCGGGTTTCGAGGAACAGGTGGTGAGCCTCTTCGATAACGATGAAGTGTTTCAATATCTCCCGCTCCGGCTGCCTCAGGCGGTAATGATAGATCCAGAGGAGCAGACTGCCGATGATGAACGCCTGGTCGGAATCGGACAGACCATCCAGTTCCAGGATGACTCTTTTGTTCAATAGCTCGGGGATTGGGTAGCCCCGCTGGCAGTTTACTACCTCTCCCAGGCCCGGATAGTTGATGGCATTGAGAGTCCTTTTGACGCTGGCCCACCAGAGAAGCTCCCTGGCCCGCTTTCTTTGCTTCAGGACCTTTTCCTGCATCTGCCTGAAAGTATCCATCCCGGCGCTTTCCATGAAAACATCGTGGGCGCCCGGCCCCAGGAGATAGACCTTTTCGATAATCTGGGCGAGCTGCTTGATCCAGACATAGTCCTCCACGCCGTCGGGTCCCACCTTGGGGTTGAACTGGAACGGGACCACGTTGTTCCGGCCCACGGTGAAGATCTGGATATTCTGGTTTTGAAAATCAGGATGTTTCAGGAGATCCCGATAGTTCCGCTTGTAATCGAAGATCAGGAATGGTTTGTCCTTCCGGCAGAGTTCTTTCAGGATCTTCACCATCAGGGTAGTTTTGCCGCTTCCGGTCTTCCCGAATATCCCGCAGTGCTTGATCCATTCCTTTTCGCGAATGCCGAATATGATGCTTTTATTATTGGGATAGTTGATCCGGCCAATGGGGTAGTCCCCTGACAACTCTTTTACATCCGGTGGGGGCAACAGGATCTGGTCCATTTGCAGACCGGGTACATTTTTGGCTATGAGCAGATCGATCAGGTTTTCAATCTCGAAGCGCTTCCGGATATCCTTCTCAAGAATAAAGCGAAGCCTGAGATAGTCCCACTGATTCTGGGGCAGGATGGGTTTCAGGATCCGGAGCTTTTCTTCGATTGGGTTCATGAATCACCTCTGGTTTGAAAAATCTCTTTCGCAATAGCCTCCGCAGGTGCAGGGATAAGCACTCTCCTCCTTGGCGCGGGTCTTCTCCCGGACCGATTCGAGGAGGATTTCCGCATACTCCAAAAAGAGCTCGTCGATGTGGATGGCAATCGGCTCACCGGGATTCTTCAGGAAATGGATGCAAACGACATCCGGTACTCGGTTGTAGCGATCCCGGTAAAGGAGTGCGTACAGGACGGCCTGGCGCATGATCTCATCGGTGACCGTGGGATTCTTGGAGGTCTTGTAATCGATAAGGGTGACTTCATTGCCGTTGATTCTCACGGCGTCGATGATCCCTATGAGCTGGAGATAAACCGAAAATATCTTGACCTCGGAGTAATTGACCAGGGGTGGGGTATCCTGACGGGTGAACCAACAGGCGTAGTTCAGGAGCATCCGTTCGCTATCGTCATGATATTCATCGAGCTCGTCTTGCGGGAGCCCCAGGGCGCCAAGGTCGTTTTTGGATTCCAGCCAGAGCCGGTTGAATGTCTTTAAAAGACTTTCGCTGATTCCGGTCTCACTGAGGACTGGAGGCCCTCTGGCGCAGTCTTTATGGAATGCTTGAAGCGATTTGTGGACGAGATTGCCGCGGATGAGGTGAATGGAGGGCTTTGTTCGGAGTTTCCTGATGTACCTGAGATAATACTTGCGGGGGCATGACAGGTAGGTGTTGATGGCGGTTGGGCTTAGGATGCGTCGTTCAATTCTGACCACCCCGCTTTCCATTTCTTTTGATCAAGACCGAGACAAAGGTCACGATGACCTGCTCGATGTATCGGTCTTCCATAAGGACGGCAAAGCTCAGGGGGTCCTTTTGCAGCTTGCCGATGTCGTCTTGTGTTACGGTGTTCATGGTGTTTCCTCCGGTTTGTTCATGAAGATATCCAGCTTTTGGGTCTCTTCCAGGTTCTCTATGATGGATTCTCTCAGTTCTTTCCTCAAAAAAAGGATGTCCCTGAAATAGCTTGTTGTTTCCTGCCTTTTTTCCTGTTCCAGATCGATCGTCTTTTTTTCCAGGTCCAGCCACCGTTTGTCCATGTAGGGAATCCCCAGTTGATGGACAAGGGTCCTGCAGGTGCACTGGTCAAGGCAAATCTTGTAAAGATTGTCGTCTTTGAGTATCCTGCGTTGATCGATTTCTTTGAGGATCATTCTGATTTTAGCGTCTATGACATCCTGCCTCTGACCGAGCAAGCCTTCCAGGTCCAGGGAAGAGGCCTCTGGTTTTTTATACCCTGGAACGGAAAGGGAATACATAAGGGCCGTCTTGTCATAGCCATATCGCACAGGGTAGAAATATTTTATGGGGTTTTCAATGGGGGTGTATGTTAGTCCAGCGTGCCTGTTTTCATAATCCAGTGTTATGGTGTTTATGATCATTTGAATCAACTATTTACATTTGTTGTTACTGGAAAGTAGCACTGATATTTAAATTTTTCGGTTTGGCGATGGTTATGGAGAATCCCGTCGGGCCGGCCCTCTGATTGAACACCCTTTCTAAGAGCATTTATGCCAACCGTATTGCCTTGCCTTGAAGAAAATGCTTGATTTCAATTGGAAATAAGTTATGTTGATTTCTCAAAAGTGCAGCAGCCGCTCCACCTTCCGTACCCAATCGCATCGCCAGCCTCTGCTTTTCGATGTCTGTGACGGGGGCTTTTTTATAGAAAATATTTTCAGAATGAGTATGGCGAGAAACTCTTTAAATGGTTAAATATAAACTACGGTTCTGCTCTCTATCTGGCCGTCAAAGACTTTCTTCCCATTGACATAGACAGACCCGCACCCTAAATCGGAATCAATGTTGGCATCACCATTACTATCAGTAAATTTTTCATCGGGTATGGCTAAAAACATTACGTCATAAAGAAGGATGATAACGCCCACGCCTTTTGCCGCCTTGTCGGTGTTCTTATAAAAAACCCTTATCGTTACCATTTTTACCACCCCCTTACGGTACTTCGTTGATAATTTCTCCATTCTTTTCAGGTAAGACAAGGGAAGATGACCAATCATTTTCCAAATCAGTTGATTCGTCTTTTGAAACGACCGCTATGGAAATATTCTCTGATTTGAATACCCGCCTGAATATCTCCACTTCAATCATTGTTTCAAAGAACATCGGCTTTTCTCGTGTGGGAGATTTGACACAAAAAATCGGGTTAGGGGTTAGAATCGCATCAAGAAGCATTTCCGCGTCCTCTCTGACTTCTCCTAACACTTCAAAAGGAATCATTCTCAACTTGGCAGATTGATATTCGATGTATCGATTGCTTCTTTCAAGGTTCTTGGCTTTGCCGTGTGCTAACACATAGAGTGTTTGGGCTACCATTTCCGATATCACTTCCGCGTGGGATTTATCCCAAATACCAATGAAGAATTTCATCAGTCCAGCGTGCCCTATTTCGTGATATAGGACAGTTCGATCGTTTGTACTCAAATAAATCTTTCTTCTCCCGTGGTGATATGAACCAGCGTGGTGGTCGTTTTTTGGGATTTTCTTGATAGTGATTCCCCAGGCCTTGGTCACTTTATCAAAATAGGACGGTTTGCAGGCCGGCTTATCGAGAATCAGGGTGGTTATTATTCCCGACGCAAAAATATTTACAATACTGTCCAGTATTTTCCTGGCACTGTCTTTCATGGTTCACGCCTCTTTTCCAGTCTCCTGTTTTTGTAACAGGATATAATATTTCCGGGGTCCACGCAGACTTTCAAAATACGTACCTTGGGGTGCCTGTAAGATCGCTTAGCCGACGGCAAGGTTTTCCGGTGGATGTTGAATAGCTTCTGAAACAGTCCAATTTTATCTCAACAACCAAACTCCGTTCCTGAATAGAGCTTGAGAAGGTTTCCATCAATAAAATGATATATTTCGAAATGAAACGCTTCACCAAATCCTTCCTCCAATAAAATTTCCAGGTTGCCGTCACCGTCCAAATCGGCGACACAATAATATCGGGGAGAATAAGAGAATCCGGGCGCTCCATAGATCCTCTTTATCGATCTTCCATTGACGGACACAATCATAAATGAGGATATTTCATCAGATTCACCGGCAATCTCCACCAACTCCGGCTTAAAGAGTTTTACAACCGGTTCCAGGATTACAAAATCAATTCTCTTGTCGGCATTGACGTCATACGCCTTCAATTGCCCCATCCGGTATGTCGCAAAATTGATGTTCGACGGCAAAGTCACGGTAAGCTCTTTACGGAGATGATCGCGAGCCATCGCATCAATCAGGGTTCTTAAATCAGCGGGAATTTCATTGACGATCACATCAGCACGGGTCTTCAAAGACATATCCATTCCAGCAAGAAAGACTTCATTGCGGTCTTTCATGGAGCTTATGATTTGATTGGATCGATACAGCGGTTTCCCTTTGGCAACGGTGCTGTCCCCGCAACCCAATCCGCTGTTTTGATAAAGGACTTGCTGAACAAGAAACTTGCCCACATCCGCGCCATCACGGACGATCGTGTAGCTTCTCAGCCCCCGAACCATCTCGGTATAATTTTGGATCTCCTTCTTGCCTTTTTCACCATACAAGTCCACTCGGATCTCATGGTAGCTGTTGTCTGAATAGAACGCTATCGGCGTAATAAAAAAATCCTGGGAATCCTGCAGTTTGACAGCAATCATTATTTTGGGCTTGTTCGCACAAGGTACCGCGAGCGGGACCCCAACCTCGCTCGTGGGGTTCTTTGCTGATGGAAGATTGCGAGTGTCTCCGCCGAGAGGTAATGGGTTCAACAGCATTTCTGAAATCAGTAGAACACCTGCCAGGATAGCGGTCATCCAGGCGAAGCTCCGCCGCGTGCATTTCCCTACTCTTCCAGTCAATCCCAATTTACACACCCCGCTAAAGCCGTTTGCCCCTTCCGGAGAAGGTTCCGTAGAATCAAAGATGCTTGCTGCCATGCATTTCAATGCCATATCATCATCTCAAATGAATATTGGTGGCTATTTGTCGTTTAATGATATGTCGGCCACCCACATTTCGGCATCTGCTTGTTCGTGGGAAGCCCCACACCAGATGATCACAGCTATGGATCGTATCTGTTCAGGATTGATACCCATCAGATTGCTCTCAATTTCCTGACGAATGTCGATGGTATAATTCTGGTTAAACTCCCCTCCCGCAAATTCGATATAGTGCGTTGTGTAGGTATCAGGAGCGCGCCGAGGGACGCCAATCAGCGGCGTATCGGCAAAAGGGTTCTTCACATAATTGACGAGGATGGTACTACCAAGTTTATTGCTTGCTTCATCGAAGTATTGCAGACCGATTTGAGCAACGCCGCTTCCCGAAAAAGCCCTCATCATTCCTTCTCGCGAGTTTGCTTGGAACGAGGCGGTAAGAATGAGATCGGGGCTGGGAACCGTTACAATCTGCGCAAATTGGATATGGCCACTGCCGGTATGGCTGATATGTAAAGCCTTGCCGGACTTGCCATGAGGAAAATTGATGATTTCTGCCTGACTGGAACCGCGGCTGATATCGCCGATAGAGCGTCTCCAATGCTCGTAGCGCATTTGAAAGTCACCATTCAGCAGATAATGGGACTTGTTGACGGATTGCTTCGTTGTTCTATCGAATTCAGCCGCATCACCGTTTATAGATAGTACAGTCATCAGGAACGACGACGGCAAGATCCATATCAAAGCGATTACTTTGAGGGTTAGCTTATTCATTTTTTCCCTCTTCGGAATCGTTAGAGTCAGATTTCTTCCAAGCCTTTCTTTGCTCTCTTATTCGTTCGTCCACAGTCTCTTTATCCATTCCATACATGAACCGAGAGAATTCCTTGATCCTTTCCGCCAACTTTTCATTAAAAACGGTTTGATCTCTGGAGCTCCGAAAACTGAAGGGTGGAACGACATCGATGCCTTGCTGTAGCCGGGCGTAGCCTTGCCAATTGGGAAGCCCTACAATGTCTAAGGAACTGAAATAGGGTTGAAATACAGAAGATATGAGGTGAGCATCTTCCTGGCCAATTCGAAATGCGATAAAGGTCCCGACGTTTCCAATGATGGCGGAGAGGAGATTGTTTCTTACATCCCGAGAAGACATTTGCGCTGTATATTGGGTCGCCAGGGTCAGAGACATCCTGAACTTGCGGGCTTCCGCCAAGAGTTCGGTAAAGTTCTCAGAAGGAAGATTGTGACATTCATCAACGTAGAGATAGAAATCTCGCCGTTTGTCTTTTGGAAGATTCCCTCTCTTCATGGCCGCATACTTAAATCGTGATACCATCATGTTGGCTAAAAGAGAGCTGACTTGGGAGCCAAAGCGGCCCTTGCCCAGCTTCACCAGGAATATTTTCCCGTTATTCATGATATCTTCAAAGTCGAAAGGGGTCCACTCCTGACCGATGATCCGCATCAATGTCGTGTCATTCGTTAAACGACCGAACTTTGATGTGACATAAGGGGCAATATTCCGTATGCTGGCATCACCGTTCGTCTTCTCCAATTCACGGATAAAATCTCTATTGGAGGGGTCATCAATCCTGGAACCGAGCCAGTCACGGAAACTTTCGCTGAGATAGCACATCATGAAGTTGAGAATGGTCGGGGTGAAATCATCGCGCTTCCGTTCCCCCATCAGCAATTTGAGCATACCCCGCAGGTTGGATTCAAACATGGGTCCCCCGGTCTGTCTCATATCGTAGAGATGATCTATCAGAGTATAGAGCTCATCGATGATCAAATCTCTCTCATCAATCGTAGACCATTGGAGGATATTAAATCCCACGGGGTGCTCACGATCAAGCACATCAAAGAGTATAACGTCTTCCATCCGTTCCGGTTGAATCTTGCCAAGGAGAGAGTCAATCAAATCCCCATGTGGATCGATAACCGCCAGCCCCTGGCCCCCCCTTATGTCCTGGAGAATCATGGACTCCATCAGGGTGGATTTACCGGTGCCCGTCTGGCCGATGATGAAGGTATGGCGCATGCGATCGTCAGCACCGATGGAGATCGGCTGGGCCATGTGTTTATGTTCGTTTACAAAGAGTGCTATGGCATGTTCCTTCTTTGAATAATTCTGAGAGGTTATCGCGAGGCCGGTTCGACAACGTCTCACAGGAAGTCCTGTAAAATCCTCTATCGGAGGCGAAGGAAATCGAAAAGCGGACGCCGCTTCTGCAACTGAAAAGGCCTCTTTTTCATAAAAATAGCTGGTATCCAAAACATCCTGCACATCGACCTTTGAAACAGTGAAGTCCGCTTGAAACAGGCGATGTTCTTTCGGTGAGAAATGGCCGGTAATTGCATGTCCGGTTACATGTCCCAAAGATATGTCGAGGGGATGCATCGCCAGGAGAAAAACGCCTGTGTGAAAACACGCTGAGGTGAGATCTGATAAATGTTCAAGTGTTACGTCTCGAATCATTTCAACCTGTTTTTTCAAGGCAATCTGATAGGGTTCGCCGCTGGAGAGAAACAGCTCGCAGTTCCGAAGATTGTTTTCCAGTTCAGTGAGCTGTATAGCGCTCAGGCTTGTCGGCTTGATCCGGATAATGAATTGAATGGGGTCCAATTGGTTAATCAGGGTGTCCATCAGATGCGACCAGTCATCTAATGAGGGTATCCAGGGATAGCGGTGTTGAATCATGAATCTACAATCCTCTCCTGCGGAGGGAGTCGCTTGCAGCCCCACAACTCGTTTTCGAAAAGGTTCGGATAGATTGATCTGGTTGACACGGCGATGGAGAGTAACGGCTTGGGTCGCTTGGAAATAGAGATTCTTATGCGTTAATTCTCCAACCTCAATGATCGGTACAAATTCAATTTCGGGAAAGTGAGAGATCAGCAGAGGCATCAGGGCCAGATATCGGGTGATTATTTCCTCTTTTGCCGCTCCTTCGGTTGCCGAGAGCGTATGAAGCAAAATGACGATATGGATTTTCCCTTTAGGTTTACAGATCAGATCCGGCGCGGTTGTGATCCTTATTTCCAAGGTCAAATGTTCCGGCCATCCTGCTAAAGCCCGAAGAAACGCATCTCTGTTGGTTTGAAAATATTGAGGCTCCGGACCTTGGTCAATTCCACCACGATCGCCATGGAAGTCGCCTTGATCCCTGATGAGGTTTCTCTTAAGGATGGATTTAAAAACAACACCAACCGTTGCGGCCACTCCCGCCGCGGTTCGCTCGACATTCACTTTCGGGAAATAGGGCACTGATTTCATGTTTCCGACTTCCTTTTTGTTAAAGCTCCCCTCGCTGCTTTAGGCGAGCATGTTAATAATGAATTAACGTGAAGATGGGGCATTGCTTTCATCATTTGGATTCATTCCCTATCATATTAGGAATCTCTATCTGTTGATCGATAACTTCTTCGCTCAAATGCAGGATGCGGCCAATGGCCTTTCGGGATAAACCTACGCAATACAACTCTTTTGCCATTTCCCTTTTCGCTGAAAGGTTCGCGTGCCCCATGAATTCACTCATAGGATGTATTTCCAGTTTATGCTCCTTTAGATCCTCGATCAATTCGAGAGATTTCACATAGTCTTTCATTAACATATAATCGACCTCTTTTTCATATAAATATTAGAAATCATTTTAAAATACTTAATAATCTTCTTTTTGCTCGTCGCGATTTGCTTTCCTCTTTAATATTAAGAACGATAAAATAAAAAAAATAGCACAAAAAAGTCCCTTAAAGAAATTTGAAATAAGAAAAGCGTTAAACAAATGATTTGACAGCGAACTGATGAAATGCTAAATATAGTCATTCTTTAGCATTTTCCATGCTTTGCAGCATCGAGTTCCCCCGCTTTGCTTCAACAGGGAGTTTTAGTAATCGTTTGGCTTGGTGAGCGGAAACATGACCGGATCCTCCCTCAAATATAAGAATGAAATCCCCCGGCCGGTGGAAATCCATCGCCTAAAAAACGCATCCGATAACGAATTGGTCAATCTCTGCCGCGAAAACCACCGCCCTGCTTGGGAAGAATTTTTCAGACGTTTCATCTCATTAATAAAACAAGCAATAAAAGAGAAACTGCGAGAGCATGGCTATGGATACCTGAGAGACGATCAGGATATCCTGTGGGATATTCACGGGAAGATTGTGGAGAAATTGTACGGCCGTGGTCTGTTGCGCCAATGCGTCAACGCTGAAGGTGTACGCCCATGGCTCAAGACCGTCGCACAAAATCAGACAACAGACTGGATCATTAAGCAGGGACGAAAAAAACGGCTTCCTCAAAAGCAGGCAGAAAAGTCGAAGGTCTCTCTGTCTGAGCCGATAAAGGGCACATCGGGACTTACACTGGAGGACACAATATACGATGAAATTGAGCCCGATGGTGATTTACAGGTTTATGTCGAAAGTGTACTGGAGCGGATAGGTAAAACCGGGGACGACAGAAAACTGTGGATCCTCCGGTTGACCCTCATCTCGCTATTGCCGTTATCTCAAGAAGAAATTGCAGAGTTGGCGACGTTTTGCGGTTATCCTGAGAGCGAGGTGAGAAGCCGTGTTGCTGCAATGATGCAGCATGTCGAGGCAAAAGAGGAGAGAAGAATCCAGGTGTTGGGAAAGGCTATTCTTCTTTGGCATGAAATAAGACGGCTGGAAGCGCGGTTGATTGATGGAAGTAAGTTGCTTTCCAATGCTGAGACTGAAAGGATTATGTGCGAAATAGCGGGGAAAACGGAACAAAGGGAGAAATTGCTGAAAGACGGCCGGAGATTGAGCAGGCCGGCAAATCGCGATGTGGCGGAACTTGTCGGTTTGCCCGAAGATCAGGCGGAGCAGGTTAGCACTCTTCTCATCAGGGCAAGGAATATGCTGCGGACCACAATGGAAAGGCGGGTTCCGCTGGACGAGTTGTAAAGGTTTCTGTTTTCCGGCGTTTTTTTAGGGAGAATGCGATATTGAAAGACCGTAAGGATTTTATAAACCGGGTGATTTCTATTATGTCCGATTCCCTGGAGCCATTTAAGAACCAGCAGGAAAACGAGGCACTCCTGAAGAAAACATATGATCTTCTAAACAGACTCGATAACCCCCCCGCAGACAATCTTATGCAGCTCATCATTAAGGCAAGCGGGAAGGTCCTTGAATTGTTATCGACAACAGGAGAACCTCTACATGTGCCGGCATTGGCGATAGAGCGAGGGGCACTCGCCACACAGGAAAAGACAGAGCCTCTCCGCATCATTCAGGAATTTGCCAAGCCCCCTGTTTCTCTCCAGCTATCAGTGGAAATGGGTAAGAAAGAGGGCGATCTGCATCTGAAGACTTCTCTTTATGACTGGAAGAAAGAGGAATTCATGCCAGGTATTGAGATAGCCATGGCAGGGGCGGAAACCCTTGAAAAAATGATTAGTGATGAAAATGGAGAAGCGTTGTTCAGGATAGGAAAGCCGGGAGATTATCGGGCAACGCTCACTGCCGGCGCTGAAAAAATAGGTGAAATCTCTCTAATAGTTTATGGATGAGTCATGAAAGTTCCCTGGTCGCCGGAAGAGCTGAATGAAATACTTAAGGCAGACAGCGGGTTCAAGAATCTTCTTGGCTCACTTGCACCGTCCGAAAGGAATTTTATCGAGAAGCTCCTGGCCGACGGATCAGATATTGCGGGGATTCTTGATTCTCTTCCATTACCGCTAAAAGAGATTACTGAAGCCTGTCTGACAACCGTCAACGAAACTCCACAAAAAGCCCTCGAGCTTTTTCAGCAATGCCGTTTCTTCGAAGCGCGTGACTTGCTGCTGAAAACCTTGGATATTTATACCTTCCATGACAGAACAATCCCAGAGGCGCTAAACACGGCTTTGGTGTTCGCAAACAAGCGCGTCCAGGCGCTTTCCTGCAATCTATTGGGCGATGTCGAATGGGAGCTTGGGAATTCTGGAAGGGCTGGGCATTACTATCATAAGGCCCTCGATTTGGCCGAAGAGATCAGTGATGTAGATACCATCGCGAAAGCCATGCAAGGATTGGGCGTTTATTACTGGGATCTGGCCGATATAGAGAAGGGGTTGTCCTACTGCAATCAGGCACTGGAGGTACTGACAGGCCATAACGACCGCTGGAGGACGACGAATAAGGCATTAACCTCTTTGGGAATAATGTACGGCGAGTTGGGAAAGCATGAAAAGTCCCTTGAATACGCCAAACAAGCGGTAGATTTTAGCTTACAGGACGGTGACCGGAGGATACTCCCGATCGCTCTGAGCAACCTGGCTATTATCTATTTGGAATTGAGTGATTTCGATCAAGCCAAAGAGGCTTTGGAAAAGGCTTTAGAGATAGCCCGGCAAGAAAGGAATCTGCGACAGGAAATCTTGATACTCAACAATTATTCAATTTGCCGTCTCCGACAATCCACGGATCAGGGTGAGGTAGACCTTGCATCGGATTATCTTGGTACCGCACTGGTTATAAGCAGAGAGATCGGCTCACGAAGCCTTCTGGCCCTGACATTGGGTAACTTAGGGCTTATCTATCAACTGACTCTTAGAGCGAAGGAAGCCGGTGAAGCCTTTCGGGAGTCGGTGAAAATTTATCAGCAGATCGGGGCGAGGTCTTGCGAAGCGACGGCACTGCAGAAGCTCGGAAGCCATCTGCAAGAACATGAAGATGATCCGGAAGGGGCATGTCGAGCCTACCAGGAGGCAATCGATCTCGTGGAAAAGATCCGGGGTGGATTGAAGCGGGAGGACCACCGGATCGGGTATGCGGATACGGCAGTGGAGCCATACCAGATGCTGGTAGAGACGCTCTTGGGACTGGGAAAAGCGGAGGATGCCCTTGTGTATGTGGAAAGGGCTAAATCACGGGCGCTCCTGGAGTTTCTATCGCAGCAATTGTGTGACACGCTGCCGGTAAAGAGTGATGAAGGAGCTGTTTGCCGGGTTATGGAGCTGTTGGGAGAAATAGAAGAGATCCGAAAGAGTCTCGAAGCCATGCAGCGGCAAGAGGAGCGCGGAACAGAACCAGGGATTGAGAGTGGCTCAGGGGTTGCCTATAATGGGCGGTTGAATCCCCTTTTGGATCGTCTGGCGGAAAAGGAATGCGCCTTCAATCAGGCCTGTGAGGAGCTAAATACCTTAGAACCGGAGAGCGCGTCGCTTGCAAGGGTCCTGCCTATCTCTGCTGAAGAAATTAAGAATATCCTGGATCCCGATAGCATCTTTCTTGAGCTATTCCAGGGAGATGATCTCCTCCATATTTTCATAGTCGGTCATACGGGGCCGGTCAGGGTCGTGACGGTCCATCTGCCTTTCGAAGAGGCGATGGAGGGGGTCTGGAGTCTCCTCGCAGGTCTGCGTGTCACACGCACTTTGGATGTCCGCTCACATGATTATATCCGGGAGATGCGGCAACCGCTGTCCCTTTTTCATGACCTTTTGATCAGTTCATTAAAACCCTATCTTGATTCCTGTCGCCGGGTCATTATCGCTCCCCACCTCTTCTGGCACTACCTGCCATTCCAAGCACTCTATGACCGGGAAGAAAAAAAGTATCTATGCGACCAGTATGAGATCAGCTATTCCCCTTCGGCATCTGTATTACGGATGTGTCTGGGGAAGAACCGTATACAGCACGCAAGTGCGTTGATATTTGCCCGGAACAATGGTGACTTGCCTCATGCAGAGCGGGAGGGAGAACTGCTGGCCGGAGCGTTTTATCCCGCCGGTGATCTTTATAAGGGTCAGATGGCCCATCTGGGGCAGCTCCGGAAGAGAAAAAATGGCTCCGACGTCATTCATTTTGCCTGTCATGGCCAATTCAACCACGAGCAGCCATTTTTGTCGGGAGTGGACATCCCTCCTGGAGAGGGGCAGGGAAGGAGGACTTTCCTTATCGATTTTTTCCACCAGAAGTTTGACTGTACTCTCGTTACGTTGAGCGCCTGCGATTCTGGCCTGATCCGTTTTACCACTGCAGATGAACTGCTGGGACTCAGCCGGGGGCTCTTTTATGCAGGGGCGGCGGCGGTCTTGCTGAGCCTGTGGCAGGTAGCGGATGAATCCACCTGTTACCTTATGGAGAACTTCTACTGGCATTACGTGAAAAACGGTAGGAGCAAGGCATGCGCCTTGCAACTGGCCATGCAGGCGGTTAAAGTTCAACCTGAGTATGCGCATCCCTATTATTGGGCGTCCTTTGTGGTAATGGGGGATTGGCGTTAAAAATATTTTAGGGAGAAGTGTCAATTTTTGTGCTAACTGTCGTTATAAATATAAAAAGATTAGATTGAGACCATAATGTTTAAAATCAATTCAAATAGCTCAATCATTGGGGAGGATCTATGTTTGATTTTGATGATAAATTTGAAAAACATATGCAAGAAGCAGAAGTTAATTTCCCAAGTGTTCTTGCTCTTAAAGAGAAAGATAATATTCATGAGGCAATTGATGAGCTTGCTTCTATCTTCGAAGTGCAATCAGGAGGAAAATCTCCACTCGAAACCTTGCCGCGGCTTATTGCTCTACATGATAAGCTTGCCGAGGCTATAGAAGAATCTATCACTAATGCAGCAATAAGAGACCTATTTGATCGAGCAAAAATAAGTGGAAAGGCAAGAACTACTGTGTCAATTGCAGAAGGTCCCATAAATTTTTTCAAATCATTGAAAAATGCTATCGGAGGAATTTCCACTACTACTGCAATAGGGAAATTAGCATCGAAACTAAGAGAGTGGAGCGCTCAACTAAAAAATACTTAACCAACCTAAGTTGCCTAATAAATGGGATAATATAATAAAAATGGAATGATTTGTATCAGTTGAGTGTGAAAAGATGCCTAAAGGAAAATCCAATAATTGTATTACACAGGAACTGACAATTACGTTGCGCTTCATTGCCCCCGGTTATGCGAATCGTTCTGAGGTAAAGGCTTTATCCAGCATGCTGGACCGTGTGCCGGACTTCTGCCATGTCGATTTGTCCGGCCATGTGGGGCGCAGGGCTAAAACTAGGGAGTCTGAATGATGAATATACTCGAGGAAGTGAATACCTTTGCAGACTGGATCGTGAGTTTGAGGCGTCAAATCCATCGCCATCCGGAGTTGATGTACAAAGAAATCGAAACCAGCCGACTCGTCCGTGACACGCTCGACCAGTTGGGCATCCCCTATGACTATCCGTTTGCTGAGACGGGGGTCGTAGCTACGCTCGGAGGCAGAAAGAGGCCGTGTGTTGCGCTGCGCGCGGATATGGATGCGCTTCCGATCCATGAGGAAACCGAGGTCCCCTTTCGCAGTGAAGAGGATGGCAAAATGCATGCGTGTGGGCACGACTGTCACACGGCCATGCTGTTGGGAGCGGCCCGGTTGATTAAGGCCCACGAGTCTAAGCTGCGTGGTACGGTCAAACTCATTTTCCAGCCTGCGGAGGAGGGAGGAGCGGGAGCCGATCGCATGTGCCAAGAAGGGGCACTCGATGAGCCAAAAGTGGAGCGGATCTTCGGCCTCCACGTTTGGCCGTCGATGACGACGGGAACGGTCGCCTGCAGCCCAGGTATGATCCTGGCCTCGGCGGGTTTCTTCGAGATCACCGTGAAGGGTAAAGGTGGCCACGGCGCACTACCTCACCTCACAATCGATCCGATTACCTGTGCGGCCAAGATTATCGTTGAGTTGCAGACGATTGTGTCGCGTGAAACGAACCCCTTCTCTCCGACTGTCGTCTCAGTCGGATCGATTTGTGGTGGCGAAGCGATGAACGTGATCCCCGAAGAGGTCAAGCTCATCGGCACATTCCGTAGCCTATCGGAAACGGGCCTTGCTACTGTCAAGAAACGCATCGAGGAGATCGCTGTCGGTATTGCGAAGGCGAATCGCTGCATGGCGAAGATCGTCTACCCGATGCGAGAGTTTCCCCCGACGATCAACGACGAGATGTGCTGGGCCTTGACTCAAAAAGCGGCAGAAGGGCTGGTCGGTACTCACAATGTGCTCGTCATGGAACCTATTCTTGGTAGCGAGGACTTCGCCTTCTATCAACAGCGTATTCCGGGCTGCTTAGCCTTCCTCGGCGTGAGCGCCCCGGCTTGGGAAACGAGGTACGGAGTCCACCATCCCATGTTCAGGGTCGATGAGGCAGCGCTTCCCCTTGGGTCTGCGTGGCTCGTAGCGATGGTTACGGAGTCGCTTGCGGAATTAAGAGAGTGATGCCTCGGTATGTTGCTCGCTTGTCGGTCGATGATACCGAACCAAGCGCTGCACCTCACCGGGGCCGCAATACCGGTTTCGCGCATGTCGGAGGCGGCTCTGGCAGATAAACTTAGTTGCTTAGCCATGTATATTCATTTGCTGTTAAAGGATTAATACCAAATGGCAATAACCTGCCCAAACTGTCATTTTGCAGGCAACCCTAATTCGGCACAAAATTGCCAGAGTTGCGGCAGACCTTTGCCTGCAGGTCAAAACCAAGCGCAACCGGTGGCACCCTCCGACCAACAAGCCACACCGCCTGGGTCGCATACGGCCATTGCGTCTCAGAACCAGCTTGCCGGGAAAGTTACGTGGATTGAACAGACATTGGAACAGGTCGATTTTGACTGGTACCGTTTCCTATCACAGCTTATGTTATTCCTGCTTTGTTTGCCGATCTTTGCCGCTATTTTTACACTGAGTTTTGTCCTTTGGATCGCTTTTTCCATATTAGGTTTCAGGAATATGTCGCATGACCTAAGCCCGTTTAATCTTGTGAATACCATTACTTCTTTCGGCACTTTGATAGCCATCGTTTCCCCTCGTGTCCCACGCTGCACACAGGTCCCGGCAATCAGGCTGACGGTACAAAATTCAAGCGGTGAAAGCGCCGCACTGATAAAAGGGCAACTTACAACCGGCACATTTCGCAGGGGAGACGACGTCCAACTACTGGGAGATTGGAGAAATGGCACATTGGCTGTGCGGAGTGGGGTCAATAGCACGCTGAATACCAGCATCGTTTTGAAGAAGAGTTACTGGAACGTCGTTTTCTGGGTAATGATCAGCATTGTTGTTTTGGTATTGATGATTGTTTTAAGGAGTTACTGATGCTTCCAGAATTGAGTGCCGCCGGTGCGTTGCCGGACAAACTTTCCCTCATAGAGCGGAGAGATCTGGATGGGGCGGACTTGCAGTTCCCGGAGCACCTCCAGTTCATCGGGAATTTTGCCTTTGATCGCATCAGGGGCAGACAGAAACTTCTGAAACAGAACGAAAATCAATCAGCACCGGATGACATAGCCGCACCCCTTCTAACCGGTCTCTATGCCCTCCAGACGTCTTTCTGCTATGTTATCGATTCTCACCCGGATCATGTCGAAATCCATGTGGGCAGCCGCTGTGGCAATGACCAGGGAAATAATGCAGTTCACAGGTGCATCCTTGAAGGGTATGTGGGCAGTGAAAATCTCCGGAGAGATTCCCGCATCAATGATTACATCCGCAAGCTGGCCAGCCGTTCAGTCTGCGGTGCGATCACCGGTGTGCCGGCAATGCCGCCTGCCTTACCTGCGATCCGCAAGATCATACCCTCCGATAAATGGCTAAAAGCACTTCAGGGGGAAAAGTGGACCTACCTTTTCTGTGGCTTCTGCCTTTCACGAGAAATGATAGCAGAATATGAGCGGCAGCTTATCGCAGAGGTTGCCATTTTGCGAAACAGGTCTATACGTGATGATATCCTTTATGAGGAAAAAAGGCTTGCCGAACATTATCAATCGGCTCTTGAGGCATATCTGAAACGGCTTGAGCAAGGGCGTCTCATCGGCGCCTGGCAGACGGGCATCTATTTCTTTGCAGAAAGTGAAGCCATCATCAGGCAGGGTCTGGGGATGATCAGTTCTCACTTCAGCAATAGAAAAACTATTGTCCAGCCCATCCGTGCCCACCTGTGCCGCAAGAACAAAGAGTTAAAACCCTCCTTTGCCAACCTGCTTACCTCATCTGAGGCCGCGGCGCTTCTGACCCTCCCTGAAGAAGAGGTTCCCGGCTTTGAGATCCGGCAGGTTGCGCAATTCGATACAGACCTCGGTGAGACAAGACCCCCAAATCCGGTAGAAATAGGCAAGGTCATCAGAAACTGGATGGTGACTGAAAATACCTACTCTCTGGAGATGGCCGACCTAAGTAAGCACGGCCTGGTCACGGGGGTGACGGGCAGCGGTAAGACCACTACTTGTCTGAATATCCTGAGGCAGTTGAAGCAAAAAGGGGTTCCTTTTTTGGTCATAGAATCAGCCAAATCCGAATATCGGCAGTTGCTCAATGATCCCCTCTTCGGAGACATGCTGATATTTACGCTGGGAGATGAAACCCCGGAACTGTCGGCGCCTTTCCGGATGAACCCCTTCGAGGTGCCGGCGGGCATCCTTGTGCAGACCCACCTTGATTATCTAAAATCCTTGTTCAGGGCAAGTTTTGTCATGTATGCACCTATGCCGTATGTACTTGAAGAAGCCCTCTATGAGGTTTACCGGGATAAGGGGTGGAACCTCTCGGCAAACGCTAATGAACGGGGTATGAGCAATCTGGCATTCCCGACTCTCACAGACCTCTACGAGAAGATCGATGGTGTGGTCTCCCGGCTTGGTTATGACGAACGTATCTCGAAAGATATCCTGGCGGGCCTCAAAACGCGCATCAACAACATGCGGCTGGGGGGAAAGGGCCTTATGCTCGATACCCGCCAATCCGTCTCAATTGACCGGCTCATGGAAAAACCTGTGCTCCTCGAACTCAAAAAACTCGGAAATGACGACGAGAAGGCGTTCATCATCGGGCTTATCCTTACGAGGATCTATGAATATTACGACAGCCGGGAACGAAAACGGCCACCTATGGGAATAAGCCACTTGACCCTGATCGAAGAAGCTCATCGGCTTCTTAAACATGTCCCAGAAGAGGCCTCCGAAGCTGACGGCAACGTTCGGGGAAAGGCCGTCGAGACCTTCTGCAACATGCTTGCGGAAATAAGGGCGTACGGTGAAGCGGTTTTCGTTGCCGAACAGATCCCGGCCAAGCTCGCACGCGATGTTATCAAGAATACCAACCTCAAGATCATGCACCGGATTGTGGCGCGGGATGACCGGGACATCGTGGGGGACACCATGAACCTGACGGAAGAGCAGAAGCGATATGTGACAACCCTGGAAAAAGGAAAGGCGCTCATCTATGCCGAGGGCATGGACAGCCCCTTCCTTGTTTCCGTGCCGGCGTTCAACATAAAAGATGACGTCATGGTTAAGCCGATAAACGAGCAGATGATTTCCCGGCATATGCACCAATTGTTTTATGCGAAGGAGCCCTTCTCCCTATTGAGATACCCTGAGTGCAAAGCCTGTGGCGCGGGCCAAAGCAGGTGCGAAACATTAAGAGAGACAATCAAAGGGATCATAGCCACTGATAGGGCAAAGGAACATTTTAACCGTGTTTTTCTAACGGTTGCCCTTTCCGATATGCCACCGGATATCGAGAATGACATTGACCGCTTGATTCTGGGAAAAATGAATCCCAAAGATCAGGAGGGACTGAGAAACGCTCGCCTGTGTTTCATTGTGCATGCAATGTATCAAACGGCGGAAGCGCAAGGCTCTTTTTATGAATACCCGTACAGTGAAATGGAAAGGCTTGTCTCTGCCTTTGTCCTTTATATGAAATCGCTTATGGCGAATATGACGATTGAAAAAGGAGCGCAAGCCACGTTCAGAGAGACATTCGATGCCTTGCGCAAAAAGACAGAGGTGCCTTTCCCCGGTTGTTTCCACTGTGGGAACAAGTGCTATTATCGTTTCGAGACCGCACGACTCTTGCGAGACGGCAATAGCAACGCCGATTATGATTATGTGACGACAAATGTCGGTGACGATAACAGGATGTGGACGGAACTGGCAAGACTCTGCAAGAAGGTCTCTCACAGAACCATAAGAAGCAATGATCCTAACATATTGAAAGACCTGGCGCTCTGTTACCTTTCCCAGAAGGTGGCTCATGTTGGGCATCCGCCCGCCCTTCAGGAAAAGGTTATTCGCAATATAAACCGGGTCTTTGAGCAGGGGGCGGTAAGATTGGAGGATCAACCATGAACGGTGAGCGAGATAATGAAAGTGATGATCGTTCGCGCCAGGAGGCAATAGATTCTGGTGATGTGAAGGAGCATGGAGACAAAGCTCATGCTCAGGAACAACGATTCGAAAATGCACGGGACTTCACCGCGCAAGATCGAGAGCGCACCACGGAACGTCAGAAAAAGGCTGAGATTGTGGAGGGGATGGTATCAAGGGACTTTCCGATAAATCCCGAAAAGCGCCTTGATAACGCCAAAGACTTCCATTATGCCGACACAGGTGAATTTGGAAATGAGCTTGAAAAGCGCGATAGTTCGACCACTGAAGAGGATAAGAGGTTAACCGGTGGATTCAATGACAGCAGTGACAACCAAGTGTTTGTAAAAGATGAAGGCGACACCCTCAAGACAAGCATTCACGAAAAGCTCCACCAAAAGAGCACGAGCGAACTCCCGACCCGCATGAATGAGGGAGTTACGGAACATCTGGCGCGCCGGGAGGCAGGCCCCTGGGGCGAATTGAAAAATATCGACAGTCAAGGCAGAGAAATCCCTAAGACCCCATCGGATTACGAGAAGGAAGTCGAGACCGCTTCGAAACTTTCTGCACTTGCCGGTGATGCAAATATCCATGCTGCCTATTTTGAAGGAAAAACAGAGCAGTTGAGGGGTGCAGTTGATAGTGAATTAGGGGAAGGATCGTTTCAGAAAGTATCAGAGGCACTTGAAAAAAGAGACTATGATACGGCGGCAGAAATTATTGATAAGCATAAAAAAACATAGATAGATTGAAAGGGAAATAGGCATGGCTTCGATAATTTCTTTCATTAATACCTTGGCGCCTCTCATTATGGTAGTGCTTGCCTTCGGGATCATGTTCCGGGTTGTGCGGATAAGGAGCGTCCTTTTCTTTTTGCTTTTTCTGATGCTGTTGCCATTTATAGGCTCGGCGATTTCCCAAGCCTTCGAATCAAGTTTTTCGTCTGGTCTTTCTTGGAGGACCTGGTTGATTATGGCTTTCATAGTGCTTATTACTTTACGGCTTTTCCTCGATAGAGTATTCAGGAGAAGGAGATGATGCAAAGCTTGCCTTAGCCCCATAACTTAACCAATGGCATGGGTATCTTAATTATGGTATCTGTAGGGAACAAACCGAGTTTTGGTTTCGGCCAATATGAGATTGACCGGGAGTAAGTTCCTTGGGTGAAATTTTCGAAAAACTCTGCAAGCGAGAAAACTTTGAACTGGCATGGCAGCGCGTTCTGCGTAAGAATGCCGCAGGCGGTATCGATGGATTATCGCCAACAGGGATAGACCCAAACATAGATAAAACGATCAACGATCTTATCCAGGATTTGAGGACTGGCCGTTATATCCCCCTCCCCTATGCACGGGGACAAATTCCAAAATTCAACGAAGAAAACGAATGGCGCGATCTTTCATTACCGGCAGTAAAAGACAAAATCGTTCAACAGGTTTTCGTTCAGGCTGTTGAAGATGTCTTTGAGCCTATGTTTTTAGACTGCAGTTATGCCTACCGCAAAGGGAAAGGTCCTGTTCGCGCCATCGCCCGTGTCGAGCATATTCTGACGTCCGCTCATGTCAAATGGGTGGCTACTCTTGATATTGATAATTTCTTCGACAGCCTCGGCCATGAAATCCTTGTCACAGAAATCAGGAGGAAAATCAATGAACCGGAAGTGCTCAACCTGATCACCCTCTGGTTGAATACCGGCATTATCAGCGCCCGAGGGGAGTGGGATGCACCTCATGAAGGAATCGGCCAGGGATCGATTGTCTCGCCGCTGTTTTCAAATGTTTATCTGCATAAACTGGATGAGCTTGCCATCCAGAATCAGTATCATTATATCCGCTACAGCGATAATTTTATCCTTTTGGCTGAGACTAAAGACAGCCTTTATATCTCCTACGAACGCTTGAAGGCGTATCTCGAAGAATCCCTTAAACTGCGCTTGAACGATAATCCCTATCCTTTCAAGTCTATAGATCATGGTTTTGCCTTTCTTGGCGTCTATTTCAAGGGCGCCTTGCGGCGGATCAGCTACCCGAAAGAAACCAAAATTTATCGGAAATTAAGCTGGTTGACGGATAAGGCCAGCCAGCGTGATCCGAAATTGACAATTCACCGGTTGAATGAAAGCGTCGAAGGATCGCAGCGGTATTATGGCTTTATCCAGCCCGTAGATCAATTTCGCGAATTCGATCAACATCTGCTGAAGCGATTGAAATTTCTTTTCAGTTTCTTCATCGAACGTAAGATGTTGCCTTCATGGGACGATGCTGTCGCCCTTTCCGCAAAAATAAACTTTTTCACCAACCATACAATCAGTGAAAAACAAGATATTTTCAAGTCGTTTTTTCGCGAAATCCAAGCCATAGCACAGAAGCAAGCAGAGCCAAAGCAGGAAGAGTCACCGATTCCGGACCCAGCAGCGCAAGCAAAACGACAAAGCGCTCAGCAAAATCGTTATGTAAAAAAGATTTCTGACCAGTCGGAAATCAGCATCTCTACCCCTGGCATATTCATTGGCAAGACATCAAACCGTCTGGTGGTGAGGGAACAGCGGAAAAATATCATCGAGATTCCTTTTCAGAAAGTAAAAAACATATCCATTCATGCCAATGGCGTCAGTTTCTCCAGCGATTTGATCTACCAATGCTCACAGAACCATATCCCCATTACCTTTTATTCATTCAAGGGCATGCCAATTGCCGTCCTTCAAAGTCCTCTGCATTCGATGGGTTCGCTATCCGTTATGCAGATCAAGGCCTATGAGACGGAAAAGGCTATGTGCCTGGTAAAGAAGACGATTGCGGGGAAATCAAAGAATCAGCTCAATCTGATGAAGTTCTATTTACGTTCCCGAAAGGAAAATCACGCAGATTTTGCAATCTTCATAAAAGAAAATGAAGAAAAGATGAAGAATATTCTGAAGGAGTTATCAAATATACAACTTAATGGCGATTATTCCGTCGCACGGGATCGCATCTTTTCCATGGAGGCGAGGATCAGCGCCCTATATTGGGAGGCGATGAAAAAACTTGTCCCTCCAGATATGGGCTTCGTGAAGCGAGACCGGTATCAAGCCACAGACATCGTTAATTGTCTGCTGAATTATGGTTACGGCATTCTTTATCAAAGGGTATGGCAGGCGGTATCAGCGACCGGTCTCAATCCCCATATCAGTTTTCTTCATGCTTTCCAAGCGAACAAACCTACCCTTGTTTACGATCTTATCGAGGAATTCCGTCAGCCTTTCGTTGACCGGGCCATCTTCAGCCTTTTGACAAAAGGGAAAAAAGGCACTGATTTAAAAGTGGATCAACAAACGGGCCTTCTAAACAAGGGAACCAAAGAACAAGCCGCAAAAGCAGTCTTGGGGAGACTGAACAGCCTGCTAATCTACCGGGATAAAAAGATTAAAGGCGAGGACATTATCAAATCACAGGTTAGTGATGTAGCCTCTTATATAAAAGATGGGAAAGGATACAAACCATTCATTTCAGGATATTAAATGTCACATGATGATGGATCGAGATAGGAGCAGGACATGATTATCGTTGTAGCCTACGATATATGTTCAGACCGTAGAAGAACAAAAATGGAAAAGCTTTTGAAGGATTATGGCCAAAGGGTCAACTACAGTGTCTTCGAGTGTGACATTGAAAAAGCATTTTATCCGGAATTGAAAAAAAGGACTCGTGCAATAATCGACAAAAAAGAAGATCGTGTGCTATTTTACCCCTTGTGTCTGGAATGTCTGAAAAAGCGCAATCATGAGGGTAAAACGGTACCGGCTATTCCGGAAAGGCTGATCAATCTGTGAGACGTCGGTCTATGATCAAAAAAGCGGGAACATCGGTGGAGTATCTTCAAAGATTTGGCTCAAGCCGGAATGTGGACGCAATCGCCTGTAATTATATTGCTATTTGTGATATTGATGTTTTGTGTCAGCGACCGAAAAAGTTTGAAGATGCCCATTTTGCGCTGTCCCAAGATGAGGAGCTTCAAAAATTGTGGTTTTTTGAAAAAAACAGATATAATATATTCCGTATATTCATGTAGTTAGAGAGGCACCTTGGTATGAAGACAGTGTAAAGTTTGAAGATGGTCCTTTTCATGGAAAAGGCGGGATTATCTTCAAGGATTTGTTTTTATTTATTGCCAATAATTAACAAATGGTTACATGTGACAGGACAATGAAATCCTGCGAAGTCGGGTGTCCGAAGTGGGTCATCTTCAAATATTTTCCTGGAAATCGAAAAAGAGCTTGACTTGGAAAGCAAATTTTGATTTCATAAGTGACAAAAGGAAACGGCGTGATTCGCAAAGCAGCATAAATGCTACTGTACTCAGACCGACCTGATTTAAGAAGGGATTGCGACGATACTCATTGTTAGTAGTTCTTTACGTGTATATCGTACTCAGACCGACCTGATTTAAGAAGGGATTGCGACACTCTACTGCCTCTTGATGAATTTGTATCCATAGTTTATGTACTCAGACCGACCTGATTTAAGAAGGGATTGCGACAGTCTCTGAATTAATTTACTCATAGCTTCGATTATATCGTACTCAGACCGACCTGATTTAAGAAGGGATTGCGACAGTCCTTTCATTACCAGGAATGACCGAAGATGATAACACAAGTACTCAGACCGACCTGATTTAAGAAGGGATTGCGACTGTCGGCGCCAACAGCCTTCAGGGAACTTATTACTGTACTCAGACCGACCTGATTTAAGAAGGGATTGCGACGAAACCCCTCTTTACCTCTTTTTCAAAATCTGAGAAGTAGGTACTCAGACCGACCTGATTTAAGAAGGGATTGCGACAGGCTAATTGACGGCAAAGCTTGCCGCGTTGGTTAGCGTACTCAGACCGACCTGATTTAAGAAGGGATTGCGACTTCGTGGTATCTTTCTTCTTCATTGGTTTACTACCTGTACTCAGACCGACCTGATTTAAGAAGGGATTGCGACAAGCCGAGGGCAATGAATGCGCTCGGCTTCTATAAGTACTCAGACCGACCTGATTTAAGAAGGGATTGCGACACCCACGTTTGTAATGCAACAGATACAGCCGGGATAATGTACTCAGACCGACCTGATTTAAGAAGGGATTGCGACCCTGAACAGAACCCGTAGATACTAAGTTCCCCTCTGAGTACTCAGACCGACCTGATTTAAGAAGGGATTGCGACACTTTTGGCGGTGATAACAGCCACCATATGAGAATTGTGTACTCAGACCGACCTGATTTAAGAAGGGATTGCGACGAGCTTCCGCCGAAGACGTTGCATTTTGAGGTCAACCTCAGCGTACTCAGACCGACCTGATTTAAGAAGGGATTGCGACATAAAGAACTTGGTTGCCGACATAAACCTATAGAGAGTGTACTCAGACCGACCTGATTTAAGAAGGGATTGCGACACTAATAGCATTCCGATAATCACAATTGCCATCATGGTACTCAGACCGACCTGATTTAAGAAGGGATTGCGACGATCAATAATGGGAGCGCAAGAGAGAGCAATTGCTTGTACTCAGACCGACCTGATTTAAGAAGGGATTGCGACGGCTGAGGTAATGAAACGCCTTGGGGTCCCAAAGAAATGTACTCAGACCGACCTGATTTAAGAAGGGATTGCGACATGGCAAACTCGCCGGTACCATACCCATTAATTGTAAGTACTCAGACCGACCTGATTTAAGAAGGGATTGCGACCTTGTGCTAACCGACGCAAGCTTCGTTTTGATGATTGTACTCAGACCGACCTGATTTAAGAAGGGATTGCGACTGATTTCCTCCTTGACCTTGATCTTGGGAGTTACGATGTACTCAGACCGACCTGATTTAAGAAGGGATTGCGACAAATCTCCCTCTCTGGATACATTATTTCTCCAGTTTCCTTGGAGTACTCAGACCGACCTGATTTAAGAAGGGATTGCGACAATTTTGCCTGTTCGGCTTGTTTCCAGTACGGAGGTACTCAGACCGACCTGATTTAAGAAGGGATTGCGACTCAATTTGGGCGCTCTTTTTTTGTCGCGACCGGAATACGGACCCGAACCGACCTGATTTAGAAGGGATTGCGACAGCATTGTTTTAGTTCTTCAGCTCGCAATCGGTGATGTTGTTTTCTCGGCAATTATAATAAGGAAGGCAATCTGCCAGTATTTGTAGTGGTCAGAAAGGAAAGCTCGAAATCGTCGATATTTGTCAGACATGACGTTTTAATCTGGGGAGTTACGATGCGATATGGCCGTTATCGGTTTGTTGTGATTCTAGAAGATGATGCCATTCTTCCCGAGTACAAGGGCTCAACCTTCCGTGGTATCTTCGGTCATGCATTGAAAAAAGTCGTATGCGCTCTGAAGCGTCAGGTCTGTGAGGACTGTATCCTACGCGAAAAGTGTGTCTATGCTTTGGTTTTCGAAACCACTTCAATGCACATGGAGGACCAAACGCTCGGTGCAGGAAATCCAACAGAAACCCCAACAACCGGGGGAGGCATCAGAAAAAGGATTGCCGCACCGCCCCATCCCTATGTTATCGAACCGCCGGGTGACACCCAGACGCTATACCAAAAAGGGGACGTTCTTGATTTTACATTTCTTCTTTTCGGCAGTGTAAACGAATATCTGCCATATTTTATCTATGCCTTCACGGAAATGGGAAAGCTCGGCATTGGAAAGCGGGTCGGGGCGAAGAGAGCAACGTTCATTCTGGATAAGGTTGTTTCCGGGGAGAGGCTTGTCTTCGATGGCCGGGAGGGAAAGATCCGCGCCGGGACCTTTACCGAGGATATTGCCATTGCACCGCTTTCAACGGAGGCGGGACGGTCCGGCATCTCGATCCGCTTGCTTACCCCACTTCGCCTCAAATTTGAGAATCATTTCAAGGCCGAGCTTCCCTTTCATGTGCTTACACGGGCGATGCTCCGCCGCGTTTCAACTCTACAGCGGTATTACGGTGACGGCGAGCCAGCCCTCGATTATCGCGGTCTGGTCGAACGGGCCAAGGCCATCGTAACAGAATCCCCGGCAATCCGCTGGTTCGACTGGAAACGCTATTCAAACCGACAGGATCAATCGATGCTCATGGGGGGAATGGTTGGGGATGTGAATTATGCTGGCAATCTGGACGAATTTCTGCCGATGATCCGCTTCTGTGAAAAGGTCCACTTGGGGAAGCAGACCACCTTCGGTCTCGGCAAGATTCATCTGAATCCGCCGGAGGAGGATACGGCATGAAAAAAATTCTTCTGGCTCTTGTGGACTTGAGCCCGCAATGCGTGTATGTGAGCTGCCCGATGGTTTTTAGAGGATCGCCGGTGATCATTTCGGCATAATTAGTGGCAACGGCACCGTTGCCGGAGTTGAAAGCTATACGGAGATATGGGATGTAAAGCCAGAAACAGAAAAGGAGGAATGAACGATGGACGACACCGTCCTGAAAGTAGCGCTGGCGGGGCTTTTACACGATATCGGGAAGTTCGCGGAAGATGGCATGTATGTCACCCCGGAGTTTATTGACGGGAATGCGGGGCTTTATCAGCCTTTTTTCGACGGACGTCATACCCACCGCCATGCCGTCTATACGGCGGCCTTCATCGATCATATCGAAAAGTTCCTGCCCCGGCAGTTTAACAAGACCGGGTGGGGTCTCGACGATCCGTTTATCAACCTTGCCGCCGGACACCATAAGCCGGAAACGTCACTGCAATGGGTTATCGCCATTGCAGATCGGATCAGCAGTGGTTGGGACAGGAGCAATTTTGACCCCGAGTATAACCACGCCGTCGCTTGGCAGGATTACCGGAAAACGAGACTTTTGCCTGTCTTCGAACGGCTGCTGCGCGAGGATAAAAAAGACCGGAAGGATTACGCATACCGTTACCCACTAAAAGAGATAACGCCGCAGAACATATACCCGCAGAAACAAGGCGAAGCCGAGCCGGTGAATGATGAAGAAGCAGCGAAAGAATACAAGGTTTTATTTGATGAATTCGTCGTTGCCATGGAGCGGCTTTTCCACAAGGATGTCAATAATAAATTATGGTTTGAACATCTCGACAGCCTGCTGTTGATTTACTCCACCATGATTCCAGCGGCACGGGCGGGCAAGGTACTGCCCGATGTTTCCCTTTACGATCACTGCCGCGCCGTCTCCGCCCTGGCTTCGGCGCTCTATCTCTATCACCGGGATACGAATACAATTGCCATAGATGCCATTCGTGATTATGATCCGAAGAAATTTCTCCTTATCGGCGGCGATTTCTACGGCATCCAGGACTTCATCTTCAGCGACAGCGGGGAAGCGGGCAAGCACCGAGCCAAGATCCTGCGCGGGAGATCATTCGCCGTTTCCCTGTATTCCGAACTTGCGGCGGATATGCTCTGCCGGGCGATCGGACTGCCACCCACTGCCGTCCTTTTGAATGCTGCGGGTAAATTCACGATAATAGCTCCCAATACCCATACAACAATGGAAGCGGTTAAATCAGCGGAAGACAGGGTCAACCGGTGGCTTATGAAAATTGCCTATGGTCAAAGCGCTATGGGGTTTTCAACCATAGAGGCAGCGCCAGCAGATTTTGTGTCGGGCAGATTCATCGATCTGTGGGATCAGTTGGCGGAAAAAATGGCGGCGCGGAAATGCCGGAAGTTCGATCTGGATCAGTATGGCGGTGTGGTCTCCGGATATCTTGACGGCTTCAGAAATGATCTCAACCCGCCCCTTTGCCCTTTCTGCGGGAAACGGCCCTCGGAAATGTCGGCGGTGAAGGACCCGGATGACAAGGCCATGTGCCGCATCTGTAGAGACCATATTTTCCTCGGCGAAAACCTTGTGAAGCAAGCGCGTATTGCCGTTACTACAAAGGATGCCGATATCAAGGGAGCCGATAAAAAGCTGCTCGCGCCAATTTTTGATGAATACCAGATCGCCTTTATCGGCGGCGGACTGAATGAACTGGCCCGTGCAGGGCAACTCCTGAAATACTGGGACATCTCCATCAGCGCAGCGGGGAAAATGTCAAAAGAGGTAACGGCAAGGTTTCTAAACGGCTATGTGCCGGTCTATAGCGACGCGGACCTCGATGATGACCGTTACCTGGAAGGTAGAAAAAGCGATGAAAAAAAGGTCCAGCTCATCGAAGATATCAGAGAAGGCAGACGACCAAAGTCATTTGCTCACATCGCCGCCAGGTCGCAAAACAAGAAGGAGGACGGCAGTTACTGTGGTATTCAGGCCATCGGCGTCCTCAAAGCCGATGTGGATCAGCTCGGGATGCTCATGTCTTGCGGCCTGACAGAGAAGGATTTTACCCTCTCACGCCTCGCCACCCTGAGCCGCCAGATGAACTTCTTCTTTGCCGTTTACCTGCCCTACCTGCTCAAGACCGATCCGCGTTTCATGGATGTCTATACGGTTTTTGCGGGTGGCGACGACTTTTTTCTCATCGGACCGTGGAACAGGATCACGGATCTCGCCCATGAGTTACACATGCGATTTGCGGACTATACCTGCCGCAATAACGATATTCATTTCTCTGCGGGCATCAGCCTCAAGAAACCTAACACACCCCTCGGAAAACTGGCGCAGGATGCAGAAGACGCCCTGGAAAAAGCGAAAGACAGTGGCAGAAATAGGATCACTGTTTTCGGCGAAACGGCCACGTGGGACGAGTTTGCCGAATTGCGGATCATCCGGGAGCTATTGAAGGGATGGCTTAAAGATGGTCTCATCAACAATGCCATGATCTACCGATTGAACACCTTCATCACCATGGCCAATCTGGAAAAGGAAATTGTGAAAGAAAACGGGGTCAGGCTTGAAGACATGGAATGCCTTAAGTGGCGGGCGCTTTTCCGGTATTCCTCGGAGCGTAATATTGGCAGACATGTTAAAGACGAGGCGGGAAAGAAATCGGCAAGGGAGCAGTTCGGCAGGGCGGCCGGATGGCTCAACAAATATGGCGGGCGTCTCAGGATCGCCCTGTGGGATGTCATTTACAATCAACGATAAGGAGGACTCGCATGAATAAAGTTGTGTTTTATAAGGATAAAACAAAGGGAACCATTGATCCGAAACTTTTTTCCGATATTGCAGAGCAGACTGCGGCGGACATTGCAAAGTCAGGACAAACGCAGACCCGAGACGGCAGAGCGAGACTTGACCACAACAAGCGCACCCAGATTCGTAAATTCTATGATGAAGTGATCCGACTAAACGGAAATGTGAAAAGCAATCCCGATGACTGGGATGTCGTGCTTCCTTACATCAACATGCTGATTGCCAAAGCAGCCTACGCGAACGGAAGAAACAAGCTGGTAACGGACGAATTTGTCGATCTACTGAAAGACTGCGTGGCCCAGGTGCAAAGACCGTCTGATCTCGATGTGTTCGCTAATTTTTTTGAGTCCTTCATGGGATTTTACAGAAAATATGAATAGGAGGGGTTATCATGCAGCTTACGGATGTAAAAGAAATCAAGGGAAGAATTATTCTCAAGTCCGGTCTTCATATCGGTGCGGGCGATACGGAGATGCACATTGGCGGGACGGATAACCCGGTTATCAAGCACCCCATTACCCAGGAACCCTATATCCCCGGATCATCCATGAAGGGCAAGGTGCGGTCATTGCTGGAGATGGAAAGCGGCCTCATGGCAAGAACAAAAGGAGAGCCGGTGCAGGCAAAGGTTTTAAACGGCCTGGAAGGGAATCAGAAAGATAAGTGTATGAAAATACTTAAAATCTTTGGATCCAGCGGCTCCGATACCGATGCCATCGTCGCAAACAATATAGGCCCTACGCGTGTTTCTTTTGCAGATTGTCCTTTGAATGCCGAATGGCGTGAGAAAGCAAGACTGAACCGCTGGGCTTTTTTCGAGGTCAAATCGGAAAATTCCATAAACCGCATTGAAGGTACGGCACGGAACCCCCGGTTTACGGAACGAGTCGTCTCCAGCGCAGAATTCGATTTTTCCGTTTCGCTGAAACTGTTGGGGGAGAACGAAAGTGATCTGTTTAATTACCTTTTAGGCGGATTGAAGCTCCTGGAAATGGATGCTCTGGGCGGGAGTGGCAGTCGGGGATACGGTCGGATCGAATTCAAGTTTGACGATACCTCCGTGCATGCGGCCTATCAATCAGTACAACCCTTTGCGGGTAAGGAGAACAGCCTTGAAACTTTACGAGATCATCATTAAACCGCAATCCGGCTTCGGAACAACGCTCAAGGGTGACACCCTGTTTGGACACGTTTGCTGGCAGGCTCAGTATGATCCTCAGCTTTTGAATGGCGGCCTCTATAGGTGGATTGCATTGTACGAAAAACAGCCCTTCGCTGTCTTTTCCTCAGCATGGCCCAAATTGTGTATCGACAGTAAGATGTATTACGCTCTGAAGCGGCCCGATCTGCCCATTTTCCGCCTGTTTTCGACAACGGATAAAGACAGAAAAAAACGGATGACGGAACGGAAGGAAAAGGGAAAACAGAAGTGGCTCCTCGTAGGAGAAGATCTGTGCATCGATCTGAAGACCGCGGAATACAAGTCAGAGAGCGAACTGGTATCACTGGCCTTCTGTGATCTGACGGATGAAACGAAGAGGGTCATGCGCGGCAGTGACAAGCGGCGGGTGATGGCCCCTTTCATCCAGCCTCATAACACGATTGACCGCCAGACCCAGACAACTGGCGAGGGCATGTTCGCCCCATACAACATGCCCTCCTTGTACTTTTACCCGGAGATGAAGCTGGCCGTCTTTGCCCTCATCAACGAGGAGGCAACAGATATTGCAAGAATCATTACCGCCTTGGAACGTATCGGCAAGCACGGTTTCGGCAGGGATGCCTCCACAGGCCTCGGCCGCTTTGATCTTGCCGGGGATAATGAAAAGACCCTGCCCAATCCAACAGAAGCCGATGCCTGTTACACGCTGGCCCCTTCCGTTCCCGAAACAGATCTGTTTAGAGATCAATATTTTACGCCCTTCACGCGCTTCGGAAGACATGGCGACGCCCTTGCCACATCAAACGCTCCCTTTAAAAACCCTGTCATCATGGCCGATGAAGGGGCCGTATTTGTTCCTGCAGACAGGGCTGTCTTCGGAAAGCCATATATGGGAAGGGCTGTCTCCAATCTGTCGAAAATCGATCCCCGGACCGTTGCTCAGGGGTATGCCCCGTATCTTCCTTTTAAGCTGGAGATATAACCATGAATACTGAAAACCGTTTCTATATCCGCATCCTGTCTCCAGTACACATCGGATGTGATGAAGTGTACGATCCGACAGGATTTGTTGTTAATGAAAATGCGGCCACCCTGACGGCCTTCGAGCCCTTGGATTTTTTCAGAAGTCTCGGCGTGCAGGACAAGAAAAGGTATGCCGATACCTGCCGGATGGGGACGATTGAATCCATTCTCGAACTGTATAAGTTCATGAAAGGGAAACAATTTCGTGGACATACAGTGGGGATGTGCGATGGTTTGGTCGCGCAGTACCAGAAGACGCTGGGCATTTCTGTTCGTGACCGGAAGAAGATCCAGCAGGAGCTGAACAATTTTTCAATTTCCAGGACTTCTTTTAGCCCCACAACGCAGAAACCTTTTATCCCCGGTTCCGCCATCAAGGGGGCGCTGCGGACGGCCTATCTAAACCATGTGGCAAAGGACAAGCGCGTCCCCTATGACCGCAAGGACAGGAAGGCCGGTGATATACTGGAAAAAGGACTCCTCGATTATCAGAAGCTGGAAAATGATCCTTTCCGCCTTCTCAAGGTTTCCGATTTTCATCCCGTCGGCCCTTTCAGGACGAAGATCGTCTTTGCCGTCAACGAAAAGAAGATCCCTTCAGAGTTTTCTGCCCGTGGTCCCTATCAGATTCTTGAAATCATAGAACCCGGCGCCATTTTCACAGGGACGATTCGGGTTTTGGCGCCACTGAGCCGTGACGTAATCACCACACCACTGACGGAGAAGGCGGTCTTCGATAGTGCCGCGGAATTCTACCGGAAAGAAAAAAACCGCGAAGATGAGGAACTTAAAGAAGCCGGCATTCCCGTGTTGATCTCGGAGGATAAGGAGAATGCTGTTTCTCTCCGGCTTGGCCGCCACTCCGGGGCAGAGTCGGTAACAATCGCAGGACACCGGAATATAAAAATTATGAAGAAAAAAGGCGCGGATTATGCCGATAAGGCCACGACCTTCTGGCTAGCCGCCGAAACGCCCGCCGACTTTAAAGTAGCAACCTTAAAACCCTTCGGCTGGGCCACTCTCGAGCAAATGACGGAGTTTATGGATGCCACCTTCGAGAAAATCCGCCTTGCTGAGGAGAATGAGGCAAGCCGGATCGCAGCGGAAATTCCATCTACGAGCATTTCCCAGGAACTTTCTGCAGTGAAGGAGCCGGAGCCGATCGAAGAAGTCTGGGACAATGCCTATGTCAGTTTTAGTGCAGGAGGCGGGGGCATTGTCACGGTGACATCCAAAGATGGAAAGAAATTGGAACTTCGTGGGAAAGATAAAGGCCTGACTGCCACTGCCGAGTCTCTGCACAAGAAGCTATTTGATGGGAAAAGGACGATCGAAAAAAGCCGAGTTACCATCCGCAAAACTGGTAACAGCTATTGCATCATCAGTATCGCGCCGCCGACCCCATGATTTATAGCGGATACGGCATTTTATACTGGAACACGCAAATTTGAAAATACATTCGATTCCCCAATGCTCCCTGAGTGAGCAACCGGTTCTTTGACAACCGAATATTGCACTATTGCGCAATCTCCTTGCTTGCAGCATGGGCTGCCTCCTATAATATGAGAAAAAAGGAGGCAGCTCATGGTCGTCTATATCAAAACCCAGGAGGCAAGGATCATCAAGGAGGGCAGGCATCTCCTCGTAAAAAAGTGGGATGCGGACCGGACCGGACCGACCTGATTTAAGAAGGGATTGCGAACCGTTGTTCGTCTCGTACGCCGAGTTGAACTGATGCCTGGACCAGAACCGACCTGACTTAAGAAGGGATTGCGGCATTAACATCCTGATCAACTCGCACGGCGGACACATTACTGAAGTTCCCGAACCGACCTGATTTAAGAAGGGATTGCGACAAGAAATGAATTTTGAGCAAATTTGATCGATAGGACCTCTTTGGAGAGGAAATATTGCAAAACAGCGTTGAAAAACGGGAAAGCCTGCCTACGCAAAATTGGGTGGTGGATTATGGACTCAGGAATTGCATTGACAAACCCCATCTTTTCTCTTAATGCTACGTCTCGTCAGCACCAATTGTTGTACGCTTGAAGTTGTTTATAGAAATCTCCTTTACAACGGTGTGCCTTGATGATTGACATATCAAACCGACCCTCTATGGAATTCCGAACAACCCTTGTCAGAAGAAATAGATTGTATTCAGAAAGATATTTCACATGAAAACAAAGGATTATGTGAACACCTTAATCTGCACCGTCGGCACAAGTCTTTTCATGCCGAATCTGGCGAGACTTGACCCGGAGACGCTTTATCAATCGGACCCCACACCTTCCGATCCAAACGGGTTATCGGGAAAACGGCTCCTCGAACAGGCAGGCTTATGGGATGACCGTGAAAGATTGAAAGCCATCCTGATCGACGTGAGAAAGTTTTATTCGCAGAAGGAATGGAGCCTTCTGGCGAAGGAACTGGTGCGGCTTCCGCCGGAACTCAGATTGCTTGGGGCCGAGATCAACTCGATTGCCGCCATGATCAGTAAATGTTTTCTCTCGGAAGAAAGAAATCGATTGGTTCTCATGGTATCCGATACGGAAGAAGGGGCGAACATCGGCGCGATTCTGCGGCACTATTTTTTAGATCGGAATTGCGTCATCGGTTTTCGAGAATGCACGTGCCTACCGGTCAAGGGGCTTCAGGATGAAAAACCGACGGTTTTTCAAGTAGAGGGTCTAAGCAATCTTGTCCGGATGATGGGTGAGCAGCTTCGAAAATGGGGAAGTGAATCCATTGCCATTAATGCCACGGGAGGTTACAAAGCCCAGATTGCCCTGGCCGTAGCCTTCGGTCAGGTATCGCATATCCCCGTGTATTACAAACATGAGCGGTTCGACCAAGTCATCCGCTTTCCCCGGATTCCGTTTACCATCGATCTATCCCTGGTAGATGCGCATTTGGGGTTGTGGGCGAATCTTGCCGAACCCGGGGCCTGTTTCACGCGCACGGAAATGGATGCCATGTTGCCCGGTGATGAGGAGGTCAGGGAGCAGATATACCCCATGCTGGACAGCATCGATGATGGCGATAAAGCCTATTATGCTATTTCCGCTCTAGGGCTGGTTTACTGGGAAGCCTATTTGACGAGAAATCCAGGAGTGAAAATCATGCCGGCAAATGCGGGCAAACGGAAAGGGTGCAATTTCAGCGATGATCACTATCCGATTGGTTTTAAGGAATACGTTAACAAAGTTTATAATACGGCAGTTGATTTCGTCAATGAATGCCATTCGATTTCGTATGACCGCCAGAAATCCATCAAACAGAACCGTTTTTATGAAAAATCAGGGAAGATTATCGGTGAGTACGTAGATAAAAATCAATTCGGCGCCCGTTTCGAAATATTGACTGAAGCCCGCAATAGCCTGGAGCGATTGTGGATTGTGGATTACCTGAGTAGTAACATTGTTATGGACAACTGAGGATATCGTGTGGACTTCTACATTGCGACAAACTGGGAACACGTAAAGCCTGGGTCCATTTTTGTAGATTCTTGCATGAATGGGGCCGCCCTTGTTTTAGACCACCATGTCACCGGCGAGATAACGAACATAGAGCTTATTTTCAATACACCTCCTGTCCATTTGGAAAGTTACCAGCACATTGCCGCGACGCATATCGATACGGATTCCATCTTGTCAGCAACTACGCTTTATCATGGTGTGGACCATTTAACCGCCACCCAGAAGGCTGTTATGGCGGAGGCGGGTTTATGGTGTGACTGTCTAATATCCGATCCTCAAAAAGAATACTGTGAATCTGGCTTGATGCTGCATTATTACTTGAAGAAGCGGGGCCGTGAGATCATGGATGCATGTGCGTGTGGAATGGCCGATGATGAGAAAAAGAGTTTTATCTTTAGTGAGCTGATCAGAGAAACCCTGGAAATGATAAGAGTGGGCATTTTTAAGGGAGACAGAAGCTACCTGTCGGTCATTGAACAGATGAAGGAAAGGGCAAGCCGATTGATTGTGATGTGCAACAACCATGTGACAGTATTCCAGACATCGGAACACCTTGATCCTGCTGCGACCTACGCCCTCCATGACTCCGCCTGTCAGGTGATCTTCAATCCGGAGAGTAATCGATACGATGTTGGCATTCATCCACGGCACTGCATCGAAGGGTATGACCTGGTCCCTGTGATTGATCAATTGAATGCAGCAGAGAAAAAAATGCGACAATCCATGGGAAAGGTAATTGAGAGTACATGGGGCGGGAGGAAAACAGCCTTCGGTTCGCCGCGATTCAGACAAGGGGAAGTATCCTCCGTATTACCGCTATGCCAGGTTATCGACACCGTGGAGAAGGCCATTGCTGATGAAGCCCCATGAGGTAGCAAAATGATGCATGATACCGATCATCAGGAGTGGAAATGGTGAGATCACCTTTTGATACGGGGAGAAGCAGGGTATTCCTGACATTCGGATATACGAATGAAAAGGATCAATATTTTATCCAAACTCTCAGATAGTACCTGAATAATTTATGAGGATAAGGAGGCAATATGAGTGGACGCAAACGCCCATACATTCAACCGTGGGAGATCGAAATCGAAGCACAGAATAGGGAGGTCCGGAGACTGCAATCCCGTCTTCAGGATGCGCAGGTAGGTAATCGGCAACTTTCAGCCGAGTTATCCCGCGTGGACGAAAAAATTCGAGCCATTGGGAATCGTCTGGAACAGGATCATAAAAGGATCGAGCAGATTGACCGGGACATGAGTGACTTGAAGCAGAAGGATGAAAACAGCAGGGAATATGCCGATCAATGGCTGAAGCTCATTAGAGAACAGCAACAGTTGCTTATCGACCTGGCCATGGACCGTTTTTTCAAGCAGCAGTATGGAGTCTATGCAGAACATATCGAGAACATCGCTGATGATATTCGCGACCAGCAATACCAAGCCGCGATTGCCCTTGCTCAAAACTGGCACACGTCCATGAAGCACGACCTGCCGGAAATCGAACGACACTTTCGGGAAGGGATCGCCTTAGAAATGGAACTGGAGGATAGTTTCGAACAACTGACCGAAATGATGAATCAGAACACCATTGAGCTGCAGTTTGATTCGGATAATGGACGGGTGACGGAATCTCTTGATATTTCCTATTGGGCCAATGAAGAATGGAGCCAGGCAACAAATGCCTTCAAAGAATTAAGGAATCGTATGAAGATGATCAGAAAGACGGATCTGGGCGGGATGAAAGAAATGGATAAATCCCTGAATCAAGTTGTTGATCTTATTAATTTCGCTGGGCGAAAAACCGAAATCCGAGTTAAGAACTATCGTCGCAAGATGGTGATGCAAGCAAATATTGCCAGGAAAATGGTGGACCGGGGTTTTGAAATCAGCGACAACATTTTCGAAGGGGACGACAAACGCGGCAAAAACATCCTGCTGATGGAAAATGAGCGTGGCGAAAAAATCCTCATCAATATCGGGGAATCACGCGACCAACTGGACATGGAAGTAGGTTTTAGTACGCTGGATCCACTTACACATGGCCAGCGGCTCGATGCCATCATGGCGACTATAGGCTCAAAGCAAGTTCAAACCGTTCAGGGTTATGAACACAAACCGGCGGAAGAGGAACTTTTTGATCTGAAACGCTATAAGCGGGCACAGACACCGTGAAAGTAGCCGCCTATAAAACCAGAACCCGGTGCTTCGGCAAAAGCATTAAATTCGTACTATGGTTACAGGGGTGCCCGAGATCGTGCCCCGGTTGTATGGCTCCAGAATGGCAGCAAATGGACGGGGGACAGGAAAGATCCGTAGAATCCATTCAGTCAATGGTGTCAGAGGCTCAGGTTGAGGGGATTGTTATTTCAGGCGGAGACCCCCTCTTGCAGTATGAGGAGTTATGTGAACTGCTTGATTGTCTTAAACGTAACGGGTTTGGGATAATTGTGTACACAGGGTTCACGGAGGACGATGTAAAAAGCAAGTTTCCTGCTATTCTGACACTTGCAGATATTCTGATCCCCGGTCCTTACGTCGAAGGACACAATGATGGCAGGGGATTAAGGGGATCAGCCAACCAGCCTGTTATTTTTTTATCGGGAAAATACCTTGATGAAAAAGATTTTTTTAATTCAGGTGAGAGAATAATTGAAATCGAAGTAGAGAATGAATTTATGGCAATCTGCGGTATACCGCCGACCGGAATGGTGGACATTTGATCACTCATCTACAGCATTACTATTCCGGGTTGTAGCGGCTTGAGAGAGATAAATGAAAGAACTGTCAAATTATACGAAGCGCATTTTTCTGGTTACGGGGAATGTGCGGGATGAAATTCTTCTGAGTGATAATCGACGGGTGCATCTGGACCGTTTTCTGTTTATCTACCTGAAACATCGATTGAAATATGACGCCGTTATCTTTCTTGACACCAAGGGGATTTATTTTTTCGACCATGCGTGCCGCGATGCGTTGTCGAAAAACAAACAGAAAAAAAAAGATTCCGCGGGAAAAGGCCTTGAAAAACTGCTACGGCACCCGGCAGGACTTCGGCTTCCGCAGGAAACCATAACGGAAATGCCGGTTGCGGAACAGCGCCTCAGGCTAACCTATGGCGGCAACATCACTGAAATCAGCCAATTCATGATGAGCCACCTTCAGGCTAACAACGTCAGTTGCGCTGTCGTGGTGTATGACGGGACCATGTTCAATGCACTGGAACCGGCCTCCCCTGTTTGGATACAGATGCAGGGCGTGCTCCGAACAGGCATGGATCACTTGTCTTCATCGAACCGGAATATTTTCGTCTGGGTTGATGGTGATGAGTACGAAACACTCTCGCGACGATTTCAACGTCTGGGACTTGACTTCCTGTTTAACGTCCCCCAGAGTCAGGAGAACTTTACCGGCAGGGCCGTCCGGATTACTGTATCACCAGCAGTGGGTGATGAAATTCAGCGCCTGTTGTCTCTCCGCGCCATCAAAGGGGCGCAGTACCCGGACTTTGAGGATATTGTGCGTTATGCCCCGGTCATTTCAGGCATTATGAGACAGCGCCATGAACCCCTGAAAACCTTTTGCCAGCGCCTAGGGGAAAAGCAAAATTTCTGGGAGCATGTTCAGCATTGCTATGAGCTGAAAACCGATCAGTCAAGTGCAGAAGAAGAGCTTGAAAAAATGATCGGTATGCGAGCACTGAAAGAAGAAATCCACCGCCTGGTAAATGGAATAGAAAAAAAGGAAGTCATTTTTGAAGAGGATTTTGAATTAATACCGGCACGGTTCAAAACCATTAAAGTGGATTCACTGCCATATATCCCCCATATTGCCTTGTTGGGCAACCCCGGAACCGGAAAAACGACTGTGGCACGCCTCATCGGCCGAATTCTGAGGGAAAAAGGCATTCTCGAATCCGGTCACATGGTTGAAGTTACGCCCAAGGACCTTGTTGCCGGATACATGGGGCAGACAGCCATTAAGACAGACGAACAGGTCAGGAAAGCGCTGGGGGGCGTTCTCTTTATCGATGAGGCCTATGAACTGGCGCAGGATGAACGGGATTTTTATGGAAGCCAGGGACTTACCGTACTGGTGAAGGCCATGAGCGACTACCAGGGTAAATTCATGATGATTTTCGCAGGGTATCCTTATAAAACAAAAACCATGCTAAAGCAGAATCCTGGAACCGCCCGCAGGGTGAAGCTTATTGAACTCCCTGATTACTCGGCGGAGGAACTCGAACAGATCATGAAATTGCTTTTGGAAAAACAATCCCTTAAATCAAGCCCGGAAGTATTTGAAAGTGCCGGCCGGTTTTGCCAAAATCTTCTGGCGAACCGGGACCAATTCGGAGGCAATGACTTCGGAAATGCCGATGTGGTTGTGACTCAGATTGCAAGAGCTGCTCAAAAGGCAAGATCAACGGGATCGGGCACGCTATTGGTCGATCACTTCGATCACCCGGATTATTTCAGGAAGGAAATATTAGACGAGGAAGACCTAGACCAGTTGATAGGAATCGAGGAAGTGAAGCGGAATTTGAAAACGTTGTTCAAACGAGTGAACATAGAAGAGAATGCAGAGCCAGGGCATTATATTTTTACCGGGAATCCCGGAACGGGGAAAACAGTTGTCGGCAGGCAAATGGCGCGAAAGTTTTATGAAATAGGTTTGCTGAAATCGGCTAAACTAAACTCCTATAGCGCCTCTGAACTAATTGTGGACCATGTGGGCGGCACCGAGACCAGGATGGGTAAAATTCTAAACGATTCCCTGGATGGCGTTCTGTTAATTGATGAAGCCCATCAGTTGGCATCTGGGAGTCAGCAAAATCAATACGGGGCAAATGCCTTGCAAGCGATTTTGCCATTCATGGAGAACAACCGGAAGCGGTTCTGCCTGATTTTTGCCGGGTACCCAGGTGAGATGGAAAAACTGTTCCAGGTTGACCCCGGTCTGAAAGGTCGTTTCAAAAAGACGATCGCGTTCCCGGATTACACCGACAATGAACTGGTCGCTATTTTTCACAAGATGTTTCAAAAGGAAACCGCTTATCAGATGGAAGGAAACCAGGATGTACTTTTTCGGGAAATGTTTTCCCGTATCCGGGTCCTGATGGGGAAAAAGTTCAACAACGGCCGGATGATTCGGAATTATATCAGCAATCTCAAAGACAAGGCCATCGAGGATACGAAAACCGGCGATGGCAGCGTTATCATTCGGGAAAAACATATAAGGCTGGTGTGCGAGGAATGGAAATGAGTCTAATTCAAAAGAGTATCGATGCTAAGATCGCCAGCCTTAATGACAACGGGAAAGTTCAATACCTTTTTCAAATAATTAAGCACTGCTGCGAACGGCTGCCGGACTTGGCTAAAGTCCGCCTTGGCCATGATGACTACGGGCAGATTGAACAGATTGCCAATATGCTGAAATTCATTCTTCGGAGCAATGAGGCCTTTCTGAAAAAGGTGCAAAGCAAAGACCTGAGTGATTATGATAACCTGCTGCGTGAAAATCGCCGCCTGGAAAGTGATATCAACCTTAGAAAAGAGGAAATGCGGCTTGCCGAATTTAACAGACAAGAACTGATTAACCTAAAAGAAACCTTGCGGATGATCGGGCACCTGATCGTAAAAACTGGCACCACTATTGACACACTGCCGGGCTTGGCGAACCGGTTGAAACATCTCGGACCGTTGGTTGAAAACCTGCCGGAGTTGGAAAAAAGATATCAGCAGTGCAAGGCGGAACTGGAAGCGCTTACGAAGCGACTCAACGAGATTAATTCGGAAAGGGAGAAAATAGAGGACGACATCAGGGAGAAGATCAATGCGGTATAAAGATTTTATCTTTCAATCGGCACAGACGGCCATAACCGGAAAGGAAGGCGGGCTTGAACCACTGGTTGCTTTCGCGAAACATGTAATTGAAAAGGCGTCGCCTTTCAACGATCCGCATAGGGTTCATGATCCGGATAAAGAGATTATCCCGTTTATGGAAAAACTGGAAAAAGCGGGGGATGATGCCGCAAAAGAGGCGCTATGCGGTGCGCTTGCCAAACTGTTGGATGAATCCGCCGCCCGTAATCGTTTCTGGTATGTTATCCCGTATGATAAATTTTACATATCCATGGCTGGTGACAACCAGATTTTCTTTAACTGGCTGGAGCAGGAATACTTTTGTGCGCCCGATACCAAGATTATTCCAAAAGAAATAAAAATAAAATATCAAGAGTACCTGATAAGAAGATTGAATTCCGGAATCATTAAACAAGAATTGTTAAATCACAGCCTTTCCATTGAGGCGTTTCTTCATTTTTTGCTGAAGGCTTTCTATCCGCAAATGCCTCCTAATTCAAGACTTTCTCACCTGGATTTCCTGAAAATTGGTCTGACAAGATTGAACATGCATCCAGAGGAAAAATATTTTATCATTGATTCGATTCAGAATCCGAATCATTTACATTCCTGCTATGAAATCGTTGAAAAATTCTTTAATGCGCGAAAAGATTCAATATTCAAGACCGGCGAGGCGGAAGACATGGTCTGGGAATTCGGTTTTCACTCAGTTCACGGGCGCAACAAAAAATCGACGCAGAACGAAGACAGTTATGCCGTTATCGGAACGGAAAACGGAGAATCACTGTTCCTGATGGTGGCAGACGGCGTTTCCACAGCCCAGCTTGGCAGTGGGAAGATCATTTCAAACAAAATTCTGGAAATATGTGAAGATTCTTTTCAGAATCTCAAAGACTATATGGACACAAGCGCGTCCCTTCCAACAGACGACTGGCTGCATCAGTGCAAAAAGCAACTTGTTGATATTCTGACAAAACTCAATGAATACTGCGTGGAAGAACTTAATCGCAAGTTGTCCTCTCAGTCTTTTAACAAGCCTTTTTCTGAACAACAATACATGAGTTCCACCGTGATAGTCGGTTTTGTTAACAAAAACCGTTGCATTTTTGCCTATGTGGGCGATTCCGACATCTTTCACATTCGAGGCGGTGACATCATGCGGTTGAATGAAGAACATAACAATCGTGTGGAGCGGATTGCGGATTACGTTCAGAAATCCCAAACCCAACCATTTCAACCGATGCCGGAAGATAGCCACCTGACCAGGGTAATCCCCAAAGCTGACTATCTTGAAAAAGAAAAGAAATATATTCCCGACGACATTGAAGAGGATATCTCCTTTGTGGCTTTCCGCCCACGGGAAAATGATGTGATCATTATATCGACCGATGGCCTGATCGACAGTATCGGCGGTACGAGAAATGATATTGAAAACGAAAAAGCGGTTCTGGAAGCATATTGTCACGCAATGACCGCACCAGCAACCGCCAGGGAACTGGCAAGGCGCATCGCTTGCAAGGCCGATGAAAAGAGCGGGATTGATGACATAACCCTTATAGTATTGAAGGGTGTTCCACAATTACGGGCAAATCCAAAGCAATCAAGTGACTGGAAACAATCAGATACTTCGAAACAATTTAAAAAACTTTCCTGAAAGGAGAATAAATATGTCATTTGAACTACAGACTGTCTTGGATTTGAACCGAGATCGAATAATAAAAAAGAAGTTCGATCAGACCATCAGGGCGCGCATGCAGATAATAGCCGGAAGGACAGGAAGTTCTGTCCAACGTGCAACGGTAAATATGGTGTTTCTTATCGATAGCAGCGGATCAATGAATGAGAATTATTATGCCACAGGGCAAACCAAGCGACAGGTTGTTCATGACGCCGTGAAGGCTCTGATTGGAATGTTTGATAAAGCGGACACAATCTCCATTATTTCCTTTAACAGCAATGCCGTAGTCCATGTCGACCATAGTCCCGGCGGAAATCCGGCTGTCGTTGAGAGAGCGCTTGCACAATACCTTAAGGACGACGGAGGAACAAACTTTGAAGCCGCCATGAAAATGGCGGAAAGCGTGTGCCGGAGAAAGACCGGTGAGAACTATAAGCTTATCTTCCTGACCGACGGCAACTCCCAAAGCGGCAACAACGACAATGCCCTTAAAGTTTGCCGGAAACTGGCGGAAAACGGCATAACTACAGACGCCATGGGCATCGGAAGTGATTTCGACTTTGAGTACATGAAAAAATACACCGATCTTTCAGGAAGCAAAACCGAGAATATCACTCAATCAAATCAGGTTGGGCGACTGTTTGGCGACATCTACACACGCACTTCCAATGTGTTTCTGAAAAAGGTCTTCATCAATTTCCATTTTTCAAGAATCGTGCGTGATGTCCATTTCTATATGCATGAACCGGAGATGAAAAACCTGCATGAATTCATCCACCGGGACCAAAACGGCACGGTGGTGCAGGTGAACGCCGGCGATGTCGAACAGGAATCCTTCAAAGAGTTCCTCTTTGATTTCGCAATAGACACACCGGATAGTTCGAGTATTGAAATCGGCACGGCTTTGATTCATTTTGACTGTCCCGTAAAACAACTTTTGAACCAGAAACTGGAACAGGTTCTGTACTTGAATCTTGCCGATACAGAGGACGCTGAAATCATCGACGGCAGTATTAACGATGCATATAGTGACATTGAAATTCTGGAGCGGCAAAACGACATACTCAAGCTGGTTGAGCAGAAAAAATTCAAGGAGGCAGCGGTGTGTCTTGAAAAGATGGCCGAGACAGCGGCAAGGATCGGGGCACACGACAAGGCCAAGCATTTCCGTGAAATGAAAAACAAGGTAATGCGGGAGAATAACGTTACCCAGGAGGATCTTAATGCCATAGTGTACACATCTTCGCGATCATCCGTTAAATCTAGACTCAACAGCCAACAGCCGTCAGAACCTCTGGTATAGGAGCAACCTGTATGAAAAAAATTCTTTATGTCGGCATGAGCAATATAATTCGGGCGGACGCTGGGAGTTCCGAGAGTGTTGAATGGGAAATCGACAATGATGATGATATGGTTATCAAACTCAGAAATGATGAAAATGAAGTTGAAATCATTCCTGAATTATCATCCCTGAAAATACCGCAGCGGATATTGAAATACACCATCAAGGCGACAGGTGAAAGCCGGCAGATTGATATCCTCATAGAAAAAGGGATAAAATTAGTTCCGGATCAAGAAGGATTGCCAGCCGCGTTCGAGGAACCCACCGGTGAGGCGGCGGGGGAAACGGTGATTTCGGAGAAGAAAATACCTCATGGCAGTATTTCTGCGATTCCTCAGACATTCAGCGTGGCGGCCGATAAACGCGTATTGATGCCGTGGAGCGCTTCAGTGCCGGAGGATGTGTCCTGGACATTTTCCAATGAAAAACTAAACGGCTGCCTTAGACTGACCGCTGAGGGTGTATATTTGGATTCAGTGCCAGCCGGATTTCATACCTTGTATTGTGAATTTTCTGATGGCAGACGAAGCGAAGTCGTCATTCAGTCGCATGCTGGCGCCAGTAGCGATTTGACGCCGATTGGAGGGCGAGAAATCCCCATCGGGCCTTTAGAAGGGGAAAAAAATCCTGTGCAACCGGCAGACCCTGTCATGCCTGCCGGTCCACCGCCTGCATCGCCGGAACAATCGAACGAATACGGAGATCCCGGGGAGCAGGGAAAAAACTGGCCCAAAATCAGTGGAGGATGTGCTTTCGAGGTCAGAAATGGCGGGAAAATCCTGCAAAAGTATCCTTTTCGCAGAAACGCGGAAAGTCTTTTGATAGGGAAACACTCCACAAGCGGAAAAGCGGTGGACATCGATTTGAAACAATATTCTAAAAATACAGGAATATCCCGAAATCACCTGAAAATATGGCGCAGCGGAGATTTTCTGATGATGAAAAACATAGGTTCCCATCACGTGAAATACAAAGGAAAAGAATTAGTGCCGGACCAGATAGCTGTTCTGAGCATCGGCGGGGAAATTGAAATCGGTGAGCTGACGATCGTAGTCGTATCCGACGCACCATAGATGAACGAATTCAACTATTAGAAGCCGGGACGCCGTATAGGATAGATAAGTATGAAATTGATATTCAGCAGGGAAATAAACAAGGAGATTGCGGTTTTCGATCATGATGGAAGGCAATACCGCATTCCGCGAAGAATTAACAATGATCGGTACGAAGTGATTGACCTTCTGGCGGTGGGAGGCGTGGGAATAATTTTTATCGCCATGGACACACAACTGAAAAATAAAAAAGTGCTCATCAAACGTTGCCTCTATCGACCGACCCTGTTTGAACACAGAAATGACATAAACAGAACGAGAGAGATCCCTGCTATCCGCAACACCATAAAAATAGAACATGCGGCCATGATGCATGGGTGGGCAAGACGGATTCCCAGCATTCCCATCCCCCTGGATAAGTTTGATGATATCAATCCGGATGTGTTCGGCCCCCATAAAGACTTACAGGGTGGGACCTTCACAGGAGAACCGGAATTGTATAAGACAGAACCTTATCTGGTCATCACCTATTTTACCGGATACCCAATCAAAAGTGATCACTCTGAGGTAAGAAAGAATGTAGTCGGTTTTACTCTTTTTTTTATTCGCAACACAGCTAATATTCTTAAGCGGTTTCACCGTGAATATGCCGGTCAAAAAAAGGCGTTCGATTTTTTTTATTGCGATCTGAAACCGGACAATGTGCTTTTGACAAATGACAAGCAGGTCGTTCTCATCGACATGGGAAGTTTTGCCGTCCGTGTGGATGGCAATTTGTCAAACGATATAACGACAACCCTTGGTTATCGCGCACCGGAATTGAAGAATCAGCAGGCCATGTTTCTTTCACCAGCGGTGGATGTTTACACCCTGGCGGTTTGCGCCTTTGAACTTATTACAGGGAATCGCCCAAAATTGGACCCGAATGAAAACCTTCTGCTGGATTGGGACACGTTCAAGAAAACCGTGGAATCAGCAAAGGCCTTTCATTGGGAAACGGTATTCCGCAAAGCGCTGGAAATCAATCCCAGCAAACGTTATCAAACCATGCAGGAGTTTCTCGACGCACTGGCCGAAAGAAAAACCCAATCTCGGCAGAGTATGAACAAATTTCAGTATGTCAAAAAAAAATGCCCAAATTCGGTTATCATCACTCCGGAATGGTTCGCTGATGCGGCCGTGATTGACCATGCCGGGCAGAGCGGGGAGCCATTTGTCTGTATTGATGCATGGAGCCCGAAAACATATTTTGACGTCGAAGCCAGTATTGTCCGTGTCAATTCTCGAATCAGGCATGACGACATGCAGCAGGGCCTTGTCCATGATCTGTTCGACCGATCGAAGAAAAACCTGATCCAAAACATCACGTTTTTCCCGGAACTGATAGCCATCAGCCAGGATGATACACTTGTTGTCCATATGCCTGATTTATCCAAGGGCAAGGTGAATGACTCCACAATAATAAAGAGAAGATTGGAAGCAATTCTGTATCTCTTCATGAATCTGTCCCGGTTGCGTTATCGAATGATTGGTATATCAAATGAAACGATTCAATTCGATCCCCTGAATAGACCATTTATTGTTGAATTCTGGCTTGCCCTAAATGCGACATCGGGGCATATTTCAGAAAACCCCATGATCCATGACATATTCAAAAGCAAGGTCATTATACCACCCGAAACAAAACTGGAACGCAAATGGAACGACGAGGTGAGCTTTTCATATCTTGCCGGCATTGCGACCTTGCTGATGATCGAACCAATGGAGGTATTCGATCTCTATAGCGCAGGGAACCTTTATGAAAAACAGCACTTCGAGTCTTTTGTAAAAAAACTCAACATCGATATGCAACTCAAGGAAATTATCCTCAGCCTGATTAATCCGGTTCCCGCTATGAGGTCAAAGCTTTATGAATCTGTTTTAAAAATAAAAAAACCGGTTTATGGAGTGGTGGAAGGTACGAATTCGAACCGGTCCATCAAAGGCATTCAGTTGCAATACGTAGAAGACTATCGGAAATTTCAAGTGGAATTTCAACGAATCACCGAGATTATCAAACGGTTCTTACAAGTTAGAACATTGGAAAGATTTATTGTTCTCCATAAAGAACCACCGACTGCATTTGAAGAAGTTCTTAAAAAGATTGAAATGCAATGGCACGTTGTTAAACCGGAGGACGCGGAAGAAATAATAATTCAGCAACTTACTGAAAAAGTGAGGAATGGTCAGACTGAAATGGCGGTGCTTATCATTGATAAAAGCATTATGGAAATGCAGGCAAAACTTTCACCGATCCTGCAGGATTTCAGTAAAGTGCTTTTGTTTTCAGAGATAAATCCTTTTGAACACGTAGGTAATGTCACCCACTACAATATTATGCAATACATGATCAAAAGGAGATAAATTTGCCTGAACGAAAATTACACACGGATTCAAATTTTCAGCAGCTACGCAATCAGGCTCTGAATGAATTGCGCAACAAGGAGTTTCCGCAGGCATGTGAAAAATTTGCCAAGATACTGAATCAGACCGGAGATGATGAAAGCCGGTATCGGGATGTTAACAACATCTTGGTTTGCATATACAACATCATAAAAGTCGGAAACAGCACGCAGCTGTTTGATAAGTTTAATGAGTATGTCAATGAATACATAAGGCTGTCCCGACAGTGGGACACGACGTCATGGGCCAATAATATCCTGGAAGATCTGCTGGAATATATTATCGATGTCGGACTGATCCACTTTACTGAAAACAGGGATGAATTCGCCGTTCAACGAGAAGGGCTGACGCAATGGCTTGACGATCATGTCGTCCGCTTTATCAATGTGCTGAAAATTGAAAACAAGCGCGAAAACAAATTGTTTTTCGATGTCGTCCTGAGGTCGATTTTTAAAGAACGGGCCAATTTCGAGCGCCGGGGACACGACTATCAGAATGTGGCCAACACCAGAACGCTTGGTGAGTTTTTTCTGAAACTGACGACGGGCGTGGAAAATGTCAGTCGCAGCCGATCCAGCGTTTATCAGCTTTTCAGTGAACTGATCTTCAATGATCCGGAGCAGGTCAACCAGGATTACTATTTCCTGATGCGCAGAGCCGTAGAGTGGCTCGAAAAAAGCGTATTGGAATTTGGGCAAAACCATTTTGCCAGGAAGCGTAAAGAACAATTGAACGTCAGCCTAACGATTCAGGAGCAACTGCACCGGTTTCAGCACGACGTCAACTCAAAAGTCAGCACGTTGAACTCGCTGATCAGGAGAATAAATAAAAAAACACCGGACATGAAAGAACCGGTGGAAATGGAACGAATCATCAGTGATATCCGGGTAATATTAAATCTGTCGCGGGATGAGAGCGACATACCCGATCCTGAAGAAGTTGACTTTGAGGCATTTCTGAAGCAGTTACGTGATGAAAGCCCATTGGAAATTGCAATCGCAGCCCAAGGCGAAAACAGAGTCTGGCTTTCCCATCGTGGATATCTTAATGTCATATTCGAGAATCTTATCAAAAACAGCCGCGAAGCTTATGAACGCAATTGCATCACTTTCCCTCATCCGGCGATTTGTATCAACGCGGATTTCGATGCCGGCGTTATTACCCTGCAGGACTGGGCCGGTGGCGTCAGGGAAGACTTATTGCGCGATGATCGTCTGTTTGAACCCTATGTTTCCGATAAAGGTGTAGCACAGAACACGGGACTAGGACTTTCGCTGGTAAAAAAAGCCTGCCGTATTCTGGGCTTTAATATCTGTTTTCAGAGCGAAAAAGAATCGACCATAGTAACGTTAAAAAAAAGATAAGGAGTCGTAAAATGGAAAAAATGGAGAAAGGGGAATTCAGAATATTGTTTCTGGATGATGAGATTTATGATGAAAAAAGCAATCCGGCTGTGTTTGCGCGCGAGACACTCCAGGATGCCGGGTATGCAGTTGATGTGACCGATAAAATGTCCGACGTCATCGACGCCTATTACAAGCGTTATTATCATTTGTATCTGTTGGACATCGACATGGGCAAGGTGAAGGACGAATTTGTGGGCAACGGCGCGACAGTAGGGGAAGTTCTCCGCCGGCTGTCCTCCATATCAAATGTTGTAGTCTATAGTGCTAGAGGCACAGTTAACGACTGGCTTACCGCTGCGAATTACCATTTTAATTCTTATGTCCACAAGGACGAAGGAGAAGAGAAATTGCTCGCTGTAGTGGATGAAATATTTGAGACTGTAAAAACCAGGGTTACACAGCTCCCCTCTTTGCAAAAGCGTGAACATACCGATGAAGTTGTGATATACGGCGGTAAAGAGATTTCCGGCGCACTTGAATCTCTCCGTAAAATGCATACGGTGGCCGAACTGGATTCTCTTGAAGAACTTGCAGCACGGATCAAGGAACAAAAACCTGCGGTGGCTGTGCTCGTCCTGTCCCAACTGCCCCAATCACAGGCTGAAATGGCGAAATTCACGGAAAACCTGAAGATGGTTATGGCGCTACAGTCCACACCCCATGTAATGGTATGCTTGGATGCAATCCGGAACAATCCAAATATTCTGAAAATCGTCAATACGCGTCCGTTTCGGATTCTCAACCTTCATTCACCGGTATTTGAAAGAGAATTTCTGGAAGCTGTTGAGAAAGCTGTATTATGGTTTGGGGAAGATGAAATTTATGAATTTCCTGAAGCAGGCAAGATTATCCGTAAACCGATGACAGAAAGGGAAATCGCCGACCTGAGAAAGGAAGACTGGGACGATTCGGACTGGGATGAATCAGGAAGTAACAAAAATGAATGAAAAGATTTTTCTGGTGGACACGAATATACTGCAAATCCTTGCCGAAGCAATCAATATTGGCTCTGCAGAAAATCTGCAGCGCTGGCATAAAACCGCACTGACCTTTTTTGACCGGCATGGTCAAAATATCCGGATTCCCTCTATTGTCTGGGGTGAATTCCTAGGATTGTGGTTCCATAAGAATGTGGACATGAACATGTATGACAAGTGGTTTCAAAATAGACTCAGTTGTTATGCGCAAACCTATAAATTTCTGAAGTGCAAAAAAGCAGCGATTTGTGATGAAACGGGAATATCGTACCAGAAAGTGATGGATATGGGAATCCGTTTTACCTCTTCTCAGATGCCGGAAGGCCTAATATTAACGATAGCAAAACGCCTTGAAGATGCGATTACATCTTTACAGGCAAAATGCACCTATGACCCAAATGATCAAAAATCAAAAGAAGACTTGCAACGTAATGAGAAAAACCGGAAACAGGGAAAACTTTTGGATGGTCTTGACTCGATTATTGTGGGGTTTGCCTGTGAATTTGCCCGGACAAATGCGAACCGACAGGTTGTTCTTGTTACTCGGGACAGGTTTATAATTGATTTCCTCTGTTTTTTTTCTCGAGATAAGAATTTGTTGCTGTCTTATGGAATGCCGGGCAACGTGACTGCATCTTCTCCCGACAGGGCGTGAATAAGCATGACATCAGTGTTTTGTGAAAAATCTGCGCAAATAGAGGAACTTCTCCACGGTAAATCAAACCCCGTAAATACGAAACCGTTCAAGGGCTGTGGCCATTTTCAAGGATGCTATCGCCCCATTGATTATTTTGAGTCGCATCCCATCGGACGGTCTGTAGCCGTTTTGGGTCAGCAGCTCAGCCGTAACCTTGATGTCAGGATCATCGAGGGAAGAGGCGATGGCCGCCGAGATATCTCAATGCCTCCGTGCCGAAACACAGCCAATAGATGAAGACGGCATTGACCAGGACTAGAAGCAGAATTTTGATTTCTTTTGTGATGATCGACATGATGCCCACCTCCCGCTGATTGAGATACTATACATGCAAAACGTGTTTGTCAAGCTAAAAAAATCAAATATTACAAATAGATAGAAAGTTTTTCATACGGAAATATCATTTCTATATGAACCGGAACGAATATCAGAGTTGAATATTTTCATGTTCTTCCATTTAACAACTTTGGATTGACGCTTATTTGAGTATTCCGGCGCAAGCCGCCACCCGAATATGATCGAAAGCGCCACTCAAATATGATTCATTCCGCCACCCGATTCCGGTGGAATCCGCCATGTGATTCCGATCCAATCCGCCACCCCTGGGGATGAGATAACGAACGCTGGATAAATCCAATGAAAGCCGTTAGAACTCCTGAAAAAATCAGGGGGTCACAGTGGCGGCAGAAAGGTTATCCATGCGCACAATAAAAGAAGTTCTACAATTGAAGTGGGAGAAAAAGCTCACAAACCAAGATGTTGCACAAAGCTGCAACATTGCACGCAGCACAATTAGGGGATATTTGGCACGTGCCGAAAGCGCTGGTCTGAGTTGGCCTCTGAACCCGGATCTCAATGATGGCGCCCTTGAAGCTCTCATGTTTCCACCAACAACGACAAAAGTCCCTGACAATGGAGGGCTTCCAGCAATGGAGTCTATCCGCAAAGAATTGCACCGCAAAGGGGTGACCCTTTCCCTGTTGTGGCTGGAATATAAAGCCGCCAATCCGAATGGGTATCAATACAGCCAGTTCTGTTTCATTTATCGCCAGTGGGCTGGCAAACTAGATGTTTCTCTCCGCCAGACCCATAAGGCTGGGGAAAAGCTTTTTGTTGACTATGCCGGTCAGACGATCTCCGTCACAGATCCGGTTTTTGGGCAAGTGAAAGAGGCGTACATTTTTATCGCTACCTTGGGTGCCAGCAGTTACACGTTTGCATGGGCCTCCTTCTCACAGGACATTCCCTCCTGGGTTGAAGCCCACATCCAAGCGTTTAGCTTCTTCGGAGGGGTCCCCGAAATCCTTGTCCCGGATTATGTTCCGTGGCACATAATCGACGTTATGTGGCCAACCGGATTATGTGGTCTTACGCCCTCATTGGCCGCATTGGAGACACATTGCATCGTTTTATGGTAACATAATTTTTCGGTACTCGGTATAGACTCTCTCCATCAAATATATTTAGAAAGGAGATTGTCTATGCTGGAGCGTTATTTTGTAAAACCGGATACTATTGATCGCATCCGG
>Ga0208373_1000512_pt1 | contig 66339 bp, 46 predicted proteins | sample RifOxyC2_FD_184036 | JGI IMG/M metagenome (GOLD analysis project Ga0208373, IMG submission 184036) | Soil microbial communities from Rifle, Colorado - Rifle Oxygen_injection C2 (SPAdes) | ecosystem: Environmental > Terrestrial > Deep subsurface > Rock core/Sediment | place: Rifle, Colorado...
TATTAAAACGACTTAGAGTTTTTGGATTACTTAAAAGGCTTACTAAATCTTATAAATATTTCTTGACTGTAAAAGGCAGAATTATTTTATCGCTTTGTGTTAAATTAAGAGAAATGACTTTTATTCCTGCTTGTGATGCTTTACTTAGGTCTTTATTGTACTCTTAATATCTTTACACAAAAAACAAAAACTTAAATGACAATACTATACTATATAATGGCGTTGTTCTTTTTAATAATTCATCAAATTTATCTTGCGTAATTCCAGTCAGTGACCTAAATAGTGTTTGTCTCTTTCTTATTGTTGCAAGTGGATTGGTTTTCATATAATTCATTATTTTTTTTATTCTCTTTTACATATGTACTACTTCTCTAAGTTTTAAACAAGACCTATTTTGCAGATACTCTAACGAATCCTTTAGACGGAAAACCTTCAAAACCTAAAGATCTAACTATTAGAGCTAATCCTGGGAATGGGTTAGTAAGATTAGAGTGGGAAGCAAATATAGACCCGGACCTATCCCTGTATGAAGTTTCAAGAAAAGTAGATTAATATGGAACAGGTTGGTTAGTTATAGCTACCACTACAAACACTTATTATGTAGATCTGGAAATGTACTATGCTCCTGGTGGTGGTCTTGTTCGTTCTCATTATAGAATTAGAGCAAAAGATACCCAAGGACTTTATTCTTTATACAGTGAAGAGGTTACAGAAAGAACTGAACCAATGAATAAAGAGGCCTTGTTAATTGCGACCCAAGATAAACTTGAGTATAAAATTCTGAATTATCCAAATCCGTTTAATCCGGCGACAAACCTCGTCTATCAGCTTAAGGAAAGCGGCTTAGTACAGCTTAAAGTTTATGATATTTTAGGAAAAGAAGTTGCTTCTTTAGTTAATGAAATAGAACCAGAGGGAACACATTCTGTTTTGTTCGATGCTAGTAATCTTCCAAGCGGAGTTTACATTTATACTCTTAGAGTAAATGATTTTGCAGCGAGCAGGAAGATGACGGTAATCAAGTAGTATTTCAGTTATCACAAACCTCCGAGGTTTCTGAATCGATTGGCGAACCCAAACCTCGGAGGTTTACCAAAACCTATTTAAATATATTCCCACTTCCCAATATCAAATTCGGATCAAGAACTTTTTTTACTTCAGCCATCTTTCGAATGTTTGCTTCTCCATACATCAAGACGAGATAATCAGTTTTTAGTTTCCCTATTCCATGCTCTGCAGAGATTGTACCTCCAAGCTCAACAGCTCTCGTGCATATTCTTTTGTAAACTTCTTTTCCCTTCAAATAGTCTTCTTCACTTTTCGGCAGCATGTTTAAGTGCATGTGTGAGTTGCCAAAATGCCCGTAAACTACGTAGGGCAAATTCTCTTTTTCAACCTCGCTCTTGCTGAAGAAATAAAGCTCTTCAAATTTATCATCAGGTACTGCGACATCGGTTCCGAGTTTCTTCAAATTATTCTGAGAAATGTATTCGCTTATCTTCCAGGAAATTGCATGACGGAAATTTTGTATTTTTTTATTATCAGAATCTGAGAAAGCAAACCAAGCACTTTCCTCATTACCATTAAATTCAGATATAAGCTTCATCCATTCTTCAATAAGAAATTCTTCATTTTGAATGTTAACTTCCTGCTCAAACCATACTGCTGCTTCGGCATTTAGGGGAACGTTCGGATAATCTATGAATAAAAAATTCAATGAGTTTTTATCGAAGAACTCAAGGGCTAATGCATCGAGAGCATCTCTTAGTTCTTTCTGCCGGGTTTGATAAGAAATTTTTCTTGCTTGATTTATGAATGACAGGGCATCTGTTTCGAGATTGAAAAACATCACGCATGATAAAATCTTATCGGGTTTATCAACAAGCTTGAGTTTTATTTGCGTAACTACTCCGAGCGTTCCCTCTGAACCAATAAATAAATCAATAGCATCCATATTCTTTTGAGAGAAATATCCCGAAGCATTTTTTGTTAAGGGCATACTGTAATCGGGTAAATGCAAATCATATTCAGAACCGGATTCGGTTTTAAGTCTTAGTGAATAATTATAAGCGAACAAATCTCCTCGTTTAAGTTTGAGTAATTCGCCGTTTGCTAAAACAACATTGAGTTCCAAAACATAATTCCTTGTTGGGCCGTACTTAAAAGTTTTTTCTCCGGACGCATTTGTTGCGACAGTTCCGCCTATAAAACAATTTCTTTCAGTAGGATCCGGCGGGTACATCAGTTTCTTTTCATTCACAAGATTTTGAAAATCTGAGAGAATTACTCCCGGTTCAACCGTAGCTGTTTTATCCTTTTCGTTTATTTCAATAACTCGATTTAATTTATCAGTCGCGATTACAATCCCGCCGTTTGGTACTCTCGCACCGGTTAATCCTGTGCCGCTACCGGAAACCGTTACTTTTATTTTCTTTTCGTTTGCTTCTTTAAGGATCTCAACAACATCGGATTCATTTTCGGGAAAGTACACTGCATCACAAAATCCTTTTAGGTTAGAAGCATCGGTTAAATAGTTTTGTATTTCGTCGGGTGATGTTTTTATGATCATTTTGAAATTATATTTTATATCATTTTTATTGTCAAGCTGAACTTGTTTCAGCTTCTTGTTAACGAAAAAAAGTGTTGGATTCCGAAACAAGTTCAGAATGACAGACCGATTTATGTTTTATATATCAGCGTACAGTTTTTCTGAAAAATTAGGTTAGCTCACGCAATAACTTCAAATACTTTTTCTGAACATCAAGATTTGGGATACTCTTCTCAAACCAGAAGAAGTCTTCGTTTATTCCGACTCTTTTAAATATTCCGTTCAACGCTTCAAACATATCAATTTGAGGAAATGCTTTATCCCGCAGATAATGAATCAGCTTCAAAGTTCTGAATCCATCAAACCATTTTTGCTTTTGTTTAGAAAGTTGTTCAAGCGTTTTGGAATTTGATAAAATTTTATTCCAGTCATTACTAAAATTTTGCTCTGTCAGAAAATTACATAATTCGGTATGAATATTTTTTGCAGAGGCAAGATATTCGTTTGAAGTTTTAGGTCGATCGGAATTAAATACTTCCAACCATTTCTTTAGAATATCGAAAGTCAGTGGGTTGTAAAGTAAATATTCATTTTGCTTATCTGATAAAAATCTTTCTACCCGTTGACCTGTTCCAAAAGGAACACGCCACGAACTTCTTGATGAAGGATAAACAATTGTGGAAGTAATATTTTCAACCCTAAGATTTTTTGCAAGTTTTTCGAGGAAGTAAAAATCTTCTGCGGCTTTTTTCTTATTCATGCCTTCAACTTTAATGTAACTTTCATAATCGCAGAGCATTGTGGAACCGATAGTGTGAAATGCGAAGGGAGAGTTTGCATATTTTAATCCTAAAACATAGTAACGCTGAAAAATTTCGTAGCAAATAATAGCAGGAGTTGTCGCAGAATCTTCTTCAATTTTGTGTTCGAAGTTTACTACTGCTCCAGATAAATTTCTGCTGTTGAATTCATCAACGACAGCAGTTAAATAATTTGAAACAACCGAACAATCAGCATCAAGACAAATAATAATTTTTTTAGCCGGTGAGGAGTAATCGAAAATCTTCAGTGTTTCATCCATGCCAATTTTGCGAGCCAAACCAACACCGCCAATTTTCTTAGGCAATTCAAGATCCGTACTTGATGCATCAATGAATCCAATACTTAAGTCGGATTTGCCAAATTGCACGCCAAGGCTTTCATCTCTGTTGGGATTTGACCTTAAAGTTTTAAGGAAAATTAACGTTTCGCTATTATCATTTTTAACTTCGTCGGATGAATCGGGGAGGTTATTAACCACAATTATAATTGCAGTTCTTTTAAAGTGTTTGTTATCATTCTTAAGTAACGAGGTTAGGAGTTTTCGAAGATTATTATACTCGGCTATGACAGGAACTACAATAACATTATCAAACTTGTTTTTGAATCGAGACTCTAATTTCCAATTTCCGGTCGAATACTTTTTAAGATACTTTTCAACAGGTTCTGGAAGCGGATTCATGAATTAGCGCTTAATTTATCATCAATAATTTTGCATGCGGAATGGAAGTCAGGCCCATTCAACCATTCAATCTTCACTCCCTCGCGTTCCATTTTTCTAAACCAGGTCATTTGTCTTTTTGCAAATTGATGAATGGCAGTATTCAGCTTTTGGAACATTTCATCGTAATTTAAGTCATCCTTTAAATACATTGAGATGAATTTATATTCCAGGCCAAAAGATAAAAGGCGCTCGTGCGTTAAACCCGAATAAAGAAGCTGCTGTACTTCTTCAATCATTCCTTGCTCGAGCCGTTTTTTAAGTCGTTCGGTGATTCTTTTCCTAACTTCATCACGATCAAGGTTTACTCCAAGCACAAGTGAATTTATTTTTGGAAAATACTTTAGCCCTTCCTTTGCTTCTTCAACCAAAATGGTTTTTATTATTCGGTTTTTAGATAGTAAGTCCCGCTTGACATGAACATTTGGGTTAAGCTTAATAAGTTGATTTTGTAATTCCGCTAATGTTAATAGCTCTAATTCTTGCACTTGTGCAGAATTGAAGTCTGCCTTCTTCAAATTATAATTTTGAATTATTGAGCTAATGTAAAGTCCTGTACCGCCAACAAGAAAGGGTAATTTATTTCTTGATGAAATGACCGAGAATGATTTTGCAAATAATTCTTTAAACATGAAAAGATTGAATTCCTCAGTTGGATTAATAATATCAATCAAGTGATAAGTGATTTTATCGTTATTAACCAAATAATCTGATAAATCCTTTCCAGTTCCAATGTCCATCCCAATATAAACTTGCCGCGAATCCGCAGAAATAATTTCACCGTTATACTTATGTGCAAGCTGAGAAGCCAATCTTGTTTTACCCGTTGCAGTAGGACCAAGAATTGTTATAAGATTGGTGTGCATAAAAATATTTTGAAGTCAGATAAAAGAAAAAATACCGGTTGTCATCTGACTATAAAACTATTGGCAGAATCACTTTTATTTCGGGTCCCGAATTGGCACTGTTTTGTGCTATGAGTGTTCCATTATGCTCGGCAATTATTCTTTTGGCAAAACATAATCCCAGGTTTTCTATTGATATAAAATCTCCCGAAATTTTTTTTAGCACTTCATCTTGAAGTTTTGGACCGTTGCTTTTGAATTCTATAATGATTGTTTCTTTAGTTCTATTTGTGGTTACGTAAATGCTGCCTTCGCCCGTGATATTTTCGCAAAGGAATTTTACTATATGAAGACCCGCCTGGTAAAATAAATTTTTATCCAGCAGAACAGATGCATCTGCTTCAAATTTTCTGAAAAGTTTAACTTTGCGGAATTCGGTATAGCCTGCAAGCAAATGTAAGATGTCATTCAAAATGTTTGTTGCATAAAACACTTGCGTTTTCAGATTAATCTTTCTATTGAAGTAATCCGCATGTATCTGAAGAGAGTCTAAGATGATATTGGATTGATCAATTATTTTTTGCAGCACCTTATTGGCCTCAGCAGATAAAGACTTTCGCATTAAAAGATCAGTATATTTCACAATCAATTCCATTGGAGTTTTAATTTCATCGTTGATTGACCGAATAACCTTTTTTACTATTTCATAATATTCTTTAGATGACCTCTGTTCTGTGTACTCTTGCTGTGCCACATTCAATTCAACCGATGTTGTTTCAGCAGGAAGATTTTCTGTTGGGATTTGTTCTTTGTCATCCAATTTATTTTTTTCTGAAATCACAGGATTAGAATCTATTCCCTGCGTTGAATCAATAATTTCCGCTTCGTGTTTGTCAATTAATTCTGCAGCACTTCCTTTTATCTCTTTCTTAATTTGATCTAAAATTGAGTCATCGCCATTTTCAATTTTATTTAAAGTTTCCTTTGTGCTAAACAAAAGTTCAGAATCATCAGGTTGAAAGCTTTCAAGCGAATTTTCTGTTTGATCAATTGTGTCGGATAAATTTACTTTATCATAATTGATCTCTGCATCATCATCTAAAGAGCAATCACCAACTTCATCATTATCCAAAAGTTCTTCGTCGTTAAAAATATCTTTAAACTCGCCGATGTTTGAACTATTCCAGCTTAAATCATTTTCGTCATCATCAAAATCATCTAGTTTAAGTGAAGAAGTTATAGAAGAGGAAGTTCTCCCTTGAGGTGTTTCAATGCTGTTGTATTCATCGTTATTAAATTCACTGGAAACTTCAATTTCATAAAAAAGTTTTTTACTTATTGTTCCGATTGCAGAAGTCAGGTTGAAAAGGTTTGCTAGAATGGTTTTGTTTTTAGCGAGCTCCTTTAATTCCTTTTCATTGATAACATAGATTAGACTTTTTTCGACAGCCATAGCGACAGATTTACGTGGAGTTTTTTCGAGCAGTTCATACTCTCCAAAGAAATCGTTATCAAATATTTTTAGTAAGGGTGGAGCACCAATGCTTTCGTAAATTTTAATTTTTATTTGACCTTTTATTAGGAGATATAGGAAATCGCTGTTATCCCCGACTTGATAGATAATTTCGCCCTCCTTCACCTCCACAAAATTATTGGAACTGACATTTATTTTTATGTCTTTAGAAGAAACATCCCGAAATAGGCGATTACCCTGAATGTTTTGGGAATTTTTATCGAAGCTCATTTAGACACATTATTTTTTTAATTCAAATTAAAATGAATTGGAGTCAAAAGCAAAAGCATACAGCAATAAAAAATTTTTGAATTAATGTGGTTTTCTTTGTACGAAAATCAAAATATTTTTTGATAAATTGAATCCCGAAATAATTATCCGCATCCTATGGACGAACAAAGTTTGATTTTAGAAGCTCAAGCCGGCAATAAAAAAGCTTTGGCTGAGCTTGTAAAAAAATACGAAAAGACAATTTACAGTTTTGCTTTTAAGATTTGCAGAAATCCGGACAAAGCTGAAAATACTATGCAAGAGACTTTTATGAGCATGGTAAAATCGTTAAAGCAGTTCGACGGAAAATCCAAATTATCAACATGGCTTTATAGGATAACTGCAAATCACTGCTTGATGGAGTATCGAAAGAAGAAACGCGATTATGTTTCGATTGATGATGACGATGCCTTGATTAGTGAAAGTTCAATTGCGGATTGGAGTTCAATTCCGTCACTTAGTATTGAGAATAATGAACTGAGAAAAGTGCTCGATGAAGCAATACAAAAGCTTTCGCCTGAATATAGAATTGTTTTTTTGTTGAGAGATGTTGAGGGTCTGTCAACAGAAGAAACCGGAAAGATTACCGGACTTTCGATACCGGCTGTTAAATCAAGACTTCATAGAGCAAGAGCGTTTTTAAGAAAAGAAATCAGCCAAACATTTAAAAGATGAAACACAAGCAAGTTACATGTAAAGATGTGATGCATCATGTTTGCGAATCGCTGGGAGAGGATTTGAATTCTCCGCAGTGTGTAGCAATTAAAGCTCATCTTGATGAATGTGCCGGTTGCCAGAATTATTTTAAATCTGTTGAAGCGACAATAGATTTTTACCGTAAGTACAATGTTGAGCCAAGTAAAGATTCTCACGATCGTTTAATGTCAATTTTAGGTCTCAAAGATTCGGAATAAACCATAACTGCCTGCCGATTCATTCGCGGGAAGATTATAACAAAAAATTAAAATGGAGTAAAAACATGCCTGTATTCGAATATAAATGCAATGATTGCGGAAGCAAATATGATATGTTTCATAAATCTTCGTTAAACCAAGTAGAAGTTACATGTCCAAAGTGTGGCTCCAATAAAAACAAGAAACTCTTTTCTGCTTTTGCAACAGCAAATTCTTCTGAGAACGACTTTTCATCGCCATGTGCATCAGGAAATTGCACCCCCGATTATTCCGGCGGCGGATGTGCTTCCGGCATGTGCGGACTTAATTAACAAAATTTATCATAGGAATTTCAAATGTTTAAGGATAGAATTTTAATGTTCCTTTCCATATTCAGCTCTTTAAATTTTTTGGGTTGTGCTCAGCAAGATAAAGACAGCATAATGACAGTTCAGGAATTAAAGAAATTGATGAAAGACGATTCTACACTCGTTATACTTGATGTTCGAACCCTAGCAGAGCTAATCGGTCCTTTAGGTAAAATTGATAATATTATCAACATCCCTATTGAAGAATTAGAAAGCAGAGTCGGAGAGCTAAGTAAATTTAAAGACAAGGAAATTGCGGTTATCTGTAGGAGCGGTAATCGTTCTAATACGGGAATGAGAATCTTACGTGAGAATGGTTTTAATGCTAAAAATGTTTTGGGTGGAATGATAGAATACAGAAAGTAGGAAAAATAAAAATCATATTTTAGAGCAAGTGAGAAGGTGACCAAAAAGTAATTATTCAATTAAAAAATCTGCGAAAATCATTTAAAATCAGTGTCATCAGTGCCTGCCACTATGTGGTTCCATTTACTGATAAATATTACTTTTTGGTCACCTTCTCACTTTTTACTTTTTTAAACTACTTTTTCAACAAATGCTTTTCTAAAAACGCGAAAGTTTCTCGCCATGCTCTCTCAGTAATTTCTGCGTTGTAACCCTCCTTGTTATTCGGATTCATAAAAGCATGTCCCACGTTTCTATAAATGATAATTTTACTTTCTTTTTTTGAATCCTTTAATGTCTTCTCAAAATTCTGTACGTCCATAACCGGAATTCCGCGGTCAGTTTCGCCAAAAATCCCAAGCAATGGACATCGAATTTTTTTAATATTTGCAGGATCAGAAATCAAGCTTCCGTAATTCATTACTGCTGCTTTAAGTTTTGCAAGAATCGTCGCTGCCTGCAAGGCATATCCTCCGCCCATACACCAGCCGATTACGCCGATTCTACTTTTATCTACTTTAGGATTATTTTGTAAAAAAGAATATGCTGCTTGCAAATCTTTGGCCACGCGATCCGGAGGAAGTCCTCGCATTAACTCATGCGCTTCATCCGAATTTTTAGTTGATTTACCTCTGTAGAGATCGATTGCCAAAGCGGCATAACCTTTATTTGCAAACGCATCTGCATTATACCTAATCCAATCGTTCAATCCCCACCATTCGTGAATTATAATTAATGCCGGGAAAGGTCCATCACCCGATGGTAAATTAAAATAAGCACTTACTGAGTCCCTTCCGCTAACATATTTAACAGTTTTTTGCTGTTCCTTTTGGAGTGCAATTTCATCAGCAGCTTTATTGTCAGTTACTTTCGTATCATCCTTTTTTGAATTACATGAAACAAAAATAAACGCAGAAAGAATAATTATGACTAAATTTTTCATATCGGCTCCAATTATTAAATAATTTAATTTTTAACCCCCCTGATCTTTCCCGAAATTTCAGCTAAAAGATATTGTGCTTCTTCTTTAACTTCATTATTAAGATTTTCAGCGTGCATTAATAACTCGGCAGCTTTTTGTTTTTCGCATAATGATGAATAGTTGATAAGCACGTTTAAAAATGCTCCTTCTGAAGCGCCGGCAATTACAGCAATTGCAACACCTGCATCGGACAATGAACTCTGATTTCCCTTTTTTGAAATTGTTTCCAGAAAAGGAATGACTTCTCTGCAATTCTTAATAACTTCAGCGGGAACACTTGCGGCTTCAAAGGTTGATTTTTCAATCGCTTCAGTCCGTAACTTTTTTTGTTCATCTGTTTCTTTGGGAAGCTTGAATGCATCCATCACTCTTTCGAATGCTTCATTATCATTTTTTGCAAGAGAAATAAATTTAGCGGTATAAACATTTAGCTTCTCTTTCAATTCATTCATTTCCTTTTCAACCTCTAAATACTTTTTCTTTCCTATAGTTAAGTTGCAAACCATTGTTCCTAAGCTTGCAGACAATGCGCCACAAAGTGCCGCAACATTTCCCCCGCCGGGCGTTGGCGAATTAGATGACAACTCTTCTAGATATTTTTGTAATGATTTTCTAGTATCCATTTTAATTTCTTTCTAATGATTTAATTGACTTCGTTAGATCATATAATCAATAACTTTATCTGTTTTAATAAACGGATGGAGATCGCTTAATCCAAGCTTTTCTATCGCAAGATCAACAAGCGATTTTTCATCCATATTTTCCCCCGGTGAATAATATTTTCCTGTAAGAAGCAATGCCTCGAGCGGAACGAGACCAACGATTTCGCTTCCTGTAACTTCAACACCAAGTCGTGCAGCTTCTTTCTTTACTTCCTCAAATGCAACGTGGATTGGTGCGATATTATAATTAGTAAGATTCATTGAAACTTGTGTCATTTTATATTTCTCAAGAGCAACACCCATTCCCTTAACGCTTTTTAATCTTCCTGGAACTTTTACTGATTGTCCGTTCACTTTTATAACATTTCCATTCACATCTTTTTTTAAATAACCGGACTCCCGTAATATCTCACCAATTTCTTTTGCATACTTAACATCTTGGGATTTTAGATTGACATTGTAAGCTATAAGGAAAAATCTTGCGCCTGTTACTGTGCCACCGAGTTTTGGATTGAACTCATTTGTTCCATAATCGGGCTGCCAATCTTTATCTTTTAGCTTTTCGGTTAAACCCTCATACTCACCTTTGCGAATATTGGCAAGATTCTCCCGTTCCGGTTTTCTTGCAGCCGCTTCATACAAATATATTGGAATGTTCAGTTCTTTTGATGCACGCTCGGCGTAAGCTTCTGATATTTTTACACATTCCTTCATAGTTATATTTTTTATTGGGACAAACGGCACAACATCAATTGCACCCAAGCGTGGATGTTCCCCTTTGTGTGTTGTCATGTCTATTAATTGTGCAGCAGTTCGACTTATTGACAATGCACCTTCCAAAATTCCGTGTTCATCTCCAGCCATTGTAACTACAACTCGATTATAATCCGCATCGGGTTCAAAGCTAAGCAGCTTGCAGTTGCTAATTCCCGCAAGGGATTTTTTCATCATTTCAAACGTGTGTTCATTCTTGCCTTCGCTAAAGTTTGGAACACATTCAACAATTTTCATTTAGTTTCTCCGGACTTTGAATAGGATGTGAAATTTTTCTATGAGTAAAAATAAGAATTTCCGATGAAGTAAGTTTTGCTTGCTGTTTCCACATTACTTCAAAAAAATCATCATGCGTGTTAGAATAAAATCTCCTACTTGCAGTTGATAGTAATACACTCCGCTTGCTAATCCTCCACTGGCAGTAAACTCTACTTCATATTTTCCTGCAGGTTTGTATTCATCCACAAGGGTTGCAACTTCATTACCAAGGACATCATAAATCCTTAAAGTTTGCCAACTGCTGATTGGCGACTGCCATCTGATTTTAGTACTTGGGTTGAAGGGGTTTGGATAGTTCTGGTAAAGCACAAAATCATTTGGAAGACCTTGCTGTTCTGGTTCTATTCCTGAGACAATTGATTTTTTTGCAAGACGAAGATTATCAACATAAATTCTTCCGTAAAGAGATGAACCCGGTGCGTCTGTCATTTGGAAGCTGTCAATTCTGTATTTAGGATAATCGAGAACACCATTTCCAATCCATATTCCAACGCTGCTGGGGTCTTTTAAATTCCATTCAACTAATCTCCAGCCGTGCCAATCAATCACAATCCATTTTGAAACTTCATGATTAGGCCAGTTGGTTCCATCGCCCTCATCAATTGCAAAGCGGAATTTGTTACCGCTACCATCTCCCCACACATAAACTTGAAGTATGTATGAGGTATCAAAGATTACATTTCGTGGAGTGCCGCCTGATAAATATTCTCTTAACAATTTAGTTGTTGCTGATGGGTTCCATTGATATTGAATGAAAAATCCTTGTGCCGGTGTTGTTGCAGGCAAATAGTAAGCTGTTGTGTAACCAGATGAAGTTCCCGAATCAATTATTCCTTCAGTTGAACCGCTGTATTCGGGCTGCTGCCAATTGCCTGTTGCAGAAAAATCATCGATGGTTGTCTTTTGAGAATATGATTGCTCGGATGTGGTGAAAATTATTTCTTGATTGCTCGGCATTGGATTACCAATAACATCGGTAATATTTTGGTTTAGTGTTAAGGAATATTGTGTGTTGTTTAACAGTGCTTGCTGCGTTTTAATATTTATGATTGACTGATTATCAATGGTTTTAAGCTGCATATCTTTAGAAATTGCTGACGCGCCTGCTTTTAATATTACATTATTGTGATTTATTGTTACTGAATTTACAAGCTCATGGAATAAGACAGTTACAACTCCTTCAACATCAAAACTTCCTGATGATGAAATGCTGTCTGGAAAAGTTTGTGTTACTATTGGCCCGCTTAAGTCCTGAGCAACTGTTGAAAAATGAAGCACATAAGAATCTCCCGGAATACCATCGCCGTTTCCATCAAGCATTTTTTCGTTCACATCTGTCACAGTTGAATCTATAAATAAAGTATAGTCTGTTTGAAAATTAAAGTTGCTGCTTGTAACAATTGTAATAGTTTTATTGCTGCTGGAAAAGGCTAAACTGCTAATTCCTATTGAAGGTGTGAAAGTGAAAGCATTGACGGTGACAGTGGCGATATCCAATGTTTTTGAGAAATTTAATTTCAATTGAGTAGTTACCCCAACTGTGTCTCCTTCGCTGGGAGTTGATGATATTACTTTTGGTGGGAACGATGGAATTGAATCAGTTAAAACCATATTTGAAATGAGCGACTCATTCCAGTACCTGTCTAACATTGTTGCGGCGTACCGATACGTGCCATTATGATCTTGCTCGCCGGTGAAGTTTTCATCGAGCGTGAATTGAGAATCTCCAAATGAAATGGAAATAATTTTGTCACTATTCAAATCAAAAATATCATCTGTTGATCTGTAAGCAGCAAACCATTGATTAATATTTGCAGAAGCATCGGGGGTAATTGTCAAGCTATAGTTAAGTGAATCAATTTTAAGAATACTTATTTGAGGCGAGGCGGGAATAGTATCTAAGTGTAAATTTGCATCACGTATTTTTGTTTTTTTACCGAAGAAAGTTGAGGCAGCTTCATTCCAATAATCGCGGTCTTTCCAACTACCGTAACTAAAGAACTGAAAACCATCAACCCAATTTACAGTTCGGCACGAATTAACAATTTCAAGATGATTATTCCAAATGTTATTATCATTCAGAATGTAAGAAGGCGGACCGACAGTATAAAATCTTCCCGCTGCAATTCCTGGTTGAATAAATTGATTCCAGCATTGCGGGCAATCACCAGTAAGCATTCCATAAAAGCCGCTTCCGGTTGTCCAGTGGTAATGCATTCCTGCAATTTGTTCGATGTAACCTTGATTGAACCAAAGTGCGGCATCTTGATAAACGATATTATAGCCATTCCATCCGCTCCAATTATATTTCCCAAGCGCAGCAACGGATAATCTCACATAAGGTTTTACCGCTTGAATTGAATCATGAAGTGTTTTTACGAACTCAGTAACAGACCATCGCCACCATTCTTCCCATGATGAAAATCCCGAAGGAATTCCTGATGAATAAGGATGTTCAGCATCGTAAAGATATCTTCCTGCCAGATTGTTTATAAGTTCTTCAATTTGTTCATCAGTAATGTCGCCATCAAACAACTTTTTTTCTTGCTGAATTTTTTCAAACTCTTTGGATGCTGCAGAGCTTGTGAATTCGTTCCAGCGCACATAGTCGAGATGCAATCCATCGATATCATAATTTTTAACGATTTCCATTGCGACGTTTTTAGTATAATCTCTTACAGCTTGAAGTCCGGGAGATAATGCAATCGAGCTTGTCATTGGGTTTCCTGTTTGGTCTCTGCAGATCCATTCGGGATGTTGCTGAGCAGGTGTACCGGTAGCAGTGCTTGAGGCAGAAAAAACATTAAACCAGGCATGGAATTCTAATCCGCGTTTGTGTGCTTCTTCAATTGCATAAGCCATCGGGTCAAATCCGGGATCAGTTCCTCCGGCATAAGAGCCATAAGGTTCATAGGATGAATTGTAATATGCTGTGCCTGATTGTCTCACTTGCCATAAAACCGAAGTGAAATTTCCCGCTTTATGTTCATCTAAAATTTGTCTAATTCTAGCTTTATTTTGATCGACGGAACTTGAAGCGGAAATGTATTCCCAAGTAATTACCCAGTTAGCTCTAAATTCATTGTTATTCTGCTGAGAGTATGTATTTCGAAACAAGATAAGTACAATAAGAAAAGAGAAAAGTGGTTTGAACATGTTGATCCTTAACATTATTAATAGCGATAATCAAACTTAAGCGATTTATTTTTTAAATCAGCGGCTAATCCTTTAAACAGCTAGCCCGGTTTATTTATATTCTAAATTTGTTGTTGAGGAACCGGATTAGTTAATTCCAAGAAGAATCTTTTGTAATAACATTTTGGTTATATTTACCAAAAAAATTCGGTTCAATAGTATGAAAATAGAACTCTTTCTTATTTTATTAACATTTTTCAGTTTATCATTTTCATTAATAGCACAAAATATAAAAGTTGTAAAGGAATTCAATTCAAGCTATTATGAATTGAAAGGGCTCGAAGTCAATCTAACTTCAGATAAAATTTTAATCGCACTAGATCATCAAAATATTTTTACTGAAGATCTTTCCGGAAAGAAAATTTTCCAAGCATCGCCAGGTGAAAATTATTTTCTGATTGCGAATTTCAAGTTCTCAAACGAGAAAGCCGATTATCCAGTTGAGATTAGAGTTTTTGACCGTGATTGTAAACTTGTTTTTCCTTACAAATTTTTCGCTCCCTATGACTTGCCCCATTCTCTTTTTCACTTAAATGATAACGCGTTGCTGGCTTTGTTCGATCCTTTAAGCTTTAAAGTTAAATTAATTGAAAAAGAAAGTTATAAAGAAATTGAATTGGCTAAGGATATTCCTTTTGAAATGGAAAAAGCATCTTTTATGGAGATCAATGAAGATTTCCTTTTTATCCTGACTCCGCAGAAAGCATTAGACATAACTGAAAATGCAAGCAATATCACACTTTTCAAAGTCAATCTGCAGGATTTAAGTACCGTTAAAAAAGAATTAGATTACAATTCTCCAACGCTGCTTAAAATAATTAATGATAACGTTTTTATTTCGGGTGTTAAGTTTGAGAATCTAAAACCTGTTGGCAAAACAATTAAATATGACTTTCAGTTAAATCAATTGTCGTTGAATGAGAAAATTATTGAAAAGCTAATACCTCACGGCAATAAGTTTTACGCAAAATACTTTAATACTATTTATGAATTAAATAATGATTTATCTATCTCGATTGAAAAAAAATTATTTGGAGGTGAAAGAATTTTAGACCTCGCTTTTGCGAATGAAAAGTTAATTGTTGTAACAAATGTTTCGGGTGAAAATATTATATACAGTTTTTTGCCTGATTTGCGTATTGACATTAAAGAGCCAGTAGATAATTTTGGAATTAACCGAATAGAAAACTTTTCAATTTCAGGAAATAATCTAATTATCCGTCATGATTCCAAAAGTGTTAAAATAAAAACCAATAGAAACTAAGCTTATAGCTCAGAGGGTAAAATGAAATTTTTTATGCAGATACTATGATTATTCTTTTATGCCACTCCAATATTTAACTAAAACTTTATTTATATTATTTCTCATATTAGTTAATTTGACTGGCCAATCTTCAGACAATGTTTCTATAGTTACTGTTGGGCAGCACAAAATTTATAAGGATCAATTTGCAGATAGGTACATCGACTATTTATTGGCAACCGGAATTAAAGATAATATTGTCGTGAGAGAAGCCATCCTCGATAATATGATAAATGAAATTTTACTGTATTATTATGATGACAACGAGGCACTGTTTTCTGATGTAGAATATAAAAAAGAATTAGCTTGGGTTGAAAAACAATCAGTGCTTGCTTACCTCAAAGATCAAGAAGTTTATGCAAAAATTAATGTTTCCGAAAAAGAAGTCAGGCAAGCGTTTGCAAGAGTTAATGAAAAAATTGCAGCCAGCCATTTGTATGCTCCAACTTTAGAAGAAGCAGAAAATTTGTACAAGCTTTTGGAAATCGGTGTTGATTGGGATAACATTGCCGCCCAAGTTTTTACTGACTCTACACTAAGAAATAATGGCGGTTATTTAGGATATTTTACCTGGGGTGATATGGACCCGGCATTCGAGGATGCTGCATATTCATTAAAAATTGGAGAAATTTCTAAACCCATTAAAACAAGTAATGGATACAGTATAATAAAACTCGAGGATCGAAATCCTCATCCACTTTTAACTGAATACGAATTCCAAACAAAAAAAAGTAAACTCGAAGGAGTTTTAAGCATAAAGAAGAAGCCAGAATATGAAAAAAAATATCTCAAAAGTATTTTTGATGAATCAAAATATTCGTTAAGCGAAAAAAGTCTCGATAATATTACTACTTATTTTGGATTTTCAGATATCGGCAAAAAAGAAAATTCGTATCAGCCAAATTCAAATGAAACCTGCCTTGTATATGATGGGAAGAAATACTCCGAGCAATTTATAATTGATCAGATGTTGCAAATTCCCGATTATCATCGCACCAAAATTATTTCTAAGGAAATATTAAAACAAGCAATAAAGGGAATATTATTGCAGAATCTGCTGTATTCAGAAGCCATTAAAAAAGATTATATTAAAAACCAATTAGTAATTGATGTTGCTGATAAATTAAAAATGCAGGTATTTTTAAAATATAAAATGCAACAAATTTTGTCTGATATAAAAGTTTCAGACTCGTTACTTTATCAGTATTACGCGAACAATCTAGAATCATTTAAATCCCTGAATGAAATTAGTATCCAGGAGATTATTGTAGATAATAAACTATTTTCCGACAGCCTAATTATTATGCTTGAAGAAGGAAGCGATTTTGGTAAATTAGCCAAGGAATTTTCATTACGGGATTTTTCGAAGAAGAACAATGGGATTATAGATTATGCCCCCCTCTCTAAATTTGGTTTTCTAAAATCGAATTTTTGGGAAGCAGAAATTGATGAAATTATTGGACCGATAGAATTACAAGGAGCTTATGGAATATTTAAAGTACTTGGAAAAAAGAAGGGTGAGCCAAAAAAGTTTGAAAATATTAATAAGAATGATATAGAATACGCTTATAAAAATGATTTCAGAAAAACTATTAGAGAAGAATATTTAGAGAACATTCGTAAAAATGTTTCGGTAAGAATAAATCGAATTGTTTTAAATTCTATTGATATATTGACCCAGAGCACTAACTAACGTATATTTATAATAAGAAAATTTAACACCAGGAAGGAATTATGAAAAATTCTATACTGTTTATTTTTATCATCTTGCTTCTACCCCTAAATTTAATTCTTGCTGGAACTACTGGAAAAATTAACGGAAAAGTTAGTGACAAGAAAACCGGCGAACCCCTTCCATTTGTAAACATAATTATTGAAGGAACAAATTTCGGTGCAGCAACTGACATCGAGGGAAATTATGTTATCCTTAACATCCCCCCGGGAAAGTATAATGTGAAAGCTCAATACATTGGATACCAGCCAGTTAGAGTCGAAAATGTTTCAGTTTCTATTGATCTAACAACAACAATCGATTTCCAACTTGCTGAATCAGCAGTGGAGTTAGAAGAAGTTGTTGTTCAAGGTAGGCAAGAACTTATCAAAAAAGATGTGACATCAAGTCAGTCATTAATTTCTTCAGATCAAATAGGCGCATTACCAGTTGCTGAACTGGATGATGTATTGCAGCTTCAAGCTGGTGTAACAAGGGATGCAGGTGGAGGTTTTCACATTAGAGGCGGCAGAACTTCCGAAATTGCATATTGGGTAAATGGTATTTCAATAACGGATGCTTATGATAATAGCCGTGGAATTCAAATTGATAACAACAGTATACAAGAATTGCAAGTTATTAGCGGAACTTTTAATGCCGAATATGGTAATGCAATGTCCGGAATTGTAAATACAGTTACAAAAGAAGGCGGCAGGGATTATCATGGAAGTATAATGATTTACAGCGGAGACCACGTAAGTAATTTTACAGAATATTTTCCTCAAATTGATGATGTAGATCCCTTTTCAAATTATAATTTACAGGGAAGCTTAAGTGGTCCGGTTCCTTATACAGATAATTTAGCTTCATTCTTCATTAACGGGCGATATTATTACGACGATGGCTATCTGTTTGGCGAAAGAAGGTACAATCCTGATGGAACAAGAGGGGATAACAGTACAGTTGCGATGAATTGGCGCAAAAACTTGTATGGACAGGGGAATATCAGTTTTTCCCCATTACAGGAGGTGAAAATAAACCTTGAGGGTTTATTTTCAAAAGAAGATTTCAAAGATTATAATCATGAATATCGATGGAATCCTGATGGTGATGTAAATAAATTTGCTGAAAGCTATAATGCTACTGCCACTATTACCCACATGCTTTCCTCGGCCTCATTCTACACTCTTAAAGGTTCATATTTTTCCAAAGATTTTGAAGAATATACATATGAAAATCCTTATGATTCCCGATATCAGCATCCTGATTCTTTACGTAATATATCATACGCTTTTAGAACTAAGGGAACAAATCTTCACAGGTTTTACAGACAAACCAATTCGTTTATTGGGAAAGTTGATTTTACTAGTCAGGCATTACAAGAGCATTTGTTAAAATTTGGTGCGGAAGTAAAATCTCACAATATGAAATTTGACGATTATTACCTTGAACCAGCGCGATTAAATGGAGTACCAATCGAACCATTTCAGCCCTCAATTCCGGGCGAAGATCAAACCAACCGTGTGAAGTATGATAACAAACCTTTCGAAGCCTCTGCTTATGTGCAGGATAAAATCGAATTTGAGAGCGTAATAATAAACGTAGGACTACGATTAGATTACTTTGATTCGAATGGAAAAGTTTTAGTAGACATAAAAGATCCGAATATTTATGCACCACTTCGCCCCGAAGTGCAATCACTAAGCATCAAGGAAAGAGAGCCATTTTTTTATAAGGATGCAGGAACAAAATTCCAGGTTAGCCCGCGTTTCGGAATTGCTTATCCTATAAGTGCCACGGGAGTTGTTCATTTCTCTTATGGTCATTTTCTTCAAATTCCACCATTCCAATTCTTATTCCAAAATGGGCCGTATAAAATTCCAAATTCGGGAATAAACGTTGGGGTTTACGGGAATCCTGATCTTGAACCTCAAAAAACAGTTATGTATGAAATTGGATTCAGGCAGGAATTTTTTGATAATTTCTTAATCGATATTACAGGCTTTTACAGGGATGTAAGAGACTGGATAACAGCAGGTCCTATTATTCAGACTTATAATCTTGTTACATATTCTATTTTCACAAATAAAGATTATGCTAATGTTAAAGGAATAACATTTACATTTAACAAAAGATTTACGAATAATTTTGCTTTTGATCTGAATTATACCTATCAAGTTGCAGAAGGAAGTAATTCAAGTCCCGAAGATGAATACAATGCTGCGATTGGAAGCGGTGAACCGAGTCTTTTCTTAATACCAATGGATTGGGACCAAAACCATTTACTTAATGCTTCTCTCTTAGTGGGTATTGATGGATGGGGTGCCAGCTTATTAGCACGATATGGAACAGGCTTGCCTTATACACCAAGCGTTACGCAATATACGGCAGATAGAGGAATTACATCCGGGCTGCTAAGAAATAGCAGGTACAGACCAAGCCAGTTTACTATTGATTTAAAATTAGATAAGACTTTTAATCTAATGGGATTAGATGTTACTGCCTTTTTAAGAGTATTTAATCTATTGGATAACAAAGTTACTGTAAATGTTTTTGGAGATACGGGGCAACCCGACTTTACAACTGAAACGCAAAATGTGGGTTACGATGCGAGCAGGCCGAATACTGTGGAAGAATATATAAAATATCCTGATCGCTACGGCGAACCAAGAAATATACAATTTGGATTTGATCTTTCATTTTAATCTTAAATGATTATCGGAGGTTTTTAATGTTCATCTTTAAAAAAGTTATTGTTTTCTTTCTCTTCATTATTTTCTTTCTCACAAATGCTCTATATGGGCAATACGTTCCGAGTAAGGAAAGAGGTGATGCTAAGTACAGAAGAAAAGCCCAGATGGAAGGAAATCAGATAAGGACTACAGTTTTTAATTATGGAATGACCGGCAGAGAGGGAGCGGTACCCATAACCGAACAAACACCTTATGAATGGCCTAAAAACACGGGACAAGTTTACCTTGCCGTAGCGGGAATTGTGGTTGGTGCTGAAGTAATTGATGACTTAGGACAAACTCAAAGAATTATTTCCAGAATGCATTACCTTGAATCACCTGAGGGAAAACCCTGGACCTTTGAACCTGTTCCGGGTTATTACAATGAAAATAATCCTGAAGGGTTTGCAACGAGCAACGATCCCACCACATGGCCAAAATCATGGCCCGATAAGCTAACTGATTCCGAGGATCCAGGCTGGCCTGGTAAATGGAATGGCTACTTTGGTAAAAATGTTTTTAATGCCGACCAGGAATTGTTTTTCCATGCTGCCGATAATAATTATGATAGATATGCTTATTATTTTCCTGATACAACTGTTTTAACAAGAAAGGGCTTAGGGCTTATCCTTGATGTTAGGGTGCTGGCGTGGTCACAAATTCTTGTGCAAGATGCTTTGTTTCTTTTATTTAAAATAAAGAATGATGGTACAGAGCCATTAGATAAAGTCGGTGTATCAATTGCTTGGGCAGATTTTGTGGGCGAAGATGGAAATGACGATATATCTGAATTCGACCTAACAAATGATATAGCATGGTCTAGAGATGAGGATAACCGCTCACCTTCTCCTGCATTTGGTGCAGATCCGGTTGGAATAATAGCAGGTTCATTTCTTGAAACTCCCGGCAATGCCCTTGATAGAATTGATAACGATGGAGATGGTGAAATTGGTGGACCTATTGTAACTGAAGCAATGATAATCAGCGAAAGCGATACTTCCAATCTGCAAGACCCGCGAAGATATGATGGGATTGATAATAATGGAAACGGACTGATTGACGAAAATAAAACTCATATTGCCTTCCAGAATCAAAAAGGTGTTTCTTATGCCGACCGAATTGATCAAAACCTAAACGCTGAAGATGGCAGTCCCGTTGTAACCCAGGAAATGGTAAATCAATCTGCAAGTGATAAATGGAAAAGATGGCCTGCATTCCCTGAAACAGATGCAATTCAAGATAGTGCCGTTCATTTAATAATGGTTGAGTCCGATGATATAGGAAGGGCATTTGCAGATAATATTGATAATAATGATAATGGCGAAGAAGGAAGTCCAATAATCACACAGGAAATAATTAATCAGGCTGCGAATGATGCTCCATATTTCAGGTATCAAGTTCCAAATGCTTTAGATAAATATGGTAAACCAGTAATTCTTTATAATGTAACCCAGGCAGCGTTGGATAAGAAATATGCAGATGGTAAAGATAATGATAACGACGGGGCAATAGATGAATTTATAGATGAAGGCATTGATGAGATGATTGACGAAGCTAGAAATGATGGAATTGACAATGATGGGGACTGGAATCCATTAACTGATGATGTTGGTTTAGATGGATTAGCAGATACCGGTGATCCGGGCGAAGGGGATGGTAAACCAACTTCCGGAGCAAGATTTGGTTTGCCGGGCGAACCGAACATAGATGTTACTGATGTTTCCGAAACCGACCAAATAGGAATTACAGGATCATTTTATAAGCCATCTTCTGAATGGATTGGTACTTATACAGATAATTACATTTGGTATAATTTTATGGTGCCTGGTAACTTTTTTGATCCAGCCAAAACTGTAGCAGGTGAATATAATTTGTATATTAATTCAGGATTATTTCCACTGCAGCCAGGTCAAACCGAACCTTTTTCTTTAGCTGTTATTTTAGCAAATGGACCTATTCAGGATCCCAACGGCCAGTTTAGAAAACAGCAAATATTAAATAAAAAAATCCGCACTCAGGAAACATATAATAATGACTATCAGTTTGCCAATGCACCAATAACTCCAACATTAACTGCAGTACCGGGGGATAATAAAGTTACATTATATTGGGATGATGCAGCAGAAAGTTCATTCGATAAGTATATTAATAATATTGGTGGTAATGGCAATGATTTTGAAGGTTATAGAATTTATAGAGCGTCAGATGCCGCATTTCAAGATGCTAGTGTAATAACAGATGCCAAGGGTTCACCTGCGTTTAAATTACCTATTGCGCAATTTGATATAGAAAACAATGGAATATTCGGATATGATTCAATAGGATATCAAGGCGTTAGTTTTTATTTAGGAGATGATACCACTGGATTACAACATTCCTGGGTTGATCCAACAGCAAAAAATGGATTTACCTATTATTATGCCATCACATCTTATGATTTTGGTTATACGTTAGGAGGAATAGGTCCTTCTGAATGCGATATTACTATTTCATTAAATCCTGATGGTACTGTTAAATCATTAGGTAAAAACGTGGCTGTAGTTAAACCAGAAGCACCGTCCGGCGGATATGTGCCGCCGACTTTAGGTAAAGTTGAATTGATCAAAGGATTTACCACGAGTAAAATTTCATACGAAATTATTGATCCAAATGAAATTAAAGAAGGACATGTTTATTATATTACTTTTGAAGATACCTTAAAAAAAGGTGCTACTGGAAAACCGGACACTCTAACCACAAAAAATTATACATTAATTGATTCTACTTCAAATACCATCTTGATCGATAAGAATACTGAAATAGGCGGAGTTGAACCTCCACTTTTAGATGGTTTTAGATTGAATTTAATAAATGAAAGCAGGGTTAAATTGAATGAAGACCTTTCGGGTTGGAGTAATCCTACTGTAACACCACTTGTTTTCCAAAAATATACATCCCGTTTTGTTCAAGGACAGGAAAGGCCAAATGATTATGTAATAATTTTTGGTGAAGCGGGATTTGGGACCTCCGCCCAGTTTGAACATGATCGAAAGTTGTATCCATCCGTTCCTGTGAATTTTAAAGTTTACAATAAGAACAATGAAGAGTTTATCAATTTTGGTTTCTTAGAATTTGATACAACTAAAAGTTCAGCCGGTATATTTTCATCTAATGGAGGGGCAAGTCAAGATAGGATTATATTCCTTGAAACGAAGTCAGATATTGATACTTCCTTAATTCCCACCTGGTGGTTTTATCTGGATAAAGCAGATACAAGTATAGCACCTCATGTTATTCCTCAATCCGGTGATACGGCGAAATTATTTCTTTTAAAACCTTTTCTTTCTCCTGATGTTTTTAGATTTGTAGCAAAAAAAGGATACATAGATAACGCTCAAGCAAAAATCGATCTTGATAATATTAAAGTTGTTCCCAATCCATATTTAGCAAATGCATTATGGGAACCAAAGAATCCATATTCGAGCGGGCGAGGTCCACGTTCAATACACTTTACTCATTTACCAAATAAATGCACAATAAGAATTTTCACCGTTAACGGTGAGCTTGTAAAAGAAATAGAACACGAAAGTAATTTGTCTGATGGAGCTGCCGAATGGAATTTGTTAACAAAAGATAATCTTTCAGCTTCTTATGGTGTTTACATATATCATGTAGATGCACCTGGAATTGGAACCAAAGCTGGAAAATTTGCAATAATAAAATAATTGCATCCCGGTAATTCGGGAATAAATATTTATGGAGAAATAAAGTATATGAAAAAGTTTTTGCACATTACTTCTCTTTTAATTATACTGTTGTTGAACACTGGATTTAGCCAGGTAACAAAAACTGGAACAACAGCAGCAAAATTTTTAAGTATAGGAATTGGGCCGCGTGCCAATGCAATGGGAGGTGCATTTACCTCAGTGGTAAATGATGCATCAGCACTATATTGGAATCCTGCTGGCGCAGCTAATTTAACTGATTATGAAGCAATGTTTACTTATACAAGTCTTTTTAAAGACCTGGATATAAACCTTAATTATACTGCGATTGTTATTCCTGCAGGAAGCTTGGGTAATTTTGGAGTAAGTGTAACTGCCCTTGATTATGGGGATATGAATGTAACAACTGAATTATACCCCGAAGGAACCGGTGAAAAATTTTCTGCTTCCAGTTATGCATTTGCTCTTTCTTATGCAAGAAATATCACAGAAAGTTTTACTGCCGGAATTACAATAAAATATATTAGTGAAAAAATATTTAATTCTTCGGCTAATGGTTTTGCTGTTGATATCGGAACAATCTTTAACACACCTTTTTATGGAATAAAATTCTCAAGTATTATAACAAATTATGGCTCAAAACTGCAAATGGCAGGTGAAGATTTGTTAGTCAGGCATGATGCTGATCCTACGAGAAAAGGTAACAATGAAACAGTTGATGCTTATTATAAAACAGATAAGTTCGAACTGCCCCTAAAATTGCAAATAGGACTTTCAAAGGAATTTGAATTATTTGAGAACCAAAAATTTACTTTGGCAGTTGATGCTGCTCATCCTAATGATAATGCCGAATACGTAAATGTCGGTGGAGAATTAGCGTTGTTTGATAATATATTTTGTTTACGCGGAGGTTATAAAGCTTTATTTATGGAAGATAGCCAGGAGGGACTGACTCTGGGAGCAGGATTAAATTACACCTTAGGAATTTTGACCATCGGAATTGATTATGCTTTTCAGGAATATAAGTTTTTAGGAGACACTCATAGTTTTGGAGTGTTGTTAAAATTCTAATTCTAATGGGATAAAATTTTAGCAGTATTTTATAAAATAAATCAGTACTTTTAGGTAGTTAAAAACAAAGGAGGTAAAATTTCAAATTTAATTTTCTATAGGCTTTAGTTCTTATTATAAATAATAATCTATTCACTAACAATAAGGAGTGCACTATGAAAAATTTTTTTTCACTAGTTACCTTCATGGTATTAGTTTTTTTCGGTACCATCTACTCTCAAGGGTGGACGAACCTAGGGAATTTTCCCGACTCTCTTTTTAAGGGAAATTCTGGCGGTCATGGCATAGCCGTTGACCCAGATGGTAAAATATGGTTTGGGTTTTATGGCACAACGGATAGTGTATTTGATGCATTTACAGCTACATGGAAACCAATCAGAGTCATCCATGTTTTTAATGCGGATGGTACGCCAGCATCTTTTTCCCCGATAAAAACAATCACAGTTGGTGGGGTAACAGATACACTGTTTAACAGTTTTAGAGGAATGAGAGCAGACAATAATGGGAATATTCTTTATTCCAGCTTTGATGTGCTGTATAGGATTAACTATCAAACCGGTGAGGGGATGGCAAAAGTACAGCCAGTGGCAGGAATGACGTTAACTGCTGCTGCTGTTGATTTAGCAGGAAATGTATTTGTTGGACCGGTTATACCTGGCAATCCAGTAAAGGTTTACACTTCCGATTTTACTTTTCTTGGAAACGTTGTTGATGCCTCAGTAGGTTTTTCACGAACATTGGAAGTATCGGATGATGGTAACACAGTTTATTGGGCGGGGTACACAAATAATCAGGTACATATTTATAATCGTCCCGATGAGTTTTCACCTTTTGAATTAAAAGATTCTATTCTATTCGGATTTCAGTGTGAATCAATCACATGGCAGCCAGATAGACAACTTTTATGGGCAGCTTCAGGATCGGGATTAACACCACCAAATGCCGATACAGCTCATGTGACATCGTGGACCTTTCCGACGTGGTACGCATGGGATCCAGCAAGCAATACAATAGTAGATAGCATGAAATGGGTAATTCATTCCGGTACAGATTTGGCGAATCAAAGACCGCGAGGGCTGGATTTTAGTCCGGATGGTCAATATGCATATGTAACATGTTTTGGAGCAACATCTCTTCCTGCAATACAAAAATTCCAGAAACCTTCGTCAACCATATTTACTGAAGATTTCGAGTCTGGTACTGCAGATGCAGGTTGGTTTCCTTTTTATGCTGGGGAAGAAAATATAACTTCTAAACCAATGACTGATGCTCCTCAAGCTCTTACAGGTGGAGGAAATTATTTGGCGTGGGTCCAAGACGTTAATGCCTCTTACACAGGTTCTTCTGTCGTTATTAATGGGGCTTCAAATTTAGCAAATTATTCAATTGAGGCTGATGTATATTGTTATGTAAATCATCCTCAGGGATCTGCTTATACTGGATTAGTTGTTTATGCAAATCCAGATACTGCAGGTGGTAAGAGGGATTTCTACAAACTTCGCGCAGATTTTGATGCGAGCAACCGCATTAACTTTTCTGGTCTTAAATCCGATCCGAACACTTTTCTACCACTGTTCAGTAAAGATTTTAAAGGAGTAGATAATCCTGGTATATTTCCTACTGCAGATGGATGGCATAAAATGAAAATTGAAGTTTTTGCAACCAGTCCGAATGAAACAAGTTTCTGGTGTTATTTCGATGGTACTCTTTTAGCTGGATGTCCCATAGCCGATACAACTTCAACACGAAATACTTCAGGTAGTTTTGGATTATATACATTTCAAATGGATGCTGATGGAATAGCAGGTTATTTTGATAACATCGTTGTAAAACAATTTCAATCACCAACATCAGTCGAAGACTATGATGCTCCAGAAATTCCTGAAAACATGTATTTATCTCAGAATTATCCTAATCCTTTTAACCCAACGACAAATATTATTTATAATTTAAAGGAAGCACAAGATGTTCAGCTTGTTATTTATGATATTTTAGGTGAAAAGGTAAAGACACTTGTTTCACAGTATCAATCACCAGGTCAATATACAATTAGCTGGAATGGTCAAAATGATGCCGGCAACAAAGTAAAATCGGGAATTTATATTTATACATTAAAAGCAGGCGATGTATTCGTAAGTAAGAAGATGTTAATGGTGAAGTAATCGAGCTTAGACTTATTTTATTCACAGAAGATTTAATGTTTGATATTGGTACGATGATTTAAGCTTAGGGTGCTAATTTTTTTAGTTAGCACCCTATAACTATAAATGGAGTGTTGGAGTTAATAAAATTAAATAAATTTATTTTTTAGATTTTAACATGGTATTAAATGTGCAAAATTATACCAATCCTAAACGAGTAAATAACCTTGTTATTTTTCTTATTGAAATACTTTTCTTTTTATTATCCGCTCAAATTTATTCCGGTACAACTGGCAAGATAGCTGGAATTGTTATAGACGCTGCGACAGGAGAACCCATACCAGGCTGTAACATAACTATTGTTGGAACAACCACCGGTGCAGCAAGTGATGTGAATGGTCAGTACTTCATTATTAATGTAACTTCAGGTAAATATACTGTTAAAGCTTCAATGGTTGGTTATAGAAGCTATACGGTTGATAATGTTCAGGTTATTGCCGATTTGACTACACAGATCGATTTCAAAATGGAAATTGCTTCTGTTCAAATTGAAGGTGATATTGTTGTAACTGCAGAACGCCCGCTCGTTCAACTTGATGAAACATCTAAGCAAGCTACAGTTAGTTATGATGAAATTATGAACATGCCAATTAATAGTTTAAGCGAAATTCTAACAACCAAAGCCGGGTTTACTTTAGATGCCAACGGTGATCTTCATGTTAGAGGCGGAAGATCAGGTGAGATTTCATATATGGTTGATGGGGTCAAATTGGAAGATCCGCTATATCGAGAAACCAATAATAATTTCAACAAAGATGCCATAAATGAAATGGTTATTATTAGCGGTACTTTCAATGCAGAGTATGGTGATGCAATGTCCGGAATAGTTAACATCACAACTCAGGATGGTGGACGTGATTTTAAAGGAAGAGTGGAGTATACTACTCCGACCCTGGAAAAATCTAAGTACAGAAGAATAAATGCATTTTCCGGTGTTCAAGATCAACTAGAATATAAAGAACGAAGCGTAATGGATGAAGCTTGGATCTCAATTCCAGGGCAATTAAGAGCATCGTTAAGCGGCCCGATATTACCTGAATTAAGATTCTTTTTATCAGGTTATACTCTTAACAAAGATAGTTACTTACCGCATGGCTATAACACTTCTGTTGATGGCTTTGGAAAGCTAACATATTTTGCATCACCCACAATGAAGTTTGCATTATCAAGCCAGTTTACTAATACCAAGCAGCAAGGTTACAGCCACGCATGGAAATATAGAAGCGAGCATCAAGCTCATACCACCACGAAAATGAATAGGCAAATTATTACTGTTACACATACGATAAATGGGAATTTGTTCTACAATGCAAATCTTTCACGATTTGACAATAAATCTAAAGTACAGGTTGGAGATCTACCTCCTTCTGATTATAGAATAGGCAAGACAGGGGAAACCGTTTATTTTTATATCGATGGGGATGATTCAAGGTATGCTGATAACAAAACTGTAACGTACCGTGGAAAATATGATGCAACCTGGCAGGCTAATAATTATCATCAGTTTAAAAGCGGGCTTGAATTTGTTAAGCATGTAATTGATGTACATGAAGAGTCTGAACCCTGGCCTTCCGGTGCTAATTTTAAAGACATTTACTCTAAAAAGCCAACAGAGTTTTCAGCTTATGTGCAAGATAAAATTGAGTATGATTATCTTATTGTTAATGTTGGAATGAGATTAGACTATATCAATCCCGAAGCTACTATGTGGCCCGATATAAGACGGTTTGGTACTTTTGACGCGAATAATAATTTTATTCCCGCGCAGGAAGTCTCTATTGATCCGCAGTATGCATTCAGTCCAAGAGTGGGATTAGCATACCCTATAACAGATCAATCTGTTTTACATTTTGCGTATGGGCATTTTTTCCAAAATCCAAATTATAATGCGCTCTATTATAATGTTCAAAAAGATTTGTCAACATCTTTGCCACTGATTGGAAATCCTACAGTTAATGCACAGAAAACAGTATCATTTGAAGCAGGGCTTAAACAGCAGCTTGGAGATAATTGGGTATTCGATTTAACTGCATGGTATAAAGATATTACAGATTTGCTTTCAACGCTGCAAATAAGTTATCTCTCTAAAGACTATGTAGTTTATTATAACTCCGATTACGCAAGCGTTAAAGGTATAGATTTAACAATATTGAAGAGATTTGCCAACTATTTTTCCGGTTCATTGGATTATTCTTACATGATTGCCAAAGGTAACAATTCACAGCCGCTTGGCGGATATTTAAGTGCGTATACAAAAGAGGAAATTCCTCATCAAGAGTATTTCCTGGATTTTGATCAGCGCCATAGTTTTGCTGCCAACTTTAATTTTTATATTCCGCAAGATCACGGTGTATTCTCAGACATAAACTTTAATTTTATTTTTAGAGCAAGCAGCGGTTTGCCTTACACTCCGTATGTTGATCCAACCGTTAGAATTGATATTAACTCTGCGCGTAAACCCTGGACATCTTCGCTTGATTTTAGGTTACAAAAACAATTTCCTATTTCATTTTTATCTCTTGCCTGGTTTTTGGAAATAACAAACTTATTTAATAATGAAAATGTTCTGTTTGTTTATTCACGTACAGGTAAACCGTTTGATAATGGTCAGCCAGGGTTGGTCGGGTCTTCACCCGACGCTAATCATAATCCGGCTCATGTAGGACCACCAAGATCAATCACAACCGGAATCCAATTAATATGGTAACTGGAGAAATTCATGTTTAGAGTTTTGATTAAAATATTATTTGCATACTTAATTTTTAATTTTTCAATCATCGATGTTACAGCTCAATCGGATTGCCGCAGCTGTCACAAAGATGTTAAGCCGGGTCAATTAAAACCGTTAATGAAAACTTCCTCAAGTGTTGAACGAGGATTAGGTATTATGGATAAAGGCCAAATAGCAAACTATCTTGGTAACTTTGGCATTTTATCAAACTTCCATGAGTATTTCAATGAAGCTATTCGGTGGCCTGCTGAAGCATCTGAAGTAATACATTACTGCTTTGGTTTAGGATTAGTAGTAGCTTCCAAAGGAAATGTAATTACATCCGTAATCGGCGGCCCAACGGGAAAATACGATTGGGCACCTAAGGATGGATCGAGAGGAAAAATTTTTTCCGGAGATGTTACAGCACCCCCGCCCGATGAAACTCCTTTCCTTGCATTGAGCGACAATCCGGAAACCTGGCCAAAAGGATACTTTGATGAAAGCGGCAGTTGGGTTGATACTCCAAACGAAAGACACTGGCCTGGAAACTACCGGCTTGATATTGATCCTGCTTCCACGAATTATGGCAAAGAGGTTAAAGGTGAATTTGTATCCGATAGAGATATTTATTCTGTCTTTGATGATCAGGAAAATTCAAATCCAAAAGGACCGTTAGGTATTGAAGTCGAACAAACTGCTTACTCTTATGGAAGATCTTATGCAGAAGATTTGTTGATTTGGAATTACAGAATTTTCAATACAAGCAGTAGCCTGTTAGATAGCGTTTATCTTGGTTATTATGGAATTTTTAGACCCGATTTTGACAATGCAGACTATCTTAACCTTATCGATACCGATCCAAATGATGAACATCAGAACGGTGATTTTGTTTACGTTTATGATATTAACAACACCAAAGATGGAGCATGGACAAATGACCCTGTCGATTTGGGGATTGTGGGAATTAATATTCTGAATACTCCTAAAAATATGGGTGTTACGGATTTCCACTATTTCAGTCGGGAGTTTGCACCTAAGATAGATGAAGAAATGTGGCCGATAATTAGCAGCAATCCCAATGATCCGAACTTAACCGTTCCTTCAGCATTTTTTCATGGAACAAATAAAAGGATTGATACAACGCATCCTGATAGTCTAAAAAAATATTATCCAAGTGGTGCGCCGATAAACTATTTCATTATGACAGGACCATTTACTTTGAATCCAGGAGAAACTGTTAGTTCATCTATTGGATTAGTTATGGGAAATGCAGGCAATATTCCCAATCAGCCCGATACTTCCGATCTTATGAAAAATATGAGAGTGTTACAGCAAATGTATGACCGGGCTTTCCAAGGATCAGGACCACCTAAAACTCCGACGCTTAAAGTTACTGCCAGCAATAGGCAGGCAAGGTTGGTTTGGGATTCGGATGCCGAAGATTCGAAGGATGCTCTAACCGGTAAAAAGGATTTTGAAGGATATAAGATTTATAGAAGTGATAATCTCGGTAAAACATGGGGTAATCCAATCACCGATCAGTTTGGTAATGTGATAGGTTATAAACCGATTAAGATTTTTGATTTGATCGACGGAATAAAAGGACCAGATCCGGCGTTCAATCAATCTCTTGGTGATGATACGGGAATCGAACATAGTTATATCGATAAGAATCTGCTTAATGGAGTTGAATATTGGTATTGTGTTACAGCCTTTGATAAAGGAAATCAGAATCCTGATAGCCTTGAACAATCCTATCAATCTCCTCTGGGGCGTTCAATATTAGAAAGTCACACTGATTCGGTTATAGCTGGTGTTCGGTCTCAAAATTATTTACCTCCTGAATATTATCCGGCCTTGACTCCAGAGGGATCATTCCCGCCAATTGGAGGAGTGTGTCAAGGAATTGTTTCTATCGATATTGTTGAACCGGATTTAATTACAGGCGATGATTACCTGGTTACATTTGTCGATTCCACTCTTGAGATTGTGGGGAACGATACAAGTTATGTCCTCGGTTTCAATCTTTACAAAATAGATGCGCAAACACGCGATACTACGATTCTTCTCGATCATCATTTATTTTCAAACGAATCGGAAGATAACTTGCCTATTACAGATGGTTTTCGTTTGACAGCACTTAATTCTCCATCAGGTGTTGAATTCATTGGGTGGACTGAAGTAAGTGGTGATACGTGTACTTTTGATTGGCGGACAAAATCTGCACTGAAATACAGGGACCGTCCTCCATCTCAGGTTCTGCAAGAAACAATATATACGGTGGATGATTACCGTATCACAATTGACACTGTTCAGCCAGGTGGACTTATGGCACGATGGTATGATTTCTTTACAGGAATTGAACAGGATTCTCTTCAGCATTTGCCGCTTAAGATTGAAGTGGTAACTGATCCACAAAATCCAATTGATGTCAGCAACAATACATGGCTGTTGGAATTTGCTGTAAAAGCTCCTTGGGATACGTACAGGCAATTCTATTACAGCGCACTTGGTTGGGATCTTATTCCTGGAGGGAAAGGTTACAATCAAGGAAGTCCTGGATTCTATGAGATGTACACCGATGTGCTTAATCTGGAGCGCATCATCATTGATCCTATTAAACATGATACTACGTATACAGGCCTGTATCTTTTTACAAATAACTTTCCCGATGTGTACGTAAATGCAGATGGCGATACTGTCAGAAGACATGCTATACCTCCATCTCACGGTGACCAGTTTACAATCAGAACTTATAAACCCTTCAGGAAAGAAATTAAATATGAGTTTTCTACTAAAAAGGTTGGATATACAAATACCAACAATGTAGATTTAAAAAAGATTCGAGCAGTTCCAGATCCATATATCGTGTCCAATGAATATGAGACTTCTCAATTTGGAAAGAGATTGATGTTCAACCATTTACCGAAGGAATGTACAATCTTAATATATACTCTTGCCGGCGATTTTGTTGATGAGATTTATCATAACGATAGCAGAGGTTTTGATTTTTGGGATATAAGGACTTACAATGATCAATACATAGCATATGGTTTGTACGTTTTCGTAGTTAAGCTTCCCGATGGACAGCAGCATGTCGGGAAATTTTTAGTGATAAAATAGTTAGTAAGTCACCTTACGCAAAAGTGAAGAATACAAACCCAGTTCCTAAAGTATAGTCCTAAAAATAAAAGGAACTGGGTTTGTTTACGAATTTTCAGCATTAACTTGCGTAAGGTGAGTTAGTAAGCAATAGAAATTTCTCAGGTAGAAAAATGAAAAAGTATATTTTAATAATCTTGCTCCTTTTACCAACCTCTATTCTAGCCGGTGGTTTTTCAAAAGTTGGAACTGCTGCCGCACAATTTTTAAAAATTGGAGTTGGTGCAAGAGCTATGGGAATGGGTGGTTCATTTACAGCAATTGCCAATGATGTTAGTACGATTTACTGGAACCCTGCTGGCATTGCAAATTTAGATCGAACATCAATTGGATTTACACACTCCCAGTGGTTTGCAGATATATCCCACGATTTCGCTGGAGTTGTTGTTCCAGTTTCATCTTCAGATTTTCTTGCTGTTCATGCAACAACACTTAACACCGGCGAGCAAGAAGTTACTACAGTAGCTAATCCCGATGGAACAGGAATTTTTTACGATGTGAGGGATTTAGCAATTGGAGTATCGTATTCCAGACAATTAACGGATAGATTCGCTGTAGGGCTTTCTGCAAAATATGTTATGCAAACACTTTATAATGTGCAAGCATCTTCCCTTACGTTGGACATCGGCTCGTATTTGAGAACAGGTTTTCATAACCTCATCATCGGCATGGCAATTTCTAATTTTGGCGGATCGATGCAGTTAGATGGACGGGATCTAATCACAATTGCCGATGTCAATTCTTCGTTTAGAGGTAATTACAATCCTGATGCCCGGTTAACTACACAGGAATATCCTCTCCCCCTAATTTTTAGAGTTGGGCTTGCAATGGATGTTGTTGGTGGTAAAGATCCTGTAATTCAGTCGGACGATTACCGTTTTACTTTAGCCACTGAAGGAACTCATCTTAATGATAATAATGAACGGTTTAACATAGGTAGTGAATTATCGTGGACAGAAACCGTTTTTGTTCGAGCAGGATACAAAGTTAATTATGATACTGAGAAATGGACTTTGGGTGTTGGTGTTCATATCCCTTTTGGTAATCAGGAAGTAGTTTTTGATTATGCCTACATCGAGTTTGATAACCTCGGTAATGTCTCACAATTTTCTCTTGAATTGCAATTGTAGATTTAATACCTCATCGATAACAGAATTATTTAAATGTGGAGAACTCATAAATGAACTTTCAAATTCAACGGCTATGCTTAGTGATTATTATGTCTTTTATTACTGCCTTCTTATTTACTGTAAATATTAAGGCGCAAACTGAAAACAGTAATGAAGAAGGTAAAGAATTTAAAGTGTGGAAGATTCCGAATGTTAGTAACGGTGCTGAGTTTTATTTTTCTCCCGATGGTAAAAGCATGATCGGAAATGCAAAATTCGAAGGCGACTCGTCGCACCAAGTTTATACGATGAAGATTGACGGAACAAATATAAAGAAGATCAATGGCATAGGTGAGGATGCATGCTCATATTATTTTCCGGATGGACAGAAATTAATTTGGACATCAACACGTGATAACCTCGATTTGCTCAAAGGAGATTGGTCAAATGCAAAAGAATATCCAACCGGTGCAGAACTTTACACAAGTGATCTCGACGGCGGAAACGTTGTTCGACTGACCAGCAATAAATATTATGATGCTGAAGTTTCGGTTTCACCGGATGGAAAGAAAATCTTGTTTACAAGACAGATTGATGGGAAATGCGATTTGTGGGTAATGAATGCAGATGGAACAGACGAACATCAAGTCACATTTACAGAGGAATGGCAGGAAGGTGGTTCTTTCTACTTGAATGATAATGAAACAATAATTTACAGAGCATGGCTGCGCAAGGATGATGGTAAGCGTGGAACTCCAATGACTATTTTTACTATCAAAGACGATGGTACAGATTTAAAACAAATTACTTTCGATGAGGGAACTAACTGGGCTCCTCATCCTGCTCCGGATGGCGATCACTTTGCTTTTATTCGCATTCTGCCTCCATTCAACTTTGAGATTTATTTGATGAGCATAAAGACCGGAGAACAGACTCGCTTGACCTATAATGATGCATTTGATGGCTTCCCGGTAATTTCACCTGACGGAAAGCTTTTAGCATTTTCTTCTAACAGAGATGAAGCAAAGGGGGTTAGAAAATTATCTCCTTATTTGATGGATATTTCTTCATTGAATCTCGATCCGAAAGAGTAGCTCAGTTTATTCCATGAGGTTTTTATCTTAGGATTGCAGCCAGGGATATGATTATTCTAAGATTAATCTAAAGCTTAATTTCACATGAACCTTAGAAATTCTATTCACAATAAAATTATTATCATCGTTGGATATTTAATCATTTTTATTTATACACCTTCGTTATTTGCTCAGGATGAAGGGACTGATAAAATCGATACTCTTTCCTTGCAGAAACATTCTCATCAAAGTAATGCTGATCCAAGGTATTCTGTATTTGGTCCGCCTGCATCTGATCAGTGGAAAATTCAAGCATCATTTATGAATGCTGATCATGAGAATGTATCTGCTTTTAATTTTTACAAAAAGAATCAAAGAGATAAAACTATTTTCCTCTCGTTAATTAATAATGGATTAGATAATACCAGTCAGTACAGAGTCAAGCAGATTTCGGGAGCGGCTGTTTTATTTCCTTTTAACGACGATGATAGATATCAATTTGAATTAGGTGGAACATTTGATGACATTAATGATACCACTCTCTATAATTCTACTTTGTTCTCACGGTTCACTTATAGACCTACTCCGGAACTTTGGCTGCGAGTGGGATATGAATACTACGATGGTTATCAGCCAGGTCATGCGAGAAACCTTTATGTCAACTCGACTCTTAATTCGTACTATCTTTCTGCTAAATATAAAATTGGATTCATCTCTCCGATTGGTGTAATCGGAGGAGGTAAAGTGGATGAAAAAACAAATAATCAGTTTGGCGGCGGTGTTTTCATAATGGGACCCTGGAATACGTATGCATTCGGGGGCTATATCAAAAGTACGGATGAAATAGAGGATGTTCGTACATTGGCAATAGGAAGATGGGCTCCTTTCCGTCTGGATGATATACCATCTGGTTTTTTCATATGGAAGCATAAACCCGATTACGATTTTCAACTTGGAGGATTGTTCTTTGGTAATCGAAATCTTTTTATTCAGCCAGCCGCTGTTGGCATGATTACTGGAATGTTTATCAGCAGCGTTACACTTAGGGTTAATAGTCAATTAAGACAGAGAAAGCTGTTAGCAATCTCCGAAGACTATGAGAATTTTGACCATTCATTTTTTTATGTTCATCTCAATCAGAAAATAAATAATTCAAATAATGTCGGTTTTACTGCTTTTCAGTTTTATAAATTACTATCGGATATTAAATTTTATGTTTTTTCCGATCCTGTAATCGGATTATTTTATACGGAAGAAATTAATCCAATCTTTGACACTAAAACTTTTTTTTTAGTAGATAAGAAAGAAAAATATTTTTCGTATCAAGTTGGGTTTAAAATATTTAACAGCTTTCTGATCGAAGCGGTACATTATCCCTCTAGGGATGATTTTACAATTGCTTTATCCTATCTGATCAAGTAGAATTTTTTATAGCCTTAAAAACATATGTAATAAGCAAATTTTAATTATATTTTGTGTATTCTTTTAGCAACTTCATTGTTCAACAATCACTCAAAAACAAATTAAGAATAGTTTATGGCAGAAATTACAAAAGTCGGAATATTATTTGTTCATTTGGCACTGATTTTTTACACTCTATTTATATTGCTCGAAGGTAAAAAGCAGCGTGCAGCTAATATCGTTTTACTGCTAATCACATTTGCAGTTTTGTTCGATATAATTGCGACCGCGTGCATGATGATTGGTACAACGAGAACCTATTTTACATTTCATGGAATTATGGGTTATATCGGTTTGTTACTCATGGTAATTGATTACATTCTTCTTCTAAAATACAGAATAAAATATGGAGCTGAGACATTAATAAGTAAACCTTTGTATGTATATTCTAAAATAGCTTATTACTGGTGGCTGATCGCTTTTATTACAGGTGTTATTGTATCAATATTTAGGCGCTGATTTGTAGCTATTGATAATTTTTCAACTAACAATTGATTATTTGTATAACCTTGAAACAAAAAAATAATTAAATAATACATGGGACGTTATTTAATACTCAATTTAAGATTGATTGGAATGAAAAAACAGCTATCATTCTTTTTAATATTACTTCCGCTTTTGTTTTCATGCGCCCCGGAGAAAAGTGAAACTTTGCTAATAGTTGCAGGTATCGGTAAAGCTGGTTTTAAAGATGGAAAACAAGCTGAACTAAATAAACCAATCCGTTTGGCGACGTACAAAAATAATTCGGTAGTATTTGCAGACATAAATAACCATGCAATTAGAATTACCACATTAGATGGTGAAGTTACAACTATTGCTGGAGGTCCAGATAAAAAAGGATACCAGGATGGAGATGCTTCTGTAGCAAAATTTAATTCACCTCATGGAGTTGCCTACGATGAAATTAATGATATTATCTATGCTGCCGAAGCTGGAAGCAATTTGATTAGAACCATCTCAAAAACACAGGGAGGAAAATTCATAGTTAGCATATTAGCGGGTATTCCTAATGAAAAAGGATTTAGAGATGGCAGGAGTGATTCGGCTTTATTTAATTCTCCTCATGCTGTTATTTTAGCTAAGAACGGCGGAGTTTATGTGGTTGATATTGGCAATGCTCGAGTTCGCTTAATAAAGGATGGAATAGTATCAACCGTAGCTGGAAGCGGCAAATCAGGTAATGAGGATGGAGAGTGTGATAAAGCAAGCTTTGTTTATGCAATAGATATAGTTTCTGACGGTGAAAATATTTTTGTTGCGGACGCCGGAAGCAATTTAGTCCGGAAAGTAGTTCCAAACATTGGCGTGACTACCGTAAGATTGAATGATACTCTAAATACTCCACACGGTATAGCCGTTGATGAGCATGATAATCTCTATATTGCCGATATGGGTTCTCATAGAATATTAAAGATTGATAACGATGGCGGTGTTACAGCTTTGGCCGGTACAGGAAATGCCGGTTCCAGCGTGAATGAATTGTACAAACCGGCTGCAGTGCTTGTTCATAACGGTTATTTATGGATAGCTGACCTGGAAAATCATCAAATAAAAATTTTAAAATTAAATAACTAAATATTTACTCTCGAATAATTTGAAAGGGAGACTAAATTGAAAACTATTATTTTATTAACAATTCTTCTTCTCTGCTTCAACTCAAATTTTGCTCAGGATTTTGATCCCGAAAAACTTCCGCTCGGCGATAAAAATCGCAAATATGATTTTTGTACCGTTAAGCTGGATAAAATTTACGATACAAAAGCAAGCAAAGAAGTAACCTACAACGAGATGATTGATGAACTTAAAAAGTATCGGATAGTAATGGTTGGAGAATCCCACACCAACCAGCTTTATCATGATGTTGAGCTGGAAGTAATTAAAGGATTATTTGAGGCTGGAAAACCAGTTGTGCTGGCTTTGGAAATGTACAATCCTAAACAGGACGAAGCGTTAACTAAGTGGGTCAGCGGTTCAACAGATCCAAATACATTCATGGAACAAACTGAATTCTTAACTACATGGGGCCACAATTATAGATACTATAAAGCGATATTTGACTATGCTAGAGAAAAGCATATTCCAATATACGGTGCCAACATAGATAAAAAATACACTTCAAAAATCGGAAGGGGTGGAGTCGGCAGCCTTACCGAAGAAGACTTGCAAGCGATTCCGGAAATTGATACCATGACCATTGAGCATAAATTCTTAATAAAAGTAATGATGCAGGGAATGGATGTAACGATGCCCGATCAATTCAATAATATGTATCCGGCTCAAAGTCTATGGGATGCTGCGATGGGTGAGGGTGCTATACGTGCGGCAGAAAAACATCCGGATGCAACTGTTGTTCTTTTGGCAGGAAGCGGACATGTGATTTACAATATCGGAATCGGTAGAATAATTCAGGATAGAAGTAATTTACCTTTCGCTTCAGTTGTTCCCGTTGATATTCCTCAGAAAAAGAAAGAGGGTGGAATGATGGAGATTAGAAAAGAAATAAAAAAGGAAAAAGAAGCTAAGCCCGATGAGAAAAAACAAGAAATGACAGAGAAAGAGAGACCCGCAAATCCTCATGCAATGATGATGATGGACGAAACTCCTTACAAAATAGTTGTTAAAAGTTATGCTGACTTTATTTGGGGCGTTAAAGAAATGGAGCAGGAGCTTTATCCTGCTTTTGGTTTCAGCATTAAGGACACATTAAAAAGCGGCGGATACGTAGTCGAACGTGTTTTGCCAAATACAATTGCTTTTGAAAATGGCTTGAAGAAAAATGATATTGTTCTTGCAATTGATGGGAAGTCATTTGAAAATTCAACCGCTTTAAAGAAGCATTTACAATTTAAAAATTGGGACGAGCAAATAACATTTTCGCTTTTAAGAGGTGAAGAGAAAGTTGAATTATCTTTCGTGATCAAACCGGTGAAGCATGAAGAATAAAATTCACTTTTGATTATTATTAACTCACCTTACGCAGGTGAGTTGAAAACCTCCGAGGTTTTGTCAATTGCATATCCTTCAACTTTTTTTGTAGTTAAAAAATCAAGAATATTCAAATAAAAGCATTCAATGAAACCTCGGAGGTTTGGTAGTTTGCGTAACATGAGTTATTAAAAAACACTTTTGTTTCGTAATGCTACGTGATGCTGAATGGATTAGCCATCTCCTTTAGTGCTTGTTGCAAGACATATATCTTTAAATTTGCTTCGTGTTTCTCCTTCGTTGTTCTTCGTGTTACTTTGTGAAAGGATTTGTCCTTACACGGAGTCAGTCATTTGACACGTTTGAGGAAAATACGGAGTTCCACGAAGAAAGATTTATGCGGTACTCCCTTTAGGAGGCGGATTATTAACTTTACAAATAATACCTTTAGCCATGAAGAACATTTCATTATTGACTAAGGACCGAAGTTTAGTGTTTACTTGTCCACCACCATTGCTAAAGGCATCGCAATGTAAAAATGGTGGGGTTATATAAAAACCATAGCATACGTGTAAGATAACTTTTTATTTCTGAAAGGAATCGCCATGATAAAAAAAATATTAATCCTTGCATTTGCAGCGTTAACGGTCAATGCGCAGAATACTTTAATTCACCATGAGCTTAACGCATTAATCAAACCCGATGCATCATTCATAGAAGTTACGGATCAAATAACGGTTGACAAATCATTAGTTAAAGATGGACTAAAGTTTAAGCTTCACCATGCTCTTGTAGTTGAACCAACTGATATGATTAAGAGGCTTGATGAATCAGTTGATGCAAAAGATATCGGTATGGATATAGATGATGCTGGATCAAAAAGCAGTTTGAAACTTGATGTTTATGAGGTCAAGCTGCCAGGCAGTCTCTCTGGTGATCTAAAATTTACTGTAAAATATAAAGGCGAAATACAATCACCAATAAAGCAAAGTAAAGAAAATTATGCGAGAGGATTTAGTGAATCACCTGGAATTATTTGGGAACAGGGTGTTTACCTTGCAGGATCAACATACTGGGTTCCGTATTTCGGTGATGAGTTTGTCTCATTTAACCTTACGACCACTTCACCTAAAGATTGGAAAACTGTTTCGATAGGAACAAGAACTCTTGATGAAAATAAAGGTGATACACACATTGACAAATGGGAATCGCCTTCACCACAAGAAGAAGTATTTTTAATTGCAGCTCCATTTCATGAGTATTCCTACGCAATGGGTGCTGTTACTGCGTATGCATTCCTGCGTACGGCGGATGAAGCATTGGCAAATAAGTATCTTGAAACCACGGCACAGTACATGGAAATGTATCGGAAGCTTGTTGGGCCATTCCCTTACACCAAGTTTGCTCTCGTGGAAAATTTTTGGGAAACAGGTTACGGCATGCCCTCTTTCACGCTTCTCGGCGAAAAGATAATTCGTTTTCCTTTTATTCTTCACTCGTCCTATCCTCATGAACTTCTTCACAACTATTGGGGAAATTCTGTTTATGTGGATTTCAAAACCGGTAATTGGTGCGAGGGCCTTACAGCCTACATGGCAGATCATTTAATTAAAGAACAGCGTGGACAAGCTGCAGAATACAGAAGCGAAACACTTCAGAAATTTACCGATTACGTAACTTCTGAAAACGATTTTCCACTCTCAAAGTTTCTATCCCGGCATGATTCACCAAGTGAGGCAATAGGTTATGGAAAAACTTCAATGGTCTTTCATATGCTGCGATGTAAAGTTGGAGATGAAGAGTTTATGAAGGGATTCCAGACATTTAATCGTGAAAATAAATTTAAACGAGCTTCATTCAATGATATCCGTACAGCTTTTGAAGAAGTTACCGGCAAAGATTTAAAATGGTTTTTTGATCAGTGGATTGAGAGAACCGGTGCACCGCAGCTAGCTCTTGAAGATGTGAAAGTAAATTCGGTTAGAGGAACAAATAATATCTCCTTCACTTTAAAGCAAGTTCAGCCCGAAGATGTTTTTTATCTCGATGTTCCAATAGTTGTTGTAACAAAAGGAGGAAGTAAAACAGAAATTGTGGAGATGAATGAGAAGGAAGCGAACTACAGCATTTCGGTTAGTGATGAACCTCTTAAGATTCTCGTCGATCCGCAATTTGATTTGATGAGAAAGCTTGATCCAAGAGAATCGCCGCCAACATTTACAAAAGCTTATGGTTCGGAAAACACCCTAATTGTACTTCCGGCAGAAGCTGAACCAAGTTTTCAACTTTATAAAAAATTTGTTGATTTATGGATCAAAGGTAATGAAGCAAAGTTTGTAGTTAAATCGGAAGATGAGATTGATGAGCTTCCTGAAAATCAAACAGTAATGCTTTTAAGTCTCACTAACAAATTTGCCTCTGTCGTCAATACAGCAATGAAAGATTATGGATCAGAAATTTTAAAGCATGCTGTAAAATATGGCAAAAGAGAAATTCCACTTGAAGATAACAGCTTTTTCATATCGATTTCTAATCCTAAAAACATAAAAGAAGTAATAACATTACTTTCGATTGGCAATGCAGCCTCAGTTGAAGGTTTAAATAACAAGCTTCCGCACTATGGTAAGTACAGCTATCTTGCGTTCAACGGAAGTGAACCCACAAACATTGATAAAGGTGTATGGCCGATTACAGGCTCTCCTCTATTTAAAAATTTATCAGCGTCAGACGTTGAAGTAAAACTTGAGACTAGAAAAGCGCTCGCCAATTTAGAACCGGTTTTTTCGGCAGATAGAATGATGGAAGCTGTGAAATTTCTTGCTTCGGATAATTTAAAGGGAAGAGGAATTGGAACTTCAGAACTGGATATAGCAGCAGATTATATTGCTAAAAAGTTTGAAGAGTACGGATTACTTCCCGGCAGTGATAACGGCACATATTTTCAAGAATGGTCTCAAGATGTTCTCGAAAAGAAAAATATCAAACTCAAAAATGTTATCGGGATTATTCAAGGTACAGACCCCAGCTTAACCGAAGCAGTTATTATCTCGGCACATTACGATCACCTCGGTTTAGGTTGGCCCAATTTTAAAAAAGGGAACGAAGGAAAAATTCATAACGGTGCAGATGATAATGCAAGTGGCATAGCTGTTCTGCTCGAGCTTGCTAAAACTTTGGGAAAATCTCATAAACCGGCAAGGACAATAATTTTTATTGCATTCACGGCGGAAGAGGCTGGACTTGTCGGATCGAGATACTTTGTAGCCAATTACAAAAAGTATCCGGCTAATAAAATTTTTGCCGTGTTAAATTTGGATACTGTTGGGAGATTATTCAGCAATAAGTTGATGGTTCTCAACACTAACACTGCACGTGAGTGGAAGTTTATATTCATGGGTACGGATTTTACCACCGGTATTCCAACAGAACAAGTTACGCAGGATTTAGATGCAAGCGATCAAACTGCGTTCATCGAAAAAGGAATTCCCGGTGTGCAGCTTTTCTATACCGGAATTAAATCCGATTACCACGTTCCTGATGATGATGCTGATAAAATTGATGCTGATGGTTTGGTTAAAGTTGCGACTGTCTCCCGTGAGGTTTTAGAATACTTAGCTGACCGTAAAGATCCTATGCCTTTCACAGGCAAAAAACCAAATGATGCTTCCGGTAAGCCGACAGAAACCCAGAGCACAATTGAACGAAAGGCAAGCACCGGAGCTATGCCCGATTTTGCTTTCTCTGGAGAGGGTGTAAGAATTGCTGATGTTTCGGAAAATTCACCTGCCGCTGTTGCTAAATTGCAAAAAGGCGATGTGATAGTTGCCTTCGATGGTAAGCAAGTTAAAAGCTTAAAAGATTATTCTAATTTCTTGAAAGAACATAAGCCAGGTGATACCGTAAAGCTTACAATTGACAGAAATGGTGAGAAGAAAGAAGTAATTGTAACTTTATCCGAGCGATAAAGAGTTATTCCGATGGCATGGCCATTCGGAATCTCGTAAGATGCTGAAACAAGTTCAGCATGACAACAAAGCTCACATCGTCAGCGCCATAATTGCTTTAGCTGTGTGAAGACGGTTCTCCGCTTCATCGAAGACGATTGAGATATTCGGATCATCCAGAATTTCATCGGTCACTTCATTTCCCCGATCAGCAGGAAGAGCATGCATCAGCTTAACATTTTTATCGGCAAGATTAATTCGTTTGGCATCGCAAATCCAGGATTTATACTTTTCCAAATTTAACTTCATCTCTTTCTTGCAGGCATCTTCATTTTGTAAGTAATAATCAACATCGTAATAGCCGAAGCCGCCCCAATTTTTTGGAATAACAATTTGCGCGCCTTCAAATGCTTCATCCATATTACTCGTGAATTTCAGACTTCCGCCCCCGACTTTTGCATTTTGCTGTGCTTTCTCAACAATGTTTTTGCTTAAAGGAAATTCTTTGGGATGAGCGACCGTAACATTAATTCCATACCGAGGGAAAAGTAAAATTTGAGTTTGTGGTACGCTCAAAGGCTTTGAATGAGTTGTTGCATATGCCCATGAGATGGTTACTTTTAACCCCTTGGGATTTTTATCGAAGTGTTCGAAGATTGTCATCAAATCTGCCAGCCCTTGAAACGGGTGATAAACATCATCTTGAAGAGACATAACAGGACGCTTTGAGTATTGCGCCATTTCATCAAGATATTTTTTACCAGCTCCGTAGAAACAGTTTCTGCATGCGATTCCATGTCCCATTCGTGAGAGAATTATTGCAGTATCTTTTACAACTTCGCCGTGAGTGATCTGCATTTTGTCGGGAGTCAAATCATGTGCGTGTCCACCAAGCTGTGTCATTCCCGCTTCCATGCTGTTTCTTGTACGTGTTGACTGCTCAAAGAACATCATGAATAAAGTCTTGTGAGGGAGGTGGAGAGTTGGCTCTTCGTTATAAAATTTTTCTTTCAGCTCGAATGAAGTTTTGAAAACTATATCGAGTTCTTCTTTTGTCCAATTGTCTTCTGTTAAAAAGTGTTTGCCTTTGAATGCGTTGGTCATTGTTACTCCGAAATTATTTCTTGGTCCTAAAAATATTTTTTTTGATGTAATCTTCTGGATTAGGAATTATTGGATCGTATTCCGATTTATGAATTACTTTTGAATTAAAGTCTATTTTTACATCCTTAATAAATTTGTTGAAATCTTTATTCTGTTCGGTCAGTTTGTTCATGGTCTCCCAGTCGAGCGAGGGTCTTTGTCTTGCAGGAAATAATACCTTAGAGGAATCAATATCTTTCAACTCCAACTGAATGATTCCAATTCCGAAAGACATAGTTAATCTTTCCAACTCGGCGAGTAGATCATCATCTTGAACTATTTGGGCAGAAACCAAATAGCCTTCATGTGCCCATGATGAATTTGAAACAGCCTGAAAATAATTTTCCCTGTAATTTCCTTTATTAATGCTTTTCTATAACTCAAACGAAAATAATTTTAATGCATTATTATCAGAAATTCGGTTGAACTCAACTAGATTTTCGTTCCATTCTTCAATAGGAAGATAGAAACCAACCAAATCGGGATGTAACCATTCGCTATAACCGCTCTTTTTTGATTTTTCATGAAAAATTGTTTTTGTGAATATATTTCGACCGCGATTAAACGCTGGATTAGAGTACGCGAAGTAAGTTAAGAGAGGATGTAAATCTCGTTCTTCATAATGATCAGATTCTCGTTTTTCCTTTCTTTGTTCTAAATTAATTTTTTCGATAAGGTCTTGAGAAACTTCAGAACTTCTTGCAGCCAAGAAAAATCTAACGGGATTTTTCCCCACCTTAATAAATTTTGTGTTCGGGTTTTCTTTTGTATCCACATACAATCTAGCGCCTAATGTTTGCCATGGAGTCTTTCCAGTAATTGACAATTTATTGGTTAAATTTTTTTCCATTCCAGCCGCCCAAATTTCTTGGTAGGTAAGGGGCTTTTCAACTTTTGCTAAAATATCTTCTGCAAAATCAAGCATTGTGTAAGCCATTTTCTAGCTCCTTGTGAGTTTAGAATTGTTCATTACTAATGTATAAAATCTCAATTTTTATTCATTACCAATGTATGAAATTTTAGTACGACATCACAAACATCGCGTAAAACGCACTCGCTTTAACTAGATGTTCTACTGGTACTTTCTCATCTGGTGCATGAGCCAAGACTTCGTTGCCGGGACCAAATCCAATTACCGGTATTCCATAAATTCCATTTATTGTAACACCATTCGTGGAGAATGTCCATTTATCCACGACTGCATCGGTTTTAAAAAGTTCTTTATAAACTTTTTTCCCGGTTTCAATCACGGAATGATTTTCCTCAAGCTTCCATGTTGGGTAATATTTTTCCATTCCGTATTCTTTGCCTGTAAATGCTTTCTCATTGTAGTTAATCACTTCAACTTTTGCATTCATGTCTCTAACAATCTCTTCGACTTCTTTAACCGCAAGTTCTTTATTTTCTCCCCAGGTCAATCTTCTATCAAGATGGATTTTTGCAAAGTCTGCTACAGCACAAAGCGAAGGGCTTCCTGAGACAAATTCAGAAATAGCAACAGAACCTTTTCCGAGGAATTCATCAAAAGCTAATCGTTCATTCAGTTTCTCAATTTCCAAAGCAGCCTTTGAAGCCATGTAAATTGCGTTAATTCCTCTTTCCGGAGCGGAACCATGTGCTGACCTTCCGTAAAACGAAACTTCAATTTCCATTCGTCCGCGATGTCCACGATATATATTCAAATTAGTTGGTTCCGTAACGACTACACAATCAGGTATTATTTTATCCTCTTCGATGATGTATTTCCAGCAAAGTCCATCGCAATCTTCTTCAATGACAGTTCCGGTAACATACAGCGTAACATCTTTTGGTAAGCCGATTTCCTTAAGAATTCTTGCTGCTGTAATTGCGGAAGCCACTCCGCCTTTTTGATCGGTGCTTCCACGGCCGTGTACAAATCCGTTATTAATTTCACCTCCAAAAGGATCGAATGTCCAATTCTGAATGTTCCCAACATCAACTGTATCAATGTGGCCATCAATTGCGATTATTTTTTTGCCGCTGCGCAATCGTCCGATAATGTTTCCGAGTCCGTCAATCTTTATTTCATCGAAACCGGCTTCTGCCATCATCTCCCTAAGCTTTTTAACGACTGTACCTTCCTTGGCGCTTAACGATTTTATTTTTACTAATTCGGAGAGATTGTTGGCTGTATAATCTTGATATTGCTTTGCCTTTTCATTTATGGTTTGTGCTAGGTTCATGAAGATTATTCCTTAAAAATTGCTGTTTAAAATTAAACATATTTTTGGTTAATGATATTCTATGAATCCATTTTTTATTAATTGCTAATTTGTTAACAATTAATTTTTTATTTCGTTCCTAATGGGGCTTTGATTCAAGCTTCAAAATATGTTCTATAAACATAACGTCCCGATGGGACGAAAACCGATTCTTATCTTACCATTATGTTTTTGTCCCGTTAGGAACAATATCTTTATAAAAAAATAAAACAATAAATTTATCGACTCCCGTAGGGACGGAATATAAAGGTTTATAAATGAATTCAACTTGTGTAATTTTAGAACGAATATTTCTAACAAACTATCTGAATCGAAAACATGGCAGAACGAATGAGCACAATCGGGTTCGATCACTTGTTAAAATGGATTTTCAGCGAGTATGCACAAGAAGATTCGATTTTCGGAATCCCGTCGATTGATTTTCTTTCACTCAAAAAGATTTCGTCTCTTCATTTTTTGGACGAACAGCTCGATTTACCTATCGGACCAGCAGCCGGACCGCATACGCAGCTTTCACAGAACATTGTTGCTTCTTATTTAGCTGGCGGGCGATTCTTTGAATTGAAAACCGTTCAGGTAAAAGATGATTTAAACATCGATAAGCCGTGTATTGATGCTCAGGATGAGTGTTACAATGTTGAGTGGTCTCAAGAGTTAAGGCTAGAAGAATCCTTAGACGAATACTTGAAAGCATGGATGATTCTTCACTTGTTGAAACAATTGCTGTATCCCGACTCAAGCTCTCCCCGCGGATTTATTTTTAACATGAGTGTTGGTTATAATCTTGAAGGAATAAAAGGCGATAAGATGCAGACGTTTATTAATTCATTGATTGATGCCACCGAAAATCCTTCATTCAAAATTTATCAAGATAAAATGTTGAAGTTCATTGAAAGTGATCGCTTCGCAGAAATATTATCCCGGAAATTCCCGCAAAGTTTAGATGTTAAGCCAAAGTTAAATGATACGATAAAAAATATTTCGTCGAAAATTTCTAACTCAGTAACACTATCAACAATGCACGGATGTCCTGCAGATGAGATTGAGGTAATAACTAAGTACTTACTCGAAGAAAAAAAGCTGCATACTTATGTGAAGTTAAATCCAACACTTCTTGGATATGAAAAAGTTCATGAGATTCTCCAAATACTCGGCTTCAAAAATGTGGAACTGGATGAACATTCATTTAAAAGTGATTTGAAGTTCGAGAGTGCTGTCTCAATAATCTCTCGGCTGCAAGACTTTGCAGGTAATATAAATCGAAGGTTTGGTGTAAAGCTTTCCAATACACTGCCGGTTAAAAACAGAAAGAACATGCTGGCTGGTGATGAAATGTACATGTCTGGGCGATCACTCTTCCCGCTTACAATAAATGCAGCATGGAAATTAGCTGAAGCTTTAAACGGCAATCTAAGCATTTCATATTCCGGAGGTGCCGCAGTTTATAACACGCCGGTTATTCTAAAGTGTGGAATATATCCAGTTACGTATGCGACCGATCTCTTAAAACCCGGAGGTTACCGCCGCTTAAATCAAATAGGGAGAAACATTACTGAAAGTTTTCAAACCGATTTTACCAGCAGAAAAATTAATCTTGAGAATTTAAAAAAATTAGCAGATGATTCGTTAATAAATTCGCACTATAAAAAAGAAATTCGTCTTGTTGAATCAATAAAGATTCCAACCAAGCTTGAAACTTTTAACTGTTTTACCGCACCATGCGTTGTAGCTTGTCCAATTCATCAAGATGTTCCCGAATACGTTAAACTGATTGAGGGAGAAAGGTATCGAGAGGCATACGAAGTCATTATTTCTAAGAATGCTTTACCGAGTATCACCGCACATATCTGCGATCATCAATGTCAGTTTCATTGCACGCGATGGGATTATGATGAATCGGTGAAGATACGCGATCTTAAAAAGATTGCTGTGGAAAAGGGGAGAGAAGAATTTTTAGCACATTATAAAAAAGACTTAAAAAAATCGAATGAAATAAAATGTGCGGTAATTGGTGCTGGTCCATCGGGTCTTGCAGCAAGTTACTTTTTAGCTCAAGCAGGGTTTGATGTAACTGTTTTTGAAAAACACGATAAAGCGGGTGGAGTTGTTCAAAATATTATTCCGGATTTTAGATTGCCACAATCAGCAATAGACAATGATGTTGAATTCATAAAGCAGCTTGGAGTAAAATTTGAGTTTAATGTTGATCCAAATTTTTCAGTTGAAGAGCTTAAGCAAAAAGGATTCAAATATGTTTACATCGCAATTGGTGCTGGCAAATCAACAGAGCTTAATCTAAATGGAGAAGCCAAGAATGTTATAAACGCTTTAGACTTTTTGTGGAAGTATCATCATAAAGATAAAATAGCTTTAGGTAAGAGTGTTGCAGTAATTGGCGGTGGCAACTCGGCAATGGATGCAGCACGTGCTGCTAAAAGGATTGATGGCGTTGATAAAGTTTACATACTTTACCGCCGTACAAAAGAATTCATGCCCGCAGATAAAGAAGAATTTGACAATACGATTGAAGATGGTGTCGTTTTCAAAGAGCTTCTATTACCAATTGAATTTGATGGTAAGATTTTACGCTCTCAAAAAATGAAGTTAGGTGAAATTGGAAGCGACGGACGTAGAAATGTTGTCTCGATTGGAAATGAATTTGAAGAACATAAAATTGATTTTATTATCTCAGCAATTGGAGAAAAAGTTGATCTTGATATTCTCGGTCAAAATCAAATCTCAATTAATAAATATGGAAAAGCTGAAACGAATATAGCTACAAATGAAACATTGCTTGAGAATGTTTTCATTGGCGGGGATGCTTTGCGAGGTCCTTCAACTGTTGTCGAATCCATTGCTGATGGAAAGAAAGCTGCTGAGGCAATCATAAAAAAAGAAAAGCTTGATATTATTTTTGATAAAAGTTTTCAGCATCTTTTTGACAAAGAGCAAAGAAAGAAAAGAATAGCTGCACAAAAGGGGAATATTTTTTCCTTAACTCAAATATCAAATCTTGAGTCAACACGCTGTCTTGAGTGTAATTTCATATGCAACAAGTGTGTCGATGTTTGTCCAAATCGTGCCAACATACTAATTACAATTGACGGAGATTATTTCAAAGATGTAAATCAAATTCTGCATATTGATTGGATGTGTAATGAGTGTGGTAACTGCGAGACTTTTTGTCCCCACGCTGGCTCACCATATAAAGATAAAATAACTCTTTTTAGAAACGAATATGAATTTTATCATTCACAAAAAGATGGATTCTATATATTAAAAAGAAACGGAGAAATTGAATTAGTGTCGAGGATTGATTCGAAGATTGAAAAAATGAAATTTTATAATAATGGTGAGCGTTTAGATTATGATAAAGATAAAGATGAAGAACGAATTAGATTTACAAAGCTTGCCGGAAAAATTTTAAGTGATTACCATTACTTACTTAGTTAATTGCACGCGGATTTAACGGATTGAACTGATTAAAACAGATCATTTAAGATCCGTTTGATCAGTTGAATCCGTGTGCCATTGATTTTATTCCCCAGACACAGTAGAAGTTATTGCTTGGATGATTGGTTTGTAACCTGTGCATCTGCACAAATTACCTTCGATAGCTGTTTCTATTTCTTCACGAGAGGGTGTGGGGTTTTCTAAGAACAAAGCATAAGCAGACATCAGCATTCCCGGGGTGCAGAAACCGCATTGAATAGCTCCATATTTCAAAAAATTTTGCTGTAGTTCGCTTAATTTATTTCCTTCAGCTAAACCTTCAACCGTTATGACATCGCATTCATCAACTTGCTGAGCTAGAACTAAGCATGAGTTTACAGCTTTGCCATTTACGATTACAGTGCATGCACCACATTCACCAATACTGCAGCCCTCTTTTGTTCCGGTGAGTTTCAAGTCATCGCGCAACAAATCAATCAATCGTTTGTTTTTGGTTAGATTGATTAAGGTTTCTTTTCCGTTAATTTTGAAGTTGATAATCATCCGGAAATCCCTCCCACATTCCTCTCAAGCAGTTGATACAGCATTTGCTGAACTACGGGCAGCTTGTAATCAGTTGACCACCTTAAACCAGTAGTCTCCAAAACTTTTTCACCAAGGGTTGATGCAATCTCCATAAAAGTTTCTGAAGAAATTTCTTTTCCCACAAATGCGTTCTCTATTTCATAAAATCTTTTACCAATGGGGGTAATCGCACCGCTTGCAATTTTAAATTCTTTAATAAATTTATTTTCTTCGTGCATTAAAAATGCAAGCGAGATCCGGCTAATTGATACTGCGCTTCGTCTTCCTAGCTTGTAAAAATCTCCGATAAAATTTTCTTTAGGAGCAGGAATTATGATTTCGGTGACACACTCGTTTTTCTTTAACTGAGTTTCATAAGGATTCAATAGAAATTCATTGAGCGGGATATTGCGCTCTCCGTTAGGTGAAATAATTTTTATGGAGGCATCGTAAACTAAAAGCGGTGGAACGCTGTCAGCACAAGGAGCATTATTTACAAAGTTGCCAACAACGGTAGCTCTATTTCTTATCTGTATGCTTCCAACTGTTGAAGCGGCTTTAGTAAGCAATGGGAAATGCGTTTGAATGAGTTCATTTTTCATAATCTCGGCAAACGTAATGGCCGACCCAATCAAAACTTGCCCGTCAACATTTTTGATAGCTTTCAGATCGGCAATGCAGTTTATATCAATCAAATTTGTAATTGAAGTAAAACGACTTGACTGTTGAATGAATCCCGGAACAATGTCAGTTCCACCAGCAAGAATCCGCGAGTTGTCTTGCATATCACCCAAAATGCTTTTTAACTCGTTGATGGATTTCGGTCGATAGTATTTGAACTGAGGTATCATTACGAACTTCCTCTCTTCAAATCTTTCGGAAATAGTTTTCGGCGCAAAAGAAGTTCCTCCAAATTTATCGGAAGATTGTAAAATCTTTTTCCCGTCGCATTTCTAATTGCATTGGCGATTGCTGCAGAAGTTAATTCGAGAGTTGGTTCGCCCAAAGATTTCCCGCCCCAGGCTCCATAAACATCTTTGCCTTCAACAAAGACGGGTTTTATTTCCTTTAAATCTTTTGCAGTGGGAATTAGATATTGATCGAAATTTAATTCACGAATTTTCCCGCCATCTGTTGTTACTTGTTCCCATAAACCATAACCGGCACCTTGAGTTACTCCGCCATAGACTTGCCCTTCAGCGCCAAGTAGATTAATTACTTTACCGGGATTGTGAACAGCGGTAATCTTATCGATATAAACTTGTCCGGTTCCAATGTTAACTGTTACTTCTGCAACCTGACAGCCATACACGTAAGTGAAGTAAGCCGAACCTTGTCCGGTATGCTCATCCCAATTTACTTCAGGACTTTTATACCAGCCAATTGCAGCCAAGCAAATACCGTTTTTATAAGCTAATGAACATAAATCGGAAAACGAGATTTTTTGCTGAGGATTACCATTCACAGAAACAAAACCATCTTTGAAAATGAATTCGGATTGTGATTTTAATTTCCATTCTAATCTTAAAAAATCCTCAAAACGATTTCTAAGAATGTCGGAAGCGGCTTTCACTGCACCTCCCCCCATAAGGGTCGAGCGTGATGCTACGGTTGGGCCGCTGTCTGGAATTAAACCAGTATCAGTTTCTAAGTAGTAAATTTTATCGGGTGAAATTCCAAGAACTTCAGCGGCAATAATTGAATGTGTTGTTCTCATGCCCTGTCCATTTTCGGCTAAACCGGAAAGTAAGTAAGCTGAGCCGTCATTCTGAACAGAGAGATAAGCTTCGGCTGCATCAATTCCCTCGGCACCTAATGAACATCCGCGATAGCTGATAGAAAGTCCGATTCCTTTCCAAAGCAATTTATTCGGATTGATGTAATCTTTTTTCTTTAGGATCAACTGCTCAGCATTTGTATCGGAAATTTTATCGAGCTGGTAACCATTGAAGCTTGTTTTACTTTTGTACTCTTTCCACTTTGAAGTGAAGTTAGTTTCTTTAATTGCAGTGTCTAAAACGTCGAGAAGATTGACATCGTGATTCTCTAATTTCTGTCCGCTCGCAGTAAACGAACCAGCTTTGAAACCATTTATTCTTCGAAACTCATCCGGAGTTAAGTTCAGCTTGATTGCTATTTCATCCATAATTGACTCTTGTGCAAAGATTGGCTGCGGCGAGCCAAATCCGCGCATTGCACCCGTGTAAGGATTGTTAGTATAGACTGCTCTTACATCTGTCCAAACATTTTCAATATCATAAGGACCAGTTGCCTGAACTACGCTCCGCCATGTCACAAATGGACTCATTGATGAATACGCACCGCCGTCAGCAAGGATATCAATTTTCATTGCGATGATTTTCCCGTTCTTCATGCAGCCAACTTTGTACTTTAAAATGTAGGGATGCCGTTTGTATGATTCGAGAATTGATTCCTCGCGTGAATAATGGATCTTTATCGGTTTGCCAATCTTTAAAGCCGCAACTGCCGCACGTGCAGAAAGAATGTTCATTGTGTCATCTTTACCTCCGAATGATCCGCCCAACTCTGCCTGGACTATTCGAACCTTTGTTAGAGGCCAATTTAAAACTGATGCAACTACTTTTCTGGCTGTGAATGGGTTTTGAATGCTACCGATAATTTTTATTCCTTTATTTCCTTCGAGAGGAATTGCCAGCACCGTCTCCGGTTCAATGTAAGCATGCTCAACAAGCTGAGTGGTGTAAGTTTCTTCATGAATGAAATCGCTTTCTTTAAATCCTTTTTCAACATCACCTTTGCGGAGAGGGTAGTGAACGATCAAATTACTTTCATATTGGGGATGAATCTTTGGCGCATTTGGTTCAAGAGATCTTGTGGGATCAGTTAGAGCCGGCAGCTCGGTGAATTTTATTTTTACTTTTTTGGATAGCGATTTTAACTCATCCTCTGATTCTCCAACAAGCATTGCAATAACATCACCGGGAGTTACAATTTTATCAAAAGAAAAAATCGGCTGGTCTTGTCGGATGGCTCCAATTTTTTTTGATCCTTTGATATCAGTTGAATCAACAATAATTGAATCCGGTTTGACTCGTAATAATTCAGAGTAATCAATTTCATCAATCGTTGCATGAACAGTTGGAACTCGAACCATAACGCCATAAAGCTGTCCGGGTTCGTTAATATCATCAGCGAACTTAGCTCTGCCGGTTACTTTTTCTAAAGCATCCTGCCTAATGACTGCTTTACCGACTATGTTGAAAGAATTATCCATGAATTCAAATATAAATCGTAGAACAGATTACTAATCTGTTCTACAGTGATTCAACTAACCTTTTTCCTTGCTCGTAAATGTAATTATTAATTTTGGTTTCGTCTATATCGGTTAAAGAAAAATTATTCATCAGCACTTTTCTGTTTTGAATAACCGAATGAACTTGCCGTTCCAAAATTCCATAAATGTAATGACCGAAGAAATTGCTTTGACTTATCGGAGTCGGAGGAACGTAATCCCAGATAATTAAATCTGCTCTATCCCCTATTTGAAGAGAAGAAAAATCCGGAAAATATTTTTTAACAAATCTATGCTGATCAAAATACATTTTTCTGAAATGATAGAATGCCTTGTCAAAACTTAGCTTTTGGTTTCGCATCATCAGAAACATTTGATTTTGTGAACGAGCGATGTTTGCATGCATTCCATCTGTTCCGCAGAGAACAGAAATTGCCTCAGGTATATTTTCAAACTTTGGTGTTCCGACTGCATTATTAAGGTTAGAATCTAAATTTACAACTAATGCTGGATGTTTACTTTTTATTAAATCAAATTCCTCTTTTGTTAAATGAACACCATGAACCAAAATGCTTTTCTCATTTAACAAATTAAAATCCAATAACCTTTGAACGGGAAGTTTCCCATACTTTTTCAGACTTATATTTTTGTCAGATTCATCCTCGCAGAGGTGAATATGAATTCCGAGGTCATTCTTCTCAAGAAATTTTTTTACGGCAGTAAGAGTTGAATCCTCCAAAGTAAATGATGCGTGCAGCCCGAATGCAGCTTTTGAGTTTTCATCAGTGTTGTAGAGGTAAAAATCCGTATTCTCTTTCAGCGCTTCTAGTTTTAATAGCTCACCATTACGATCAGTCGTTTCAAAGCATAAAACATTTCGTATGTTGAACTCTCCGAGTGAATCTTTTATAATGTTCAGGCTGCCAAGCGAATGAGAAGGGGAAGAATGATGATCAAAAATATAAGTGACTCCATTTCGAATTGATTCCATTGCTGCCATGTATGTAGATGCTTTTATCATGTCGTGATCTAAAAGTACATCTATTTTCCACCAAAGATTTTGAAGTATCTCCGGAAAATTCTGCATTGAACCGTGAAGCGGTAAACCTTTTGCTAAGCGAGAGTAAATATGATCATGGAAATTCACATTTGGAACAGTAACAACTCTTCCGCCTGCATCAATTATTTCAAAATCTTTTTCAGGACTCTTATCATGGATTTCAGAGATGATCCCATTTTCAATAATCATATTTCCGAAAGCGGGATCAACACTATAAGATTCGATCTGACAAATCCAGGCATTTTTAATGAGTAATGGTCTAGTATTCATTTATTGACAAGCTTTAAAAGATAATCCTTAAGACAACTGAAAACCTTTTGAATGAATTTAACATTTGTTGAACTCATGTCGAATTACAAATTTTTTTCAATTCCACATTCAGAATTAAACTCTTCAATCAATTTATCCCACTTGGGAACGACAGCAAATCTTTCTTTCCAGTAATTTTCATCATACCATTGAGTGTTGAGCTCTTCAACGGTTTTTCCTTGCTGCTCAACCCAGGTAAAGTATTTTAGATTGTGAATTGCTTTCTTATCGTAGTATGATAATTCTTTGAAGTAATCTATACTTTGATTTTTCAATGCGACATTCCAATCAATCCCGGCTTGGTTTAACGAATAATTTCCCCAGCCATCATTCATTTCCTTTAACCGCGACTGGTACATATCTGACGAGTCAGTAAAGATTGTGAATATGACATCGTTTTCGTTGTACTCATTATATTTCGTGAGCTTAATGGCAGCAAGGAGATTTGCTATGCTTGAAATTCCAAGATCAGGAAGCTTATTGATGGTTTGCTCATCAACACCTAAACGCGATAAATATTTTTGCCCCTCCGGTTCATTGAATAATCGCAGTATCCGTAAAGGCTGTTCGTCATCAATTGCTGCAACGGAATTTGTGTTTTTAACATTGTGAATCCACGGAACATGCTTGTCCCCAATTCCTTCGATTCGGTGAGCGCCAAATCCATTCATCAGTAGCGTTGGGCATTGTAAAGCTTCTGCCGCGGTAACGTTTATTAAAGGGAATTTTTCTCTGAGATAATCTCCTGCACCAATTGTACCTGCTGAGCCGGTTGCACTGACAAATCCGCTTAGTCTTTGTCCATCTTTTTTAATTTGATTGAACAGCGTTTCGATCGTTGAGCCTGTCACATTGTAATGCCAGATTGAATTTCCAAATTGATTAAACTGATTGAAGATTAAATACTCATCACTTTGCTTTTCTAACTCATGACACTTGTCGTAAATTTCTTTCACGTTGCTTTCACATCCATAAGTTGCAAAAACTTCTGCTCCTATTTCCCTGAGCCAATCAAACCGTTCTTTGCTCATTTCTTCTGGCAGAATTGCAACAGCATGTACCGCAAGCAAAGCTGAGTTGAAAGCACCGCCTCTGCAATAATTTCCAGTTGATGGCCAAACAGCTTTGTGGTATTCGGGATTAAATCTCCCAGTGACTAAGTAGGGAACCAAGCAGCCATAAGTTGCCCCGACTTTGTGCGCTCCGGTCGGAAAATATTTCCCGATTAGTCCAATTATTCTTGCTTTTACTCCGGTAATTTCTCTTGGAATTTCCAAATAGTTTATCTCCCCAATTTTCCCTGTTGATTTATCATTCCGCCAATTTATTCTAAAAAGATTTAACGGATGGAGTGCATTCAGATCAATAGTTTCAAGTTGCTCTTGAATTTTTTTCGGAATTGATTCGGGATCTTTTAACTGTTTGAAAGTTGGAAGGATGATTTCTTTTTCTCTGCATCGTTTAATTGATTTTTCAAGAAAAGATTTGTCTTGTAATTGCCAGTTCCAGTTGTTCATAAGTTCCTAACTTGTTAAAAAATTTGATTATTTGTGTTAATTTTTTGAATTCTTGAAAATTTTTTGTGCCTCTTTGCGTCTCAGTGTCTTTGCGGTAAAGAAGATAAAAATTTCACCGCCAAGTCGCAAAGTCGCTAAGTTTTATTAAGAATATTAAAACATCTCTTATTATTTCACAGTCATTTTATTTTTTAATTTACGCTTCAAATTTTGGCCTGCAGGTTCATACAGCATCAACAAAAGCTTTTCATTAGTCATCGGTGCAGAGTTCTTAATTTCAGCATTGGATCTGAATGCTTTGATTGCATTACAAAGTGAAAAATAAATTCCTATTCCATACATTAGCGGAGGTTCTCCAATCGCTTTTGAATTGAAAATTGCTGCCGAAGGATTTGGATTATCAAGGAAATCAACTTCAATTTCTTTTGGAGTGAAATAAACATCAGGTACTTTATAAGTTGACATTGAATCAGTTAAAAGTTTCCCATACTTCGTGTAAATCACTTCCTCAATCGTCATCCAGCCGATGCCTTGCATTATCGCACCTTCTGCCTGGCTTCGATCTATAATCGGATTCATGCTTTTTCCGAAATCGTGAACAACTTTTACAAAATCAATTTCATAAGTTCCTCTCAGGCAATCAACCGTAACCTGAATAATGGCAGTACCATAAACATGATAAGCGAATGGCTCACCTTTAACTTTTGATTTGTCAAAGTGGATTCCCGGTGTAGCGTAATGAGCTTGAGAGGATAAGCTCGTTCTTTTAGCATAAGATTTCTGAACCAAAATATTCCATGTCAATTCTGTTTGATTACCATTCAGATAAACAATTTCATCCTTCACTTCGATTTGGTCTGTTTCGTTTGACTTCAACTCCTGCTGCGCAGATTTTATCAGTCTTTCTAAGATATTATTGCAGGCAATTTGAACCGCTTTACCATTAAGATCGGCGCCGCTGCTTGCCGCTGTTGCAGAAGTGTTTGCAGCACGACTCGTGTTTGTTGTTTCGATTTTTACTCTGCTGATATCGACGGAGAAAATCGTCGCTGCCACTTGCCGAAGCTTCATATTCACACCCTGACCCATTTCAATTGCCCCGGTGCTGATTCCAATACTTCCATCAGTGTAAACATGAACAAGAGCATTAGCTTGATTCAACATCGTGTTGGTGAATGAAATGCCAAAGCAAATCGGCATTAAAGCTAATCCTTTTTTAAAAATCTTATTTTCAAGGTTGAATTTCTCAACCTGGTTTTTCATTTCACCAAGGTTGTATTTACCTATTGCTTTTTTCCAGCTAGGTCGGGCCATACAATATTTTGTCTTCTGGCCATATGGGAATTCATCATCTTCGCTTAATAAATTCTTTTCTTGAATGACCATAGGATCAACGCCTAACTTTTCCGCAGCTTTATAAATGGCGCTTTCAATTACGAACATTCCTTGCGGTCCGCCAAATCCTCTAAACGCAGTGTTCGGAGGCAAATTAGTCTTACAGCAATAAGCAGTTGCTTTCACATTCGGAATGAAATATGAATTTGTGCAGTGAAACAAAGTTCTGTCGAGAATTGCAGTTGCAAGATCTGCTGCTGCACCTGCGTTCTGATAAAACGTTACTTCGTATGCTAAAATTTTGCCTTCTTTCGTCAATCCTATTTTGAAATCGGATGAATAAGGATGACGTTTACCGGTCATTCGAATATCTTCTTGTCTGTTTAAAATAATTTTCACCGGTCTTTTCAATTTGAATGCGGCGAGTGCTGTCATGCAAGCCCATGCAGTAGCTTGATCTTCTTTACCGCCAAAGCCGCCGCCAAGCCGAAGTACATCAACCTCAACTTTATTCATTGGTAAATTAAGAATTCTTGCCGCTGCTCTTTGAACAGTTGTTGGAGCTTGAGTCGAGGAAATAATTTTAATTCCTCCACCCTCCACTGGAAATGCGAATGAGCCTTGAGTTTCGAGATAGATATGTTCTTGTCCGCCTGATTCAGCAGTACCTTCCACAATCAGATCGCAGTCTTTCCAAGCAGAATCAGCATCACCAAGAGAGAAAGTTTGAGGGGGAATTATAAGTTGTCCCTTTTGAAAAGCTTCACGAGCATCAGTAACGGCCGAATATTCTTGAAACTCTAATTTGATTTGTTTGACCGCTTGATGTGCCGAGAAATTATCTTTTGCAACAACAATTGCGATTGGTTGTCCGCAGAAATCAAGAATACCATCGGCTAACAACTGTTCGTCCGGTATGATTGCACCGATTTGATTTTCACCGGGAATATCTTTAGCGGTGAAAATTTCAATCACATCATTTAATTTTTTTGCTATTTCAAGATCTAAGTTGATAATTTTTCCATGCGCAATTGGAGATGAAAAAACTGCGGCATGCAAAGTTCCTTCCGGCGGAGTAATGTCATCCACAAAAAGCGATTCTCCCCGAACGTGTTGTATCCAATCGTAATTTTTCATAACAAAATTTCTGCTTGAATTATTTCGGGTGATAACTTATAAAAATGAGCAAGAAGCAATTGTCTAAGCAAAAGCGTTTTATACTCTTCCGATCCACGCACATCCGTGATAGGACTTATTTCTGATAGTGCCACTTCAATAGCTTCACTAATATTTTCCTCACTTACTTTTTTACCAAGTAATGATTTACGCATTTCAGAAAGATAAAGCGGAATTGGTGAGACACCACCGGCGGAAATATTTGCTTGAGTAATAATTCTGTCATCAACTGTTAACAGCATTGCAGTATTCACACTAGCAATATCAAGATGAATTCTCTTAGCGACCTTTTCAAAATTAAAGAAATTATTTTGCTTCGGAATATCAAATGTAATTTTAGTTAAGATTTCATCCTCTTTCTTATCAAGAGTTTTGTATCCTGTAAAAAAATCCTTAAGCGAAACTTGCCGAGTTGCTTTGTTGTTTTGTAAATGAAGAGTTGAATTTAATGCTAGCAGGATAATTGTCATATCGCCAATTGGTGAGGCGTTGATTATATTCCCTCCGATAGTAGCCCGGTTGCGTATTGGTAGCGATCCAAATAGTCGAATGAAGTTTGTCATCTCAGGAAAATATTTCTGTATGATTTCAGAATCACCAAAATTGCTTACGGTTGCTCTTGCATCAATACAGCATTGATTACCATCGATCCAAATTCTATCAGCACCGTTCTCACCGAAGAAAAATTTTATATTCGATTTCAAAAGGTCGTCTTCTCTCTGTACAAATAAATCGGTTCCACCGGCAATTAGAAAATCTGCTCTTTGTTCATATTCTAGTGAAATAATTTTCTTCTTTATTTCAGTGAGCTGCTTTGGAATCTCTTCAAAATATTTAGGAATGATACCCAGGTTTATGAGTGAACTCAAATTATTACTATCAGCGGAATTTTTAACTGAAAGTTCATTTATTATTTTATCAACTGCACGTTTAATTGTTGTATGACCTGTGCATCTGCAAACATTTCCGCCGATGGAATCCACAGCGTCATCAAGATTATAATTGTTGGAAGATAAAAGATAACCTGTCAGTGAAACAATAAAGCCTGGAGTACAAAAACCACATTGCGTTCCACCTTCATCAACAAACGATTGCTGAATGATGGAAAGATCAGAGGAATTCAGTCCTTCAATTGTAACTATGTGCTTACCTTCAGCTTGAGCAATCGGCAAGAGACACGAATTGACGTTTTGATATTTAACTTTTTTGCCGGAGAGTGTGCCGACTAAAACTGTGCAAGCTCCGCAATCACCTTCACGGCATCCCTCTTTTGTGCCGGTTAAGTGCTGATGCTTTCTAAGGTAATCTAATACTGTGGTGGCTGAATGAAGAGTGGCCTCAATTTTTTTTTGATTGCAGATGAAAGTGATTGTTTTAAACATTATAGAAAAAGTTTTGTCTAACGGAAAATAAATAAATTATTGACAAATATCCTTTGCTAATCCGGAAATTTTAAAGTTAAAACATTGATAATCAGCGTAACCATAAAATAGTTTAACCTGCCAAATCCTTTTTGTTTCGTCGATAATCTCCAGATGACCACTGCGGTGCTTTTATAAAGTGGAAAATGATTGATCATGTTGTTCATTTCATTCGTGTATTCATTACTTTTTTTGTGAAGTAATTTCTGGATGATATTCATTAAAATTGGAGATAAAAAGTAAAACCAAATCAATATTATGAGCAGGGCTCTAAGCAGCATTAGCAGAATGGATTTCTGACTAAGATTTACTTCATTAGGATCTATATAAGAAATTATCAGAAGACCTGATGAAAGAATAAAAATGAGGAGATATGACGGTTTTCTCCACCAATGCTTTTGTTTCTTTTTCTTAACTGCTTCAGCTTCTTTTTGGTTGAATGAATAAATTTCTGGAACTATATGATTGTTTGCACTTTCAGAATTAATTTTTGCCGGCATCTTTGAAGCGAAAAGTCCCGCACAAAATCCAAACAGTAAATGAATCAGAACATATAAACCCATTAAAACAATGCTGAAATTAAAAACCGAAGTTTCAGATGATGAAATAAAAAATTCCTTAATTACATAATTCAGAAACTGATTTATGGCATCCCAAAAATTAATTCCAAAAATCAGTGTCAGCATAATCAGTTTTTGTAGTCCCGTTAGGATTCCAACAATTAATCCCAGCATTATAGATGAAAATGCAAAAATCCTTTTGTTGAAGAATAGACCTTCACCAATCAATCCCTGCAGAAAAACTGCTCCATAAGCGGCTACAGGTGTGTGCGGACTAATAGCGGCTTTTATCATAAGAACAATCATCGTGGCTTTAAGAATTTCACCTCTTCTCACGGAAAAATAAGCGATAAGGCAAATAATTATTACGGCTGCCGATGAAATTATCATACCTCTAAATGGAATATGCGCTGCATGAAGCAATCCGCCGAGCATCGACTCGCTTAAAGCCCAAAGTGCTGTTAAACGTGTAATCGGGATTATGTTTTGTTCATTCTGTTGAAACAAAAAAGGCCTATTTAAAAAATCTAAAAATGATTCCCATAAAAATATTTCTGCTCAGTGATTATATGAGCTATAAAGTTATACCAAATTAAATAGAGACGAGGTAAATTGTTACATTAAAATCAAAGTATTATCAATTCTTTTTCTAAAATATAAATTTTGGTTATTTTAAGTTATTAGTTTTATCGTAATAACGGGTTCAAAATCATCCAGTATTTTTTGTCGTTTACTTTTATGAAATAATGAAAATTAATTTTAAGCTCCCGACTGATCTTACTCCTAAATTAATAACCATATTTAAAGAAGGTTATTCGAAACAGACATTCACTGCAGATTTAATTTCCGGTGTAATAATTGGAATAGTTGCGCTTCCTCTGGCAATAGCTTTTGGAATTGCATCCGGCGTAAAACCCGAGCAAGGATTATTCTCTGCTATTATTGCAGGAATTGTTGTCTCGTTATTTACAGGCTCACGTTTCCAAATATCCGGTCCAACAGGGGCTTTTATTGTAATCATCTATGGAATTGTTCAGCAGTATGGGTATGATGGCTTAGCAATAGCAACAATTCTCGCAGGAATATTTTTAGTAATCTTAGGTTTATTTCGATTCGGAATTTTATTGCGATTCATTCCTTATTCGCTTACGATTGGATTTACAAGCGGAATAGCTGTAATAATTTTTTCGAGTCAAATAAATGATTTATTTGGTTTAAATATAAAATCTCTTCCAGCAGAATTTTTAGATAAGTGGACAGTGTACTTTCAGAATTTTGATTCATATAATATTTCCGCGTTGGCTATCGGAGTGGTATCACTAATCTTAATATTTGTTTGGCAGAGATTTAATTTAAAGATTCCCGGTTCATTGGTTGCTCTTATTGTTGCAACATTAGTTGTACAGATTTTTCAATTACCTGTAGAGACTATCGGTTCGAAATTTGGAAATGTACCAAATACCTTTCCAGCACCATCATTGCCACATTTAAACTGGGTGGTGATAACAAAAATGTTTTCACCTGCTTTTACAATAGCAATTTTAGCTGCGATCGAATCACTATTATCTGCGGTTGTTGCTGATGGAATGATGGGCACACGACATAGATCAAATATGGAACTTGTTGCACAAGGGATTGGGAATATGATATCTCCAATATTTTCCGGAATTCCAGTTACAGGTGCGATTGCGCGAACCGCAACAAACATTAAAAACGGTGGCAAAACTCCTGTTGCCGGAATAATTCATTCAATTGTTCTTATACTTATCATGTTGTTCTTTGCACCATATGCTTCGCTTATTCCGTTATCCGCACTTGCAGCTATTTTAATTTACATTTCTTATAAAATGAGTGAATGGCAGTCATTTGTAAAAACATTTAAAGCACCAATAAGCGATAGAGTAATTCTAATCAATACATTCTTACTTACTGTGTTCGTTGATTTAACGGTTGCAATTGAGGTTGGATTAGTGTTCGCCGCATTATCATTTATTAAGAAGATGTCGGATGTTACGGAGGCTCGCCTATTGACTGAATCTATGCGTGCCGCTGAAGAGGGAAATGACTCTATTGAGATTGCCTCTAAGGAAATTCCTAAAGGGGTAGAGATATTTGAAGTTTACGGTACCTTATTTTTCGGCGCAGTTGATCAATTCAGAGAAACAATTAGACAGCTTGAAAAAGCGCCTAAAGTAATTATTCTTCAAACACATCATTTGCTTGTAATTGATGGCAGCGGATTAAAAGCACTCGAGGATTTATTTGTTCAGCTTCAAAAAGAAAAAACAATTCTGTTAGTTTCCGGTCTGCACAAGCAGCCGATGTTTGAATTAATCCGTGCAGGCTTGTTTGATAAAATTAAGGAAGAGAACTTTTTTTGTGATCTTGATGAAGCCTTGGTTAAAGCTCGCAGATTGATAAATGAATAATTTATTTAAGCCTAAGATTGAATTTAATTTCGTTTATTTATAATTATTATAATTTTCATTGATCATTTAAGGAAAAGAGAATTTGCTTAAATATTTGTTAATCGGCACCGGTGGTTTTTTAGGTTCAGTTTTAAGATACTGGACTTCAGTAAATGCTTATAAAATTTTTGGCGAGGAATTTCCTTACGGAACTTTTGTGGTAAATACATTAGGTTGTCTTCTTATAGGATTCATAGCCGAGATATCTGAGAATCGCTTTCTCGTCAGTCCTGAGATCAGAATTTTTTTGATGATAGGTTTTTTAGGTGGTTACACAACTTTTTCAACATTTGGTTACGAAACTTTTGTTTTATTGCAAGACAAAGATTACCTGACAGCTTTTCTGAATATTCTTTTAAGTGTAGTTATTTGTCTTGCTTCTGTGTGGATAGGAACTTTAATAGCAAAATTGTTTTAATAAAATTTTGGAGACTGTATGAAAATAGAAGGTGAAGGCAAACTATTAAGAATATTTCTTGGTGAGCTTGATAAATATGATGGCAAACCTCTTTACGAGGTAATTGTGAGAAAAGCAAGAGAACTAAAACTGGCAGGAGCAACTGTTTTTCGCGGGCTGGAAGGTTTTGGTGCAAAATCGGTCATTCACAAGGCAAAATTTTTAGAATTATCCGAAGACCTTCCTGTTTTAATTGAAATTGTTGATTCTGAACAAAAAATAAAAGAAGCTATACCAGTTCTTGATGAGATTATTACAAAAGCAAACTGTGGGGTTTTAATAACCATGGAAAAAGCTGAGGTAATAAAATATACCCCGGGCAGGTGATTATTTAGTAGCACACCTTACGCAGAAAAAGAAATTAACAAAGAGATGACATCTTTATTTTTTACAAATTAATGTAAAAAGTAACATTTTTATTTCTGTTTGTGCACTTATTTATCCGTTGGCTAACGAATAAAAAGATGTCATCTCTCTACTTTGAGTAATATGAGTTAATAATTCAACTATATTCATTTCTTTTTTTTATCTTTCATCCAAGGAAGTGATTCCCATTTAAAATAATCTTACGGAATGAAGTGTCACTGTTAAACAAAGTTCTTGATTTCTTCATGCGACGTGAAAACGCAAGCGTTGGAGCTGGTCCCAAAGCTATTGAATAGCAATTAGCTAATGGAAAACTAACTGCTTGTGAAAGAATAACTGTTTAAACCAAATATTTAATAATGTATCAGCAAAGCGAAATACCAAAACAGATAATCGGAAGAACTTACTCTCTTTGCGCAAAAGAAAACAGCTCTTCTCATTTCTATGAACAAATACGAAATATTACCGGTTTATGCCTTCATCTTTATCCTAATAAAAGTGATTTATTAAAAATACTTCAGAAAGCGAGCAGGAGTTCATCCTTTCTTCACAAAGCAATTAAGAGAGATAAAAATCCACGTTTATACGAATTACTTCAAAACCTAATATCTTTTCTTGGAATTTACATAACCGGTATTGACGATCACCTTGCTCAGCTATCATTCAGTAAACGTTTTGATGGAGTATTATCTACCAAGGAGTATCAATATTATCTTTATATGATTGAGTTCGAATTAGTCAATAGAATTTATAAAGATGAGTTTCTAAAGAGAAAAAGGAAAATTGCCCTTCTTCCGCATTGTTTACGAGACTTAAACCGAAAATGTATGTCAGCGCCGTCAGGTATGGATTACGTTTGTAAATCTTGCTCTAAGAATTGTTATATTAATTTTGCCAGCAATATCTTAAAAGAGTTTGAAGTAGAGCCATTCATTTGGATGACTGCAAGTCAAAGAGCATTATTTAAGAAGCAAACAGATAGTAGAAAAGATATTGGTGTTCTGGGAATTGCATGTATTCCTGAGCTGATAAGAGGAATGAGAATGTGTATGAGAAAAAATATTCCTGTAGTTGGAATTCCTCTTGATGCGAATCGTTGTGCAAGATGGATGGGGGAATTTCATCCCAATACCGTAAATTTGGATAAATTAAAAGGGTTAATTTCATGAGGATAATATTAACTGCAACCGGAGTTTTGGGATTCCTTTCCATTTCAATTTCTGGAATAAATTGTGGTTCAGTTGAAACATTCGATAACGAGCTTTATCCTCTGCAAAAATTAATTGTTATTCCCGATATTACAGATGCTCAGAGAGAAGAATTCAACCGAAATGTTAAATCAGAATTCACCTCATATAAGGAAGATAACGGCAAAGAAATTTCAGGTTATAAAACTGGGTCTTCGCGTAATCGAGTGGGTGATTTTATATCTTCTTGAGCATACAAGTGAGAATTTTTAAGCGGAGATATTCCTCGTCTCGTAGGCCATAAGCCCTTCTTTGTATTACTCTAATTTTGTTGTTTAATCCTTCGACAAAACCCAAAGAGACTTTGTTCTCTGGTCTGCTGTATGCTGCTATACCGTTCCAATGCCGTTCAATCAACTT
>Ga0208373_1000513_pt1 | contig 65945 bp, 55 predicted proteins | sample RifOxyC2_FD_184036 | JGI IMG/M metagenome (GOLD analysis project Ga0208373, IMG submission 184036) | Soil microbial communities from Rifle, Colorado - Rifle Oxygen_injection C2 (SPAdes) | ecosystem: Environmental > Terrestrial > Deep subsurface > Rock core/Sediment | place: Rifle, Colorado...
CGATATCCTGCCAAGATCGATCAGGTCATCATACATGGATAAAATCTGCGTGGTAATGCCGTCCATATTCATCCCCGGGTCGTTTTCAGCATCCTGAAAATCGGGCAATACACACCAAAGTGGAATCTTACCGGCAATCATCAGAAAGGTTCGGTAAAACTCCTCTTTTAAAAAAATTCTAGGCGCATCCAGGATTTCCGGGTCGTCGAATAAAGAATAACAATTGTTTTTAATATCTTTCTGATCCATGACAAAAAAGGTGACTTCCTGCTGATAGGCTTCCCGGCAATATTTTAAAATCGCGTCCAACCTGTTTTCAAAGCTCTGGTATCTTTCTTTTGAAAATTTTTTTTTATCTATAATGATCCAGAAATCAAAATCAGAGCCTTTTGACTGGGTAAAGGTTCCCAGGCTGCCGATATGATAAAGGCCGAGAATGGCAGCGCTATCATTTCCAACGGTCTCAAGAATAGATTTGGGGAAAAGCTTAATCTGGGCCGCTTCTTTATAAAAACCGGAATTTAAAAAATTCCAGATACCATGGGTTGAAATAGCAGGGTCTGTGTATCCGGGATATGCAGGGGAATTAATATGCAGGAGAAATGGAATTTTGATAAAAATTTCAAGTTTTTGGGAGGTTAAATACCGGATGGCTTCCCTCATTCTGACCATATTTGAATTTGAAAAGGCCTGTCTATTTTTTTCAACTCTGTTCTTGAAATCCAGAAATATGTCTTTTGCTTTTTCGATGGGCCTGCCTTTTTATATATCAATTGAAAAGAATAGGAAAAAAGACTACTATGAAGGCATTATAATGTCGATTAACAGGGTTTTTCAAGTTTTGTTTTCTTTTTGGAGAAATAATGAATCTTTCTGATCTCCCCCATGCCGGTATCGAATTGGATCGGATTGATTTTTTCGTAAACCGTCCAGCCGCCGGTGAATCCAAAACGGATTATAAAACATTTATTAAAACGCTTTCCGGCAATATCATGAAAAACGGTTCTTTTTTAACATTTTCAAATCAGATCCGGGACATTAACCAGATACTGAAGATGAAATATTCTTCAGCAAATGATATTGCCGATGTTATTTTAAAAGACATGGCATTGACCACTAAATTAATGAAGCTCGTCAATTCTTCATTTTACGGACAATTTTCCGACAAGGGAATTTCCACCATTTCCGAGGCAATGATCATCCTCGGCACCGAGGAGATAAAACTGGCTGCGGCCGGGCTGAAAATTTATGAAATCATGAATGATGTGGCCAACGTCAGGATACTCAAAGACATGGCGACAAAATCATTTCAGCGAAGCATAATTGCCCGGGAACTGGCCCTTGAAGAGAAAATGGAAAATGCCGAATATATTCAAATAACCGCAATTCTTTATGATTTTGGCGAATATCTGGTGGCCCTTTTTTCCCCTGAGGTATATCTCAATGTTGAGATAGCCGTTGATGAAAAGCAATTATCCAGGGAACAGGCCTCAAAACGGATTATCGGCATATCCTACAGCCAAATCGGCAGATTCTTTGCATCCCGATGGCACCTTCCCCAACCCATCATCTTAGCCATGAAACCGGTTTCAAAGTTTAATCTTTCGAAAAATCGCCTGAGTACCGGGGAAATACAGCGATATATGTGTTCTTTTTCCAATGAACTGTGCAATATTGATTTTTCCATTCCCGGCGACACCATTGGAAAACAAATTCTGGAGATTTCAGAGAAATACAAGATCTGCCTGGGTATCACTCCCTCAAAATCCTTGGACCTTTTAAAAATGTCATCCAATAAGATCACAAAGCATGCATCGATCTTGAAAATACCCTGAGCCGGGATGAATCAGTTCCCCATATAATCGACCAGTTTTCCAGTGGTATTTCTCAGATGCCGGCTCAATGATTTGGAAATTTTCCATATCATCTGAAAACCCAGTTTGGGATGGTCATTTGCAATATCCATTAAATTTTTTTTGGAAATAAAAAAAATAACAGAATCTTCTGCCGCAATCCCGGTTGCAGATCTGGGTTCTCCATCCAGCAAGGCCATTTCTCCAAAGGTTTGTGAACTTTGCAATGTTGCAACCTTACGGTTTTCCTCTTCCCCTTGCTTCAGGATATCAATGGACCCTTTTACAATAATCCCGAAGGTCTCTTCTTTATCTCCCTCTTTAAAGATCACCGCTCCTTTTTTAGCCATAACGGGATGAATATAATGGCAAATTTTTCGAATATGATGCCAGGAAAATTCTTCGGCCCATTTTGTTTTTTCCAGGATCTGAGCATATTTGGCATATTTTTCAAAATCAATCTTTTCTTCAGGTGTCCGGGGCATGGTTAACCTCTTATCAGAGTAATTGCCCTTATACTTTAGAGCCTGCACGGGCCGCTGTCAATTTTAATCTTTGGCGATAAATTCATCCAGCTTATCAAAGAGGGATTCCGGCCATTCCTCGGCATGGAGGAAAAGCTGCTTTTCTTCTTCCGTCATATTTTCCCTGATATTCGGAGGCAGGCTGTCAAATGCGGTCTGTCGCTCCGCATCGATTTTTTTTTCATTTTTCATTTTTTACCCTCCTTCATTTCGAATGTATTGAATTGTTGAGAACCTTATATTGACACGATGCATCCAAATTTAAAATAGAAATTATCCGAACAACCTTGCGATCAGAAAGGTAACGGCGGTTTCGACCCTTAATATTCTCGGTCCGATATGGCAGGATAAAAACCCCTGTTTTGTAAGGGTTCCCATCTCGATATCAATAAATCCGCCTTCAGGACCGATGACAAGGGTTGTTTCCGCGTTGACGCCTGAAGGACAGATGCGGCCGGCCTTGGGGTGGGCAGCGAGTCTCAGGGTGTTTTTTGAAATAGAAGGAAGGTCTTCTGTGACGAATTTTTTAAAAAACCTGTGGAGGCTGATTTGGGGCAAGGTTGTATCCCGTGCCTGTTCCAATCCCAGGACCATGTGTTGTTGGAGTTCTTCCATGTCCAGCAGCGGGCTTTGCCAAAAACTTTTTTCCACCCGCCAGGAATTGATAAGATAAATTTTTTTTATGCCAAGGGTGGTGACGGCCTCGATGATCCGTTTCAGCATCTTGGGCCGGGGCAGTGCCAGAACCAGGGTCAGGGGCAAGGGTTTGGGCGGGTCCTGGTTCAGTTCAACCCTCATCTCAAGAAAACCGTCAGTCTGTTTTTGGACTGTCCCGGTTCCGATTTTACCATTTAAAAGGCCGCAAACCAGGCTGTCCTTTTCACGGACCTTGTTGACGGACAACAAATGGGTGAGCCGCCGTCCTTTCAACACCACGGTCTCATGATCCACAAAATCTTCTTTATCCAAAAGGACCAGATTCACGATAAGCCTTCATACAAAAAGGCCTCCAAAACCTGCAAGAACGATTTGGAGGCCCTATGATTGTAACTACAAATTAAACGTTGTCATGCTGACCACCAGGGGCAGCGATTCAATCTCTTTTATCACTTCGGGAGGAACCGGGGTATCCGTGCTCAGGAAGATAATATTTCGATCTCCCTCATCTTCTCTGCCGACGGTCATCCGTGAAATATTAATATTGTGTTTTCCCAGGGTGACACCCATGGAACCGATGGAACCGGGCTTGTCCACGTTATGGATCAGGGCCAGATAGCCTTCCGGGATGACCTCCAGCCTGAATTTATTGATCCTCACGATTCTTGCATCGTCCTTGCCGAAAATCGTTCCTTCCAGAATATTGGTCTGTTCTTCAGAGACCAGGGTGATCCGGATAAGGTTCAAAAAATTGCCGGATTCTTTTGACGTGGATTCGGAAATTTTTATTCCAAGTCCATTGGCAAGGGAAATGGCGTTTACGGAATTGACTTCATGCTGAACAAATTGGGACAGCAGTCCTTTAATAGCGGTGATGGTGATGGGTTTCAGATCAAGATCCGGGAATTGGCCGATATATTCAATATCCACGGATTTAACCCCGCCCTTGGTCATCTGCCCCTGCATGATGCCCATTTTATCGGCAAGATACAAAAAGGGTTTTAATTGTTTCAAGACTTCACCGGTCACTGAAGGGACATTGACTGCATTCATGACGGTATCATGGAGCAGATAGGCAATGATCTGGTTGGCGGCGGCCACAGCCACATTGGTCTGGGCCTCTTTAGTGGATGCACCCAGGTGGGGAGTTGCAATCACCTGATCCAGGGTCAGCAAGGGATGATCCCCCGGAGGTTCTGTTGCAAATACATCCAGAGCGGCTCCGGCCACTTTGCCGGATTTGATGGCATCATACAGGGCTGCTTCATCAATGATCCCTCCCCTGGCGCAATTGATGACCATGACCCCGTCTTTCATCTTTGCGAAAGCTTCGGCATTCAGGAGATTCACCGTGGCTTCCATTTTGGGAACATGGATGGTGATATAATCGGACCGGTTGAACAAGTCCTCCAGGCTGACATATTCAAACCCTTCTTTTTCAATATGCTCGGAAGAAATATTGGGATCAAAGACAATGACCTTCATTTTCAACCCTTTTCCAAGGCCGGCCACAATGGAACCAATATTTCCGAATCCCAGTACGCCCAGAATTTTATTGCGAATCTCACGGCCTTCCAGGTTTTTTTTCTCCCAGCGGCCCTCTTTCATGGAATGGGTTCCCCGGGGGATATGCCGGGTCAGGGCCATCATCATGGCAATGGCATGTTCGGCCGTGGTCACGGTATTGCCGCCGGGGGTGTTCATGACGGCCACCCCTTTTTTGGTGGCTTCCGGGATATCCACATTGTCCAGGCCGATGCCGGCTCTGGCAATGACTTTAAGACGGGTGGCCGCATCCAGGATGTCTTTGGTCACTTTGGTGGCGCTCCGGATGGCAAGGCCGTCATATTGTCCGATGATTTCCTTTAACCCGTCCGGGCTCAGCCCGGTGATGACATCAAGTTCAATGCCTTCCTGTTTTTTGAATATATCAATGCCTTCTTCATCCATTTTATCGCTGACAAGAACCTTCATTATTTGTTCTCCTTTTCAAATGCTTCCATAAATTGAACCAGGGCATTTATGCTTTCCATACCGGTAGCATTGTAAATGGAAGCCCTGCATCCGCCGACGGACCTGTGCCCCTTGAGTCCGCCCAGTCCTTTTTCCGTTGCCTGGACTATGAATTTTTTCTCCAGGTCTTCGGTGGGCAGCCTGAAGGTCACGTTCATGAGGGATCTTGAATATTTTTCAGCCGTGGGCCGGTAAAAGCTGCCGGAATCCATGTAATCATACAAGGCATCCGCCTTCTGAATATTGTGGGCCTCCATTTTTTCAAGGCCTCCGATTTCTTCTTCTATCCATTTCAATACCAGATCAATGGTATAAATTCCAAAACAGGGTGGGGTATTGTACATGGAATTCTTGGATGCGTGGGTGGAATATTTTAACATGGTGGGCAGATCCGTGTTTTCCATATCCAGCATATCCTGGCGGATGATGACCATGCAGGTTCCGGAGGGTCCTAAATTTTTCTGGGCACCGGCATAGATCAATCCGAATTTTTCCATATCCAGGGGTCTTGAAAAAATATCCGAAGACATGTCGCAGACAATGGGAATGCCCTTTGTATCCGGAAATTCATAATACTGGGTGCCCTTGATGGTATTATTGGAGGTCAGATGGACATATTTTGCCCCTCCTGAAAATTGAATGTCCTTGGGGATATAGGAAAAATCCTTGTCTTCCGAGGATGCGACCACCCGATGATTTTTTTTGAGAATCTGGGCCTCCTTGATGGCCTTGCCGGCCCAGGTCCCGGTATTGACATAGTCTGCCGAATCATTTTCGTTTAAAAAATTCATGGGTACCATGGCAAACTGCAGGGAGGCCCCGCCCTGCAAGAACAGCACATGGTAGCGGTCATCTAGTTTTAAAAGCCGCTTGGCCCTTTCCACGGCGTCGTTGATCACCTTGTCAAAATAAGAAGACCGGTGACTGATTTCCGTGATGGACATGCCTGAATGATCAAAATTTAAAAAATTAGCCTGTATTTCTTCCAGAACCTGCAAGGGTAATGCAGCAGGTCCGGCATTGAAATTGTGAATTCGATGTTCCGTCATTTGTTTCTTCCTTTAAAAATACTGTTATTAAGCACCATACCACTGATTTGTTGCAATCCTGTCATGGAGCAAACCATCCTGCAATCAAATTTTAAGAATGAAAACCTAACAAGAATTAAAAGCTTAATCAATAGGAAAAAATAATATTTATTATATTTTCAATGATTACGAATAATTAGGATCAGAATACCAATTGAGGTTTTCCGCAATTCAGTTCAAACAATAAAAGGGCAATATCAATTATGTTCCCTGGTCTTATGAAATTTAATTTGAGGCCAGTCTTCCATGGTAAATCCAAGCTGGTATTCGCTTGTGGTGAGAAAAGTCAGCCAGTTTTCGGAGTCGAGGGCCAGCCTGGACTCATTCTTTTTCTTGAACTCCCTTAACATTTTTTCATCCTCACAGGTGACCCATCGGGCAACGGACAGGTCAATGGTTTCATAGGTGGCATTCACCGAATATTCCGCCTTGAGCCTGGCCATGGTCACCTCAAACTGAAGTACGCCCACGGCCCCGATGACGTGCATATTCCCGGTCAGGGGCCGGAACACCTGAATGGTGCCCTCTTCCGCGAGTTGGATCAGACCTTTCTGAAGAGATTTGGCCTTTAAAGGATCCTTTAGAATCACCCGCCGGAAATGCTCCGGGGCAAAATTCGGAATGCCTAAAAATTTCAAAGGCTCCTTTGTCGTAAAGGTGTCCCCGATTTTAATGGTGCCGTGGTTATGAATACCGATAATATCTCCGGGCCAGGCTTCCTCAACATTGTTACGCTCCTGAGCCATGAAAATAGTGGCATTGGAAATTTTTATCTCTTTTCCGATCCTGTGGTGCCGAACCTTCATTCCCTTGGTGAATTTTCCGGAACAGATCCTGAAAAATGCAATCCTATCCCGGTGTTCCGGATCCATATTGGCCTGGATTTTAAAGGTGAATCCTGAAAAATCCGTTTCATGGGGTTCCACCTGCCGGGTATCGGCCTGCCTTTTTCCGGGAGGCGGGGCAATTTGTACAAAGGCGTCCAGCATTTCCCTGACTCCGAAATTATTAATGGCAGACCCGAAAAACACCGGGGTCTGGGTCCCGTTCAGATACAGGGCCATATCAAAGGGCTCGCAGGCGCCGGAAATCAGATCCACATCGTTTCTAAGCTGGTTTGCCTGGCTTTCGGAAATCAGTTCGTTTAACCGCGGGTCGGACAAATCATCGATCAATATCCCATCATCATCCTTGGGTGTATAACCTGGGGAAAAAATTCCGAATTCTTTTTTCTCAAGATTGTAAACCCCTTTAAAGCGCTTGCCCATGCCGATGGGCCAGGTCAAGGGAATGCAGTCGATCTGGAGTTTGTTTTCAATATCCTCAAAAATATCCAGAGGATCCAGGCCTTCCCGGTCCAGCTTGTTAATAAAGGTAATGATCGGGGTATTTCGCATCCGACAGACTTCCATGAGCTTTTCCGTCTGGGGTTCGACACCCTTGGCATTGTCGATGATCATGACGGCGCAATCCACCGCCGTCAACACCCTATAGGTATCCTCGGAAAAATCCTTGTGTCCCGGGGTGTCGAGAAGATTGATCTCATAGTCCTTATAATTAAATTTCATGACAGCAGAAGAAACACTGATGCCCCTTTCCTGCTCAATGGCCAGAAAATCGCTGGTAGCCGCCTTGGCAATTTTTCTGGATTTGACGGCCCCGGCCTGCTGAATGGCCCCGCCGAACAGAAGGAGCTTTTCAGTAAGGGTGGTCTTGCCGGCGTCGGGATGACTGATGATGGCGAAGGTCCGCCGTTTTTGTATTTCCTTTAATAGGGTCTTGTCCATTTATTTATTGTCTGTTTCTTTCTTATCTTTTTGTTTTTTTCTCAGTTTAAAAAAATCATAAATGCCCCAGGGAAGAAGGATTGCACTTAACACCCGGTTAAAATTGGCATGCTTCAGCATTTCAGGATCTTTTGTAATCCAACCGTCCCAAAAGCACCATAAACCGAATCCGATTAGTAAGATCGTAAAAATATAGGGGCTCATCTGCGGTGGGCTTAATTTATTTTTGCTCTCATTTTCCATTTTTTGTCCATTCTATTGTAAACATTCCTGGCCCGACTTCTCATTTTTATTGGTAGCATAATTATACAATATTTGGAAGCCTTTCCAAATTCTATATCAGGGCCATTTGCATAGCCGATCCTGTATTCGTTTCTCACCTGATTCATTTCCGAATTTTTTATAGAAAAAAATGTAACAAATTGTATAAAAAAATTCATAACAATTGAGTACTTTTTTTCATAATTTGTAAAAAACTCATTCTTATCATTATGAAAAGCAGAAAAAATTTAAAATACAAACTTCAAAATTTTTAAATTTTCTTAATATTTCAATTTGTTAACTCAAACATAATTTTTATGTTCTTGATTTCAAGTTAATGGTACGGTCGTTGCATTATAATTTCAAACTGAGAATAACTCTGAAATACATTATTTGGAGTTAGTAACAGAAAACAAAAGTTTTTCAAACAGTAAAAAAAGGAGAATTAAATTATGAGAAAGATTTCAGCTTTATTAACGATGTTTTTATGCTTTTTAGCGTTTTCTACAAGCGCTTCAGCTTTAACTGTTGGTGGGGTTACTTGGGATCCGAATGACGTTTTGGATTTCTCGTCATTTTCTATCGCAATTCACCAGGATATCAATGGATTAACTGGCGATGTGAGCGGTTACGGCTTTATCAGCACTATGAACGGTACCGACCAAAACGCCTTCATTCCAGGTGGTGAATTGACATTCACCTTTGGGGGATTTACTCCGACTGAATCAGGGGTTCTTCCGCAAGTAGGAGGAGCTGCCATTGCTTATACAGGTGGCTGGGTAAACCTTTATGTAGACGATAGCCCTGAGATTACCAATCCATCGAATCCGACAACGCTGACTTTTGCTAACACAAGTGATGGCGACCTATGGCTGGCCTTGGTTGGACACCCCGACTCCACTACTGCGGATGGTATAACCCTCATTGGTACGGTTCTCGGATCTTCAGCTCTCTCCGGTGTGGGTCAATTAGATGTAATAGGTGGTCTGGCGATGCTTTACTTTGATACAAATCAGATGGAAGATGGCGCAGACTTTAATTTTACAAACAGCTTCAGCCAGTTTAACCCCACGGGTAACCTGCTAAATGCCAACGGTACTGGTAATTACTTTGGTGATTCCGTCGTACCAGAACCTGCTACTTTAATGCTTTTCGGTATCGGGCTTCTTGGTCTTGCCGGCATTACCCGCAAAAAAGTAATTTCATAATCTGTACCACCTATATGATAAACATATAAGGTTTCAGTTTAATACAAAGGGGCAAGCTTTTAACATCAAAGTTTGCCCCTTTGTAATTTTTTTTAATACCTTGAATATCTCCCAGGAGAAATTATTCCTTTCGGATCAAGAGTATTTTTTATTCCAGCTGCCACATCCCAAAATACATCTTTTCCTTTGACAAGATCTTCCATGGACTGGATGCCGAACCTGTATGGAATATAACCTTTTTCAATACAGGCTGAAACCACTTGATGATAGCATTTCAAAGCACTTTCTGTTTCCGTTGCATCATCTTTATCGTATAGAAGCGGCAGCGTACAATCAAAAGCACGATGCGTAACAGCCGTAAAGGTAATGCAGGTTTCAAACCCATGTTGGGTAAAAATTGGTTTAACCGTAGCAATAAAATCTTTCGTGCTTTCAATTTCCATGGGGACAACCGGGGCGATCCAAAACAACCCGCAATTATCTTTTGCCGGGTTGATATTCTTTTTTGGTATCGGTTTTTTCATTCTCCAGTAGGGAGTCGGCAGTGATATCTCGCTAGGTTTACCTTTCATTAGATCAAAAGATGGTCTTAAGACTTTGATCAATTCCTTAACGTCCATGCCCATAACTTTACCAATGGGGGTTACAGCCCATTCAAATCTTTCAACCAGCTTAAGAAGATTGTCGGAAACAAAATTCAATCGATAACATTTATTTTTTAAAACCCGCCGGATAACCTTTTTGGCTGCTTTAACTTCCTCTTTTGTACCATATAATGAAACAACTCCATTCCATGCACCGATATCTTTTTTTTCAGCAATCCTTTTTGCAATATCTTCTTTTAACGGCGGTTTTTTCCCTTTCATTTCATCCCAGGGATATTGGATCATGAGAGTGAGTATCCGATCTCTGTGCATAAGATTGATTGATCCTTTTACAATTCTGTTTAACAATAGCCATCTAGTGCTTTCTACAAGATCTTTCAGGCCATCCTCTTCCTTTGTTGAAAAATAGCAGGTCTCAAAATATTCAGGCTTGGGCATTAGCCAGATACCAATACTTGTCACAATACCAAAATTCGATTGGGTAAAAATTCCATCCAGATAAGGGCCGGTTCCATATTTAAAAAGCCTGGTTACTTTTGAATTTTTAAAGTGACCAAACCCGGTATTAAGAATTTCCCCATTTGCCAATACAATTTCCATTCCCGACATGACATCGAAATGATCTCCATAAGGCGTTATCCCATAGCCTCTTTCCAGCGTATTTCCAAGCACACTACAGCTTGGTCCGGAACCGGTGGGATCCATCATCAAACCACAATTTTCCTTTTCTAAATATTGATATAGCTGCTCCTGGGTCACTCCTGGCTGAATAACAGCATATGCAAGGGTTTTATTCACCTCAATAATTTTATTCATCATACTCAGATCGACTATAATATTATCTTTCCGGACAGGATTAGCAGAACCATAACCCCAATTCTGGCCTGTACTGATGGGATAAAGACTAAGACCATATTTTGCAGCGATTAAAACTATCGATTGAACTTCCTTTGTTGTCTTGGGTTTAATTGCTGCTTGGATTGTAGTGTCAACAGGAATACAGGCTTGAGTGTATTTTAACAATTCATTTTTGTCAGAAATAACACTACAGGGATCGAGTAATTGATTAAACGCAATTAATGCTTCTTGTTTCATATTTAAGCCACCTATATTTTTTTATTATTGTTTGAATAGCGGTTTGCCACTATTTGGGTCTCGTATGTGATAACATCCCTACTGTTTTTCACTTTATAGGTTTAAATTCAAGATTATAATATCTATTTAGAATTAAAACTGAGGACGGCAGAAAAAAAATATCCCCTACAAGAGCTGAAATCATAATCAAGGATGTCAATATACCAAAATGCATTATCGGTATAAAACTGCTGAATACTACTACACTAAACCCTATTGTCAGGATCAGTGAGGACAATATAATCGCATCCCCTTTCTGCTGTATTGTTTTTTTAACTGCCTCACGCGCCTTTTGTCCTCGATACAAATTTTCTTTCAACTCGATTAAAAAATGAATGGTATCATCCACTGCAATACCAATAGCAACTGCGGAAATAAGGGCGGTTGCTTCATTCAAACGGATATTAAACAGTCCCATGATCCCAAAATTCAATGCAATGGGAAACAAATTGGGAAGAATGCTTAAAATTCCCAGGGGAACGGATCTGAGGACAAAAAATAGCATCAGAAAGATGATGCCTGTTGCTGTTGCCAGACTGTAGATTTGACCTGATACTAGGGCATCAATCGTATTGACGTCCTGCAGGGCCCGGCCGGACACCCGTATCTTTATTCCCATGGTATCCATTGTGGTCATAACATCCCGGATCTGTTGAATAATAACGGCCTGCCTGCTGGTGGAATGCTCCGACAACCGGATGGACATCCGGGCATGATCAAAGGAGGCATTTACAAAATCCCGGATATCTTCGGATTCATAGATGAGCAGATATTGGGAAATCAGGTCTGAGGAATCCGGTATCCGGTAATATTCCTTGCTTTCATTGTTAAAGGATTGGTTCATGTCCTTTATGAAATCCACAAAGGACAGGGTTTTGTCGACGCCGTTAATCTCGTTGATATAATTCTGGAGGGTTTCGATAACCCGAAGCATCTCAGGAAATTTGAAGGTGTTTTCTTTCTCCGCTTTAAAGGAGATGTCCAATGTACTGACTCCGGCTAATTCTTTTTCCACAAAATCTGTAGACAGTCGCACAGGGCTTTTGGATTTAAAATATTCCAACAAATTTGTTTCGACGGTGATCTTCGAGGATAACCACACGGACAGGCAGAGCACCAGAATCCCGGTTGTAAATATCTGCCTGTAATACTTAAACACAAAATCTGAAAGGAGGGTCAGATAGGAGGAGATAGCCGATGAATCCGATCGGGATCGGAACAGGGAGTAAGTAAGCTTTTTTTCATCAAAAAGAAGCATAAATGCTGGCATAAAGGTAAAAGCAAAGAAAAATTCAAATACCATTCCTGCAGAGGCAGTGAGGGCAAATTCCTTGATGGGTGGGATATCACTCAGATAAAGGGATAAAAATCCGATAAAAGTGGTAAAAGTGGTCAGAAAACAGGGCATGATCAGTTTTTTCAATATGACTGCAAAGGCTTTTGTTTTATCCGGGTACTGTTCAAAAAGACGCCGGTCAAGGCCGGAAAAAATATGAACCGTGTCGCATAAAGCCAGTGCCATGACAACAGGCGGCACAATGATGGTGACATTGTTCAAGGTGATGCCGAGTATGGGGAAAAGGCCCATGGTGCAGCCCATACAAAGGGAGATATTGATTACGGCAATGATGGTGAGCCAAATATTCCCAAAAAATAGAAATACGGCCAGGGCAATGAACCCGTAGGTAACGGGAATAAAGGTAGCGATATCTTTTTTCATATATTCAGCCAGGTCCAGATTGGTAATGGTCCAGCCTGCCATATATACCGTTCCGGTATAGTCTTTATGGGCTTTGAGGACGGCTTCTACCCGGCTGATAATTTTCTTCCGGAAATCCGGTTCATCCGGTTTTTCATGAACGGAAACCACAATAGCGGCCGTGTTCCCGTCGGCAGAAACGAGATTTTTCAGATACAGCGGGTTTTCAACAGCTCTTTTTCTTAAGGCTTCCAGGGCAATAGGATCATCGGGTATGGTTTCAAGAAATTTTTCAACAATGAAAAAATCATCCTCGCCAAGGGTATCCTCCACATTGGAAAGACTTTTGATATCCCGTATGCCTTCGATGTCGGAAAGCCTGTCCGTCAGTTGTTTCAAGGATTCAAGGTTTTCTTTGGTGAATAGATTGTCCTTTTTAAAGGCAATTATAAAAAATTCGTCATTGCCGAAAATGCTTTTCATCTCTTCATAAAAAGCAACATCCGGATCATTTTCAATGGTGAAATAATCCACATTGTCAACGGTTTTGACATCCGGCAAGCGGATGAGAAAAGGAATTGCAGCCAGGATTGACAAACACAATACAATGAATTTATGGGAGACAATTTTTTGTATCATAGTAAAAATAAATTTGATATTTTGCTTATCAGCCTTGACAAATTTTTAAAAAAATATCATGAAACAGGTATCTATGTAGCTAATTTGTTCTGCGTAGTCAATTCAAAACAGGATCATTTTCAAATGATTGACAAGAGCATTCAATACGGCAATTTCAGATTCGGGGTTGTAAATGATAAAGAGGTGCTCGAAGATACATTTCGGATGCGGCATGAGGTCTATGTCCAGGAATTCGGGTTTGAAAAATCCGAAGACCATCCCAATGGGCTTGAAACAGACCCATATGAAAATGAATCCGTTCATTTCGCCTGCCTGAATGAAAACGGCTCCGTTGTCGGAACCATCCGGCTGGTGATGGATTCGGACAAGGGATTCCCCATCGAACATGCGGTTCAGACAAATTTTGTTGGTGAAAAACCGGATAGATCGAAAATCGGGGAAATTTCAAGACTGACCGTCAGTAAAGACCTTCGCCGAAGAAAAGAAGACGGGATGTATGGAGTTGAATCCTATCTGATGAAAAAAGAGGGAGGGGTTCTGCCCGATGACGGCACCATCCCGGATGAAATGAAGGGAAGAAAAAATCCGATTATTGTATTAGGACTGTATCAGGTCATGTACCATGAAAGCAGGCGGAGGGGATTATCCCACTGGTATATGATTACGGAAAAAAAATTATTCAATGCCCTTACCAAATATGGATTTGTTTTCCACCAGATCGGAGAACCTGTTCAATATCATGGTGAAAGGATACCCTATCTGGGCATTATTGACGAAATCGAAAAAAATCTGCTGAATGACAACCCCGATATGTTTAAGATCATGCTGACGGGGCTTGAAAATGAATATCACCCACCCTGTTTCAAGAATTAAATCCATACAGGTATTTCAGGTTTTCCAGCAATTGTTTTTCAATACTGCTTGGGCCGGGCGGAAGGATAATGGAAGCGGATTCCCGTGTAAAAAAGAAATGATATAAATTATTTCTGGATGAAACATTTTTATAAGCCTTACGATATTTATTCTCGGCTTTCCGAAGGTCCAATCTCATTGCAAGGGCCGGGTTACCGTTGGCATAGTCATAGGCTTCAATCTCTCCGATTTTTTCGAATAAAAGAAAATCCTCATAGATCCACCGGTATTTCGGATGAATAGTGATGACAATGTCATCGGCGTGAAGATGCCGGGAGGCGTATTGATGCATGATCTTATTGCCCAGCATGGGAATGGTCATATTGTTCATTTTATAGTAAGGATCGGCCGCAAGATGCCCGGCCTCAACCAGGAAGCGGCCCTGGGATCTGAGCATATCCAGTTCTTTCTTAAATACCATATCCATGGGAAGGCCGTTTTCAATGGAATCCGGAAATACACTGATGGAATATATCAGTTTTTCTTCATTGCCTTCCGTGTGGAACCCGATGAATATTCTGGAGTTTTCATTGCAATGTTGGGGTGCCAGCCGGAAGGGCGTGGGACCGGGTTGGGTAAAACCGGTTCTGACAAAGACCCGGTATACCAGATTGAACGAGGCGAGGTAATCCTGAGGGGTAAAAGCAGTTCTAAAAACGATATGATCCAGTTCAAGTTTTAATTCAGGCAAAAAAAACCGCAAAAGCCTTAACCGGATCTTTCCGGGTAAGGCTTTATAGATTTTGCGTTTGATAAAGTTCAGGCCGATTTTTTTCATTCAGCCTGAGTATCACAGTTTCAATTTTATTTCCATTAGAAATGATATTTCATATGAAGAAAAACTTGGTCGTTCTCATCATAACGGCCAAGGATGGTGGTATCCTTTCCGCCGAAAAGATTCAATCCCATCATTATTTCAAGATTACGGATATAGGTGTATTTTAAGCGTGGGGAAAGATAATAGGAATTGTCATTCAGCATTCGGGTAAACTGGACTGAGGCATTGAGCCAGTCTGAAACCAGGTCCTTTTTGATTTCCCCGATGAGTGAATAATTATTGTCTTCAAAATATAAAATGGATGAATCATAATCATAGATATGTTGGTGGGCAAATTGTAAATTAAAATACCATTGGTTGGAACTCAGATAATCAGCCCCGACGACCCAGAACAGGCTGGGGTTCCGGACCGAGGTCAGGGCACGGGTCAGAAAGGATTCATTGTCTTTTACGGCGGCTTCCCCGCGAACACCAAAATCAGCGAGAGTTGTTTCAAACTCAAATCCGGCAATATGGGTCCGGCTGTATGTGGTTTCAATATGTTCATTGGTCAGGCTCAAGCTGCCGATATCGGACAGAAGCGATTGTACAGATCCCGGATTGTCAAGAGACAGATTTTTGACAGGGAAGCTCTTAAAATACGGCAAGTCTTCGTTGGCATAATGATAGGTGAATCCATAATCCAGCCGGTCAATGGTTCCGCCCACCCTCAGGGCATATTCAAAGCTGTCAAAGCCTGAATCAGGCTCTGCTTCATTGACGCTCATCGATTCAAAATAGGATTTTAGAGGGGCTGCAAGGGAAGACTGACGGATATCGTTTTTTAGATGTGAAAAAACAGCCCAGTCGGTTCCAAAATAATGAAACCGGGAGGGTTCAAAAAATGGAATCAATACCCCTTCAACAAAAAAATCATCCTTTCGAAAGGTGATATCCGCCATCCAGACCGGGATTTTCCGGTCCTCATAGGAGGGGGTGATAAATTCCGTTATATTTTCAGGATTTAATGTATCCACCGGGCTGACCTGGTCGGTTTTACCCCAGCGTTTGATTTGTTTTCCCAGAATGAAATCCCATGAAGGAGTGTTGTATCTTACATACATTTCATAGACGCCCAGGTCATAATCTTCATTCTTATCTTCATCACCAAAATACAGATAATCTGAAATCCCGGATACGGAAAACTGTTTATAATCCGCCTTAATAATGGTCCTGTTCTTGAAAGAGGTCAGATTTTCGCTGGAATGATTGTCGTCGGTATCGAGGGACGCTCCGAATTCAGTGGACCCTGAAAAATCAATCTTTGCAGAGTCTTTCTTTGAATCCGATAGGACCAGGGGCTTTGCTTCCGAGGGGACGGTCCGTTTACTCAGATATACGGAAGGTTCTAAATTAACCATAAGAATGGGCAGGATTTTTAAAGGCTCTGCCTCTATGGCAAGGGGAACGCTAAAAGCGGCCATGAAAAAAATCAGCCCCAAATAAACCTTGCCTGTTTTTATCGTTTTCTGCAACATTCCCGTCCTTACAATGCTAATCAAGATGAGTTAGCAGACAGAGTTTGCAACATTGATGCCACTGCGATCAGGGTTATCGGTCAAAATCTTTCAAGGGCATGGGTTGAAATCTGATCAGGTGTGATATCAGTATTATATTCAATATGTTCAAGGTTAATATGGGTTTTATGCCGAGTGTTCATATCTTCCATGATAACCCGGGTTTCGGTCCAGATATTCTGTTTTTGTTCAAGCCCTGGAACTCGGTATGTTTTGATATGATGGCCTTTCTTGTCATAGTATTCGGCCAAAAGAGTCACAAAGAACTGCTTTGCAATATGGGCCGTGATGGATGCATATTGGGAACTGACACCCTCTTTGGGCCTGGTTTCAAGGATATAACAATCTGTCCCGTCAATTTGTTTTTCACCTTTGATCTCATACAGATAATTTTCAACCGGATGCCGTTCCATGTCTTCATAGGTAAAATCACTATTCACAAATTGATGGGATTTCTGGGAAGAAACGATTCTCCTGGACCGCCGCAACGCCGGCAGATATAAAAATTGATCGGTTTCATATCCTGGTTTTTCAATGGTAAGAAAGCCGGTACCATTGATGTCGGCCGGTTCGGTGAACCGGATCAATTGTTTTTCCAGCCCATCCTGCAGAATACGCTTATTTGTAAAGGTTCTAGATTTTTTGTCGCCCTTATCATTTTCCAGGATCATGACGGCTGTGGAAATGGAATTTTTCCCTCGATCTCTGTCAAAAACCTGCCGTGCAAGGGCTTCCCCTGTCAAAGGTTCGGTGGCTACAGCCGTAGCGGATGCTACAAGACATGAAATAAACGCTGCCGTCAACAATTGAAATATATATTTATTCATATTTAATCTCCATAAGCGGTTGTGATATTTTTATTCTTTGCCGTCGTTAAAGAATTATTTTGAATTATAATTCGATAATATGAAATCAATCCTGGAATGTCAAAAAGCAATCCATCTTTTACCATTCTCAAATTATTCCATAATCCATTTAAAGACCTGAGCTGCTATCGGAGAGGGAAGCCAGTGGGGGCCATCAAATTCAAGATAGGCGACATTGTAGCCGGCTTTTTTTAGACCCGGTACAATAAAATTTCTGGACCCGGCCACATGATAGACATTATCACGCGTACCATGTGCGACTAAAATTCTTGGATTCCCAATTACAGATGCAGGCGGCTCAAGAAGGCCAGGCGCAACAGCCACCAGATGGGTAAAAAGATCCCCATTCACCCGCCCGATGGCCAAGGCATAAGAGGCGCCATCAGACAGACCGCCTAACACGATTCGTGTGGGGTCAATATGGACACGGTCAAATGTGTGCTTCACGGCAGCATCAATAAATTCCACATCAGGCCCGAAAGAGTTGTCAATCCCATCCCAGGTGTTGTGGCGGGCATCCAGAGCCAGGACCACAATTTTGAAGTCTTCGGCAATGGGAAACAAGTACCGAAAGGATTCACAATTTCCCCCACCCCCATGCAGCCACACCAGTAAGGGCAAAGGTTTGCCTTCTTCAGAAATCCTTGGAATATACAGGAGGCCGTCCCGTCGTATCACATCCCGATTGACAAGGCGTAAGCCGCCAAGGCCCAAGGGATGTTCACCGGGTTCCATTTTAATGATCTGAGCTGTAGGCCTTGTTGTAATCCTTGTTATCTCCTGGCTGCTGGTCCTGCAACCGGCGACAGCCAGTCCTAAGGCGGCAAGAATAAGCCCGACTGCAGTGATCCGGTTTTTCATGTTTCTTCTCTTTTCAGGATGGATTGGACCTGATACCTGATCCATGCCTTTTCCCTTTTAAAAGAAAATTTCAGAATATTTTTCAGATAGTGATTTAAAAGAGATGTCTTTTTCGAGGAGGAATTCAGACGCATGTCCTCTTTATCAAATGGAGATTCATTCCGCATGTCCATTTCCATAAAAGGCATGGCATTGGACATAACCAAAGCCATGGGCCTTGTGAACTTCCGGGTTTCAAAACTGCTCAGCTCTTTCAAAGAATGTTCAAAGAAAAAATGGCTCTTTTCTTCAAATTTTTTCCTCAACCTGTCACCTGCATAAAACGAGGCCACAGCAAAAATATCACTTTTTCTCAAATCCTGGGCGGCCCAGGTTTCATTTGGAAATTCCAGAATCTCAGGTTTTTCAAGATAAGGGTATTCATTTTTCAGCATCCATTCAGCATAATGGATGAGAACGCACCGACCGTAATGAAACGCAGCATCTATCTGCCCAAAAGCCGATTTGATATCCAGATACCTCCCCAAAGCCTGAAGAAACACGGTATAAAACCACCGGGTCTCCGCATTGAGAAGATCCATGGCATCCGGGTCGTCATCCGGATGAACCGCCATGGTAATAAGGCTTTCAGCATGGTTCAGGTAGCGAGCGTCATGGGTCAGAAGCCAGCCGTCCAGAAGAGTATTCAGGCTGTTTCCGCTGGCCCGGCAGGGGCCGTCAAAAACATAAATCCGGGGCGCACTGGACCCTTTTAAGGATTTTATCTTTTTGGCCAGGTCTCTAATTGTTTGAAATGTCAGTTCAGACAAGGTGTCCGGCCCTTCAAGCCAATTGACAATGTAGTCTGACAACTGAACCACAGCATCTCTGTATTTGGGGTGTCCTGTCATCCAGTAAAGATACAGCAGCCCGGTGGCGTAATTATGTTCCGGATAAGGCCCTCCGCCGAAAGCACCTTCCGGCTTGAACCGACGGTGCCTCCTGGATATGGTCCGGTGGGTGGATGTGTGAGCATCCAGATGATGGTCCGTATGCCAGAAAAGTCCTCCATTATACTGATATTTGTCCTCCTGCGTGTGGTAAATATCAACATCCACAACATGATCTGCAAGCTGTTGTGCAAGCCGGAACCATTCCCTTTTTCCGGTGCGCATGAACTGAAACAGTACCCCTTTAATGACATCATACTGGTTGTTGTAATGAGAGATGAAATCCTGACCTTCCGGAGCAAAAACAGCTTCATGATCTGCATATATATCACCGAAATTCCGCCACCCGAATTCATCAATCTGAATATTTTTTCTATAATATCCGGCGTCTTCACTAATAAAATCCGCCAGTATACGGTCATAGTGAGGTAACTCTTCGTTCTTTGTCGCCCATCCGGCCGGTACCGGCCGGGGACCTGTCATGGCCTGGTAATAATCCTCACAGGATATTTCCGGGATTAAAGGATCATCCACAAATGTCGGGGAACGAAGGTGATCTGACGTTCCTTGGCCAAATTCCAGATAAATGGTGTGGGTTTTCTGTTCACCCGGCTGCAGTTCAAATACATCATTAAACTGCCGGGGAAACAGCCGGATCATCAGAGAGGTGTCCGAAACCTCAATGGCTTTTGGAAAATTCTGCCAGAAATTTTCCACACAGGTGCAAACTGAAATATCCCCACCTGCCATCCCCATAAGCGGCATTGCATGGTCGCCCGACGCAATAACCCTGCCTTCTTGATAAACCTGATACCCCTTAAAGCGGAAAGGGATTTTCCCATCTTTATTCATATGGTTTTTAGATTGCCAGTTTTCATGGCCGGAAGAATCCTGATAAATGCCGACATTAAAAACCTCACAATCCTGTATCGGACTCCCGGCCAACTCAGGACTGTAAAATATTTTTTCAGGGGCGATAGCTTCAGTATTAAACTCAAACTCCAGGTTTTTAAAGAAAAACGAATGTTCATCCCCAAGATCCCATGCCCCCCCCTGATGAACAGCCGGCTTGCTGTTCAGGATGGTAAATTCAAATTTTACAAAAGAAGTATCGCAAAAAAAATGTGTCCTACAGAAGAACTCTATAAAGTGGGACCTATGATCGTTTTTAAACCTGCCGGAACTGAATAGGGTTTTTCTTAAGCGGGAATCATGCTCAATGAATGACCGGCTGATGAACGGTTGCCAATGCTCACCCGAGGCATCCTCCAGCACAATCCGGGCGGCACCGGGCCCGAACACCTCTTTTTTTCCATAAACGGCCCGGCGAAAGGGTTCAAAATACCCCTGCATATTAACAACAGTTTCAAGCATCCCGGATGTTATCACCATCCGGCCTTCCCGGTACTGGATCTGAAATGCCTTTGGATCAACCGGGCTTTCTGTTGCCGAGAGTTTTTCTGTCATTGTCTCTGATTCATTATTACAGATCTCTATATCCAGAATCTCCCCGCCTCCCAATGACACCTGTATATCCAGCAACAGCCATTTAATGGAACCGTCCTTCCAGCTTGCCAGGGTTTTGCTGCCATAGGCAAGCCCCCTTCCATGATCACAGATCAGGGCTAAGTGACCGACATTCGTCAACCAACCTTCCGGCAGTGGGATACCAAAGGAAAGCGGTTCATTTATGCGGTTGATATGAGATGGATTTTTAATGTGTATTTTCATTGAATTAGTGCCCCAATTTATCCATTATGGTTTTTTTCAACTCCTCGATCTGCGCTGCGTCCGAATTTTGCAACGACCCGGCCAGATCGGATTTGATCTGATCCCTTGTCAGGCCCTGACGATTCTTCAACAGAACAAGATATTCAATCAACTGCTCTGCATTACGGAATGCCTTAAGCCTCATATCGCCGACCACAGCTTGACCAAGCCTTCGGCCCGGTACAAAAATGGCATTGCCTTCACAGCCCTCCTGCTGATCCAGTGAGGCTTCAGTGCCGATGGTCTGCCAGGGCAGAAAACCTTCTGCGCCATTCAGCCAAGCCTGAACCACCTTTGAAAAAGTCTTGACAGGGGATTCATCATGCCTGCCCGCATTTCCATAGGCATAAACCGAAACGCCGGTATCTTTGGCAATATTTTGGCATCGCCGGACAAAGGCCGGGTCTTCAAACCCGCCATAATAGATTTTGTCCACCACGCCCGCCAGGGTCCGGCCCTGCCATTGGGGACGTGAGATATCAGCACGGGAGATAAAATTGCCGGAAGGCTTTTGGTCTTCTTTCCCGCAGGTCCACAATTGATTAAAAAACCTGAGCGCCAGCCAGTCTTCCCAGTGATAAGGCTCATCCGTGGTCCACCACATATTGACCCCATAATCGATCCGATGGGTGTTTTTACCACCGAAAAAAAACTGCATTTCCGTCCGGTTCCAGCCCTTTTCCCGGAAATGATCAAAAAACTGCTTCTGAACCGACAGGAAATTGTTTTTGTATTCCTCGCTTAGAGCCTTTTCAATGGGTTCCGACTTGAGATAATGGTCATCAATGAATGTCCGGCTTTCTCCTTTTCCCGGCCAGTGGCCGTAATACCGGTAATTCTCCTTAGTCAGTTCAGTGGGCCAGTTGTCAATAAAGGGTAGATACATACATTCCACCGGAACCTGCTTTCTCGGGTTGTCCTTAAACGCTTCGCCGGAAAGCAGCGGACCTGCCAGCTTGTCATATCCTTCCCAGTCCACCAGGACTCGGCCGAAAACCATTTTCAAACCCGGCCGGAATGCCCAAAAATTGGCAGTACACCTGTTTTTATGGGCAAGCCTGTAATAATCATGCACATTCTCAGGAATCCGATACCCGTTCATCTCCGGCCGAAAGGAAAGCCGGTCAGGCATGACAGCATCATATACTGTAACTTGCAGCGGTATCTTGTGAATCTTTCCGTTTTTCCCGTACTCCACACAGAAATATCCGTCATAGGTCCCAGGCGTAGCCTCTTTTTTCACATACAGGTCCAGATAAAACGATTGGTTCTTTTTCCCTTTGATACGATTATCGTTACCGGTTTTAACCCACTCCCCCGTATTTATCGGGATCAAATAAGCGGACTGCCATTTTCCCGCCTCAGTCCGGCTGTACCAGATCTTAAAAGTCTCCGCCGACATAACAGGGTCCAGACCCTCAAAAAAGATTCGGAGTTCATCTTCCGGGTCCTCCATGCTGAACTGGAAATCCAGACACTCCCCTTTCATCCCGGAAAAAATCAGCGGGGTCGACCGTATCTGATTCAGATCCAGCATGGGGTCTATTTTTGTCATTCCTGGAGAAACGATCACTTCTTGATTCTCAGCCGCTTTCCAAATGTTTTCCGAAAGCTTCCGACTCCCGGTCTCTACCATCAAATACGGTGCTTTATCCCCGGATTCAACTGAATATATGAAATGATTATATAAAGCCGGGCTTCCCCCTTCCTGTAGGGCCAGTCCGTCGCTTGCGCCAATTGTCATGGCATAAACCACATCAGGTTCAACCTTGACGCTGACCCATCCGGCCGGTTCAAACCGAACCTTATCCCAAGCCGTGATGGAATTGCCGGACCCAAAGGACACATCACAAAATTGAGATCCTTCCCATGCCCAGGGCTTACGGGTATTGGAATCAGCAAAATTATAGGTGGCCCCATCTGCTTTGCCATAGGCCTTTTTACTGTTCCCCTCTTCCCAGGTCCGGGTGACAGTTGAAACCCGGATATATTTTAAAAGCTCCCGGTTTTTTGCCGGATAAAAAAAGAGACGGGCAGATTTGATTTCAAATCCGGTAATGGGTGACGTATCAAACCGGATCACCGCCATTTCCTGGATGGATTTGAGTTTAAATTGTTTTGCTTTACCGCTGCTGGAATTTCTTTCAGCCTCGTTAGCGTCGGACAGCCAGATATCAGCCGTGGCTTTCAGGATAACGGAACCGGAAAAAACAAAAGAAGGGAAAATTAAGAAAAAAATAAGGAGGGATAAACTAAGACACAGGCGTTTCATTTCTGAAAAAAACCTGATGATAAAGAATGGATTTAACTCGATCTGCTGGAATGAACCTAAGAAGCATGGATGAAACAAGACCGATGCCGATATAAAGGATGGCAAGATCCGCCAGAATTCTCATTGGATGGAAAGCAATCATTGCTTTCATATAAGGCGCAATAAAATACCAGAGCGGCATGTGGGCCAAAAAAATGAACAATGAATTCCGTGCAAAAAAACCGATCACTTTATTATCCGGAAGGTGTCTGGAAAAATGATAAAAAAGAAAGGCGTGACCTGTATAAACCATGCTGATCAGAATAGAGGTGGCCATAAAATTTAAATCAATATTCCCAATCTGAACTAACCGAAACGGAAAATCCTTTAGCATATCAATAAAGGAAACCCCTATCGCCCAGAAAAAAATAAAGGCGCCATACAATAAAACAGACACACCAAAACCAGACTTGTAGTTGCTATTCTCTTGTTCCCCACAATGCATCCCCAGAAGAAAAACGGTCTGCCAGTTAAAAAACAGCATATAAGAACGCAACAACCCATAGTTCATCAAAAAACCCCGGATAAGAATTTCAGAAACCAGGCTGAAGGCAATCAGTTTTTTTGAAATTTTGATCTTATTAAATATGATTGCCCAAAGAATAACGATATGAATATAAGTTCCGATAAACCATGTCGTAGGATTGGCCGGAAAATAATCAAACAAAACATTAACCCCGGCAAAAAACGGCATATAATTGCTTCTATAAATCTTACCCTCAAAGATAATCCCCAGAATACTCATGAAAATTGCAAAACCGATGCTCCAAAATAAAATTTTGAAAAGCCGGTTAAAAAGGATAAGCTTAATTTCTCTTTTATCCTGACTCAATTGCCACCCCATGATAAACACAAACAGCACAACCCCGAGCTGCTTAAGCCTGATGGGCGAAGTCATGATATTGGTTAAATCGCCGTCAAGATGCCCGAATACAATCAAAAAAATACCCACGGCCTTGAACCAATCGATTAATGGAATGTGTTTATGCATCCATCACCTTCCGAATGGCCCGGAACGGATTGCCTGCGCCTACGATTCCAGCCGGGACTTTGCTTGAAACAACCGCACCGGAGCCGATCAGGCAAGATTCCCCTACATCGGCCATCAATATCACTCCTTCCCCTAGCCAGGCCCTGGGCCCGATGCTGACCTGAATCTTTTTTTCAGGATTAAATGGGGTCCAATTACCATCTTCGCCCATCTCATGCTGGGTTTTGCCGCTGAGGATACTGACCCGTGTGCCAACGAGACTGCTTTCTTTAATCCAGGAAGACCCGATCATTGAATAGGGTCCGATATAGACGTGTTTTTCAATCCTCACATCCCGATGGGTGCATATAGTACCAAAGCCGATATAGCACTCTTTATCGCAATAATCCAACACCTGCCGGTAAAATGCAGCCCTGAGATAACAACCGGGCAATCCGGGCATCAATGCCCAGAACTGAGCGAAAATAGAAAACCAGAACTCTGCATGCCTGTTTACCCGTTTTTCAAGGTTAACAATAAAACCCGATGGAAATACAATAAAGAAAGAAACATAAAAAATCAGATTTTTAAGAAAATTTCTCACTTTTTATATTCCTTTTCTTTTTAAATCTCTCTGAATAAAGGTTTTCATCAGACATCGCAACCTTGACAGGAATTTTATAAGGCTCCAGTCGGGTTTTGCAGAAAGCTCTCATCCTGACTTTAAAATCGGATAGTTCCGTTTCTGCTTTTGTTTTGACAATTGTGGCAACCATCTGGCCGGTCAGAGGGTTGGGCAAACCATAGACCACTACATCCTCAATCTCCGGCATTTTCTGCAAGACAGACTCCACCTCAGCCGGAAAGACCTTATTGCCGCCCACATTGATGAGTTCACTTTCCCTGCCCAGGATTTTTACCCAATCCCCGTCTATTTCAACCACATCACCGGTGTTGATATATCCGTCCGCTTCAAAGGGGCTATCTGCATTCAGATAACCGATCATGGAATATTTAGACTTGATCCAAAGCTTATTGTCCCTGATCTTTATATCAAATCCATCTCCGCCGACTTTTACCCATAAAGACCCATCCTCCCTGGATTTTGTATTCAGGATACCGGTTTCGGAAAGACCGTAGGTCTGCTTGAACCGGACATCGGGAAGAATCTCCCGTATCCGTTTCAATGTCCCTTCCGGCATGGGTTCCGTGCCATAGGTGATCAGCTTTAAACTTGAGAGATCATACCGGGAGGTCATTTCAGAAAGAATCATCAGATTTAAAAAAGTCGGGGAAGTCGGCAAAAGCTCCACCCGATTTTTTTCTATACATTTGCAGACATCTTCCGGCATTCGTGAATTGGGGATAATGATAACCCCTTGGTTTCTCAAATTATAAAGAAGGGTATTGACTCCCCCGATATGGTCCATCTGTAAAAATATCAAGGTGCGATAGGCTTTACCGGAAATTTTATAAGCGCTTGAAAGCGTTTCCAGATCATGGACAATTCCTTTTGGCGGGCCACTGCTGCCCGATGAAAACAGTACCAGCCCCGCATGATTTTTTGACAACAACTCCCTGTAAAGTTCATTATCATTGGGTAGAGCCGATACTTCAGACCAATCAAGCTTCCCTTCGCCGTCAATGGATATCAGGTATCGAGCCTTGCCGATGTCTATATAGTCTTTATGTTTCTGTATCGCATCCTTTGAAAGGGGAATAATGATGTTCCTGTTCAAAGCCAGGGCCAGAAATAGCGCTACACAGGAAAAGGAATAATCCACCAGAGCGCCGACCACACAGCCACATGGAATTTTACCCTTGATTCGGCTTTCATATAGAAGGGTCTGTTTCACCAATTCTTCGTAGTTGAACATCCTGTTTTCAAACACCATACAGGGCTTGCCCGAAAATGTTTTCAGCAGATCAAAAAAAGAATTCATCGAATCACCCAACCCCGCCCAGATAAACAATCTGACCCGTTACCATATCGGAGGCAGGGGATAAAAAAAAGTCGATGACATTGGAAACATCCTTAAATTCCGCAAGACGGTGAATGGCCATCTGTTTGAGCAAAGCAGCGATTTTCTCATCCCCCACCCCTTTTATCAGGTCTGTCCGGATTGGCGCAGGCCCCACTGAATTACAAGTGATATTCATGGCGGAAAGTTCCTTTGCAAGGATACGGGTCATGGTTTCCACAGCGCTTTTGGAAGCAGCATAAAGACTTTCGCCAGACAACCGCAACGGTACGGCAACAGTCGAAAAATTTACAATTCTCGGAGTGTCGGATTTTTTTAAAAACCGGACGGATTTCTGGAGAATTGAAAACGTCCCCAGAACATTCACTGAAAAAATTTTTTGAGCCGTAGCATAGGGTGTCAGATTTAAAAGATTCATGCTCGCAATCCCTGCGTTATTGATTACGGCGTCAATCCTCCGGGTATGATTTTTTAATTCCGAAAACATTTGATCAATATGGCTTTCGTCGGAAAGATCCACTGTAAAGGATGTAAAATTTTCATGATCCAATCCGGATTCCTGCCTTGCACAACCGAATACCGACCACCCTTTTTCAAGATAATATTCTGCCAGATATCTTCCAATCCCCCTGCTGGTTCCGGTGATGAGCATGACCGGCTTGTCAGATTTCATTTTGCATCTTCCTGTAGATATAGTCTGCAAGGGTCGAAATAGTTCTAAAGGGGCTGTTTTTCTGGGAAAGGGCATGATCATCCAGAATCGTTATACAGATACCTTGATCATCCAGATGTTCTTCAAGATCTATAAGTAAATTCAAAAGCCCCATGGAATCCAGCAAACTGCCTTCACCAAAAAAAATATTATCCCGTTCTATGGAAATCTTTTCTGCATCAACCAAGGCTCTATTTAAATTATTAATGCAGATACAAATTATTGATTCAATTTTTTTTCTATCTATATCCACCACCATTTAGTTCCTTTCCATTATAATCCTTCAAGAAGGCATTTTTTTTAATCACTGCAAATTGATTGGGCAGCTATCTTTAAAATTTTCCTTTTTATCAAGTACAAATCTAACAGATTGACTATTTTATTTTTAATCTCAATTGCTGTTCTAAAATTCATTTCATAAATTATAGGGATATTTTTTCTGATACTATATGTTTTTAAAAAGATGGATAATATTTTAATTAACACTAATTGATAAATTTTTTCCTTAGAAATGAGATGAAAATCAATTCCGTATCCATTTGAGAATGCCTTTAAAAGTTCATTAACTCTATATTTTTTGTATTTAATCCGGTTAAAAAATTGACCCTCTATCATCAATTTAAAATAGATCAAGTCATTATATGGATGATCTATCCGATGGTTTGCAAAATCCAGAACATTAATTCTATTCTTGTCATAAAGAATGTTCATGGGAGTAAAATCAGAATGAATAAGGCATTTAGTATATTGTCTTTTTATATCAGATTTTATACTCTCATAGAGGCTTTCAAGATATGTTGATATTTTTTCTTCCTGTCTCTGATTAAAGGCCCCATCCCAAAGACGCTTATTTATATATGCTAATGTATCATCAAGATCTTTCTCCAGAAATGGATAGGTTTCGAAATTATGTAGAATTGATAAAAACTCACCTATCTGCTTACTGACTTGTAAAGGTCTGGAGGTTTTTTGCTTGAATCGATGCCCAAATTTACAAAAAAGTTCTATAACAGACTCCCCTTTGACCTCTTCTGTTGCGATAATAAGCTCTTCTTTATAGAGATATATCGGTTTTGGAACATTGAAATTGGTATAATCTTTAAACAAACGATGAAATTTAGTTAAAGCGTCGAATTCAGATGATAATTGGGTTATTAAAACCGAGTTATCAACGACAGTTGAAAAACGAGGCTTTATTTTTTTTATATAGAATATAAACTCATCGATTTCGATTCTATATACAAAAGAAGCAGGAAAAATTTTAGAAGAAATTCTAAAACTCCCTTTAGGGATTTTATTTTTTTTTTGTAATAATTCTACAATTGCTTCAATATCCTGATTCATTACATTTCGCCTGTTCTTAAATCAGGTCTTTTATAACTATGATGTGATTTTTATTTTTTGATACCACTATTTTTTTCAACGTGATCAATCCGTACTCATCAACTGTAACTGCACCCTTTTGTGATTCAGCGCCATTGTTGCTGGTGTTTTTCCAGAATAATTTTCTGCCTGAAGCAAAAAGAAACTTCTGAACCCTGCGAGGCGTTATGTCGACAGTACACTCAGGCGCAGGGGCCTTCTCCATCAGGGCAACAGTAATTTCAAATCGATCCTGTTCATCAACGATTGATTTATCTTCCCAGAAAAGCCATTGGTTAATCTGGCCGGAAGGATCGCCATCATTTGGATCACCATTACCCGGATTGTTATCGAGGCTGCAATGTGTAAAAGCAGGCAGAACCATATCAGTTCTGATATCCAGCGGCATGACGCGCTCACTGCCGTTACCCGGCATAACAGTTCGTTGGCCGTGCCTACCTTGCCCCCAGATGAACAAATGAGGGCGTCTGGTGTCCTGGAGTGCTTTTAAAAATTCAACAGCCTGGGCCCAGCCAATAGCCCCATCATTTTTTCCATTGCAAAAGGTCAGAAACCCGATTTCTTTTTTCGGGTTTTCATATAAATATTTTGCATTATTGTAATAGTCCCATACCGGTGTACCATCTTCAAATTTAACGTTGAATTCAGGGTCGCCCCAGACCTTCATGTAAGAGCTTTTAAATTGAGGTGATTTGTCCGGAATATGAACACCCACCCAGGACCTTGACCAGGCAACCCTTTCCGGATAGCGAATGGCCATCATCAGGCTTCCTGACCCCCCCATGGATGAACCGGCTGTAAAGGTTCGGCTCGTGTCAATGGGCCAATCGGACTTTTTATCCAGATATTCCAGAAATGAAAACAACCGGTTGATTGTATAAGGCCTTACAACGCCATTTTGCCAATCCTTTTTTGAACGGGGGGGATCTTTTGAAAACAGGCTCTCATGGTATCCTGTCCACCAGTCATAAGGATATTGGTTTGTGGCTAACAGAATAGCCCCTTTTTCTGCATTATTCCACCAAGCATAGCCATCCAGCAAATTACCGCCCCAAGAATGCAAGTGAATTCCAACCGGCGCTGGTTTTTTCAGATTTTCAGGTATGGCCACAAGATAATCAAGGGGCTGAGAATTCCTGCTGGAGTTTGGAGGGGATTCCCATTTTGTATAAAAATATAATTTGGGCTTCTTAATATATTGAAAGGTTTTGGGAGATTCAACCCGTTGGAGTATGGGCGAACCCGGACCTTTTGTTTCTTTAACCGGAATTTCCATTGAATTTTGCCCGATAATGACATCCTTGTTTTCACGACCCTTGATTTCTGTTGTTACAGCATAATAAAAATTCCCCTCGTCAGCCGGACTGAATACAAAAAGTCCTCTTCCACTGTCAAGACAACCTTTATCAGGTTTGACCGTATAACGGATCACTTTTTTACCGGAATACCTGTCACTGTTAGTATTAATTCCATAAAAACTATCATTCCAGCCTGTGAAAGAATCCACAGACGCTATAGGGGTTAATCCGTTAATATTTTTAATTATATCCTTTGAACGATAGATATTATATTTAATCTGTGTTTTGATCTGTTTCTTTTTTTTAAAATATTCTCCATAGGTTATTTCCTGTGTGAGGATATAATCACTTATCATTCCAAAAGTCAGAAAGGTCTGGCCTTCTACCTGCCATACGTTTAAATCGGATACCTGTTTTTCAAGAATATCGTACACAAGGACATCAATGGTATTGCTGTCAATCCCATTTAGCTTTGCACGAAAACGATACGTCCCAGGTCTATCAAATGAAAAAACCGGATTGCCTGCATCAATGGATTTAACCTTCTCATTAACACATTCTATCTGATCCGGGTCAATACTCTTTTCTTTACCGTCTTTGTAAACTGCCTGAACCTGAAAGGCAACAAACTGAAATCCATCGCTCCAAATGGATGATTTATCAGAAGATAACACAAGCCGTTCAATGGGTTTATACCTAATAGTGTTATTTTCATCTGCTCCAATATCAAACGCGCCGGGCTTACGGATATCTTCATCAATGTCCTTGACAACCTCCGGGAAAACAATCCCCTTGCCCTGGACACTGTCAATTTTTTCATCAAGATGGAGATCACCCTCTTTGGAATTGACAAACCAATGGGCCTTGGCAGAAACAACATTATTCATCACCTGCGCAGATCCGCCATCCCGTGGCTGAATCGCCCTGTTGGTTAAATTGTTGGCGATAATCGCATTGATTGTATTTTTAAAACGATACTCAATGGCATTGGGATATTTGGAATCTATAAAAATGCTGTTGTTCAATACTTTTACATCGGATGCATTGCACAGGTAAATACCTGTATCATCAACAACATGAATAAAATTATTCATGATAAGACCGACATAGAAAGGTGAATCATCAAGTCCGAACATAATGCCTCTGTCACAATTGATAATCCTATTGCCAAGAACATTAATATTTCGGGACTGATTCCAGAAATGGATAGCACCTTCTGTCAGCTTTTCTCCGGGGTTTCTAATGTTTTTAAAAACATTATTTTTAATAACCCAGTTTTCACCATGATGGACGTCTATGCCACCGGTATAGAATTGAAATGCCTTGCCTTTGGTAAACTCAAACAGGCAATTTTCCACCAGACCGTTACTGATAAAATTCTTTGGCTTTTTTTTATCAAAAGAGCCTTTGAGCATTTGCTCACCAGTGTCATAAAAATGAACATTCCGGATAAGAACCTTATCAACACTGTTTTCACCGTGGATCTGGATGGCATGCCTTTTGACTTCACCTATCTTGAGATTTTCAATATAAACATTATCTCCCTTTATACTGAAAATGTTATCAATACTTCCGTCAGGGCCATTACCTCTGATGACAACGGCCTCGCGGTTTCCTGAAACACCTTTATAAGTTACCTGATTTCCTGTAATGTCGATTCGTTTGGTGAGTTGATAAACACCGTCATTTATCAACACAGTAAGGTTCCCTTTATTGTTCAGCTTTGCAGTGCCTATGAGTTCTTTGACATTAGAAACAACTACCGTATCTGCAAGGGAAAAAGAGGCTCCTGTTAAAACTGAAAATAAAATGAACAATAGGAAAACAATCGAATATTTCAAACGATACCACATAGATTCCTCAGAGGTTTTCTGCTTTTAAATTTAATTTGCTGATGCAAATCTGATATAACGCATTGTTAAACAGCAACAAAACAAAAAATAGTTCATAGATATTCAAACTTAAAAAAAGTGAACATACGATCAACCCAGTAAAAGAAACCGTGCTTGCCTTGTTATATAAATCAATCCTCTGAAGCTCTTCATCTTCAGAAAAACGGCGGCACCAGCGACGAATTCTTTTTGAATGAATATAAAACAGGCTGACAACCATTATATAAGCTAACCCTGCACCTACCCCGGATTCGGCGGCAAACTGAATAAAAGTATTGTGAGCAACCATGGGTCTGCTTTCATAGTAGGCGGGCAGTGCAGTAATAAATGAACCCAGACCGACGCCTACCAACGGACGATCAACTATCATTCTTAATCCACCGGCCCATGCAGTAAGACGATCTCCAGCAGAGTTATCTTCCCCGTAATTAACTATGATCTGGCTTCTCTCAGTCATAGTATCACCACCCTGCCACTGATAAAAACCAACAAAAAATAGCAACATAGGCAATGCAAACAGTTTCCTGTTGGATAAGAGAAGGACACATAAAACAACAACAACAAGACCGACAAGACCTCCTCTGGATCCGGTTAAAAAGATGGCGTGCCAGCTTAGCGGAATGACAGCCCAAAGCCCCCAACGCAGCCATTTTTTATTAATTTTCCATCCCAGATAATAGATAAAAGATGAGCCCGTCACAAACAACATGGCAAAGGCATTTTCATCACCATATATGCCTCCGCCGCGGATGTCCTGAGGCCCCATGAGCCGCCCGGCGTTAAATTGTGCCCAGTTTTGTGAAAAATACTGGTTATTTGCCCAATAGGTCAAATAGATTATGGAAACAACAAATACAATAACAAGATAATGCAGTTTCCGAGTTTCATTCATTTCTAATACAGCACAAAAATAAAAAAGAAAAATTGTGTTGGTTATGGAAAAAAGTTGATCGGGGCCCAACCCGGATGAGGCAAAAAATGGGACATAAGGACCAAAAAAATAGGAGCAGGTGATGCAGAGCCAGAGAAATCCCAACCATAAATTTTGTTTGGTAAAGAAAAAACTGAAATCATAGGTTTGTTTCAGGATTTGAAGTCCTATACCCCCTAAAGTACACAAAGCAACTATAAGGGAAACTCGGAGTCCTTCAAAATTCCACCACCAAATATATTGGGGACCAAGAATGGCAAGTAGATAATAAGCGCAAATACCAATCCATGGCCGCACCAGCGATGCCATACCGGTGGAAAAAATAAGCGCAATGAGAAATAATTCACCCACGCTTCAATGCCTGCTTTTTATTTTTGTCAGTGAGTCTATAATTTTCATGACTATTAACGGCAGGAATAATATGTTTGTCTGCAATAAAAAACCTTAATAATGATAGACATTCCTTATCCATTTTATTTGATTTGCCATACGTTAATATTTCCCTAAAACTCATTTCAATAAGGGTACATATCAATAACTTTCCACAATTTAAATCTTTAATCCCTATTTGATTGGCATATCTTTTAAAACAGTCTCGTATCAAATCAAGTGATCCGGGTATGGATAATGAATGTATTATTATCGAGCTGAACGAACTGTATGCGGATTTTTTGGTGTTTATAGCGAAAAGTATATTTAAAATAAACCAAATAATATCCATCGGATTCTTTGAACAGGTATTCGAAAATTCCCAGTCAATTATACCGGAAACCTCATTGGAAGAAGGGTTGATTAATATATTAGCTCCCCAAAAATCTCCATGGGTGAAAAAATATCGACCGCCGTCAACCTCATCATTCTGCTCCAAGAACGGCTCAAGGTCAGAATATGATAATCCGGCCTGCCGGATAAAGTCATTCTGTTTTCTTAAGGTATCAATAACATTAACACTCGTAATATCGCAGCCAGTTTCACTAATAATATTAGCCAAATTAATTTTTACCAACAAGTCAATGGATTGGTTTATCAGTTTTTTAGTATATGAGGTATATCCCTTGTGTCTGAGTATTTCGTGCAGACTTTTCCCCATGATGCCACCTTGAATTACAAAAGATGATCCATTAAATGTTCCTATTTTGTATGGGTAGGGTATATATTTTCTTAGGAAGGCGTTTTTTGATAAGTGCAACAACCCGTTGTATTCTCGTTCAATTTTAAAACCATATTCCGGGGTTCTACACATTTTCATGATATACTTTGGATAATGAAGCCGGTCCAAGAAAATTAATATCAAATCATTGCCATATTCTTCGAGGCAGGAAGACAATAGCACACAATCAAAATCATCCGGCGCCTCTTCTTTAAAAAAATCCTTCCAGTTTTTTTTTAAATATTGCTTGATAGACATTTCATTTCCGGAACAGCTATAATCACAAAATATTCATACAATCCTTCTGAAAGGCCGCAAGAAATCAGAAATCGTTTTATCGCCTTTTTGGTTTTTCCTATCCATGACGAGTCAGAGGTTAAGCTGAATATATATTTTTCAATATTTTTTCTGTTTTTTGAATCAACCGGAACCAAGGAAAAATAGTAATCGGGATTGACGCCAAAAACACTTATTTTAAATCTTTTCAGCTCATTTATTAACCTTATAATTGATTTTTTTTCCACACTATCGCAAAAAATAGCTAAGCCCGAAAGATGATCTATATTTGTCTTATTAATAATTTTTTTTATCTCTTTCAAACCTTGACGCTTTGCCTGGTTATCTATTACCACTACAATGTTTGATTCAACTATGGTTGAACTGAGATGGTTGTTTAAAAGTGCAACCTCTTCCTGGACGGCCACATCTTTATTTTTGTAATTCAAATTAAAATATTGAACCCTAACTATTTGGGCATCCGTCAAAAAAAATGCTGATAAAATCCGTTGTATTTGGTTAGAAACTTCCATATGTAAAGAGATTATCAATAATCCGGATTTTCCATTGACTTTATTATCCCCAACGCTTTTGCATATTCACTTAGATGATATAAAGATTTATATTTTGAACCAATAATCTTAAAAAAAATATATTGAAAATAATTCGTAACCAACAATCGTAAGGCCCAGAGCGGCACCCCATTGAAACCTCGCCCAACAGGCAAGCCGTTTTTACGGAAATGACTTGCCGTCCTGTCTGTATACAGCTTGGTTAAGTATTTTTCCGTCATTCTTTCAACAGGGATAAAATGTCTGACTTTCATATTTGGGCACCACACACTTTGACACCCATGTTTTTCATTCAGCCTGTTAACAAAATCAGTATCTTCTAAACATCCATAATTTTTACCTGATGTTCCTAATGCAGTGTCATATCGGATCCCTTGTGTTGCGGATAATTTAAACCCCATATTTACACCATAAATAATCACATCTTTAAGGCATGGACCGGAAGGAATATTTTTGCCTTGTGGTGTAAATCCATCAGATAGCAAAGGAAAAGCTTTCCCCAAGTCTGAATCAGGTTCGGCTTCAAACCAAGGTTCTATTGCACCACCATATACAACATGTTTCGGATATTTTTTAGTACATTCTACGAATGATGTAAAAAAATTTTCGTCGACTTGAACATCGTCATCCGTGCAAAGGACATAATCGCCACGAGCATGGTCCAAAACCGCATTTCTTGCATTGGCTGAACCTGGTTGTTTTTCGATATAATTTTCCAATGGGAGTTTTTTTGAATAATTTTTTATTATTTCTTCAGTGTTGTCAGAGGAATTGTTATTAATAATCAAAAAATGATACCCAACACCTTCAGGAATTTTTAAACTGAGGAATGACTCCAATGTTTGTGCCAAAAGATTCGCCCTATTATAGGTACAAATCGCGATAGTTACGTACATTTTTCCGTCCTCATCGATTATTTAAAACCAATCCAACTCTATTGAAAGGATGTCTTCATAATTTTTTTTCATTTAAAACATCAACATACATATTATAATAATTTTTTGCTGTTTTAACCGGGTCAAAAGTCTTCAAGGCATATTTTTGAGCTTTAGCAGACAAAATATAACGAAAATCTTTATCAATTATCAATTTTTCCATAGCATCAGCAAGAGAACGGCTATCTTTTGCATTCACTAATAACCCTGTTTCTCCATCTTGTATTAAGGTGGGGATCCCTCCAACTTTAGTAGCCAGGACACATTTGCCCATCAACATTGCTTCTATAATACTGCGGGGGCGAGCTTCAGAAAGTGACGGTAAAACAAAAACATCACAGTCCCTCATAATAGCCATTGCATCGTCTCTGTGATTAAGACAATTTACTCTGTCAGCTAAATTGTAATCATGGATCATTTTTTTTATTTTTTGAGGAAAACCGGGATTATCCCAATCACCACCGACCAATAGCAGTTCACTGTTTTGCGACACATTATTAAATGCTTCTATTAAAATATCTATCCCTTTTCTTTCAACCAGTTGGCCAAGGAATAAAAACCTTATGACACCTTCAGTCTTTTTCGGATACGGTTCGACAGGTGTTCCAATATTGTTAAATCTTTCAATATTAATAAGGTCCCCTGCAACAACGACTTTATCAGCTATGGCAGAGCGGCTGAGAGATTCACCTTGCTGAACACAGTTTGCAACATATCTGGCGACCCATCTATGTGTCAGGTTCTTTTTATTATAAGATCCTCCGGCTCTGGCCACTACCGGGATACCACACAAATAAGCCGCCAGACCGAGGGAAGGGCCCCATGAGACATAATTCAAATGAATTATGTCCGGGCCGATTTTCTTAATGATGAATATCCACTTGACGACATTCAAAGTAAATGACAAAAAACGGCGTTTTGATATTTGCAAACTATGAAACGGCACCAATCCCATGCCGCAACTTTTAGCAGCACTTTTCAGTTCATCATTCAAAGGCCCGGAAAGGTAATATTCTAGTCCAAATTGCTTTGAATATCTTGCCAGATCTAAAACATCATTAACAGCCCCTATTTTTGTATCATTTGTATCCAACTCGATTAATATTTTCATTTATAACCTTTGAATTACAATCGTTAAAAACCTTTATGCGGGCTGAATGCTATCTTTTTATATTGCACTATACTTTGCTCGATCTCCCGACAAGCATTTGGTAAGTTTTTCCAAAAGTAAACCAAAACTGAATACCTTTTTTGATTATTTTTTTTTCATTACCAGTAATTTTAGCCCTGATATACTGGAACAAACACTCCAGAGTCTGCCTGAAAAGGTATCTTGGAACGCCGCAAATTAAAGCATATTCATCAGAAAAATCGTGCAGTTCTCCTTTGGATTTACCATTTTTAAAAGCCCTGTTTAATAACCATTTACAATTTATCTGGTCTTCTCTAATTTGGTGATAAACCAGGGCACCTGGTAGCCAAACGGCTTTATTCCCGGCTTTTTCCATGCGTAGGAGAAACTCGGTTTCACTCCCCATGACATATTGTTTTCCGATTTCAGGACCAATTTTGGGATTAAACTTAACTCCATTGCTGAAAAGCTTTGCCCTCACTGCCATATTGGCCCCATAAACATTCCTGACCGTATAGCATCCTTCAGGAATATCCCAGTCTGCAATCGCATAGGCTCCGTAAAAAAAACAATCACCTTTTTCAATGAATTCAGGTTTCTTATCGGCAGGCCATGCCGGCAAAATTCTCCCACCAAAAACATTATACTCCGGCCAACGAAGTGTCCCTTGCCAAATTGATTCAATCCAATGTGGGTCGGCAATGATATCGTCATCTGTAAAAATGTACACCTTACCTGAAGCATGCGATAAAGCTGCATTCAAGGCGTTATTCTTCCCCCTTTTTTTTTCCGTCAAAAAAAAGATCGGCAAAGACGCTTCATAATGCCTGATAACCTGACAGGTTGCCGGATCTCCGGCATTATCCACAATAATCAGTTCCCATGTAATATCGATGCAAATTAAATGGCAAAAACTTTCTAAAGTTTTTGCCAAAATTTCAGGTCGTTTATAAGTAGCTAATATTATGGTTATATCCACTATGTACGCCTTGATTCTATACTGTTATTCATAATACCCATACAAAAACCTATGCTCATGAAGGATATGCAGGAGACGCCAACCATGAATTTCTTGCCTTGAATAATATCAGTGACGGGATCATGCGTAAAGAAACCTTTGCACGACCGACCACCCCAAGATACCTTTGAATAATTCGATTCTATAGAAAATGCTTCTTTTTGATCTTGTTCACGACTCAAATTTTCAGGCATTTATTATTTTTACGTGAGATAAATAAGACCATAAACTGGGAGCCTGTTCAAACGCTTCTTATAAAATTCTATCAAACAGGAAAAACAAAGAATGGCGAAAAAGCCTATCCCCCTTTGCTCCTGTTTAAATGCCTACTTTTTCAAAAGTGGTTTCATATTAAATCCGATCCTGAACTTGGAAGCCAGATCAATGACCGGATTTCTTTCAAGTCTTTTCTTAGCCTGCCTATGGATTATTCTTCGCCTGATCATTCTACATTCTCACGCTTCAGAAAGCGTCTGTCTAAAGAAACCATGATTAAAGCCAACAGCGAACTTCTGCATCAATTTCACGGGACCGGCTTAGCCAGTCCACATTCCCCACCCTTAGAGCGGAGGTTTCTCTTTCGATCTAAATATTTTTCAAAATCCAAACATTTTGCTTTCTACCTCTTAACCTCTAATCTTGCAGTGGGAAATAGTTCTCACCATTATATTCTTCGAATTAATAGATTAGTAAGCCTCCTTAAAAGAGAACTGCTGTAAATGGATTGTGGCAAAAGGAAAAATGATAATATGGCGGCATCCAACAGCCTTGCTAACTTTAAAGAATTTAATAATTCAGTTTTAATTAAGGATTTGTATATATTAAACATTTTTTTTTCTTTCGTGCCTTTTTTAATTCTAAGCATATTGTTTTTTATCAGACCTATAATATATTTGCGTTGTTCAGAGAACTCATATTTGTCTACATATCTTAAAAAATCCTTTATTATAAAAAACATAGACTCAATACTTTTATAATTACAACCTGACATCATGATCGATCCATCAACCAGATAATGGATATATGTATAATTTTGCACGAACGCGATACAATTTATATGTTTTGAAACAAAAAACATCCAGTGTTCATCCTCGTGTATAACTCCTTCAAGAAAAAAAAGATTATTATCGAAAATGAAAGATTTCCTGATTAATTTGTTCCAAGCATTAACAGGTATACGAGGTTGAGCAAAAAAATGTTTTTTGATCCAGTTTTTGTTGTCAGAAAATTCTGGAAAATTTTTAAGAAGTATATTTCTCCAGTCATTTTCGGGCTGCGGTTGAGGAATAGTTTTAGTGTTTCCTTGTACTATATCAACTTTTTTGTATTTTAGTGCCGCGTTTACTAAGTTTTGAATGCAATCCGGATATATTTCATCATCACTATCCAGAAAATAAACATATTCCCCTATAGCAATCTGAATACCAGTGTTTCGGGCTTCTGACAATCCTTTGTTCTGAGAATGTCTGATGATATAAAAACGAATGCCTCCTTTGTAATATTTTATCAGACGGCGAAGAATTTCATAGGATTTATCAGGGGTACAATCATCCACAAAAATGCATTCAATATTAGTGTAAGTTTGACTCGCAATAGAATTGAAACAGCGCTGAATATAATTCTCTACATTATAAACAGGCACTATAATTGATATTTTCATGAGTATTATATTCGGTGGTTATCTTTTACAAAAACTAAATCAGGTATATTTTTCAGCCAAGTATGGTAAAAATTATAATTTTTACCATATGAGTTATCGAATAATGTGATAGGTTTGTTTAGAAGTATCCCTAATATCGCACCATGCAATCTGGTTGTATAAACATGTTTGTAACTGCATAGGAAACGAATCCCTATCCTTAATAGATAAGGCATATAAATGTGTACAGCATACCAATCTATAATTATTGAAATAGCCTTGTTTAACAATGGGATTTTTTTTGTTTTTTTGAATGTTTTTTTTAGATAAAATAGTATTCGTGATGCAAATAATTGCTTTTCCATACTTGGCCATTCACTTTCTTCAATTTTATAAGAACAAGATAAATGTGATTTATAATTATATTGATTATATTCTTTATCTGTTCTTTTAAAGAATAAAGCTTTGTTTTGTTCCACTCTTTTTAATCGGTTCAAATAGCTTTCTGAAATAGCAAAAGCCATATCCGGAACAAGCAAAATATGGTTTGAAAAAAATTGTTTTAATGTTTCATAACTAACTTTATCGCGAGCACAGATAATGGTTTTAGAATGTTTAGCCATTAATTCTGCATCCATTTTTAGTAAATTTTCATTTTCGTAATAAATTGATTTTGGGAGAATAATAATTTTGTTTTCTGGAAAGTCAGTGATTAGTTGTAAACAAAACTCATTATGCCTGCGCCATAAATCTCCAAAATTTCCACCGCCTTGAACAAGCACCAGAATATCTTTCGATATATCTGGTTTAATATATGTTTCAATTGCTGTTTTATATAAACATTTATACGGTAAGGTGTTTAGAAAATCTTCAGTACCTTTCCAAATAAGAGTATCTCCGATATTAGTATAGTATGGTAAATCAAGAAAAATATAATCATTGTCGATAAATTTGGATAGGCTTTCAATGATCTTACTTTTCAATTGGTTGCATTTTAGTCGCATTTGATGTTTCCTATTAAAAGTAGTGCTTTATAACACTCCTTATATACCTGTATGATTCAATGCAGCGAACTTTTATGTTTATATATTTTTTTTTAATTAAGCTATATTCATCATTGTCATCTGAAAGTTTTCTTGTTAAAAAATCTCTGAAATTAGAAGAATACCAACCTGCATCTTTTCTGTCACGGAGATGTGCATAAGTCGGGGTTTTTAATGTTGGTATAACACCTAACGATAAAAAATGACTTGAATTGATACAATATTTATGTATGCAGTTTTTACCTATGGCTTCAAATTTAATAGCCTTATCAATATTCTTAAATATATTTTGTTTAATTCCTGCACCATAGCAACCAGTTAGTATTCCTGTAGCGAGATCAAGTTTTCCTGACCAATCACCGGCATAGCAAAATTCTTTTCTTTTAATCATAAAATTTTTAACGGTAAAATCGAAAAGTGGTGAGTCCATTTGTTTGCCTATAGATATATAGTCAGCTTGATTTCTTTTTGTCAGTATAGTTATTTCTTTTCCATATGTATTTCTTGTCAAAGCAACCTGTGGCAATGATCCAGTATGTTTTTTTACTATCTCTTTTATATTGTTCCAATGTGGCATGTATTTATCATACAAATTAATTTGGACTAAAAATGAGCACCCCGCATTTCGCACCATAGAAATATTTTGAAAAAAAATTTCTATGGTGTTAGTTCTAATCAGTTCTAAATAATGAAACGAAAATGCAAAATGCAATCGCTCGAGATATGCTGGTGAACACATTTTAATTATTTGTTTAAATCGCTTAGTGATGGTTCCGTTTGTAGTAATATTAACATAATGTCCTTGTTTTAGTATTTGCAGTACGATATCGCATAGATCTTTTTGCAATAATGTTTCACCTGATCCACAAATGCTGATATATGATACACCGCCTAGTCTATTAACACTTAAGGCTTTGCCAATATGTACGGGATCATACTCAAATGAAGCATATTTTTTTTTTCTGCGGTCCTGTTGTATTATATAGCAATACTCACATTTTAAATTACATGCTGTTACAGGAACTAAGCATTCAAAAAATCTTTTCATTTCTGTACACCATTAATTTGGAAGCAAACTCACAAAAAACATTGAACAGGTTACAACTCAATGTCATTAGCTTAAGATGAAAAATAATTTTAACATATTGATTTTTAAATATAAAATTATTGATAACGTAAGATTGGCATGATATACTCAATTCTAACAATAACCGCTAATCATTATTCGACCTTTGCACAACCACCCGGATTCCTTGGATCGGGGGTTGTCGCTTTTTGATCCTCCCCCAAAAAACTACAATTGAGGTTAAGCCACACATTTGTACAATATATGGGGAGGATCATACTATGCATAAATGTTATCGCCTGCCTAAAGCTAATCGTGCAAAATTATAATATTCCAGAAGAGTATTCGTGTTCCCTGAAACTATTATTATTGAGATAAAATAGACTAAAACGGAAAAAAAGAACGCAATAGTTAAAATCACCATATCATAATAAACACGTATAAAATCTAAATTTATCAAATTGTAGCAGGCTACACCCATAACTAAGCTGGCTATAAACGGTTTATAAACTGCTGATAAAAAATTATTGATTTTGATCGGTGTGTTTTTGAATGATGCGTATAAAAATGGGTAAACTTTAAGAAAGGAAGAAATGACATAGGCTATTGCTACTCCTTTTGCACCCCACGGAAGACCAAGAACGAATGAGATGCAGGTAAGGGTTGCACCTATAATACCTAAGAAAAAGTATCTTCTGCTTTTTCCAGAGGTGATCATAACCAGCCCTTGGGTAGAAACGACCGGCTGTATCAAAGCCACAAAAGCAAGAATTCTGAAAAGTTCACTTGCCCCAAGCCATTGTGAACCTAGCAAAAAGCCGATAATGATATCCGAATTTACTCCCATAAATACCGCAAGAGGCATAGACACAAAAGCCAGGATTGAAACAAATTTCTTATAGTAATTTCGGTATTGTTCCGGATCATTCTTCAATCGACTCAAGGCCGGCATAGCAACAACATTCAGAGGCTCTCGGAGATTTGTAATAGGCATCATCAATAATTGATAGGCCTTGCTGTACAACCCGAGAGCGCCACTGCCATGATACCGCCCGATGAGAACATTATCCAGATTGCGGGCAAAGTAGTTGACCACATTAAAGCCCACCAGATCGCTTCCAAATTTGATCATGGATCCAACACCTTCACTTCGGCTGGGCTTTCCCGGTATCCATTTACAAGAAAGCCAGAAACCTGAGGTACTGACTATTGAATGGGTTAATGTATTAAAAACAAGCGCCCAGAAACCAAATCCGTAATATCCTGCTGCAATTGCCACTAATATACCGGCCAGCATGGAAAAAACCCGGATTTTTGCAATGGCATAAAACCGCATTTGTCGGTTTAAAAGGGCTGAATGCTGGACAGATAATCCGCCGATGGCAAACGTAACGGACAAAGACAGCATCACCCAGAGCATTTCCGGTGTTTTATAAAACCATGCTGCCAAAGGGGATATTGTTGCAACTATAAGCGTAATAACCAGTCCGATTCCTGCATTAATCCAGAATAAGGTACTGACCTGCTCGTGGGTTATATCTGCGCGTTGAATGGTTGCTGTGGATAACCCCAGGCTGGAAAAAACGCCTGCAAAACCGGTGATTGCCACTGCCATGGCATTAATCCCATAATCCTCGGGGCTTAAAATCCGGGCAAGGATCATAGTGGATCCCAACTGGATGATGAACAGGATTGCCTGCGAACTTAAGGTTATGGCCCCGCTGCGCAGGGATCTTTTTTTCAGATCAGACTGTAATTTACTGGTATCAAAAATATGTTCGTATTTTTTCATGGGAGATCAGATGATATTTTTGTATAGCATTTCATAATTATTGGCCATCCTGTTTGCCGAATATTCAGAAAATATTTTATCTTTTCCCCTGGATGCAATCTTCAGGGCTTCTTTGTAATGGGCTGCAACCATATTAATTTTCTGCAAAAGCCCCTCTGCATCCTCAGATTTAAATGTATACCCGGTTTTTCCATCTATGATCAATTCCGTTGATCCGGGTATGTCCGAGGAAATTACCGGTTTGTTTGCAGCCAAGGCTTCCATCAGGCATCGGGGTATGCCTTCAGATCTTGAAGGCAGGACAAAAACATCAAACCCCTTTAGAAATTCAAGGCGTTCCTCCTGAAATCCAAAGAATGAGACATTTTCAGAAATTTTAAGCGTTTGTGCCAATGTTTCAAGAAAGGTTCTTTGTTCACCATCCCCGATCAAAACCAGTTTCCATGGTAATTTTTTATCAAGTGATGAGAGAGCGTTAAACAGAATATCAAGTCCTTTTAGATGTATGAGTCGACCGATATAGCCAAGAATAAAAAAGCCCTGATTTTTCCATTCAATCAGTTGCGGATGAACCGTCTTGCACGCTTCAATTTCCGTGGTATCCACACCGTTTTGAATCAGAGCCAATTTTTTTTTAAGAAAGGGTATTTTTTTAAGGTTATCATAAAGTTTTGGGGATAAGGGGGCAACTGCATCTAAAAAAGGAAACATCAACCGGTCCATCACTTCATAACTTTGGAGTTTGAATCCGGAATCCCTGCTCCAGCCATGGGGGGTGGAAACGGTTTTACACGGGGTCCCCCTTGTTGCAAGAAAGCCGATGATATCGGTTTTATACCAGTGGGTGTGAAGGATATCGATTTTATTGTCAATGATATACCTTCTCAGCTTCAGGACGGCAGAAAAATTGGCTTTGCCGAATGCTTCAATGATGATTGTGGTAAACCCAAACGCTGCTGCTTCCCGGATCAATGGAGATTCAAGTTCCGGAGCATCTTTGATAACACCGACGATGGATTCAACTTTAGTTGGATCAAGATGCTTTATTAAGGCCAGAATCCATCGCTCTGCACCATAGAGTCCGGTGGGGCTTCCCAGTTGAAGAACACGGATGGGGGATTGCTTTTTCATTTATCTGTGAAATTCTTTTTCCCAGAGACCCAGCATCATCAGACCCCAGATAAGAACACTGTGGTCACGATTTTTTGTCTGGTGCTGGTCCCAGATTTTTTTCAAAGATAGAGGGTTCAGATAGGTTGCAAGAATTTTGCTGCTGAAGATATGATCATGGGCAAAGCTATTCAAGTCTTTTCTCAACCATTCTGCGGCAGGGATGGAAAACCCTTTTTTGGGCAGGTCTAAAATGGATTTCGGCAGCCGTGAGGCAGACATGTGCCTGAGAATCAGTTTGCCGGTATGATGATCCATTTTCAGGTTGAGCGGGAGTTTGGCTGCAAACTCAAGAACCCTGTAATCCAGAAGCGGGTTTCTGACTTCAAGGGAATGGGCCATGCTCATGCGGTCGACCTTGACCAGGACATCGTCGGTCATGTAACACTGGATATCGGTGTGCTGGCTTTTTGCCACCGGGTCTTCTGCATTGGAGGCAAGATATAACGGGATCACTGTTTCTTCCGGGGTAAAGCCTTTGAGGCCGGACAAAAATTCCCGGGAATACAATTGGCGGCGTGCGTCCTCCCGGAGCCAGACCAGGTCTCTGTAAAACGCCTGGGCAGCATGGGTGGAAAGATTCTCAAAAATGGTTTTGAGTCTTAAGAACTTCGGAAGCCTGGACGAAGCCGGATAGAGTGTGCCGATTCCAGCCAGAAGGCTGCTTCTGACAATGGTGGGAATAACGGACCGGATCTTTGATTCCATAAGATGGGGAATATATCGGAAGGTATATCCGCCAAAGGCTTCATCTCCGCCGTCGCCGGAAAGCACTACGGTCACGTTTTTCCTTGCCATCCGGCAGACGTGCCAGGTGGGGATGACGCTTGAATCGGCAAATGGTTCATCCAGATATCCGGCAATGCTTAAAATGGTTTGTCTGGCATCTGGGGCGACCACGAATTCACGATGATCGGTTTTCAAATGGGCGGCAACGGTTTTTGCGGCAGCCAGCTCATTGTATTCTGCATCATCAAACCCGATGGTATTGGTCAGAACCGGGGAATCCAGAAGTTTTGACATAAACGAGACCACCAGGGTAGAGTCTATCCCGCCTGAAAGAAAAGCTCCCAGCGGCACTTCGCTGATGAGGCGGATCTTGACGGCATCCATGAGAATCTCTTCCAGTTGTTCGGCAGCCTGGTTCATGGAAACATAACGGGGTCTGCTGAAATCCGGTTCCCAATATTTTTTTTTGATCAGGCCTTTCTGGGTGATGGTCAGGGTGTGGGCGGGTTGAAGTTTTTGAACATCATCATATATTGAAAGGGGGGCCGGGATATATCCCATACAAAAATAACAGTCCAGCCCTCTGATGTTCAAGTCCTTTTTTGAAAATCCACCGGCAAGGACGCCTTTCAGCTCAGACGCAAAGGCAAACCGGCTGCCGTCCCAGGTGTAATATAAAGGCTTTTTCCCGACCCGGTCCCGTGCAGCAAAGATCTTTTTTTCAACCCGATCCCAGATCACCAGGGCAAACATGCCGTTGAAGCGTTTGGCACATTCGTCTCCCCACTCGGCATAGGCATTCAAAACGACTTCCGTATCACTGGAGGTTTGGAACCGGTAACCCTTATTTTCAAGTTCTGCCCGGATGGTGATGAAATTATAGACTTCACCGTTAAACACGATGTGGTATCGCTGATCTATGGTCGTCATGGGTTGCTGACCCGAGGAAAGGTCGATGATGCTCAGGCGTTTATGGCCCAGAGCGGCATGTTCATCCACATAAAAGCCTTCTTCATCCGGGCCCCGGTGAGCAATGGAATCTGCCATTTTCCGGATACGAAAAGATGCTTCTTCCAGGTTATGACATGAAAAATGTATGAATCCTGTTATTCCGCACATGTTGAGTTTTGAGGGTCTTTATTCTGCATTCAGGTTTTTCGACTTACGCTCCAAATCCCTTCGTTTCATCCTACCAAGACCTTATCCTGAATAGCATCATCAGGTAATCCCCGGAGAATGTCTGACCTTCGATCTTCCAAAATCAATTCAATAGCTTGCCGTAGGTTATCCTTGGTTTCTTCTATTGTTTCGCCTTGTCCATTAGCACCTGGAACCTCAGGGCAAATGGCCCAGAAACCACCTTCAGGTGAAACTTCTATGATCGCGGTGAATTCTGCTTTCATAATTATCTCCTTTATTGAATTGCCTTTGTAAAAAGAGCGGTTTCTTCAGTTGCCTTTTTATAATCAAGACCCTCTGCTGTTCCCTGGTCAATAGCATTCATCCTGGCAATTATTTCTTTTTCCCATTCCGAATCGGTATTCATATCTGATGATTGATTGTCCAAGAATGAAATCAGCCTTGCTATCTCCAGTCGCTCTTTTTTTGACAAACTTATTCTGCTTATTGTACTATTTATTTTCGATATCTTTCAGGATTCTTGAAACTGTATCACGGAGTTTTAATACATTATTATTACAAACATTATAGATAATTTCAGCATCAATATTGAAATAATGATGACTGATGATATCTCGCATGGCCTTAGCGCCTTTCCAGTTTATTTCCGGATAACCATGTAAAATAGACGTTTCTGTTATTTTATCAAAATTCTTCAGAGCTTCTCCAATGGCAGCTAAAAGCATGCATATTGAATCAAGCTTTTCCATACCTTCAGGTGAATCCGTAAAAAACGAAACAGATTTGACCGGCTTGAAGCGAAATAGTATCGTTTCTGAAGCTTCAAGGATTTGTTTTAATATCTCTTGAGCCAACTCTTTATCATACATAAATCGAATCTCGGTTGATTCTTTTTTTTAAAAATTCGCGAATGCCATCGTGAAGCCGGATAATATCTACTTTTTTTCCGAATTCTTCTTCAAGCTCAACTTTGATCGTTCCCAAAATAAACAAGTCAGGTGTCTTTTGTTCTATTATGATATCGATATCGCTTCCTTCCTTTGCTTCGCCTCTTGCATAGCTCCCAAAAAGGCCAATACGGGTAACGCCATATTTTTCATAGAGTTCTTGTTTGTGTGAACCTAAAAATTTTATGATTTCCTGCTTATTCACATTTCTTCCTTTAAAGCGAGCTATAGATTTTTCTATATTGTTTGATCATTTTATCAAATGTAAAGTTTTCCATAAAGCGGTTTCTTGCAGTGTTGCCCATCGTTTGTCTTTTTTCCTTGTCAGAGGCAGCCTCTGTCAGAGCTTTGGCCATTGCATCCGGATCATCGGAAGGGATGATCCATCCGGTCTGTTGACGGACAACGATTTCCGGATTACCGCCCACATCGGTTACAATGGCAGGGATACCGGCAGACATGGCTTCAAGCAATGCCATGGAGGTTCCCTCACTGAAACTGACCAGTATGAAAATATCGAACATTGCCACAAGGGTGGCGGCGTTGGGTTGATATCCGGTCAGGATGATCTGGTCCTGAAAGTTCAGGCGATGTATTTTTTCTTTAAGGTCATTGTACAAGGGGCCATCACCGATAATGATGAGTTTCAGGTCCGGGCAGCGGATCTTTGCTTGCTGGAATCCGTCGATGATCAGGGGCAGGTTCTTTATGGGGTCCAGTCTGCCGATGAAACCAGCCACGATATCGTTTTCTGCAAACCCGAACCGACTGCGCAGGGCGGCCCGGTCTTCGGGATTCATTGCGGTTGAAGGTCGAGTCCCGTTATAAATCACCTGAGTTTTATCCGGGTCAAGGCCCTCATAGGTGAACAGCCTGTTTTTCACATCGTTTGAAACAGCAATGACCTTGTCGGTGAATCTTTGGAGGAAGATCCGGTTAAAAAGCCGTCTTTTCTTATTCAATATTTCCGGATAAAGCCTGCCATGTTCCTCAAATAATAATTTTGTACCGGGATGCAATATCCGTGAGAGCCCGGCATAAAACCAAGGGGTGCATTGATGGGCATGCAAAAAGCTGATTCGGTTTTCTTTTGCATATCGGGCCAGCATGACCGGAAGCCGAAGATCCAAGCCGGGTTGCCGATAACAGGATATTACAGGGATTCCGGCGGCCCTGACCTGGTCTGCCCAGATTCCGGGCTCGTCCAGACAGATGACCTGGATATCAAATTCAGGGCTCAGGGCTATGCTCATATCGGCTGCCAGGCGTTCTGTGCCGCCAAGGTTTAGGGAGTGAACCACATAGGCAATCCGTTTTTTCATCTTAGGATTTCACCTATTTTTTCCAGACAGGTATCCCAGGCGTATTCTGATTTCATCATCGTCCTTGCTGCCCGGCCAAGAGTTTGCGCATACTCCCGGTTTCTGAGAAGTGTCATGATAGCGTCTGCAAAAGCATCTTCCCTGTCTTCAATCAGAAGGTGTTTGCCCGGCTCGGTGTTGATGCCGGAAAATGCGGCAGACGTACATACGACAGGTTTCTCCATGGCCATTGCCTCAAGGACTTTGTTCTGAATACCGCGGGCAATGCGCAGGGGAATTACACAGACATCTGCTTTTTCATAATATTCCCGAATGTCTTCAACATAGCCGGTGACCTGAACATTATCGATTTTTGAAAGCGCCCGTACTTCCGAAGAAGGGTTGCTTCCCACAATCATAAAACAGATGTCCGGGAATATTTCTTTTATTTTAGGCAGGATGTGACTGCAAAACCAGGTCACGCCTTCGATATTGGCATAATAATCCATGGCGCCTGCAAACATTAATGTGGGAGCATTGCCGGTTTGGCTTTTTCTTTGCAAACCTGAGAAATAATCGAAATCCACGCCGTTGGACACTGAAACCACATTTTTTGCTGACGGTATAAGAGACTTAAACAACAAGGACTCATTTTTAGATACAAAAACAGATGTATCAAACTCTTGATTGATTTTTTTTTCGTATGCGAGGAGCCGTTTGAATTCAGTTTTATAAATCATTGCCATGGGAAAACCTGCTGTTTCCGAATACTGTCTCCATTTTTCCGAATCCACATCGCAAAAATCCATTACCAGCCTTGGGACTGGCCTTTTTTTTCTGATGGTTGGCAGATTTTTAAATATGTAGGCCGCCATGGGGGAAGAAAAGCAAAAGATGGCATGATAGGTTTTTTCCTTAAGCAGGGCAGAAACCCGGCGGTTTGCTGTTATATCAAAGAAATACCCTTCTGTGATTGATTTTCCTGTCAGAAAACTTTGGACTCCTTTGATCTTGGCCCAAAAGGGGTTCAGCGGGAAAAGGAAAACATTCCGGCACAATTTTTCCAAATCCGATCCATACTTAAGATCTTCGGGAGTATCCGCAAAGGAAACCAGATCGATATTCCAGTTTTTGGAAAGAAATTTTATCTCGTTAAAGGTCCTGATCTTGTCGCCTTTATTTGGCGGAAACGGGACACGGTGACAGATATAAAGAAGATCCGGTTTTGAATCAGTCATTTTTTAAAAGGAAGGATGGCCAGAGTTCTGACAAAGAAATAGATGTACATCAATGCCGTCAATTGAACTTTTATGATTGGGGCTGCTTTTTTCCTTCTGACTTTATAAAGAGCCAGAATCCCAGGAAGGCTGAGTGTAATAAGGGCAAAGAAAACGGTCATGGCAGTAAAATGAAAAACCAGAAAGATAAGAAAAAGGGGCAAAAAGATTCCGAAATATACCGGGATAGCAAGGCTTGGAATTTCTTTCAGGGAAAGCCCATGACTTAAAACGCCTTGGAAATTACCTTTGCCCCGCCAAAGTTCTTTTTTGATGAATACTTTGACGGTTGCAGCTTCTCCGAGATGAATCACTTTTATTGAGCTGTCGGCAATGATCCGGCCAACTTTTGAGGCCCGGTATGAGAAATCGACATCTTCGCAGGTTACTAAAGTTTCATTAAATCCACCTGTTTTTAAAAAAATATCTTTTCTGACAAAAAGATTCATGGATTCAAGCCAGTCAACACTTTCAACAATTTTCTCTTTCTGCCGAACTACCTGCCAGGCTTTCTGCACCCATGTTGAATTTTCCGGGATATCAGGCGGAGAGCCCCAGGCAGAAACCATATGATCATTAAAATATTTCGATGCAGCCGAAAGCCAGTCTCCAGAAACCACACAGTCTGCATCCACAAAGGCAAGAATGTCTCCGGTTGCTTTTTGTGCTCCCAGGTTTCTTAACCCGGAAACATTTTTTGTGCTGTCCTTTAGAAGTATAGCACCCCAACTTTCAGCTATCTTGCAGGTTTGATCCCTGGAGCCGTTATCAACAACAATGACCTCAAGGTCTTGTTTGGGCCAGTCCAGTTTTGAAATGGAATCAAGGCATACCGGCAGGTATTTTTCTTCGTTAAAAGCGGGAATGATGATGCTGACTTTGTGTGCCATTTTAAAGAGAGATATATCTCCTGGTCATCTTTCCAAACACTTTGAAGACAGGGAAAGGCATTTTCATGATGATGGATTCGGCAAACTTCCTTTTTTCAGAAATTTCTGAAATATCGATTTTTGTCAATGGTTGAATTTTTTGTGTCTGATTGACGGCTGTTTCAAAATTTGCCCAATGCAGCGGTGATGGGGTTGCCCCCCATTGTTTTTTAAACCCGAACGTCCCTTCGCCCGGCGTGGAACGGCCAAAATCAAAGAAAGGGTATTTATTGTCCGAGGCAAATTTTAAAAAGGCCCAGTAGAGCATCATATTGGGGTTCCATGAATTAAACCGTCTTAATGAGGAAGCCCATGGAACAGATACCGCACGGGGATGGCAGAGCAGAATTCCGCCGGCGGCCGGTGTCTGGTCCGGCATTTTCACAATGAACAGAACCGCTTTGTTTTTAAATCTGCATAAAATTTGTTTGATCCAGGACCTGGAATGAACCGGCGAACCGAGATCCCGCATGTTTTCAGAAAAAAGCCGATAAAACTCATTAAGCAGCTCCGAACCTCCGGATTGAACCGTCAATCCGTCTTTGAATGGTTTTTTGACCTGACTGCGAAGTTTGGCTTTGAAAGATGAAAGCAATTTTTCTGAACTATCCGGTAGAGAGAGCAGCATGCGAACTTTATTTTTGTTAATGGTTGTTTCAGGATCAAGCTCGGCTAAAGGTAGTGTTGACCGGATGGAAACTCTCCGGATGTTTATGGTACGGGCAGTCCTCAAAGCTTCGGATATGAGTTGATGCTCAATTTCCGGAGAATCCGCCAGGGGGCCTGCGGCATCACAATAGGGAAGGGAGACCAGGCTGCCGGAGATGAAAGGAAGGTTTACCCGGATCAGGGGAAGTATGCCGGAGATTTTGTTTCCATTTCCGGAAATCAGGTATATCCCTTTGAACCCATAGGCTGCCTCCACAGCCTCTTTCCATTCAAAGAGCTGGTAGGAGATCCCCTTGGGATGGTTCAGAACATACGCATTCCACCTGTTTTTGTCCGATGGACCAGCAAAGGTGATCATTAACAGGCCTTCCTGACCTCATCTATAAAGGCGCTGAAAGCGTTGAGCCTTTTTGTAATGATGGTAAAAAGAATCTGGGTATCAATGTTTTCGTATCGGTGAATAACAAAATTTTTGAATCGGATCATATCGGCATATTTTCAAAGGATTGGTCAATTCACCCTGAGTCGCATCCAACGTTTATGGCCAGCACGATATTTTGCCGGATAATATTGGCTATCCATTCCTCCCAGTTTTTGGATGCATCGATTCCGACGATTGCACCTGTATCCTCTATGCCCAGAAGAATTGTGCCACCCCGTCATCTTTTATTTGTCGATATAATCCGCGCAGGTGATAAATTCATGATCATCAAAAGCGGATATTAAGGCCCTGAGTTTTTTTTCTGTGCGATGCAGATTGATGTAATGCCTGAATTTAAATCTGCGGGAGGCCTGTTCAACTCTGGGTTGTGACGGGTCAAATTCCCATGGGTGGGCATAGAAGACAAAGGCTTTATCATTTTTCAGGACGGATGCCATCCCGAATTTGAATAAGGGAAATGGGAAAAGTCTGAAATAGCCTCCGCCGCCAAGGGGAATGATCGTATTTTTAATTTTCAGATTGCTGACGGGCAGTTCAAAGAACTCGTCGGAAATCTGATATAATGCGTTGTTACGTTTGGCTGTGGAAAGATCAATTTTTCCATATCGTCCATGGGCTGAAAAAGAATTATAGCTTGAATCATAGAGATACCCGGCCCGGGCAATGCTCTGGAGCACCCTGTCATCCAGGGCAAAGCTGGGTGCCCTGAATCCGTATACCCTGTTGTTGATTATGCTTTCAAGGCGTTCTTTGCTGGATTTCAGGTCCACGATGAGGTCGGATTCAGTCAGGTTTTGGCACAAATGGTGATCATTACCGTGGGATGCCACTTCGTGACCTCGCTGATGGATCTGCCGGATAAGCTCCGGCAGCTTTTCTGCAATCCAGCCGAGAATAAAAAAGGTGGCCTTGGGCTTGAAGGAAAAGGAATCCAGGAGATCCAGAATCTTATGGGTATTCTTTTCCACCCTGAGTTCAAAAGAATTCCAGGTTGAAAACGATATGTACTCCTTAAAGTTTTCAACCTGGAACCAGTCTTCGACATCAAAGGTCAATAGAATTGTTTTTTTCTCTTCCAATTCCATGATATTCAAACCCGGCTTCACATAATTCTTCAGGATCGTATTGGTTGCGGCCGTCAAAAATGATCTTGTTTTTCATGGTATCGGCCATGAGATTGAAATCCGGCTGGCGGAAGGTTTTCCATTCCGTGACCAGGATCAGAGCGTCCGCATTTTCAAGGGCCTTATACTGGTTGGATTCAAAGATGAGGCGGCCGGTTTCAAACCAGTCCAGGGGAAATTCTTTTTTGGCCTGGTCCATGGCAACGGGATCAAAGGCTTTGATGGTGGCGCCGGAATGAATGAGTTCCCGGATAATATCAAGGGAGGAGGCTTCCCTGACATCATCAGTGCCGGGCTTAAAGGCAAGTCCCCACATGCAGAAGACCTTTCCGGAAAGATCCCGGCCAAACCGTCGGATGATTTTGGATGCCAGGAGTTTTTTCTGAAAGGCGTTTCTTTTTTCCACGGCATTTAACAGGACAGGTTCAAAATCCTTATCTTTACTGGTTTTGATCAGGGCTTTCACATCCTTTGGAAAACAGGAGCCGCCGTAGCCGCAGCCCGGATAAATAAAGGAATACCCGATGCGTGAATCCGAGCCGATCCCCTTTCTGACATTTTCCACATCCACCCCCAGGTGTTCGCAGATATTGGAAATTTCGTTCATAAAGGATATTTTGGTGGCCAGCATGGAATTGGCCGCATATTTGGTCATCTCGGCATCTCGGACATTCATTAATAATATTTTTTCCCGGTTGCGGGAAAAGGGAGCGTAAAGCCGTTTCATGATGGCAGCGGCCTTGTCGGAATCAGCGCCGATAATGATTCTGTCGGGCTTTAAAAAATCGTTGACCGCTTCCCCTTCCTTTAAAAATTCAGGATTGCTGACCACGTCAAATTCGATGTTAAGACCCCGGTTTTCCAGTTCCGCTTGAATGGCGGCCCTGACCTTGCCCGCCGTGCCAACGGGAACTGTGGATTTGTCAACAATCACGGAATATCCCGTGATGGTCCGCCCGATTTCCCTGGCCACCTGCAATACGAATTTAAGGTCGGCGGACCCGTCTTCACCCGGAGGTGTCCCCACGGCAATAAAAAAGATATTGGAATTTCTCGCTGCCTGCTCAAGACTTGTGGTAAAGATCAGGGTGCCTTCTTTGAAATTCTGAACCACAAGATTTTCCAGGCCCGGTTCGTAGATGGGGAGAATTCCGTTTTTGAGATTATTTATTTTTTCTTTGTCAATGTCCACACAGGTGACATGGCTACCCATTTCTGCAAAGCAGGCACCGGTGACAAGGCCGACATAACCGGTTCCGATGATGGTCAGTTTCATTTATGCTTATCCCTGCCGCTTCTGAATTTTCATTTCAATGATAAAAACCAGATATACCAGGATCAAAGCTGCCCCGAAAATAATCAGGCCGGACATGTCATGAAGAAACCCATGGGCGGTTTCAGGGCCGATCCAGGCCGCCATGGCGCCGGTGATGGTTAAGCGGATGACATTGACGGCAACGGCGATGGGCACGGCGGACAAAAAGAGAACCCATTTTTTGAACGTACTTAAGGGGGCCAGAAAAGCAAAGGCTCCGGTCAAAGCCAGCAGTGAGGTTAATGATCGTATCCCTGAACAGGCATCCACCACTTCAAGGGAAGTATTGGCCAGATGAAGAATATTGCCTTCCCTGAACACCGGGATGTTGAGCAGGTTAATGGCCTGGGCTGATATTTGGGCCGAAAAAAGCTGAAGGGGAAAGGCCACTTGATTCCAGAGGATTGCGGGGATAGGGATCATCATGATGAGATAGGCAATGGGAACCAGAATTCGTTTGAAAATTTCAAACCCACAGAAATAAATGATAATGCCGGACAGGGTAATGATCATGGAAAAGCGCATGAGAAAAAGTTCTGATCCAAGATTTCCCGCCACATGGATAAGCATCCCGCCGATAATGACAATAATACCGGCCAGGGAAGGTTTGAAGCTGACCTCTGCCAATTCATTTTTCTTATACCAAATCATATATAGAGCCACAAAGGGGATTAAAAATCCGTGGGAAAAATTGGGGTCTGTGGACCAGTCGGAAATCAGTTTTAAAATGGCCTTCTGATATACAAAAAGAAAGGCGGCCGTTAAAATAAAAATCTGGAAAAGAGTTTGTTTTTTTATGGATAGGTTCATGGGTTCATCAGTTTGGAATATGCTCATTCAAGTATGGAAAAGCTTTTTGAGCAAATTCTTTTAAAAGGTTGACGGAAGCGGTTTCATCTTTGACAACCGGGGTAATGAGACGGACAAAAGAGCCATCGGTTCTGTGCCTGAAGATGGAATCAAGTACCAGCCAGACTTTTTCCATGTATTCGGAAGAAATAATCCTACCCCTGGATTGAAACCAGTAGAGCACAATCTGTTTTTCCTGCCCTTTCTGAAGCAGCAGTTTTATGACTTTCATGCTTTTTCCGGTGTTGTCCAGGGGTAATGTTTCTATGCCGGTTTTCGTGATATTCCATCCGGCGCCGGGCATGCAGTTTTTAGGAGAATGGATAATATCGCCTTCTTTCTGGCTCTGGTAAAATCCCACGTAGAGATTCACCATTTCCCCAGAAGGTTTTCGGTAATTGGCAAGAATATAATCCTCGACCCCGAGGATATTGTAGACCACTTCGTCCAACTCGCTGGTAACGCCTTTCCAGTCGTCAATTTCAAGGGGAAATTCACTGAAAGGCTTATTGGGTGCAATTCTTTCGGTCTGGCCGGCAAAAAATGTCATGGCAGCCGCGATGAGTAAAATGGCAAGAGTGATGAGTGTTTTTGTGTAGGTCATTTTTGTTTCGCTATGAGTTGTGAGTTAATAATTATAAATCTCACCTTCAAAAGACTGCCGACTGGGTGTAAAATCCATACGAACAGGCTGTTTCGGAATAAAATTGACGGAAAGGAAGGCTCTGTTTTCCGTATAATCCCCTCGCTGAGTTTCGGCGTCCGTATCAAAATCCGTATAGGTATAGGTCAGCCTGAATTGAAGCCATCGTAGCGGAAGCCAGGAAAGCCCGCCGCCCATGGTGAGCCGGTTGTCCTTACGGCCAACACCGGTTTCCTGGTAATCATTCAGCCGGTATGAGCTAAAAACATTGGAGGACAACTGTTTCAAAAGTTGATAATTCAACCGGGTTCCTGCCTGGTAATAAGTGGTATATCCAAGGCTGGCGGCATTATCATCGGCTTCCGTGTAACCGCTGGAAGCGGTAACGGACAAAGAACCCCGTCTGCTGAAATTGAATATCTTATACGCATCCATATCCAGAAAAGGATCGGTTTTATCCTTATTGGCATTGTCCCATTCATGAAACAAGACGCCGATACCCAGGGAAATTCCTGAATCCTCTGTCACTTCCCAGTCAAAACCAACAGAGGGATGGTAAATCGTATGATTTCCCGTGTCTCTTTCCGAATAGGAATGCCTGTATTTTAAATACCCGTCAAAATGGTTTGAAAATTTCCGGAGATATCTGAGGTGTCCTGAATAGGTCTGGATATCATTGGAAGAGGTATCAAAATCCGTATTTTCATAAGCCAGGTTGGTATCCAGGCCGTTTAGGGGAGTAAGCCAGTAAGTTGCAAAAGCAGAAGGACGGTATTTTTTATGATCGTCTGCATCTGCCGTCGCAGACTTATCAAAACTATATAAAAACCTGGCCCCGACCCTGTCGTTTTCTCCAAATTGCTGGGTGATCCCGGCGGATGTTCGATTGATATCATGTTCCCTATAATCTCCGGTTCTCTCCCGCTGGTTGAAGTTCCTGGAATAACTCTCGGAATAATCAAGAATTGTGTTTTTTAAAATCCGGGTGTTGCCGAAAACGGAGGCGATATTCTGCCAGGATTCCCCATCATTGTTGTCGGTATTAGTGGTATAGGCAACGTGAGCATTAACATTGGTAAACCTGGTGGGAGTGAATTTCCCGTCCAAGGTTGCATTGTGAAAAAGACCATCCCGGCTGTCCAGATTTTTATAATCTTTATAGACCGGGTTATAGGCCAGATAAATTTCACTTTTCTTATCCAGAAAACCAAGGGTAAACCCCAATCCATAGCTTGTAATGTATTCTTCCTGTTTGTTGGCGGCGGTTTTCAAATAATTATCGCTGTATTCTTCGGATATGGTCACGGTGGGGGTGATCTGGGTGATCATTTTTGAAAATGCAACGGAAGGGGGAAGAAATAGAATCAAAAGAGCTGATATCACCGCCGGGCCGTATTTCTGAAGGTTTAGGTATTTTGCCATTACTGCCTCCCTGTTAGGATACTCTGTTCACTTAGGGCACAATGATGATGTCATCGGCCTTAAGAAGAATGTCTTTTTCCAGCTTTCCTTTTACTATATCATTATAATTGATTTTAATGACCTGTTCCTTACCGAGTTCGCGCCTGAAAAGAATAATTTCACTTTTGGAAGCCCATTCCGTAAAACCCTTGGCCAGGGCAAAAGCTTGGACCGCCGTCAGTTTTTTCACGAGGGGATATTCTCCGACGGCCTGAACTTCACCCAGAATATAATATTTCTGGCTGACAGGTCCCACAAGGGTTACCGTTACATTGGGAGCTTCTACAAAATCAGCCAGTTTTTCTTGAATGGCCTCTTTCAATGCCACAGTGGATTTGCCCTCGGCCTGAAGGTCGTCCAGAAGCGGAAAAGTGATTTTACCGTCACTTCTGACCTGAAGTTGATCAAAAGAAAGGTCCGGCTCTTTCCAGGTGCTGATTTTCAGAACATCCCCGATGCCGATCAAATAATCCTCGGCAATACTTAAAGAAACCGAAGACAGAAAAAGAACAAAAATAAAAATTATGGATTTCATCTTGATTTTAAACATGGCTCCGCCTTTTCGATTACATCGAATAAATGGGTTAACAAATTGTTTTTATAGCCCTATTCTACCGACTTACCTTGCTCCCCGGCCAAAAAGCACGGTTTTAACCGTACGCAGGATAATGATGACATCCATGGCCAGAGACATATTTTTTATATAAAAGAGTTCATAGTTCAGTTTTTCGATCGCATCCTCAAGGGTGGCGCCATAATCATAGCATACCTGGGCCCAGCCTGTCAGTCCCGGTTTAACATTAAACCGCTGGGAATAAAAGGGAATTTGTTTTTCAAGCTCATCGGTAAAATGCTTTCGTTCCGGTCTTGGGCCCACAAGGCTCATTTTCCCCGTAAACACTTCACAAAGCTGCGGAAGTTCATCAATTCTGAATTTCCGGATAAATTTACCCACCCTTGTAATCCGAGCATCATTGTCCTGTGCCCAGACCGGTCCTGTCAGTTTTTCAGCGTCAGCCCTCATGGATCTAAATTTGTGCATCATATATTCTTTTTGATGAAGCCCTACCCGGTCCTGGGAGAAAAAAACAGGTCCCTTGGAATCGATTTTAATGAGGAAGGCGACAACCAGGAATAAAGGTGAAAAAAGAATGAGCATGATGGATGACAACACAATATCTTCAATTCTTTTAAAAAAGGCTTGGGGTCTGGATTTTCTGAATCCGGGAGAAAAAATCAGCCAGGAGGGATTGATTTTGGTGACAAGGACCTTTCCAGTCAGCATTTCATAAAATGAGCTGCCCTCAATGACTTCAATCCCGGCCGTACGGCATCGAATCAATTCGTCCGTTGGGAAAGCTCCTCTTCTTTCCTTTAATGCCACCACCACCTTTTGTATACCCATTTCAGAAGCGATCCGGCAAAGCTCTTTTTTGTCTTTGCGTACCATCACATGATCCGGCAGATCCATGGGATATGCTTCGTCTTCCGAGTCCGGTATCAGGACGGAAACCGTATATCCGCAATCAATGGTGCCGGCGATTTCTTTATAAATATCAACGGCAAGACTGCTGGACCCTATGATGATGATATGTTCGTTGAATATCCCCTTATTCAGTATCTGGATATAAAGCAGCCTCCAACCGATGATAAAAATCAGCAGAAAAACAATGCTTAAAATAAAGACCTTTTGATCAATAATAGCTATAGGGAAAAAGAAATAAACAAAGGCCAAGGCGATGGAGGTTATACCCAAAGCCTGAAGGAGCCGGATACCGGTTTCGGTAAAAGTTGAGGAGACATCAAAATCATACAGGTCGTTGTAATATAGACAGATCTGACAGATCAGGGTAATAAGCAGAATCCTCAAAACCAGAAAGACATCATATAGATATGAATTGGAATAGGTCAGAAGCACTGTGGCCAGGAGAACTGACCCAAAGATGATGAATCCTTCAAGAATGAAAAAGATAATATTTCTTATGGGAAAATACTGTTTTAAAAGCCTTAGCATGTTTTAAAAGAGATCCCTAATTATTTGCCGTACCCATATCCGTATTTGTAATATCCGTATCCGTATCCGGCTCTCTTTTCCGCAAAGTTTTGAACCACACCGATAATTTTTTCTCTGCCGTAAATATTAATAATGTCCTCAACATCTTTTTTCCGGGTTTTCCCATGACGAATCACCATGATAACCCCATCCACCTGTCGGACAAGGGCATTTGCTTCAGATGTGATATAAGGAGGCGGCGTATCAATAATAATATACCGGTCGCTGTAGCGTAATCTGACTTCATGAATAAGCCTTCTCATCTGCTCTGAAGATAAGAGTTCTGATGGATTTTTCGGTATGGCACCGGCCGGCAGAATGGTAAGTTTGCCGATAAAAGTTTTTACAAGCAGAGAAGATAACGGTTTTGCCTGGGATAGATATTCGCTTAGGCCCGGCCCCTGAGGCAGATTAAAAATAGAATGAATCCTTGGAGAACGAAGGTCGCAGTCCATTAAAAGAACATGTTCATCAATGTTCTGGGCAATGCTGACGGCAAGGTTGGACGAGACAAAGGATTTCCCCTCTCCTGGGGAAGCACTGGTGACCATGATGCTCCGAGGCGGGGTTCCCTTTTCAGGAAAAAGGATATTGTTCTTTAAAAGCCTGAATTGCTCAGCCTCAATCGAATTTGGTTTTGTGAGTGTAACAAGGGAAGCACTCAAATTCTTCGGAAGGTCAAGATCAGCTTCTTCCATTGGAAGCGTTGATTCCTTTATCGTATCCATCTGCCTTTGATCATCACCTGAAAAAGGGTTTTCCTGATTTTCAACAGTGTCAGAAGAACGAATATGTTTTGATTTTTCCAGTGCTTCAAAAATCTTACCCAATTTTATTGCTCCCGGATTAAATATTTAAAGTTGATTTGATAAAATTGATGGTCCGATCCAGACCCTTATAGTTCAAAATCGCAAAAAAACTAAAGAAAATAACTGCATAGACGCTGAAACAGGCAAAAGCAATCAGTTCAATTTTTCTTTTTGCCCTGTCCTGAGGCCATTTCATAGGTGGGATCGCGGCAAGAATTTTCAGTCCAAGATCCTTTTCAATCTGTTCCTCCCGGCGGATGGAAGAATCAAAAATTTCTAATAAAAAGATGAGGCCGGCGCCGATTCCTATACCGGAGGCGATAGAAAGTAAAAACAGCAATTTTACATTGGGGGATATGGGTCTTTCAGGCAGCCGGGCATGGTCCAGTATCCTGAACTGCTCGCCCTTCTGCTTTTTCTCCATATTGACCGAAAGCTCTGCTTCAAGCTTTCGGTCCAGAAGCGAATTAAAAACCGACTGGATATTGGAATAATCTCTTTGCAAGGACTGGAGCTCAAGCTCCCGTTTGGGGGTATCCTCCACGCTGGTTTGAATTTCTTTCATTCGCTGTTCCAGAATGGCAATATCGGATTCAATTTTTTGAATTCCAGCTTTGGCCTGCTTAATCTGAGCGCCCTGCTGCATAGCGGCAAAATTCGGCATCTGGGTTGCGATATCATTAGGATCGGAAGTTTTAGGATTGGCTTCAGCCTCGGCAGCAGCCTTGGCTTTATTTTCTTCAATCGATTTTTCAAGCTTTTCAATGATTGTTTTTAGTTTTCGGGCATCAGGATGTTTGTCCGTATATTTTAATAATAGATTCTCATATTCCCTTTGAGCCGCTGCAAGTTTCTGTTCATCCTCTGATGAGCCAAGCGAATCTTCACCAAAATCCATGGAAAACGGATCCGTCATGCTTTGAGATGCCATTTCATTGGATTGGGCAATCTGGGCCTGAAGCAGGCTTAATGAGTTCCTGGCTTGAGCCAATGTTTCATTTTTTATGGTAAGCTGCTGCTGAAGCCTGTCCAGGGTTCTCAGATTGGTTTCAAGCTCATCCGGGAGCCCTCCCATGTATTGGGAGCGATATTCGGCAAGCTGCTTTTCCCTTTCTTCAAGCGTTTTCCGAGTTTTTTCCAGTTCAGAGTCCAGAAATTCGCTGGTGCCGACAGCCTGAGCCTCCCGGACCTTTAAATTTTCATCCATGAAAAAACTGGCCAGGGTATTGGCAATTCTCATGACTGTTTGGGGCTCGTCCCCCTGAAAGACGATGGAAAATGCTTCTGCATCGGATCTGGTTCTTTCGATCTTGACTCGGACCCTTTTTCTTAAGGCAGCGACCTGATCTTCAAGATACATGCCCTTGGCATTGGCAAACAATCCAAACTGGTCAATGATTTTTTCAAGATTGCTCCGGCTTAAGATCTGCTGGGATATGGTACTGATTCTTTCGTTGATGGTGGAAGTGACAACGGATCTAACATAATTCGACGGAACCCTCTGGGGTTGTACAAGAATCAAGGTAGAGGCTTCATAGGTTTTGCCGGCCGTAAGGGTATGAAACAGCCCCAGGGTCAAGGTGATACAAAACGGTATAAGAATAAACCATCTTCTCCTGATAATAATTTCCAGGATCTGATCCGGCTTAATCGGCATCTGAGATTGAAACTGATCGGCCATGGTATTTCCCAGTAAAAGGTTAAGTTTTTGTTTCTATAACGCTTGGATTTGTCATTCTTCATCAAGATTGGTTAATTGTCAACCCCAAAATCAATCAAAGTGTTTAATAATAAGGTTTTTAGGATGCTGAGAGAACAAAAATGCTTTACATTTGCTTCGAAAATTATTTTATGTTAAAAATTATCCATGTATTGATCATTATAGATGATATACAAATGATTCAAAACTTCATTAATCGATTAAAAACGGATGCCCCATGAAAATAAAATTTCTTTTCCCCTTTCCTTTAGCTTACCTGTTTGTTTTTTGTTTTTTCTGTCTGATTGCCTCCTGTTCATCCCCTCAGGAGGATATGACCCGGCATTTGGAAAACGCAAGGAAATATTTCGCAGGCAAAGAATTTGAAAACGCTAAAATAGAATTTCAGAATGCGATTCAATTGGACCCTCAAAATGATAATGCTCACTTTGAATTGGGCGAAACCTATGTTTATCTTCAGGATCCGATAAAAGCGGCTGCATCCTTTTCCCAGGCCGTTACCGTTAATCCTGACAATTTCAAGGCGAGATTGCGGCTGGGTCAGATCCTGCTGCTGGCAAAAGAAACCAAACAGGCAAGGGATGCCGTGAATACAATCCTGGAAAAACAGCCTGAAAACGTGGAAGCCATGCACCTCTTGTCCAGCATCCAGATCCAGGAAAGGAACCTGCCCCTGGCCGCTAAAACCTTAGAAAAGGCTATCGTGATGGCTCCTTCCGATCCGCGAACCTATCTTTTTCTGGCCCACCTGCTCTATGCCATGAACCGCTTGGATGAGGCCAAACCCTATTATATTAAGACCATTGAGCTGGATAAAACCATGAGGGCCCCCTATATGGAGCTGGTCAGCTTATACCGCCAAAAAGGGGAGATGGATAAAATAGAACCCTTGATCCATCAATGGGTAGCGGTTCCCGGTGACCCGGTCCAGAAAAGTCATGACCTTGCCCGCTTTCAGGAAACTCAGGGACGGTTTGAACAAGCTGAACAAACCTATCTCGAAGCTTCCCGCAATAATCCTAAAAATTCTGATGCCCTTGTGAATTTAGGATCTTTTTATGCCCGGCAGAAAAAAAACGATAGGGCACTGGATATTTTTTTAAAGGCTTTGAATTTAGACAAGGAGAATTTGGACATCCAGGCCTCCATTGCAACCCTTTCCGTTGAAGAAAAAAAATACGAAGAAGCCGAAAAGGCTGTTGATGAGATTTTGGCCAAAAACCAGAACCATGAACAGGCCAATTTTCTGAAAGGCCGTCTATATGTGAACAGAAAAGACTTTTCTGCCGCGCTAAAACATTTCGACCTTGTCATCGGGGGATCTCCGGACCATGCCTCAGCAAGGTATTTCAAGGCATTATGCCTTCTGGACAAAGGGCAGTCGGATCTGCCGGGCCAAGATCTTTTCCGGGTTGCAGCCGGTTACAAAACGACCGAGTCATGGGAACGGAAACTGGCAAAGGATGAGCTTTTGCGGGTAGTGCAAATCGATTCGGGATTCATCAATGCCCGGCTTCTCTTGATTGACATGGACCTGGACGAAAAAGACGTCAAATCCGCCGGTCAACATATTGCAGCCGTGCTTCAAAGAGACCCGCAAAATCTACAGGCAATGATTCTGGCAGGAAAACTAAAAATTCTGGAAAATGATCTTGCCGGGGCTGAAAAAATTTATCTGGCCATCCTTGAACAGGATCCGAATTTTGCTTCAGGCTATGTTTCCCTTGGGATAGCCCTCCACGGCATGAAAAAACCAATGGAGGCCCTGGAGGCCTTTGATAAAGCCATCGACATCAACCCCAACCAGATGGACGCCCTGAATTATAAGGTCAGCATCTATATGCAGGAAAAGAATGTTGAAAAAGCCCTTGAAACCTGCGAAACGCATCGAGGCAAATTTGAATCTACATCCCCTTCCATTGCCGTCATCGACCTCATCCAGGGGAAAATATTCATGACCATGGGCAAGGTTGAAACGGCAAGGCCTTATTTTGAAAAAGCAATCGAGCGACTTCCCACACTTTCAGCCCCCTATGAAGAACTCGGCGCTGTTTATGAATATCAAAAAGATATCCCCAGGGCCATTGAAACCTATGAAAAACTAATCAAATTGAATCCGGATTATCTGCCCACTTATTTAAGTCTCAGCCGGATTTCTAAAAACCAGGGTGATATGGCAAAGGCCCAGCAATACCTCAAAGATGCCCTTACCATCCAGTCCGATTATGCCCCTGCCGCCAATAACCTGGCCTATTTGCTGGCTGAAGGCAAATCCTCCCTGTACGAGGCCTTGCGCCTGGCCAAGATTGCCCGGGACAAAGACCCGAATAATCCGGATTATCTGGATACCCTGGGATGGATTTATTATCTCCAGGGTAGCTATGACTTGGCCCTGCGGGAGCTGGAGGACAGCATCGATATCAATCCGAAAAATCCCGTTGCCCATTATCATCTGGGCTGGGCTTATTATGACACCAAAAAATATGAAGACGCCAGAAAGCACATGCAAAAAGCCCTGGAGCTGGATCCGGAATTTAAAGGGGCTGATAAAGCAAGGGATGTTTTAGGGGAATAAAACACCGACCTGAAAAAAACAGAGAGGGTTAAGAAAAGATTTTCTTAACCCTCATTGGGAGTGATGAAAGAATGAATTTAGATTAAGCGATCTGAGTTTTCTTCCGCATTCTGGAAGCAAGCCCCAGAAGCCCTGCACCAAATAGCATCAGGGTTGCGGGTTCAGGAGTAGCATTATTCCCATCGGGGACTACCCCCGTTTTTAATTGTATAGTGACACCACACATATAGAAGTGACAATCCGGATCAAATCCAAGCCCAAAAATTCCTGTTGCAGCATATTCGTTCAATTCGTCAAGATAATCTGCTAAGCTAATAGTAACGTCATGTTTATCATCATCATCAAATGTCTGTTCAGACACCTCGATTGATTTATATACAGCTTGTGCGGCAGATCCTAAAAAATAATCAGAAAAACCGTTATTCGTGTCAGTTCTCTCATATACACCTGATCTTCGATATTTATTGCCAGTGCCTGATGTATATTCATATCTGTCAAAGTTACCATTATCATTAAAGTCAAAATCTAAAATACTTACATATAATTTGCTCGTTTCATTTGTCCAATTTCTTATATCATTAAAAATCAAATTGGCTTCAATGATTTCCTCACCATTAGAAAAGGCATCAGAAAGCCCTGCGAAATTGATTCCCCACGTATAAGCACTACCATGATCAATATTGTTGAGATAGTTAGTCGTGGAACTGTATCCCCCCGCAAACGCCCCACCATTCAAAAGCAAAATCATCATTCCCGTCAACACTGATAAGCAAATTTTTTTCATCATTATTCCTCCAATTGCCGAAATATATCTCAAATTAAAATCAATAATCAATTCAAATTCCATGTTGAAATCAAAACAAAGCAAGATACATACCGGTCTGCAAAATGTTTTAAGGGGTATACATGCTCTGTATCCATTCTTGATGCCATCGGACTTGAAACTCTGCTCCCTGGAATTGAGTTTTTTTTAACCTGATCAAGACAAAAAATGAATTCCGAACAATCCAGCCAGTTCCAGCAAAATCTAAAATAAAAAGTTTATGAAAATAATTTCCTATTTTTGCGTAATTAATTACCTAAAATTGTAAAAAAATTTCTTACTCTTCCCCTTTTCCTTTAAGGTTCTGAAAATCAATAATTGACAACCTGAATTTATGGTTTTATGTATTCCCTATGAAAACACCTAAGACCATATATCTAAAAGATTATACCCCACCGGCTTATATTGTGGATCATATTGATCTGACCTTTGATATTGAAGATGATCAGACAAAAGTGATCTCCAGGCTCCATGTCCTTAAGAGCAGGGACGTTGCCGATCCAAACACCACCCTTGCTTTTGATAAGGGAGATTGTGAAATTCTATCTGTTATAGCAGGTGGCATGGTGCTTTTGCCGGGTGAATATGGAACGGATAGTGATACTTTCACCCTTGCCAAGACCCCGGCGTCCTTTGAGCTTGAAATCACGACCCGTCTGAAACCCTCGGAGAATACCAGTCTGGAAGGCTTGTATGTATCGGGTGGAGTACTCGTGACTCAGTGCGA